>LNFM01000642.1_pt1 | contig 103597 bp, 89 predicted proteins | sample 596031 | NCBI WGS metagenome assembly LNFM01 (sample SAMN04254537, study PRJNA301005) | activated carbon metagenome | isolation source: dual media filters at the Ann Arbor, Michigan drinking water treatment plant | place: USA: Ann Arbor
GCGTCGCCGGCATCGCCCAGCCCGGTGGTCCTGGCCAACCAGCGTGTGGGTGGCACGGCCACGCAGCTGCTGACGCTCACCAACACCGCAGCGGCCGACGGCTTCAGCGAAGGCCTGAACGCGACCATCACCGCCAACGGCACGGCCACGGCCGGCGGCTCGTTCAGCGTGCTGGCTGCGGGTGGCAGCAGCAGCGCGCTGTTCGTCGGCGTGGACACCACCACGGCCGGCGCCAAGAGCGGCGTGGCCAGCATCACGCTGGCCAGCGACGGCACGGGCACCAGCGGCTTCGGCGCGCTGGGCATCGCTGGGCAGACGGTCGACGTCAGCGGCAGCGTCTACCGCCTGGCGCAGGCCAGCACGGTGATCCCCAACGTCGTGCTGCTGGGCAACCAGCGCGAGGGCGGCACGTTGACCCAGGCGCTGACCCTGTCCAACCTGGCTGCGGCCGACGGTTTCTCGGAAAGCTTGAACGCCAGCATCAGCGGCAGCGCCGGCATCCTGACCGGCGGCTCGTTCGTGCAGCTGGCCGCGGGCAACAGCAGCAGCACCTTGTTCGTGGGTGTGGACGCCAGCACGGCCGGGGCCAAGAGCGGCACCGCCACCATCGCGCTGGCCAGCGACGGCACAGGCAGCAGCGGCTTCGGCGCGCTGGACATCGGCACGCAGGTGGTCAACGTCAACGCCAACGTCTTCCGCCTGGCCAGCGCCAGCGCGGCCGCACCCAACCCGGTGGTGCTGGCCAACCAGCGCGTGGGCGGCACGCTGACGCAGGCGCTCACGCTGGCCAACACGGCCGCGGCCGACAGCTTCTCGGAAGCGCTCAACGCCAGCATCACGGCCCAGGGCGCGGCCACGGCCGGAGGCGCCATCAATTTGCTGGCCGCGGGCGGCAGCAGCAACGCGCTGTTCGTGGGCGTCGACACGGCCACGGCCGGCGCCAAGAGCGGCAGCGCCACCATCACGCTGTCCAGCGACGGCAGCGGCAGCAGCGGCCTGGGCAGCTTTGCACTGGGCACGCAAAGCGTCACCGTATCGGGCGCTGTCTACCGGCTGGCGCAGGCCGGCACGGCCACGCCCGCCAACGTGACCCTGGCCGACCAGCGCGTGGGCGGCAGCCTGACGCAGGCCATCACCCTGGCCAACACGGCCGCGGCCGACGGCTTCTCCGAGCGCCTGAACGGCAGCATCGCCGCCAGCGGCAGCGCCACGGCCGGCGGCTCGTTTGCGCTGCTGGCGGCCGGCGCCAGCAGCAGCGCGCTGTTCGTGGGCGTGGACACGGCCACGGCCGGCGCCAAGGGCGGCACGGCCACCATCACCCTGGCCAGCGACGGCAACGGTACCAGCGGCTTTGCCGCGGAGGCATTGGCTTCGCAGCAGGTGGCCGTCAGTGGCAACGTCTACCGCCTGGCGCAGCCCTTGGTCGACACCGCGCCGCTCACGCTGGTGGGCCGCGTGGGCGACGCCACCCTCTTGCGCAGCATCGGTGTGAGCAACGTCGCGCCCGACCTCTTCACCGAACGCCTGAACGCGGCCCTCAGCAGCACGCCGGCGGGTATCACGGCCGGCCCGGCGCTGGTGGGCCTCGCGCCCAATGCCAGCGGCAGCCTGGGCCTGAGCCTGGCCACCGGCAGCGCCGGCAACTTCAGCGGCACGGCCACGGTGGCCCTGGTGTCCAGCAGCGCCGGCACCAGCAGCGGCGCGCCCGACCTGGCCCTGGGCAGCGTGGACGTGGCCGTCAACGCCCGCATCTACGCCCCCGCGGTGGCGCAGCTGGCCAGCACCGTGGTCGACTTCGGCACCGTGCGCGTGGGTGACGTGATCGCAGCGCGCCACCTGACGCTGAGCAACGCCGCCAGCGGCGCGCTCACCGACACCCTGCAGGCCACGCTGACGGGCGGCGACGCCGTGTTCAGCGCCAGCGGCACGCTCGCCGGCCTGGCCGCGGGCGCCAACGACGCCAGCGCCTTGCAGCTGCAGATGGCCACTGGCAGCGCCGGTGTCTTCAGCGGCGGCGCCACGCTGGCTCTGAACAGCCAGAACCCCGAGATGGCCGACCTGGCGCTGAGCCCGGTGGCCATCAGCCTGCAGGGCCAGGTCAACAACCTGGCCAACGCGGCGCTGTCGCAGACGGGCGGCGCCGGCAGCTTCAGCGGCGGCGCGTTCAGCTACACGCTGGACTTCGGCCTGCTGCAGCTGGGCAGCGGCACGGTGGTCGGCAGCCTGTCGCTGGCCAACGCCATAGTCGGCCCGGCCGACGCGCTGTCGGGCAGCTGGGACCTGAGCGCCTTGACCGTGGGCGACGCCTTCTCGCTGTCGGGCTTCGGCAGCTTTGCCAACTTGACGGCCGGCAGCACGCTGGGCGGGCTGAGCATCAACTTCGCCACCACCGACGCCGGCAGCTTCGACCGCGTGCTGGTGTTCAATGGCCTCAGCGTCAACGGCAGCGGCCCCGACCTGGCGCTGCCGCAGCTGACGCTGCAACTGCACGGCAGCGTGGCGGCCGTGCCCGAGCCCGAGACCTGGGCGATGATGCTGGGCGGCCTGCTGGCCGTGGGCCTGCTGTCGCGGCGCCGGCTGCAGGCGCGCGCCGACTGACGCGGCCCTGGGGGAGAATCGGCCCGCGCCACCGGCCAGGCCCGGCACCCGCCGGGCGCCGTGCGCGCCACCGATGTCTCCCCCATGGCGCTGTTTCCCCAAGGCTTGAGCCAGGTCGACGCGCGCTGCAACGCCGGCGAACGTCGCCTGCTGCACCAGCTCAAGCGCTGCCTGGAAGACGACTACATCGTCTGGCACGACGTGCCCATAGGTCCGCGCGCGCGCCAGCCCGATTTCGTGATCCTGAGCCCGCGCTGGGGCGTGCTGCTGCTGGAAGTGAAAGACTGGCGCCGCAGCAGCCTGGGCGCCGGCACGCGCGACGCCATCGAGCTGAGCACGCCGCGCGGCCGCATCACCACGCCGCACCCGCTGCGCCAGGCACGCGACTGCATGCTCGAGCTGGTGGACCTGATGAAGGCCGACCCGGCGCTGGTGCACGCCGACGGCGCCTTTGCCGGGCGCCTGCTGTTCCCCTACGGCTGGGGCGTGGTGATGAGCGGCCTGCGCCGCGCCGACGTGGCCGGCAGCGACTTTGCCGAACTCTTCCCGCCCGCGCAGACCCTGCTGCGCGACGAGCTGGAGGCCGATCTTGATCCCATGGCCTTCCAGCACCGGCTGTGGGGCCTGTTCACCGTGAGCTATCCGCACACGCTGACGCTGCCGCAGCGCGACCGCATCCGCTGGCACCTGTTCCCCGAGGTGCGCCTGGGCACGCAGGCGGCGCTGGACTTCAGCGGCGCCGACGCACCGGCCCAGCCGCTGCTGCCCGACCTGATGCAGGTGATGGACCTGCAGCAGGAGCAGGTGGCGCGCACCCTGGGCGAGGGCCACCGCGTGATCCACGGCGCGGCCGGTTCGGGCAAGACCATGATCCTGATCTTCCGCGCCCAGCACCTGGCCGCGGCGGCGCGTCCCGAGCGCCCGGTGCTGGTGATGTGCTTCAACCGCACGCTGGCCACGCGCATCGAGGCCCAGCTGCGCCAGCGCGGCGTGGACGAACGCGTGCAGGTGCGCACCTTCCACGGCTGGTGCCAGGACATGGTGCGCAGCTACCAGCTGGACGCGCCGCAGGGCCTGCGCGGCGACGCCTACTTCGAGGCGCTGGCGCAGGTGCTGGAACGCGCCGTGGACACCGGCCGCGTGCCCGGCGGCCAGTACATGGCGCTGCTGATCGACGAGGCGCACGACTTCGAGGACGCCTGGCTGCGCATGGCCGCGCGCATGGTGGCGCCCGAAACGCAAAGCCTGCTGGTGCTGTACGACGACGCGCAGAGCATCTACCAGACGCGGCGGCGCAAGTTCAACTTCGCCAGCGTGGGCATCGACGCACGCGGCCGCACCAGCATCCTGCGCCTGAACTACCGCAACACGGCCGAGGTGCGCACAGCCTGCTGCAGGGCGACGGCCTGGTGCATGGCGACGACGAGATGCAACTGGTGCAGCCCGCCAGCGCCGGCCGCCGCGGGCCGCTGCCGGTGCTGATGCTGGCGCGCGACGCGCAGCAAGAGGCCGAGCTGCTGGCGCAACGCCTGCTGCAGGCGCAGGCCGAAGGCGTGGGCTGGCAGGACATGGCCGTGCTGTGCCGCACGCGCGCGCAGATGGGCGCCATCGAAGCCGCGCTGCGCCGCCACCGCGTGCCCCTGACCAGCATGGCCACGCAAAGCCTGACGCGCCACGACTGGCAGCGCGCCACCGTCAAGCTGCTCACGCTGCACAGCGCCAAGGGGCTGGAGTTTCCCTGGGTGGTGGTGGCCGGCCTGCAGGCCATGCCGCACAAGGGCGAGCCGCTGGACGAGGCTCTGCGCCTGCTCTACGTGGCCATGACGCGCGCCACGCAGCAGCTGCTGCTGTCGGCCCACGGAGATTCGGCCGTGGTGCAGCGCGTTCAGCAGGCGCTGCAGGCGGTGGGCCAGCGTTTTGCTGCGGCGGCCTGATAGGCCTGACGCGCATCGCCCTGCGCAAGGCGCGCAGCTTCGGGCGGCAGGGCCGCTTCGAGCAGCTGTGGCTGCTGCTGGGCCTGGCGCAACAGGCCCAGCAGCAGATTGGCCGTGCCGTGCGCCTGGCCGCGCGCTACACGCCCTGGGATTCCAACTGCTTTGCGCAGGCCGTGGCGGCGCGGGCTTTGCTGGGCCTGTACGGCGTGCCCTACGCGCTGTTCTTCGGCGTCAAGCGCGCGCCGCAGGCGGCCGCGCTGGAAGCCCACGCCTGGGTGGCGGCGGGGCGCTTCCCCGTCACGGGCGGGGCCGGCTTCGGCGAAATCACCGCGGTCGGCTGTTTCGTCGACCCAGGTTCCAAGGCGCACGATACCTAATATGGCGCACTGCGCTGCGCTGCAACTTATCGAGCCAAGGACGCATTTGCCGGGTGGCTGGCGGCAAGATCGAGTGTCTGTTGGCGGGCAGCAAGTCGAGAGGCTCCTCGCGACCCAAGGCTGCCAGTGGCCGTCACTTCGGTGAACGACCGCTCTACCGTCGAACTTGACCTTCACCCACTCTGGCCAGAGAGTCAGCGACTGGGAAAGCAGCGGGATGGGCGCCCCCACCCGCAAGCAGCTTCGAAGCGCCAAAGGGGAGGCGTCTGCAACCACTTGAACCGGAAAGGAGCGTCCACCACGACGATCACGGGTCTTGGCTTCGATCTGGCAAGGATCGTGCTCCCGGTACACGTGGTCGACGAGCGCGGCCGAGCGGCACTGCGCAAGCAGCTTCGGCGTGATCAGATGACGGCGTGCTCACATTTGGCGCCCATGGGCGGCGCGTCGCGCTGTGTTGCGCCAGGAACTGCGAACACCCGCGCCGCGCTGCCACCCAGGCGCGTCTCCAGCCAAGGCCAGGGCGCCCCGGACCGGCCAGCGCCCGCGGGCGCGCAGCCACGGCCTGGCGTGATCCAAGCGCTCGCGCTCAGGCCAGTCACTCTGTGTGTGCTCGAGTACGGTGCAGCGGAGTCGGCAGCTGTCAAGGGATCGCCGCCGCTGGCGCTTGTCGATCGGCTTGTCACGGCTCGCCGCATCGGTGCAGGCTGCGCCCCCCTCTCACGCGGCTTGCAGCAGCCGGCCGATCTGCGCGCCGAGTTCGATGTCATTGATCGGCCCGAAGTGGTTCAGCTGCACGCGGCCGGCGCGATCGATCAGCACGATGCTGGGCGTACCGCTCAGGCCGTAGGCCTGCATGGTGCGCGGGATGGGCTGCCCTGTGGCGCCGCTGCGGTCGATGGCGATGGGAAACGTCAGGCGGAATTCGTGCACGAACACCTCCAGTGCAGCGCGGTTCATGACCGCGTGGTGCTCGAAGACGCTGTGCAGCCCGACCACCTGCACGCCCCGGCCGGTCAATGTGCGATGGACGTTCTGTGCCTGCGGCGTGCCGTGCAGGACACAGCCCGGACACAACATCTGGAAGGCATGCAGCAACACGACCTGGCCGCGAAGGGCGGCCAGGGTGAAAGGGTGCGGCGTGTTCAGCCAAGCTTCGGCATCGATCTCGGGCGCGTCGGGGGTGGTCATCGGTGGCATGGGTCGTCGTCGCTGCACAGACGTGGGGCGGAAGTGTGGTTGGACGGCGGTTCCGGGTGGGCACCGCCGCCCGGTGCCGGTCAGCGCAGCACGCTGATGTCGGCGCCGAAGTTGATGTGGAAGGGCGCGCCGTCGATGACCAGTGCGGGCACCGACTTCACGCCGAGGGCTTCTGCCTCCGCGACACGGTTCTTGGCCTGGCCGAGGTGGACGACCTCGACCGCGTAGCGCTGCGGGTCGAGCGCGGCGACGAACTGCTGCTCGGCCGAGACGCAGACCGGGCATCCGGCGTGATAGAAGATGGCTTGGGTGCTCATGGCTGACTCCTTGGGTGCACAAAAGAGCGGGACGGACCCGCGGGTAAGGCACCGGCATGCCAGGGCAGGCCGGTGCGGGGATGCTGCAGCTGGGTCAAGCAGATCGGCGACTTGATCCGGTTACGTAGGACTCCTGAATACACACATCGAAGCAGGTGAGTCGCAAGGGTGGTGGACGGTCGGGCTTTCCGCGCCGCTCAGGCGCGGAGGGCTTGCCAGCGGCCAGCCTGCACGGCGCGGCTGGCAGCCACATGTTCCGGGCAGTCCACACGCAGCAGGCGTGCAGGAAGGGCGGCGCCGACCAGATGGCAGTGGTGCGGGGCCCCGACATCGGCGTGGCGGTGCGCCTCGAAGTGTTCGCAGGTGACGCAGGTGCGAAGTTCAGGGAAGTCCTGGTTGCGCTGCAGTTCGCCGACGAGTTGAAGCAGGCCTGCCAGCAACTGGTCCTGCGTTTGCAGCGGCAAGCTGCCCAGGGCCACCTCGACCACGCCGGACGGCGCGCCCAGGCGCCGGGCCAGGGTGCGGCCCGTCCGCGTCAGCGACAGCGACAGCGCGCGCGCATCGTCAAGGGCTCGGGCCTTCTGCACCCATCCCTTGGCGACCAGGCTGGCCACAGCGTCGCTGGCTGTGGCCGACGTGATGCGCAGTTGTTCGGCCAGCCAACCCAGGCGCGCACCGCTGGCCCTGCCCGCCAGCAGGGCCAGCAGATCGGCCTGGGTGGGCGTCAAGCCTTCGACCGAGGTGGCACGCCAGGCGTCGGACCGCATCACGGCGACCAGACGCCCCAGAACCGCGACCAGGCGCTGTGCCGCCGGCGGAGTGTCTTGCCATAGGGCCTGTTGATCCGGTGCCATGGGCCGAAGTCTAGTACGGGTGGCGATAGTTGTACAGGACTCCTAACTAAATGGCAGACACCTCAGCCCGCGGGGTCGATTCAGTGCAATCGCACACCTTGAGACCCCTGCATCCGGGCGCAGTGATCAGACCGCAGTTGCTGCGCCCCTGATGCCGCTTGCAGCGACACGCGGCGAGCGACCGCACTGGAGGATTGGTCGGTGCCACCTGTCACAGAGCCGCGTCTGTTGCACTTGGAATCCGGTCATTCGAGTGCCGACCTTCTTGCTCCACCAAGGACAGGAAGTGGCCGACCGGGTGAGCTCAGCGCCCGGTGAAGCGGTCGCTGCTCTGCGCCGATGGACTCAAGGACTTCGAGCGCACCACACTACCGCGCCGGCGTCTTGAAGGCCTCCCGGATCAGCTGCACCGCCTGGGGCGAATCCCATTCCTTGGCGCCACGCACCTTGGCGCGCACGCGGCCCTGGGCGTCGACCATCACCGTCAGCGGAATGGTGTTGGCGCCCAGCATGTGTTCCATCTCGAGCTGGCGGTCGATGTAGTGGGTGATGGTGGCGTTGGACTGCCTGAGCCAGGCCATCGCCTTGTCGCGGTAGTCGTCGATGGTGATGCCGATGAGCGTGGCCTGGCCGGCCGCGCCGCTCCAGGCCAGGCGTTCCAGCGACGCCATCTCGGCCTTGCAGGGCCCGCACCAGCTGGCCCAGACGTTGATGATGAGCGGCTGGCCGCGGTAGGACGACAGCGCCCGCGAAGGGCCGTTCAGCCCGTTCAGCTGGGCCTCGCGCAGCGGCTGGCCGACGGGCACCTCGCCCGGCGTGGCGGCCTGCGCCTGCGGCTGCCACAGCGTGCTCATCCACGCCAGCGGGGCCGCCAGCAGCGCCCTGCGTCCGGTTTGCATCTGCCGCTTGCCCATCGCCCTGCCTCGTTCCTGTTCCACCGCGCCGCGCGGTGGCGTTATTGTCCGGCCGGCAGGGACGAACCCCCTGGAGGTACGGGAATGGACGCATTGCAAGGCCTGCGCGTGCTCGAGCTGGGCCAGCTGATCGCCGGGCCCTTTGCCGGCAAGACCCTGGCCGACTTCGGCGCCGACGTGATCAAGATCGAGCCGCCCGACGGCGGCGACCCGCTGCGCACGTGGCGCCTGCTGCGCGACGGCACCAGCGTGTGGTGGCAGCTGCAGTCGCGCAACAAGCGCTCGGTGGCGCTGGACCTGCGCTCTTCCGAAGGCCAGGCGGCGGTGCGCGCGCTGGCGGCCGAGGCCGACGTGCTGATCGAGAACTTCAAGCCCGGCACGCTGGAAGCCTGGGGCCTGGGCTGGGAGGCGCTGCACGCGCTCAACCCGCGCCTGGTGATGCTGCGCATCTCGGGCTATGGCCAGACCGGCCCCTATGCCAGCAAGCCCGGCTTCGGCGTGCTGGGCGAGGCCATGGGCGGCCTGCGCCACCTGACCGGCGAGCCCGGCCGCGTGCCGGTGCGCACGGGTGTCTCGATCGGCGACACGCTGGCGGCGCTGCACGGCGTCGTCGGCGTGCTGATGGCGCTGCGCCACCGCGACGTGAACGGCGGCCAGGGGCAGGTGGTCGACGTGGCCTTGTACGAGAGTGTCTTCAACGTGATGGAAAGCCTGCTGCCCGAGTACGACGCCTTCGGCGCCGTGCGCCAGGCCGGCGGCAGCGCCCTGCCCGGCATCGCGCCCAGCAACGCCTACCGCTGCGGCTGCGGTGCCTGGGTGCTGGTGGGCGGCAACGGCGACAGCATCTTCCGCCGCCTGATGCAGGCCATGGACCGCGCCGACCTGGCCGCCGACCCGGCGCTGGCGCACAACGCCGGGCGTGTGGTGCGGGTGGACGAGATCGACGCGGCCATAGCCGCCTGGACCGCCCAGCGCAGCATCGAACAGGTGATCAAAGCGCTGGACGCCGCCGGCGTGCCCGTGGGCCGTATCTACACCGTGGCCGACATTGCGCAGGACCCGCAGTACCGGGCGCGCGAGATGATCCTGCAGACGCAGGACGCCGCCGGCAAGCCCATCAAGCTGCCCGGCTTCGTGCCGCTTCTCACGGCCACGCCCGGCCGCCTGGCGCACCCGGCGCCGGGCCTGGGTGAGCACAACGACGAAGTGCTGGGCGCCCGCGGCTGGCCGGTGCGCGGCGGCTGAGCATCGCCCCGGGCGGGGCGACCGGCGCGCCGGGGCTACACCCGGATGTGCTGCACCGGGATGTAGCTCTCGTTGCTGATGCCCACCATGCCGCTCTTGTCCTTGCGCGCCAGCATGGCCGCCAGCTTCTGCTGGTTGACCTCGAGCATGCCCTGGTGGTTGGCCAGCGCCGGGATCCAGAAGCGGTGCGCGTGCACGACGCGGCGGGCCTGCTCCTGCAGCGGGCCCAGGTGCCGCTTGACGGCGATCTCGACCTGGTCCTGCCAGCCGGGCTCGCCGAAGCGGCTGTCGAAGATGGTGTTCACCATCACGCTGGTGGGCGCGCAGCAGATCAGGTAGGCGCCGACCACCGGGCAGATGTCGAAGATGCCGGCGTCCACGCGCGTCAGCATCGCCCGGTTGGCGGCGTTCTTCTCCTGCACGTCGCGCACCACGATGCGCAGGATGTTCATGAGCTTGAGCAGGTTGGCCGTCAGGCCGATGGCGGCGTTGCTGGCGGTGCCGCCGTCGGCCAGCGTGGCGGCCAGCTTGCTGCCGAATTCGGCCAGGCTGACCGACATCGCGTAGACGTCCTGGTTGCGCTCGCGCTCCAGGAAGCGCGTCAGCGCCTCCAGCGCCGCCGCCGGCTCGGCGCTGGCCAGGCTGCCGCTGATGTGCTGGCGCGCCGATTCCAGGCGCCATTGCCCGCGCAGCGCGTTCTTGGCGTTCCAGGCCGCGGCGCCGCCCGAGAAGATGACGCCGACGAAGGGCGTCAGCGACGCCGCCAGCTCGCCCATGAAGTCGGGCAGGATGCTGGCCAGTTCGGCGCCGACCTCGGCCGCGACCTCGGGCGGCACCACGCTGTCGAACAGATCCCGGGCCAGGCCCGTGCCGCCCACGGCACCCTGGATCGCGCCGGCCACCTGTGTGGCGTTGCCCGCCAGGCCCAGCGTGTTGAAGCTGGTGCCCCATTTCTGCTGGCCCAGCTTGTCGCGCAAGCCCGGCCGCCATTCGAGCCGCTTGCCGGCGAACAGGTCGACGACGATGGCGCGCGACTCGTCGCGCAGCGCCGACAGGCCCACGCGCTCGATGCCGCTCATGGCGGGGCTCAGGCCCGCCAGCTCGGCGTACAGGGCCTCGACCGCGCGGTGGCGGTTGCGCACGCTGCTGCGCCAGGCATTGCCCTTGGACTGCATCCATTTGAGCAGGGCGCCACTCAGCGCCTGCTTGTCGGCGTCGCTCTTGCTCAGGTGGTACTGCTGCAGCGCGGTGTCCACTGCCTTGAGCAGGGTGCTGCGCACCGACATCGCGCCGCCGTTCGTCAGGCTCATCCACTGCGCGTGGCTCATGATCTCGCTCATCGAAGCCTCCCGTGATGCGGGGCAGGCCCGGGCGGCCAGCGCTGCGGGCCTGTACAAAGCATAGTTCCGGGAAGCCTGTCGGGCCACCCCAAGGATCGCTTAGGGTGACCGCTCGAAATTGGTGAAGCGCACTGACAGGGTGGCCACGTAGACCTCGCGCAGAAAACTGGCGAGCCCGGCGATCAGCGCCAGCATCGCGGCGATGAACAAGGCCCCGGCGAACCACTTCAGGTCGGTGGCGAAGAAGGCGTCGACGAACAGCGTCGTCACCACCAGGCACACCAGCAGCGCCGCGCCGGTGCAGAAGTTGATGGCCCAGCTGGCCATGTGGCGGCGCTTTTCCAGCTTGTGCAGCTCGTCCTGCGCTGCGGCGCGTGCCTCGGCGCCCAGCGTGTGCCAAGCCTGCTCGAAATAGCGCGCGCGGTCGATGATGCGCGCCAGCCGGTTGGCCATCACCGCCAGCAGCGAGGCCACGCCCGTGAGCAGGAACACCGGCGCCACCGCCAGCTGGATGGCGTGGACGATGACGGGCACGTCGGTGTCGGGTCCGATCATGGTGCCGCCAGCAGCGTGTCGATGTCGGCCAGGAAACGCTGCACGTCGATCGGCTTGGTCCAGTAGTCGATGAAGCCGGCGGCGCGTGCCGCGGCGATGTCCGAGGGCGTGGCGTTGGCCGACAGCGCCACGCAGCGGATGGCCGCGGTCAGCGGGTGGGCGCGCAGGCCGCGCAGCACGGCCAGGCCGTCGATGTCGGGCAGCTGCATGTCCACCAGCATCAGGTCGGGCTGCAGCTGGCGCGCGCGCCGCAGACCGCTCAGGCCGTCTTCGGCCAGCTCCAGCGTGACGCCGGGGCGGTGCGCCAGGATGGATTCGACCAGCATGGCGTTGACCGGGTTGTCCTCGATGTAGAGCACGCAGGTCCGGGGCGTGGCGGCCGGCGTGACCGCGGGCGCGGTGGCCGGCCCGGCAGCGGGGGCCGCGGCCAGGTCATCGGGCCCGGCCGCGGGCAGGTGCACGATGAACTCGCTGCCCACGCCGGGCTGGCTGCGCGCCTCGACCTGCCCGCCCATGTGCTCGACCAGCACCTTGACGATGCTCAGGCCGATGCCGCTGCCTTCCACGCCCGTGGATTCGGCGCCCAGGCGGTTGAAGGGCTCGAAGGCGTGCTGCAGGCGCTCGGGCGCGATGCCCTGGCCGGTGTCGGCCACGTGCAGCGAGACGCGCGCGCCCGCGGCCTGGCTCCACAGCCGAACTTCGCCACCCGGGCGGTTGTACTTGATGGCGTTGGACAGCAGGTTGATCAGCACCTGGCGCAGGCGCACCGGGTCGGCCATCACGCAGCCCGGCAGCGGCCCGCGCTGCAACGCCAGGCCCAGCGCCTGCGCGCTGGCGGCCACCAGCGGCAAGGCGGCGTCCGCCACCGCGGCGCAGGCCACCGGCTGGTGCTCCAGGCGCAGCTCGCCGACTTCGGCCCGCGAGAGTTCGAGCACGTCGTCGATCAGCGCCAGCAGGTGCTGGCCGGCGTCCTCGGCATGCGCCAGCCAGTGCGCGCGCGTGGCGGCGTCGGTGCGCTCGCCCCCGGCGCGCAGCAGCTGCGTGAAGCCCAGCATGGCGTTGAGCGGCGTGCGCAGCTCGTGGCTGATGCGCGACATGGCCTGCGACTTGGCCTGACTCTCGGCCACCGCCACCTCGCGCTCGCGCACCGCCTGTGCCGACAGCTGGGCCTCGGTGCTGTCCCAGTTGACGCCGATGCGGCCATCGGGCCGGCCCTGCTCGTCGTAGCCGGGCACCGAGTGCGAGGTGATCCAGCGCACCTGGCCGTCGGGCCAGAGCACGCGGAAGACATGGCGCCAGGGCTGGTCCTCGCGCAGCATCAGCGCCTGGCGCGCCATGACCTCGGCGCGCTCGTCGGGATGCAGGTAGCTGGCGATCTCGGCGGCACTGACGCGGCGCCCGAGCGATTCGATGCCGCGCAGGCGGAACATCTGCGCGTCCCAGACGCCGCCGTCCTGGCCCTTGGTGGCGGTCCAGGTGCCCAGGCCCAGGGCGTGCGTGGTCAGCGTCATGCGCTCGACCGTCTCGCGCAGCTGGCGCATGGTGCGCTGCTGTTCGGTGATGTCCAGGGCCACGCCTTCGGCGCGCATGGCCAGGCGCGGGCCCACGGCGTCGAGCTTGCCGCGCACCACCAGCCAGCGCACCGCACCGTCGCTCTGGCGCACGATGCGGAACTCGATCTCGGCCTCGCCCGGGCCGCGGCGCCACCAGTCGGCCAGGCTGGCGCGCACGCGCGCACGGTCGTCGGGGTGCACGCACTGGCGCAGCCAGTCGCGCAGCGGCAAGGGCCCGGCCTGCGCGTCCAGGCCCAGCAACGCGTACATGCGCGGGTTCCAGCGGGGCAGCGCGGCGTCGAGCTGCACCGACCACAGGCCCAGGCGCGCGGCTTCGGCCGCGGCTTCCAGGCGCCGGGCGCTGGCCAGCGCCCGGCGGTTGTCCTCGACGCGCTCGGTCACGTCGAGCATCACGCCGACGAAGCCCAGCGGATTGCCCGCGCCGTCGCGTTGCAGCGCGCGGCGCATCAGCACATGGCGCCAGCCGCCGTCGGGGCGGTGGTAGCGCAGTTCCATGTCGCTGGGCTCGCCGGTGCGCAGCGTGTGCTCCAGCGAGTTCAGCACCAGCTGCAGGTCGTCGGGATGCAGCTGGCTGCGCGCCACGGCCGGCGGCACGCCTTCGGCGTTCCAGGCAATGCCCAGCGCGGCGCAGCCGCGCTCGTCGACGAACACCCGGTCGCTGGCCAGGTCGTGGCGCCACAGCGCGATGTGGCCCAGCTTGAGCGCCACGTCCAGCTCGGTGCGCAGGCGCTCGGCGCGGTTGGCCAGCTCGTAGACGTCGGTGTCGTCGGTGTTGGTGCCCAGCACGCGCTGCGGCCGGCCCTGGGCGTCGTGGAAGACCTTCCAGCGCGTGTACAGGTGGCGCACCTGGCCGTCGCGGCGGCGCATGCGCAGGCGCTGCGTGTGCGGCCCCGGTGTGGCCAGGCTGGCGACGAACTCGCCCTCCCGCCGGTCTTCGCTGAAGATCATCTCCAGCACCTCGGCATAGGCCGGGGACGGCATGTCGGCCGCGCCCGCGGCCGGCGCGGGCAGGCCCCAGATGCGGTACATGTGGCGGTCCCAGGTGCCGGCCATGGTGGCGGCGTCGCGCTCGAACACGCCGGTGTCGCTGAACTCCTGCACCATGTCCAGCCGTTCCTGCAGGCTGCGCGCGCGCGCCTCGGCCGCGGCCAGGGCCTCGGGCTTGGCCAGCTCGGCGCTCAGGGCCCAGCCACCGCCGTCGGCGGCGGCCACGTGCAGTTGCCAGGCGGCGTGCGGCGGCGGCAACTCGAACACGCCCGCGGCCAGAGCCCGGCCGCCCAGCAGCGGCTCCAGCGCGGGCGCGGCCGGGTCGGGCAGCAGCGCGGCAAAGCGCGCCGTGCACCACTGCAGCCGGCCCGCGGCGTCGGCCAGGGCCATGGCGGCGGGCGCGCAGCGCAAGGCATCCAGGAGGGCCTGGGCAGATGGCGCGATCGCTGGGGTGTCGTTCAAGGCGCTGGCCCTTTGGAGCCCGCAGTTTAGTTCGCGCCCGCCTGCGTAAACTGCAGGCTGCAAGGCGGGCGTGGCGCCCGCCGTTCCGCAGCCGCCCCGCTGCGCACAGGACCCCCCATGAACCAGGAACTCTTCGAGCAAGGCCTGCAGACGCGCCGCGAGGTGCTGGGCGCCGAGTACGTGGACGCGGCGCTGGCCGGCGCCGACGAGCTGACGCGGCCGCTGCAGGAGTTCGTCACCCAGTACGCCTGGGGCGAGATCTGGAACCGCCCGGGGCTGGACCGGCGCACGCGCAGCCTGCTCAACCTGGCCATGCTCACGGCACTGAACCGCCCGCACGAACTGCGTCTGCACCTGCGCGGCGCGCTGCGCAACGGCGCCACGAAGGAAGAGATTCGCGAGGTGCTGATGCAAAGTGCCATCTACTGCGGCGTGCCGGCGGCGATGGACAGCTTCCGCGTGGCGCGCGAGGTCTTCAAGGAAGCTGCGGCCTGAACGTGCCCAGCATCCGCATCGACGTTCGGCGCGAATACACGCCGCAGCAGGAAACCGCGCTGATGGAGGCGGCGCATGCGGCCCTGGTCGACGCCTTTGCCATAGATCCGGCCAACCGCAACGTCACGCTGGTCGTGCACGCGCCGCATCGCTTTGTGGGCCGGCCCGACTGCGCCCAGCCCGAGTGGCTGACCAACATCAGCATCTACCTGCTGCCCGGGCGCAGCGCGGCGGCCAAGCGCCGGCTCTACCAGGGGCTGGTGGCGCGGCTGGGGGCCCTGGGCATACCGGGCGAGGGCCTGTTGGTGCGCCTGCACGAGATGCCCGGCGAGAACATCGCCGTGCGCGGCGGCCAGGCGGTGTGCGACCTGGACCTGGGTTACCCGGTCGACGTCTAGTCTCGGCCTTGCGCGCAGCCTTGAGCGCACCAGGCTGAACACCGACGCACCGACCTGGGCACGGTTCCCGTGCGCCCTTGGTTCCCACGGCGGGTGGATTGCCCGGTTCGGCGTGTCGGTGGTGCATGGCGGGGCCAAACGCCCGCCAACAGGCTGGCCCGGCTCTTGCTGATAGTTGAGCGGGAAGCGATGGCACATCGCACACCGAAGGGTCGCTAGGGTTCCGGCGTGGGCTGATTCGTTCAGCGCGCGTGCTGGTCCAAGAGCAACCGGCCTCAACCCTCCACGGATTGGCAGCGTGACGGGGGTCAGGCTCCACGGCGGGACAAAAGCCCGGGAGAGTCACTTCGACGTGAGGTGTTTCTCGCCGCGTTTTGTTCAACGAACCGATTGGAGCCTTCATGCAACCGACCCGCACTTCCACGAATCCGTTCTTCGGCCGCTGGCGGGCTCGCGCCTCGGCCGCCTTCGGTGCACTGGCCCTGGTGGCCAGCGGCCTGGGCTTCAGCACCTCCGCCGCCGCCGAAATCAAGGTGGGCGTGTCCGACTGGCCGGGCTGGGTGGCCTGGTACGTGGCCGAACAGAAGGGCTACTTCAAGAAGCACGGCGCCGACGTCAAGCTGGTCTGGTTCGCCAACTACACCGATTCGGTCTCGGCGCTGTCCTCGGGCCAGCTCGACGCCAACTCGCAGACCTGGTCGGACACCCTGGGCCCGCTGGCCAAGGGCATCAAGATCAAGGCCATCCTGGTCAACGACAACTCGGCCGGCAACGATGCGCTGCTGGTCTCGCCCAAGATCAAGTCCTTCGCCGAGCTGAAGGGCAAGCAGGTGGCGCTGGAACAGTTCAGCATCTCGCACTTCGTGCTGGCCAATGCACTGGCCAAGAACGGCCTGAAGCCGGGCGACGTGAAGATCGTCAACCTGCCGGCCGGCGATGCGGCGGCGGCCTTCATCGCAGGGCGCGTCGACGCGGCCGTGGTGTGGAACCCGTGGATCCACCAGATCACCACCAGCGGCAAGGGCCGGGCGATCTTCACGTCCAAGGACATGCCGGGCCTGGTGCCCGACCTGCTGGTCGCGCAGGAGAAGGCGATCGCGACGAAGCGCAAGGAACTGGTCGGCATGATCAAGGCCTGGTTCGACACCGAGAAGTTCATCCGCGAACAACCCGCCGAGGCCGCCAAGATCATGGCCAAGGTGGTCAACATGAAGCCCGACGAGTACCAGGTGTTCATGCCCGGCACCCGGTTCTTCGACGCCGCGGCGAACAAGGCCGCGCTGGACCCGGCCAACCCGGCCTCGCTGGTGGCGGTGACGCCCGCGGTCGTGGGCTTCCTGAACGAACACAAGCTCATCGAAGGCAAGCCCGACGCCGCCAAGGGTGTCGACGCGAGCCTGCTGATGGACGCCTTGAAGTAGGCGCGGCGGACGCACGCCCAGGGTCCTGCCATGCGCTGGACATCACCGCGCAAACCCATCAGCGCCAAGGGCTACTGGGGCCTGGCCGCCCTGGGGCTGCTGCTGCCACTGGCGCTCTGGTGGTTGCTGGCGCTGGCCGCCTGGGTCGACCCGGTCTTCCTGCCCGGCCCGCCCAAGGTGCTGGCACGCGTGGCGCAGTGGCTGGCTGAAGACGATCTGCTGGCCGACATCGCCATCAGCACCGGGCGGGTGGTGGCGGGCTGGGCCTTGTCGGCCTTGATTGCCCTGCCGCTGGGCCTGCTGATCGGCACCTGGCGCTTCGTGCAGGCGCTGCTGGAGCCGCTGACCGACTTCATCCGCTACATGCCGGCGGTGGCCTTCGTGCCGCTGGTGATGCTGTGGGTGGGCATCGACGAAGGGGCGAAGGTGGCGATCATCTTCATCGGCACCTTCTTCCAGATGGTGCTGATGGTGGCCGAGGACGTGCGCCGCGTGCCGATGGCGCAGATCGAGGCCGCGCAGACCATGGGCGCGAGCACCGTCGAGGTGGTCGAGAAGGTGATCCTGCCCTCGGCCAAGCCGGCGTTGCTGGACACCTTGCGCGTGACCATGGGCTGGGCCTGGACCTACCTGGTGGTGGCCGAACTGGTGGCCGCCAACTCGGGGCTGGGCTATTCCATCCTGAAGGCGCAGCGCTTCCTGCAGACCGACAAGATCTTCGCCGGCATCCTGCTGATCGGCCTGATCGGCCTGGCCATCGATCAGCTGTTCAGGCTGGCGCACCGCAAGGCCTTTCCGTGGCTCTACCTGCGCCACTGAACCCCATGACCCCCATGACAGCACCCAAGATCACCTGCGCAGGCGTGTGGAAGTTCTTCGGCGAAGGTGCCAAGGCCGTCACCGCGCTGCAGGAGGTGAACCTCGACATCCGCCCCAATGAGTTCGTCACCTTCGTCGGCGCCTCGGGCTGCGGCAAGTCGACGCTGCTGCGCAGCATTGCCGGGCTCGAGGAACACAGCCGCGGCGCCATCCACGTCGACGGCCGGACTATCACCGGGCCGGGGCTGGACCGCGCGATGGTCTTTCAGCACTACAGCCTCTACCCCTGGCTGACCGTGGTCGACAACATCCGCTTCTGCCGCCAGCTGGCGGTGCACACCACGGCGCGCAGCAGCGCCGATGTCGAGGCCGCCTCGGGCCGCGCCGATGCGCTGTTGCGCCTGATGGGGCTGACCGCAGCCGCGAAGTCCTACCCCAACCAGTTGTCGGGCGGCATGCAGCAGCGCGCCGCCATCGCCCGTGCGTTGATGGGCCAGCCGCAGATCCTGCTGATGGACGAACCCTTCGGCGCGCTCGACGCCCAGACCCGCGAGGTGATGCACGACCTGATCCTGCACGTGCACCGGCTGGAGCGCGCCACCATCGTGTTCGTCACCCACGACGTCGAGGAAGCCATCTACCTGGGCCAGCGCATCGTGCTGATGGCGCCACGGCCCGGCCGCATCGACACCGTCTACGAGGTGCCGCTGCCGGCCGAACGCGAACAGGACATGAAGCTCGCGCCCGAGTTCCTGCAGCTCAAGCGCCAGATCCTCGACCGCATCCGCGAGACCTCGGGCATGAAGACCGACCTGGAACTGCTGCGCAAGTTGTCCCAGGGCGTCGCCGAGCCTTCCCTTGACCCCACGCCGTGATGGATGGACACACCATGGACCACCCCGAACACACGCTCGACAACCCGCCGCGCGAACAGCCGGTGGACGCCCACCCGCATTGGCAAAGGTTCGCGCCGGAGCTGCCCGCCGACCGGCTGGTGTGGAGCGAGATCGTCCCCGGCGGCGCCCACTGGAGCTGGCGTCTGTCGCGCGGCACCGCGCTGCGCTTCGTGGCGCTTGACGATCGCGCCAATTGTTCGATCGTGCTGTACGCCGCCCATTCGACGCTGGAGCGCTACAACATGCCCGACAGCCTGAAGGCCCAGCACACCGCCCGCTACAGCGCCGGCCATGTGCTGATGAGCGACATGGGCCGCGCGCTGGCGTCGTTCACGCTCGACACGCTGGGCTGGCACGACCCGCTGGGGGCGCTGCTCGACACCCCGGCGATGGAAGCCAAGTACGGCGTGCACCGCTATGAGCAGCACCGCAACGCGATGCACCGCAGCGGCCGCGACGGCCTGCTGATCGAGACCGGCAAGCACGGCCTGACGCTGCGCGATCAGATCGCACCGGTCAACCTGTTCAGCAAGCTCAGCGTGGCTGCCGACGGGCGCTTCGTCTTCGATGCAGACCGGCCCGTGAAGGGCGCAAAGGTCGAGCTGCGCATGGACATGGACGTGATCCTGGCCCTGTCCACCGCACCCCACCCGCTGGACCCGCGGCCCGGCTATGCGCCGGGCAAGGTCGGCATCGCGGCCTGGAAGTGCGGCCCCGCGCCTGCCGACGATGGGTGCCGCCGCTTCCGCCCCGAGTGCGCCCGGGCCCTGCACAACAGCGACATCTTTGCGCTCAGCTGATTGCGCAGAAGAAGGAGTGCCGCCATGACCACCGCCACCGTCACCGCCAACGTGCTGACCACGCGCCTGCAAGAAAGCGCGCTCGACCCGCGGGCCGCCGTGCTGCGCCATCGCCAGCCGGCCGGCGAGCCCTGGTTCACCGAAGTGAAGCAAGGCCAGACGCTGCGCATCGTCGACCTCGAAGGCAACCAGGCCGTCGACATCATCTTCTTCGCCCGCCACGAGGCCGCCGAACACTACAGCGCCACCGACACGCTGCTGCGCCAGGGCGGCCTGTACCTGAGCACCGGCTCGGTGCTCTACAGCAATGCCGGGCGGCCGATGCTGACCATCGTGGCCGACACCTGCGGCCGCCACGACACGCTGGGCGGCGCCTGCGCGGCCGAGAGCAACACCGTGCGCTACGCGCTGCAGAAGAAGTCAACTACCTGCTGGCCCTGCAGAACGCCGACGTGGGCCTGGGCAAACGCGACCTGGTGCCCAACATCAACTTCTTCATGAACGTGCCGGTCACGGCCGACGGCGAGTTGACCTTCGCCGACGGCATCAGCGCGCCGGGCAAGTACGTCGAGCTGCGCGCCGCGATGGACGTCTACATGCTGGTGTCGAACTGCCCGCAGCTGAACAACCCCTGCAACGCCTACAACCCGACGCCGGTCGAGTTTCTGGTCTGGGATTGAGCCGATGCCTCGCGCCGGCGGGACGACTCGCCCGGCGATCCGACACCTGCGGGACGGCCCGCGCCTGAACCAGTGACCCCGCTGACCCCACCATGTTCGACACCGTCCTGATCGCCAACCGCGGCGCCATTGCCTGCCGCGTGATCCGCAGCCTGAAGCGCCTGGGCCTGAAGTCCGTGGCCGTCTACTCCGACGCCGATGCCGATTCGGCCCACGTCGCAATGGCCGACGTGGCGGTCAACATCGGCCCGCCGCCGGCCGCGCGCAGTTACCTCGATGTTGAACGCATCCTGCAGGCCGCCCGCGACAGCGGTGCCGGCGCCATCCACCCGGGCTACGGCTTCCTGTCCGAGAACCCGGGCTTCGCCGAAGCCTGCGAAGCCGCCGGCATCGCCTTCGTCGGCCCGACGCCCACGCAGATGCGCGCCTTCGGCCTGAAGCACAGCGCCCGCGCGCTGGCGGCGCAGCACGGCGTTCCCCTGCTGCCCGGCAGCGGGCTGCTGGCCGACGTGGCGCAGGCCAGTGCCGAGGCACTGCGCATCGGCTACCCGGTGATGCTCAAGAGCACGGCCGGCGGCGGTGGCATCGGCATGCGGCTGCTGCGTTCGGCCGACGAAATGGCCACGGCCTTCGACGCGGTGGCCCGGCTGGCCGGCGCGAACTTCAAGGACGCCGGGCTGTTTGTCGAGAAGTTCGTCGAGCAGGCCCGCCACATCGAAGTGCAGCTGTTCGGCGACGGCCTGGGCCGCGTCGTCGCCCTGGGCGAGCGCGATTGTTCAGCGCAGCGGCGCAACCAGAAGGTGGTGGAGGAAACACCGGCGCCGCACCTGCCAGAAGCCACCCGCAGCGCCATGACCGAGGCCGCCATCCGCCTGGCGCAGGCCGTGAACTACCGCTCGGCCGGCACGGTGGAGTACGTGCTCGACGCCGCCACCGGCGCCTTCTACTTCCTCGAGGTCAACACCCGCCTGCAGGTCGAACACGGCGTCACCGAACAGGTGACCGGCATCGACATCGTCGAATGGATGCTGCGCCTGGCGCGCGGCGAGACGCTGGCGCTGGCGGTGCCGGCGCCGCAGGGCGCGGCGATCCAGGTGCGGCTGTACGCCGAAGACCCGGCCCGCCAGTTCCAGCCCTGTGCCGGCTTGTTGACCGAGGTGGTGTTCCCGCCCGACGCCCGCGTGGAAACCTGGGTCGGCCGCGGCAGCGAGGTGCCGCCGCATTACGACCCGATGATCGCCAAGCTCATCGTCACCGGGCGCGACCGTGCCGATGCCGTGGGCAAGCTGCAGCGTGCCCTGGCCGACACGCGCCTGGCCGGCATCGAGACCAATCTGCGTTACCTGCGGGCGCTCAGCCACCATTCGGCTTTTGTCGACGGCAGGGTCGTGACGCGCACGCTGGGCGATTTCGCCTGGGCACCCAATGCCTTCGAGGTGCTGGAGCCGGGCGTACAGACCACGGTGCAGGATTGGCCCGGGCGCCTGGGCTACTGGGATGTGGGCGTGCCGCCTTCCGGCCCGATGGACGAGCTGAGCCACCGGCTGGCGAACCGCCTGGTCGGCAACGACGCGTCGGCGCCGGCGCTGGAACTGACGCTGGCCGGGCCGACGCTGAAGCTGCATGCCGATGCGGTGATCGCGCTGGTCGGCGCCGCGATGCCGGTGCACGCCAGCCTGCCGGCCGCGGCCGCGGCCAGCGGCTCGGCCGAGCCTGCGACTGCCGGCCGAACGCTGCCGTTCGGCCTGGCGCATCACCTGCCCGCCGGCACCGTGCTGCGCATCGGCCCGGTGGCCGGCGCCGGCCTGCGCGCCACGCTGGCCGTGCGCGGCGGCTTTGACCTGCCGCAGTACCTGGGCAGCGCCGCGACCTTCACGCTGGGCCAGTTCGGTGGCCACGGCGGGCGCACGCTGCGCGCCGGTGACCTGCTGCATGTGGGCGCGGCCATGGCCGGGCCGGTGGCCAGCGCGCCGCTGCTGCCGTCGGTTGCGCCCACGCTGACGCGCCAGTGGGACATCGGCGTGCTCTACGGCCCCCACGGTGCGCCGGATTTCTTCACCGACACCGACATCGCCACCTTCTTCGCCACCGACTGGGAGGTCCACTACAACTCCAGCCGCACTGGCGTGCGCCTGATCGGCCCCAAGCCGCAGTGGGCGCGGCACGACGGCGGCGAGGCCGGCCTGCACCCGTCGAACATCCACGACAACGCCTATGCCATCGGCGCGATCGACTTCACCGGCGACATGCCGGTCATCCTGGGCCCGGACGGCCCCAGCCTGGGCGGCTTCGTCTGCCCGGCGGTCGTGGTGGCGGCAGAACGCTGGAAGCTCGGGCAACTGAAGCCGGGCGACAGGCTGCGCTTTCGCGCGGTGGGGTACGAGGCGGCGTTGGCGATGCACGCCGCGCAGGACGCGTTGATCGACCAACTGCAGCCGCCTGCGCCGGCGCCCGGCGTGCTGGGTAGCACGTCAGCGCCGTTGCCCACCGTCTGGCCCGCAGCACCCGTTCTGACCAGCCCCAAGCTGCTGGTGCGCCCCGCCGCCCCCGGAAGCCCGGCGATGGTCGTCAGCCAGTCCGGCGACCGCTACCTGCTGGTCGAACTGGGCGAGCCGGTGCTCGACATCGCGCTGCGTCTGCGCGTGCACGCGCTGATGCAGGCCTTGCAGGTGATGGCGCAAGGCGGTGAACTTCCGGGCCTGGTCGACCTGACGCCTGGCATCCGTTCGCTGCAACTGCACTTCGACCCGGTGCAAGTGGACCGCAGCACGCTGCTGGCCGCACTGACCCGCGCCGACCAGGCGCTGGGTCCGACCGAAAACCTGCACGTGCCTTCGCGCACCGTCTGGCTGCCGCTGTCCTGGGACGACCCGAGCACGCGCCTGGCGATCGAGAAATACATGCAGTCGGTGCGCCCGGACGCGCCCTGGTGCCCGAGCAACATCGAGTTCATCCGCCGCATCAACGGCCTGGCCGGCATCGACGAGGTCTTGCGCACCGTCTTCGACGCCAGCTACCTGGTGCTGGGCCTGGGTGACGTCTACCTGGGTGCGCCGGTGGCCACGCCGCAGGACCCGCGGCACCGGCTGGTCACCACCAAGTACAACCCGGCGCGCACCTGGACGCCCGAGAACGCGGTGGGCATCGGCGGCGCCTACCTGTGCGTCTACGGCATGGAAGGCCCGGGGGGTTACCAGTTCGTCGGGCGCACGCTGCAGATGTGGAACCGCTGGCGCGACGCGCGCGACGGCGCGTCCGACTTCGAGCCCGGCAAACCCTGGCTGCTGCGCTTCTTCGACCAGATCCGCTTCTACCCGGTGTCGGCCGAGGAACTGGCGCAGATCCGGCGCGACTTTCCGGCCGGCCGCCACCGGCTGCGCTTCGAACCCGGTGAGTTCTCGCTGCGTGCGCACGAGGCCTTTCTGCAGACCCACGCCGAATCCATCGCGGCCTTCCGCAGCACCCAGCGCGCGGCCTTCGCTGCCGAACGCGAACGCTGGCGCGACGCCGGTCAGGCCGACTTCGTGGGCGAGCCCGATGCGCCGGCTGCCCCGGCCAGTGCAGCGCTGCCACCGGGCGCCTGCCCCGTCACCACCCAGGTGCCCGGCGGCGTCTGGCGCGTGCTGGTCGAGCCGGGGCAGCCGGTGCAGGCCGGCCAGACCTTGCTGGTGGTCGAATCGATGAAGACCGAATTCGCGGTCACCGCACCGGTGGCGGGTGTGGTCCTGAGCCTGAACTGCCGCGAGGGCACGTCGGTCAGCGCGGGGCAGACGGTGGTGGTGCTGGGCGCGGCGTCTGCGGGGTGATGCCTGCAAGGGCATCCCGCTCGGCGGCTACAGATCGTCGAGTTCGGCGCCGCTGGACTGGTTGCGCCCGCGCGCCTTGCACACCTGCAGCTGGGCCGAGGATTCGCTGAGCAGCAGGGCCACGCTGCCCACCACGTCCACCGGCTTGGTGGCCAGGCCCATGCTCACGGTGAGCACCGGGGCCACGCCCGAATGCGCGTGCTCGATGCCCAGCGCGCGCACCGCCAGGCCCAGTCGGTGCGCCAGGTCCAGGCCGCCTTCGAGGTCGGTGTCGGGCAGCAGGCAGATGAATTCGCCGCCGTTGAAGCGCGCCACCAGGTCGCCCGGGCGCTTGAGGCTGGTGCGCAGCAGCGTGGCCACGCGGCGCAGGCACTCGTCGCCCTGGGCCGCGCCGTGGTGCTGGTTGTAGGCGGCAAAGCAGTCCAGGTCGATGCGCAGCAGGCCCAGTTGCCCGCCCACGCGCACCGCGCGCGCCCATTCGCAGGCCAGGCGCTCGTCGAAGTAGCGGCGGTTGCACACGCCGGTGAGCTCGTCGATGAAGACCCAGTCGCGCAGCAGTTCGGCCTGGCGGCGGATGGTGACGTGCGCACCCACGCGCGCGCGCAGCACGCCGGGGTGGACGGGGCGGGCCACGAAATCGGCCGCGCCGGCCTGCAGCGCATCCAGGGGTGCCAGCTCGTCGCCTGCTTCGGTGATCACCAGCAGCGGCGTTTCGCTGCTTTCGGGCTGGGCGCGCAGGCGCTGGCACAGCGCCGGGGCGCCCCCTTCGATGCCGGCGTCCAGCAGCACCAGGTCGGGCAGGATCTCGGCGGCAGCGGCCAGGGCCTGCGCCGGCTGCGCGGCGATGTCGACCTGGTAGTCGTCGCCCAGCGCCGCCACCAGGGCCTGGGCGCGCTGTCCGTCCCCGTCCACCACCAGGAGGCGTGCGCGCCGTACCAGCTCATCCAGGGGTGCGGGTTCTTCCCCCGTTCGGCGGGCGGCGGCAGCACTCATGCGCAGGACTCCGTGGTGAGCGTCGGGGGCGGGGCCCCTGAGTCTAGGGCTGGCGCGGCCCCGGCGGCTTGCCCTGCCCGCGCCGTGGCGGCAGTGCATCACGCCGGTCGTGCGGCGGTCGGCCGCCGGGTGCGTGGCGAGGCGGCCGGGCATCGGGTCGGGCATCAGCCGGGCGCTGCGCGCGGTTGTCAGGCGTGCGCTGCGCGCTGCGGGCGGCCTGTTCCTGGCGCGCCTGCGTCAGCTGCTGCTCGAGCTCTTCTTCGCTCAGGCCGGTGAGCGCGCAGAAGTTGACGTGGGCCAGCGTGCTGGCCTCGAAGGCGCGCAGCAGCGCGGCGCGTTCGCGGCGCTCGGCGTCCTCGACCGCATGGTCGGCCGCCTGTTCGCGCCGCTGGGCCTCGGCGGCGCGCGCGGCTTCGCGCTGGGCTTCGCGCTCGGCGGCGCGCTTGGCTTCGACGATGCCGCGGCGGCGGTCGAGCTCGACCACGGCCGCGGTGCGGTGCTCTTCATCCAGCTCGCCGGCGGGCTGGCCGTCCAGGTCGAAGCGCTGTGTGGCCTGCACCAGCGCGCGGATGTAGGCGGTGCTGGTGGTGTGGCGGTGCAGGAAGTGCGACAGCGCCTTGCGGCTGAAGACGCCGGGCGCACGCTGCTGGATATCAGCCTGAATGCGCAGCTTGACCGGCAACGCGCGGCCGGCCCCGAACAGCGCCGGAAACAGCTCGGCCAGGCGCGCCGCGCAGGCGGCGGGCGACAGCTCGGGGGGCGGGGGCGCCGCAGGGGCGGCGTCGGCGGCAGGGACGGGTGCGGCATCGGCAGCGGCATCGACTGCCGCCCCTGCCTCGGCGGCGGCCTCGGCGTGGGGCGTGGGTTCGGCGGCCGTCGCGGATTCAGGCTCCGGTGCAGGCTCAGGCTGCACCTCGGGCGCGGCCTGCTCGGTGGCCACCGGCTCGGGCGCAGGCGCGGGCTCGGCGGCCGCGTCGTCCACGGGCGCGCCGGCCTCGGCGGCGCTTGCCGGCGGGGCCTCTTCGGCGGGCGCTGCCGGCGGCAGCGGGGTGTCTTGCGGGGTCGTGTCGGGAAGCATCGTGGGCGGGGCAGCCTGCGCAGCGCAGGCGGCGATTGTCGTCGCGCGCGCGGCCGCTGTTAACCTGATTGCATGAAGATCGCCGTCATCGGCGGCGGACTGGCCGGCCTGTGCGCGGCCTGGCTGCTGTCGCCGCGCCACCAGGTCACGCTGCTGGAGCGCCACGCGCGCCCCGGCTTCGTGGCCAGTTCGGTGGCACTGGGCGATGGCGCCGACGCGCTGCGCGTGGACGTGCCGCTGCGCGTGTTCTACCCCGGCTACTACCCGACGCTGGTACGCCTGTACCAGGCCCTGGGCGTGGCCACCGAGCCGGTGAGCTACGCCACCACCTTGACCGATGCCGACGGCCGCGCCTACTTTCGCTGGCGCAACCTGCGCCTGGGCAGCCTGAGCCTGCCCTACCTGCTGCCGCAGGATTTGCTCACGCGGCGCGCGCGGCGCATTGCCGGGGCCGCGCTGGCCTTTGGCCGGCTGGCGCGCCAGGCTGCTGCGCGCGGCGAGCTGGCGGGCCAGACCCTGGGCGAATTCGTCGCGCAACATCGGCTGGCGCCCGAGTTCGTGGATGGCCTGCTGCTGCCTACCTGGGCGACCATCGCCACCTGCACGCTGCAAGACGCGCGCGCCTACCCGGCCGAGGTGGTGGCCGGTTACCTGGTGTCGGGCGTGGCGCGCCAGAGCGTGCGCCGTGCCGTGCTGGGCGCCGACGACGTGGCCGCGCGCCTGCTGGCCGGCATCGGCCGCGTCGAATGCGGTGTGGGCGTGCAGGCGCTGCGCGCCGAGCCCGACGGCAGCGCGCTGCGCGTGCAGCGTGCCGACGGCTCGGCCGAACGCTTCGACCACGTGGTACTGGCCACGCAGGCGCACCAGGCGCTGGCGCTGTGGCAGGACGCGCGGCCCGACGAGGCGGCGGCGCTGGGCGCCTTCCGCCACTGTGCGCTGGAGGTGCTGATGCACCGCGACGCCGCCTTCATGCCGCGCGCGCGGCGCGACTGGTCGGCCGTCAACGCGCGCGTGGGGCCGGGCCTGGAGCGGCCCGAGACCACGATCTGGATCAACGCCGTGCAGCCCGCGCTGCGCCACGCCCAGCCGGTGTTCCAGACCGTGCACGCGCAGCGCGAACCCGGCCCCGGCCTGCTGATTGCCCGCGCGCGCTTCGAGCGCCCGCTGGTCGACGCCGCCAGCCAGCGCGCGCTGCAGGCCCTGCAGCGCCTGCAGGCCGAGCCCGGGCGGCGCGTGTGGCTGTGCGGCTCGTACGCCGAGGCGGGTGTGCCGCTGCTGGAAAGCGCGGTGCGCTCGGCCTACGGCGTGGCCGCGGCGCTGCAGTCCACGGCTTAGGCCGGCGGCGGCGCCGGCAACTGGCCCCAGGCGGCCATCAGGTGGCAGGCGCTGCCGGCCAGCACGAACAGGTGCCACACGAAGTGGGCGTAGCGCAGCCGGCCGTCGAACAGGTACACCACCGCGCCCAGCGTGTAGGCCAGGCCGCCGGCCACCAGCCAGGCCAGCGCCGCGGCGGGCATGCGCTGCACCAGCGGCACGATGGCGATCAGCACCACCCAGCCCATGGCCACGTACAGCCCGGTCGACCACAGCGGATGCTTCAGCCGGTTGAAGAGCTTGACGGTCACGCCCAGGGCGGCCAGGCCCCAGACGATGCCGAACAGCGTCCAGCCCCAGCCGCCGCGCAGCACGCCCAGCACGAAGGGCGTGTAGCTGCCGGCGATGTAGACGTAGATGGCGGCGTGGTCGAAGCGGTGGAACCACTGCTTGGCGTGCCCCACCGGCAGCGCGTGGTACAGCGCGGACACGCCGTACAGCAGCATCATGGTGGCGCAGAACAGCGCCGCGGCGGTGACGTCGGCGGCATCGCCGCGGCTGGCCGCCACCGTCACCAGCAGCGGCAGCGCCGCCAGCGCCAGCACGAAGCCCAGGCCGTGGCTCACGGCGTTGGCGATCTCTTCGCCCCGGCTTTGGGGGCGAGCGTTCTTGCGCGCCGGGGCCGGGGCAGCCGTCATCGCTGCCTGAAGCCACGCACCAGGGCCATGAAGCCGGCGCGGTGCTGCTCGACCGTGGCCCGGTCACCGTGCAGTTGCAGCGTCAGGTTGCCGTGCGGTGTTTCGATCACCGCGGCCAGCAGGGTCTGGTCGGGTTTGGCGGCCACGCCCGCGGCGCCGCCGATGCCGCGCGCATAGCTGCCCTGCAGCTCAACCAGCGTCACCGCCAGGCCGGCCACGCTCAAGGCCTGGGTGATCGGCTCCACCGGACCGCCGTCGGCGCGCTTGAACTGCGAAGCCCAGCGCGCGGCGTTGGCCGCGGGCGTACCGCCCTGGCCCTGGCCGAAGAAGAAGGCCACGGCCTCGGCCGCCGTGGCCCCGGGCGCGGCCGGCACGCGGAACTGCGCCACGCGGAAGCTGCTGCCCGGCGCCTGAGGCTCCCAGCCCTCGGGCACTGGGGCGGCGTGGTCGCGGAACTCCAACATCGCCACCGGCCGCGCCGCGGCAGGCTGCGCCGCAGCCGGATTGGCGGCGAGCAGGGCCGTGCTGCAGGCCAGGGCGGCCAGAAGGGTTCGCATCAAGAGGCTCCGGTGAGGGATTACGGGCTGGAACCCGCCAGGCGCGGCGGCACCTGCAGGGCGTCGATGGCCACCAGGTCGTGGCGCAGATGGCGCACGGGAATGCTGTCACCGTACTCGGTCATCTCGGCGGCCAGCAGGATGGGCTGGTCGACCGCGTACCAGTAGACATGGTCCCACTGCACGCGCCGGTTCACGCCGTCGCTGCGCAGGCTGCTGCCCTCGAGCTTGACCGTCACCTTGATTGCCGCCGCCAGGCCGGCCACGTGGCTGGGCGTGCGCACGCTGTCGGCTTCGGTGACCAGCGGGCCGCGCAGCGTGTAGACCGTGTTGCGGCCGTCGGCGTCGCGCGCCTGCACGCTGACGGCCACGGTCTCGGTGTGGCCCGGCCCGCGCCGCGCCGCGGCGGCCACGGGCAGCGGCGGCTTCCAGTCCTGCCATTCACCGGTGTGTTCATCGTTGCCGGCCTGGCGCTGGCCCAGCGCGTCCAGGCGCTGGCGGCCGTCGTTGACCCACAGGCTGCCGTCGGCTTCGATGCGGTCGATGCGCCAGATGTAGCTCTGCCGCAGGTTGGCGCCGGTCAGGATGTAGCGGAAGCGGTCGCCCTCGGCAAAGCCGGCGGCATTGCGGTGCGGGTTGAGCGGGCGGAGCTCGGTGCCGACCTCGCCCCAGACGCTGATCTCGTCCAGCTTGCGCACCGATTCGGCCAGCACCTGCTCGTTGTGGGCCTCGCGCTGCGCTTCCGACATGGGTTCCAGCGGATCGGTGGAAGCCGGCAGGGCCAGCGGCCGCGGTGCCGTCAGGTCGGCCATGCGCGTGCGTGCCTGCTTGGCGTGGCGGCCCAGCGGGAAGCGGTTGAGGTAGGCAAAGATCTCGGCGCTGGAGGCGCTGTCCTTCACCGTCTCCCACAGCGCGTCGTCGATGGCGGCCTGCACGTCCACCACCGGCGCGGCGGCCGGGGCCGGGGCGGCCGTGGCGGTTGCGGCGGCGGGCACGAAGTAGAAGTCGCCTTCCAGCGAACTCCATTCCATGGGGATCTGCCGCCCCTGCGACTCACGCCGCACGGCGCTGCGCACCTGCTTGAACACGTCTTCCACCTTCAGCCCGGGCTGGCGCATGGCCGCCAGCAGGTGCGAGGTGTACAGGCCGTTGCGGCCCTGGCCGTCGGCGGCGCGCAGGCCCGGCGCGGTGGCAAAGGCCACCAGCGTGCCCACCGGCGCGTCCATGGGCGCCAGACCCTGCTGGCCCGAGCGGAAGCTGCGCGTGAAGGGGTTGTCGCGGCAGGCGTCCAGGATCATCAGGTTGGTGCCGTTGCCGGCCGATTCCATCTTGTCCAGCACCGCCTGCGCCTCGATGGCCTGGTAGGCGACTTCGTCCTCGCGCTCGATCTCCGAGCCCACGGGGATGAGGAAGTTGCGGCCCTTGATCTGCATGCCGTGGCCGGCAAAGTAGAAGACGCCCACGCCGCCGCCGGCCTTGAGCCGGTCACCGAACTCGCGCACCGCGGCCAGCATCTCGCGCTGCGTGGCGTCGGTGCGCAGCATCACGCTGAAGCCCGTGCTCTCGAGCGCCGCGGCCATGGCGCGGGCGTCGTTGATGGGGTTGAGCAGCGGCGCGCCGGGGTAGGCGTTGTTGCCGATGACCAGGGCCAGGCGGCGCTGCGCGGTGGCCTGCGCCCAGGCCTGGGTGGCCAGGGCCAGGGTGATGAGCAAGAGAAGGGCGCGCAGCAAGGCCATGGCTGCTTTGTATCCTATCGCTGCCCATGACTGCAAAACCCGAACACTGGCAGCTCAGCGCCACCGACGCCGCCACCGCCACCCTCGTCATCCCCGCCGACGCCCGGCGAGTGCGCCGCTTCGAGATCGCCTGCGCCATCACCGTGGCCGTGCCTGAACAGGGCGCGTGCTGGCACCAGATGACGGTGCAGGCCAACGGCAGCCAGCTGTGGCGGCGGCGCGAGGATTCGCACAACCCTGGCGCGTGGGACGGCCTGGACTACCGCTTCAGCCGCAGCGTGCCGGTGGGCCAGGCGCTGCGCGTCACCGTGGCCGTGGCCGGGCTGGGGGTGCGTCGGCGCAGCCTGGTGATCGAGGCTGACGAGACCTGAAGGCGCCTGAACCGCGCGCCGGCCGCGCCTGCACGGCGCACCCCGGGGCCCGGCTCTGCCTACACTGCGCCATGCCCGACACCGCCCCGGCCGCGCCGCTCGTCCGCCACTTCCGCCAGGTGCTGCTGTGGCCGCTGCGCGTGCTGCCGCAGACCGGCGCCGCCGCCGGCCGGCCGCCCTGGCAGGCGCTGCGCGATCTGGGCCCGGCCACGCCCTGGCGCGAGCAGGTCGACGAGTACACCGGCCCGCAGCAGACCTTCCACGAACGCCACTACCACGAGTTCGTGACCTTCCTGCCCTATGTGCAGCGCTTCCTCTACGGCGAAGGCCGCGCCGCGCGCGACGTAGACGATGAAGACGGCGGCGCCCCCATGCGCGTGTTCCGCCGCCGCGACGTGGCCGCGGTGCGCGTGCTCAGCGGCGCCGGCGCCGCGCCCGTCACGCTGCGCGTGCAGCACGTGGACCTGTACTTCTTCTTCGATGTCGACGTGGTGCTGCTCAACGTCGAGGTCGAGTGCGACGATCTGGCGCTGGACCAGGCGCAGGAGCTGATGTACCGCTTCGGCCGCGGTTACCCGCCCGGGTGGGACGATCAGGGCCGGCCCCAGCACTGCCTGGCCGAGGTCGACTGGCTGGCCGCCGACGGCCGCGTGCTGGCCAGCAGCGACGCGCAGCAGCGCGACGCCTTTCTGGCGCACGTGGCCGAGCACCGCTCGCCGCGGCTGTCGGCGCACTGGGCCTGGCTGTTGCAGCCGCTGGTGGCCGACCACTCGGGCAGCGAGGGCGCCTTGCGCCTGCGCCAGATCGAGTACTACCGCATGCCCACCATGGCCTACCTGGCGCTGGACGACCCGCGCGCGCTGGCGCGCGGCGACTGGGTGCGCCTGGGCCTGGTGACGGGCGCGCGCGCCGACGTGGCGCTGCCCTTTGCCGAGCAGCACCTGGCCGACTTCGAGGCGCGCCACTGCTATGACCGCTATTGGTCGCCGCAGGGCCCGGCGCCGGACACGCGCTACCTGTGCTGCGGCCACGCGCTGGTGGTGGTGGGTCGCGCCGACGCGCACTTCTTCCGCTGCGCCGAGCGCGGCGTGCTGGCGCAGTTCCGCCACGAGCACTTCATCATCTTCCTCATCGCCCACTTCCAGAAGGCGGCGCTGATGATGTTCAGCGACCGCCTGGTCGAGGCGCTCAAGCGCCTGAAGGTGCGCGACGCCGACAGCGTGCGCCGCTTCAAGCGCGCCATCCGCGCCAGCTTCGAGGGCTTTCTGCGCTTCACCCACCGCTACTGGTTCCACGAGGTGGCCGAGCAGGCGCAGGCGCGCGCGCTGTTCCGCCTAACGGCCGACCAGCTGGGCCTGGACCCGCTGTACATCGATGTGAAGCAGCGCATCGCCGACATGAGCGACTACCTCGACGCCGACAGCCTGCGCCGCCAGGCCAACACCGTGGTGCGCCTGACAGTGGTCACCATCTTCGGCCTGATCGGCACCGTGACCACCGGCTTCCTGGGCATGAACCTGCTGGCCGAGGCCGACGCGCCGCTGTGGCGCCGGGTGGCCACCTTCACCGCGGTGGCGCTGGCCAGCGCAGCGCTGACGATCTACACCATGGCCAAGAGCAAGCGCCTGTCGGACTTTCTGGACGTGCTGTCCGAGGAACACGTGCCCGCGCTGGCCAAGCTCAGGGCCTTTGCCGACGTCTGGCGGCGCCGGCGCGAGCCCTCGTAGCGCCGGCTACCTAGAATTGATCGGAACTGCCGCGCGCCCCAGCACTCACAAGTCCCCATGACCCTGCCCATACCCGAACTGGCCCATCCCGGCGGCTGCCTGTGCGCACTGCACGGGCGGCGCCTGTTCACCGCGCTGCTGGCCGGCGGCGGCGCGCTGGCCCTGGCCGGGCCGGCGCTGGCGCAGGCACAGCCGCAAGAGGGCGTTCAGGGCGACGTGGGCAAGGCCTCGCGCTTCACCAAGCTGGTGCCGGCCGATCAGGTCGAGGCCGCCGCCACGCAGCAGTACGTGCAGATGGCGCAGCAGGCCGCGGCCAAGGGCCAGCTGGCGCCGGCCGACCACCCGCAGGTGCTGCGCCTGCGCGCCATTGCGCGCCGCATCATCCCCTTTGCCGCGCCCTGGAACCACCGCGCGCGTGACTGGGAATGGTCGGTCAACCTGCTCATCGACCCGCAGGTCAACGCCTTCTGCATGCCCGGCGGCAAGATCGCCTTCTACAGCGGCATCCTGCAGAAGCTGCAGCTCAGCGACGACGAGGTGGCTTCCATCATGGGGCACGAGGTGGCGCATGCGCTGCGCGAACACGCGCGCGAACGCATGGGCAAGACCATGGCCACGCGTGGCGCCATCGAGCTGGGCGCGGCGCTGTTCGGCCTGGGCGGCGCCGGGCGCATGGCGGCTGACATGGGCGGCCAGCTGCTCACGCTCAAGTTCGGCCGAGAAGACGAATCCGAGGCCGACATCGTCGGCCTGGACCTGTCGGCGCGCGCCGGCTACGACCCCGGTGCCGGCGTCACGTTGTGGCAGAAGATGCTGGCCGCCAACAAGGGCGCGCCGCCGCAGTGGATGTCCACCCACCCCTCGGGCACCACGCGCATCCGCGACATCCAGGCCAAGCTGCCCAAGGTGCAGCCGCTGTACCAGCGCGCCGAGAAGCCGAAGCAGCGCTTCGGCCCGCCGCCCGCGGCCTGAGCGGCGATGGCGTTCGCGCCCGCAGGCGGCACGCTCAAGGCCTATCGTTCGGGCACCCACCGCACGGTGTCGCCGGCCCAGACGCTGGCGCGCATCAAGCCCTGGCTGCCGGCCATGGGCATCACGCGCGTGGCCAACGTCACCGGGCTGGACCACATCGGCATCCCGGTGTTCCAGGCCTGCCGCCCGAATGCGCGCAGCCTGTCGGTGTCGCAGGGCAAGGGGCTGGACGCCGACGCGGCGCGGGCCTCGGCGGTGATGGAATGCCTGGAACTCCACCACGCCGAGAACATCCGCCTGCCGCTGACCCTGGGCAGCGCCCACGAGCTGGCGCGCCGCCACGCGCTCATCGATGTCGAGGTCTTGGAGCAGGTGCCCGGCAGCCCCTTGCATCCTCAGCTGCCGCTGCTGTGGGTGGCCGGTGACGACCTGCTGCGGCAAGAGCCGGTGTGGGTGCCCTACCAGTGCGTGCACATGAACGCCACGCCCGAGCGCCTGCTCGAGCCGCAGTGCTTCGTCGGCTCGAGCAACGGGCTGGCCTCGGGCAACCACCGGCTCGAAGCGGTGTCGCACGCGCTGAGCGAACTGATCGAGCGCGACGCGCGGCGCGCCTTCGAGGGCATGACGGCGGCCGAGCAGCAGGCGCGCCGCGTCGACCTGGCGAGCATCGACGACGCCGACTGCCGCACGGCGCTGGCCAGCTTCGCGCGCGCCGACATGGCGGTGGCGGTGTGGGACATCAGCGGGCGCGTCGGCCTGCCGGCCTTCGAGTGCCTGATCGTCGACGCTGCCGAAGGCACGGCCATGGTTCAGGTGCCGGCCCGCGGCGCTGGCTGCCACCCGCTGCGCGCCATCGCGCTGCTGCGCGCGCTGACCGAGGCGGCGCAGAGCCGGCTGACGCTGATCGCCGGCGCGCGCGACGACATCAAACCCTCGCTCTACCCGCGCGCCTGCAGCCGCGACAACCTGCGCGCGCTGCGCCAACAGGCGGGGGCGCCGGCCACGCGCGCCTTTGCCGCGGCACCCAGCCACGAGCTGGACAGCTTCGACGCCGACGTCGCGCTCGAACTCGATCTGCTGCGGCGCGCCGGGCTGGGCTCGGCCGTGGTGATCGATCTGTCGCTGCCCGAGATCCCGGCCAGTGTGGTGCGGGTGCTGGTGCCCGGGTTGCTGCAGCCGCTGGACGACTGATGGCGGCCAGCGCCACGCGCCGCTGCGTCGTCTTCCTGGGCCCGACGCTGCCGCTGCAGCGCGCGCGAGCGCTGCTGGCGGCCGAGTTCCGGCCCCCGGCCGCGCAGGGCGACCTGTACCGCGCCGCGTGTTCGCGGCCCTTTGCCATCGGCCTGGTCGACGGCGTCTTCCACGCCCAGCCCTCGGTCTGGCACAAGGAGATCCTGTGGGCGCTGAGCGAAGGCATACACGTGCTGGGTGCGTCCAGCATGGGCGCCCTGCGCGCGGCCGAGACCGATGCCTTCGGCATGGTCGGCGTCGGCCGCATCTACGAGGGCTACCGCGACGGCAGCCTGGAAGACGACGACGAGGTGGCGCTGCTCCACGGGCCCGCCGAAAGCGGCTGGCTGCCGCTGTCCGAGCCGCTGGTGAACCTGCGCGCCACGCTGCACGCGGCGCAGGCCGCGGGCGTACTGGCCGCGGCCGACGCCGGCCGCCTGCTGGCCGCGGCCCAGGGCCTGTACTACCCGGCGCGCAGCCTGGCCGCCGCCCTGGCCGTGGCGCTGCAACAAGGCATGACGGCCGCCGCAGCCGATGCGCTGCGCGCCTGGCTGCCGCACGGGCGTGTCGACCAGAAGGCCGCCGACGCGGAGCAACTGCTGCAGGCCCTGGCGCGGCTGGCGGTGCAGGGAACGTCGGCGCCGCCGCCGCCGTTTCGTTTCGAGCCCACCCTGGACTGGGCCGTGCTGCAGGCCGGCGCCAACGCCGAGGCCGAAGGCCGCTGCGACCAGGACCGGCAGGTGCTGGCGGCGCTGGCGCAAGACCCGGCGGGCGCCGAGGCGGTGCAGGCCGCGGCGCTGGCCCGCCTGCTGGCCGACAGCGGCGGGCGCGGCGCGCCGCCGGGGGTGGAAGCGGCGGAACTGCTGGCGCAGTCGCGTGCCTTCTGCGCGCGCCACGGCCTGGGCGACGCGGCGGCGGTGGCGCGCTGGTTGGCCGAACACCACGCCAGCCGCGACGACCTGTTGCGCTGGCTCACGACCCAGGCCCGCGCCGCGCGCCTGGCCGCGGGCCGGCCGGGCGGCTTCGATCAGGCGCTTCTGGACGAGCTCAAGGCCGGCGGCGCCTACCGCGCCTGGCTGGCGCGCGGCGCCGCGCTCAGATGACCGTCAGCGCCGCTTTGCCCCCGCTCGACAAGGCGTCCAGCAGGTCCGAGAAGCCCGAGGCCAGCACCACGCAGTTGCGGCCCGGGATCGGCTGCTTGCTCAGCACGAAGGCCTCTTCGCCCGCAGCGTCCGCCGGCAGCTTCATCTTGACCGCGCGCGCGGTCGGCAGCTTGAAGCCCTCGTGGCGCGGCGCCACGCCGGGCTCGACGGGCCGCTTCGACCAGTGGAGGCCGACCGTGATGCCCGCGCCCCGGCGCACGGCGATGATGTAGCTGCCGAAGACCGGATCTTCCACCGGCGGCAGCAGGTCGTATTCGCCGGGCGGCGGCGCGGCTCCGACTTTCCCATCGAGCGCGAAGGCGTGGACCGGCCGACCCATCACGGTTCCTTCGATGGCGTTCTTGGCGAGCGTGAGCATGGTGAGAGCCTCCCTGGTACCCGACGGCCGATCGCCGCGGCAAATGCTAGCAGCCTGAACGACGGCGTGCTCGTGCCGCGCGTTCGGCCCCGAATCGGCGGGATAGAAGTTCCAGCGCGCGCGCCTGCTCGGCCAGCAGCAGGTGGCGGAACATCGCATCGGCGTCGCAGGCCAGGCCGTGCGCAATCGCCACCAGGGCTTCGCCGGCCTGCTCCAGCGCCAGTCGGCAGCGTGCCAGCGCCAGCCAGGTGCCGGCGTCCTGGGCGTGGATGCGCAGCGCCTGCAGGTGGCAGTCCAGCGCCTGCTGGGGCTGGCCCAGACCCAGCAGCGCCCCGCCCAGCGTGTTCCACGGACGATGATCGGTCCAGGGGTTGCGGGCCGTCGCGGCCTGCGCCAGGTCGCGCGTCAATGCAAAGTCGCGCAGATGGCCGGCGGCAAATTCGGCGGCCTCGTGCAGCACGGCCCAGTCGCCGGGTGCGCGCGCTACAGCCAGCCGGACCTGTTCGAGCGCAAGCGCCGTCTGGCCCGCTGCCGCGTGGGCCCTTGCTTCGTCGCGCGGCTGGTCGCGCCAGTGGTAGGCCGCTGCGCCAAGCTCGCGCGCGAAGCAGGGCAGCGTCTGCGGCGCCGGGCTGGGCGTGATCAGCCGGTGGCGCAGCAGCATGTCGCTGTCACCTTCGGCGGCGCAGACCTCGAAGCCTGCGGCGCGCACCTGGCGATCGAGCGCGTCCAGGTTCAGCCCCAGCGCCGTCGTCGGCCCGAAACGCTGCGCACCGTGGCCGGGTTCGGCGACGAAATCGCTGATCAGGCAAAAGCCGCCGGCAGACAGGCGCGGCAGCAAGGCGTTCAGGCAGTCCAGCGCGCCCCAGTTGACCGTGAACGGCTCGCTGGCTGCCGCCGCGGCTTCGTCCAGGCGCCAGCGCGCCACCTGCGCCGCCGTGGCGGGCCGGAACTCGGATTCGCTTTCCAGCAGCGGCAGCAGCGGGGCCAGGGCCGCGTGGGCCGGTTCGTCGTCGGCTTCGGCCAGCGCGCGCAGGGCTTCGGGCGACAGCGGGGTGTATTGGCGCAGCGCGGCGGCGTCGGCCTGAATCCAGCAGCGCCGATGAAGTTGTTCCCAGCCGGCTGCGCCGCGGCGCACCACGTCGGCCGGCAGCACGTCGAGCACGTAGTGGGCGAACACGGCGTGCCAGGGATGCGGCTGCAGCGACGCCGCCGCCTCTGCCGCACAGTCGCGCAGCTGCACGCGCGCGGCGTGCGGCGCGAACTGGCCGCGCTGGCGCCACGCGTCCACCATGGCTGGCGAGGCGTCGGTCACCCAGTACTCCAGCCGCTCGTAGTCGCTGCGCCCTTGCTCGCTGCACAGGCGCTGCAATTCGTCCAGCAGGTAGCGCGCGAACAGGCCGCTGCCGGCGCCGAGTTCCAGCAGGCGGATGGGGCCGGGGGCCGGCACTTCGTCCAGGCGCGTCAGCAGCAGCCGCGCGACGCTGGCCGACAGCGTGCCGGAGTTGTTGACGATGTAGGGCACCCCGCCTTCGCTGAAGGTGCGCGCGCCTTGCGTCATCCAGGCGTGACGGCCGAGCCGCCATTCCAGGCTCTGCTCCAGCGGGCGGAAGTCCTGGATCAGGTGGCGCCAGCCGCTGGCCGCGGCCAGGCGGGCGGTGGGGTCGGGCGGTGGCCCGTCCAGGCCGGCGGCGATCAGGGCGGGGTGCGGGGTCGGGGGCAGCTCGGCCATGGGCAGCACGCGGGCCTGTGGCGGGCGCTGCTAGAAGCGCGAGCCCGACGCCGGCTTGCGCGTGGCGCTGGCAAAGGCCGCCGCCGCCTGCTGGCGCGTGGCGGCGGCGTCCGCCTGGCCTTGCGCGGCCTGCGCCAGCGCCAGGCCCTGCAGGCTCCAGCCGTTGGCGGGGTAGTGCACCAGATCCTGCCGGTAGGCCTGCACGGCCTCCGCCGGCCGGCCGGCGGCCAGCAGTGCCGCGCCCAGCGCGTGGCGCGTGGGTGCCAGCCACAGGTGGGGTTCGTCGTACTCCAGGCCGTCTTCGGCGACGGTGGCTTCCTTGAGCAGGCCCACGGCCTCGGCGGGGCGGCCACCGGCCAGGGCGATGTCGGCGCGCAGCGTCAACTGCGCGATGTTCAGCAGCGTGCCCACGGGGTTGATGTTCTTCACGCGCGCGCCGTCCAGTGCCGGCCGGGCGGCCACGCGGCGCAGGTGCTGGTGTTCGCTGGCCAGGGTGGCGGCGTCGCCCAGGCGCAGCGCGGCGGTGGCGCGCGCGTAGTGCCACAGCGCCAGCGCGTACGAGCTGGGCGAATCCGGCGGCGGCGTGCGCCGCAGCACGTCTTCCCACTGGCCGAAGCGCACCCGGGTCAGGGCGGGCAGCGCGGCGTAGTGCGCCATCACCGCCAGGCCGCGGTTCTCTTGCGACGGCCCGCAGGCCACCGGGTTGGTGGCCTCGGCGGCGTCCTGCGCCACCTGATGCTGGCCCGCCATGCCGGCCGCTGCCCACAGGAAATGGTGGTTGTGGGCCACGTAGCCCACGCGGTACAGGCTGGCCACGTCCAGCACCTGCTCCAGGTAGCGCTGGTCGGCCGCTATGGCGCGCTGGTTGGCGCGCACGGCCTGCGCGTACTGGCCCACGCGCATGTCGATGTGCGAAGGCATGTGCAGCAGGTGCGGCGAGCCCGGATGGGCGTCGCGCAGCGCATCGGCGCTGGCCATGCCGCGCTGCGGCTGGGGCGATGACTCCTGCAGGTGGATCCAGTAGTGGTGCGCGCCGGGGTGGGCCGGCGCCAGCCGCAGCGCCTGCTGCAGCAGGGCCTCTATCGCCGGCGTCCAGGGCTGCGGCTGGCCATCGGCGCGCCACCAGTCGTAGGGGTGCAGGTTGAGCAGCGCCTCGGCGGCCAGCAGCGCCACGTCGGCCTGGCGCGGGTGCTGCTGCGCCAGCTGCTGCAGGCGCTGGGCATAGGCCGCTTCGTCCAGCGCCTTGCCGGGCGGATGGCGCAGCGTCAGGGCGGCGATCAGCGCCCGGCGCCAGGCCGGTGCGCGCGCCGCGTGGCGCCGCGCCTGCTGCAGCGCGCGCTGTACGCGCGCATGCTGCTCGGGGACCATGTCGCTGTTGATGTTGGGCCCCTGCGCCCAGGCCAGCGCCCACCAGGCGCTGGCGCAGTCGGGCGCGATGGCCAGCGCCGCCTCGAACGAGCGCACCGCCTGCGCCGGGTTGAAGCCGTAGACCAGCAGCATGCCCTGGTCGAAGTAGCGGCGCGCCAGCGGATCGGTGGTCTCGATCTCGTGGCGGTGGCCGTCCAGGCCTTCGAACAGCGGTGCCGAAGTCGTCTTGGCGGGGCCCGCCGCCGTGGCGCCGCTGCCCGCCGCCAGCCAGGCGGCCGCGGCCATCAGCCGCTGGCCGGCGCGGCGGCGTGTGCAGGTGGGGGAGGCGGCGGTGAGGTGGGGCAGTTGGCGCATGCTGGGCTGCAGTGTATGCAGCCTTCAGCGCGGCGGCAGCGCTGGCGCCGCCAGCCGCGGGCGCGGGCCGAAGGCCGGCTGCGCCACGCCCAGTCGTTCGCGCGCGGCCAGGGCCTCGGCCAGGGCGGTGGCCAGCTGGTGGTCGCGTTCGGGGGCGTTGAAGGCGTCGTCGTGCGGCGCGTTGTCGACCTCGACCTGCGGCTCGGTACCGAAATTCTCGACACCCCAGCCGACGTCCTTGAACCAGAACGAGTATTCGGGCTGCGTCGTCTGCGTGCCGTCGATGAGCGCGTGGCGCGGCCAGATGCCGACGACCCCGCCCCAGGTGCGCGTGCCCACCAGCGTGCCCAGTCCCATCAGCTTGAAGCCGTGGCTGAAGATGTCGCCGTCGCTGCCGGCGTGCTCGTTCGTCAGCGCCACCACCGCGCCGGCCGGGGCCTCGTCGGGGTAGCAGGCCGCCTGGCCCCAGCGCTGGCTGTTCCAGGCGATGCGCTTGCGCGCCACCTTCTCCAGCAGCAACTGGCTGACGTGGCCGCCGCGGTTGTAGCGCAGGTCGACGATGAGCGCGTCGCGGTCGGCTTCGGCGGCAAAGTAGCGGTGGAACTCGGCAAAGCCGGCCGACATCATGTCCGGCAGGTGAAAGTAGCCCACGCGCCCGGCGCTGGCCTGGTGCACCCAGGCGCGGTTGCGCTCGACCCATTCGCGGTAGCGCGCCGGGGTTTCGTCGGCCAGCGCCGTGACCAGCACGTCGCGCGTGGCGCCCCCGCCATCCGCCAGCGTCAGCGCCAGCTTGGCGCCGGCCTGGTGCACCAGCAGCGCCTGGGGCGGCTGCAACGCCGACACCGGCTGGCCGCCCACGGCCACGATGCGCTCGCCCGGCCGTGCCTGCACGCCCACGGCGTTGAGCGGCGAATCGGCGGCCGCGTCCCAGGCGTCGCCCTGCACCGTGCGCACGATCTCCCAGCCGCCTTCGGCCGGCCTCAGCTCGGCCGCCAGGTGGCCCAGGGCCACGGCGGGCGGCTTGCGGTGGTCGCCGCCCATCTCGTAGGCATGCGACGTGCCCAGCTCGCCCTGCAGTTCCCAGATCAGGTCGGACAGCTCGCCGCGCGTGGCCACGCGCGCCAGCAGTGGCGTGTAGCGCGCCAGCATGGCTGGCCAGTCCACGCCCGACATGTCGGCCACCCAGAAGTGGTCGCGCTGCAGCCGCCAGACCTCGCGCAGGATCTGCGCCCATTCCTGCGGCGGGTCCACCGCCAGGCGCACGCGGCCCAGGTCTATGTAGCCGCTCTTGCGCGAGGGCTTGTCGTCGGCCTCGGCCTTGTCGTCGGGCGGCTTGCTGGCGTCGATGGCGCGCAGCTTGTGGCCGGTGCGCAGCAGCAGGGTCTGGTGGTCGGCGGCGAGCACGAAGTCGTCGGCCTGCGCCGCCAGCGTGCGCAGCTCGCTGGTGGCGAAGTCGAAGACTTCCAGCCGGCCCGGCGATTCCTTGTGGCCGCCGCGGCCGTGTGCGCCGGCGATGGGCAGAGCCGTCCACACGACCTTGCCCCCGGCCACGCCGGCGATGCGGCCGAAGCGGCCCTCGGGCACCGGGAAGGCGGCGATGCGGCGCGCCAGGCCTTCGACATCGATGGCCGGCAGCGCGGCCTTCGGCTCGGCGCCGGCCTCGGGCTTGTCGGCCTTCATGCCGCGCGGCGCGGGCTCGAAGGGCGCCGGCCCGCCGGCCTGCAGCGCCACCAGGTAGGGCCGCGCGGCGCGCGGAAAGCTCAGCTCGAACTGCACCGCGTCGTAGACCGGGTCGAAGGTGCGCAGCGACAGGAAGTACAGGTAGCGGCCGCTGGGGTCGAAGGCCGGCGCCCAGTCGCGGAACTCGGCCTGCGTGGCCAACAGGCTTTGGCCGCTGGCCAGCTCGTGCAGCTTGATGGCCGTGTGGCGCAGGCTGGTGGCAAAGGTGTAGGCCAGCCAGCCGCCGCAGGGCGACCAGGCCGGGTCTTCGATGCGCGCATGGTCGCTGCGGTCGGCCAGGGTCAAGGTGCCCGTGTCGACATCGCCAATCCACAGCTCGTTGCGGTGGTTGCACAGCGCCACGCGCGTGCCCTGCGGTGCGGGGCGCAGCGCGGTGATGCGGCCCAGATCGGCCCAGGGCAGCACCTGCACGCCGCCGGGGCCCAGCAGTTCGATGCGCTCTTCGCCGCTGGCGTCGCTGGCGGCCACCAGGCGCTGGCCATCGGCCAGCCACTGCGCCAGCCGCCGCCGCGCCGGGGCGACGCCGTGGCGCAGCACCGCGCCTTCCCACAGCGCCAGGGTGAAGACCTGGCCGCGCGCCTCCAGCGCCAGGCTGTGGCCCGCCGGGTGCAAGGCCAGGCCCTGGATGTGCTCGGCCGCCGGCACGAAGCGCCGCGCCGCCTGGGTGCGCGCGCTGGGCACCTGGATATCGATGCGGCGCGTGCTGTCCTTGGCCGGGTCGTGCAACCACAACTCGGCGCCGCACTGGTAGACGATGCGCCGGCCGTCGCTGGCGGCGTGGCGCGCGTAGAAATCGGCGTGGTCGCTGTGCCGGCGCAGGTCGCTGCCGTCGGGGCGGCACGAGTACAGGTTGCCGATGCCTTCGCCGTCGCCCACAAAGTACAGGCGCTCACCCACCCACATCGGGCTGCTCAGGTTGCCCTGCAGCTGCTGCAGGCGCGTGAAGGTGCCGCCGGCCTCGTCTTCCATCCACAGGTGGCCGGCGGTGCCGCCGCGGTAGCGCTTCCAGCGCGCCGGGTCGGCGGTGTTGCGGCCGATGACGCGGCGCCCGCCCGGGCCGAAGGCCAGGTGCTGCACCTGGCCCAAGGGCAGGCGTTCGGGCAGGCCGCCGTCGGGCGACACCGCAAAGGCGTGGCCGTTGCGAAAGAAGGGCTGGCCGTGGTTGCTGGTGAACAGGACGCGCCCGTCGGCCAGGAAGCCGCGCACCGCCAGCTCGCTGCCCAGCCAGGTGAGGCGGCGCGACGGGCCGCCCGTGGCCGGCATCAGCCAGACCTCGGCATGCTGCTCGTCGCGCCCGGTGTAGGCCAGCCACTGGCCGCAGGGCGACAGGCAGGGCGTGGCCGGCTCCGACAGGCCGGACGTCAGGCGCTGCGCCGTGCCGCCATCCACCGTGGCGCGCCAGAGGTCGTCGTCGGCCACGAAGACCACGGCGTCGCCCTGCAGCATGGGCTGGCGCAGATAAGCGGGCAAGCAAGCGGGCAAGGGGGCGCTGGCGGGCATGGGGGGTCTCCTGGCGGGGGCAGCGCGGCCATGATCCCATGCAGGTGCGCGCCCAAACGGGCCCGGCATCCCCCATCAGTGGGATTCCCCCCGCAGGGGGATGGGCACCCCCCCGGAAGTGGGCAGATCATCGCGCGCAGCCTGCAGCCATGACCAAACCACTCAGAGGACGCCATGCGATTCGACGAATGCCATGAAGGCGACTACCGCATCTTCGTCGGTGCGCTCGAAGCGCCCCGGGGCGACGGCTACATTGCCGCGCTGGTGGTCAACCGCGTCCGCGGCGCCACCGGCCCGCGCAGTGAGGCCTTCCGCGACGACAGCCTGGCCTGCGGCTACCGCTGGCGCTCGGCCGACGAGGCCCTCCAGTACGCCCTGAACCGGGCGCGCGAACTCATCCGCTCGCGCTCGGAGATGCTGGCCTGCTGAGGCGCTAGAACAGCTCGGCCAGCCGCCGCGCGCAGGCGCTCCAGGAGCAGCGGGCCAGCAGATCCGCCCGGCCGGCGCGAAAGCGCTCGCCATCGGGCAGTTTTCCAGCCAGCGCTTCATCCATCAGGCGCAGCAGCTGCGCGGCATCGGGCTCGAGATGGTGGCCGGCGCCGGGCACGGCGCAGGCGGCGTTGGCCTGCGGCCGGCTGGCGATGAAGCGCGCCACGCGCTCGTCGCAGAAGTCGTCGGTGGCGCCGCCGGCCGTCACCAGCGCCGGCAGGCCGCAGGCGATGGCCTCGACCACCGGCAGGTTGAAGCCCTCGGCCCGGTAGGGCGAGACGTAGACATCGGCGGCGCCGTAGAGCAGCCGCATCTGCGCCAGCGTGAGGTTGCCGGAGACGATCTTGATCGATGCGGCAAGCTCCGAGATGTCGGCCTCTGGCGGCAGCGTGCCGACGTGCTCGCGCAGGCATTCGATGGCGCCGATGCCGTACAGGCCGCGGTCGTCCTTGAGCAGCAGCCGGGCATGCGGGTGATCACGGCGCAGTGCGGCAAAGGCCTGCAGCAGCAGGTCGATGCCCTTGTTCCAGGTCATCGCGCCCAGGTTCATGAACACGAAGTCCTCGTCACCCAGCCCCAGCTGGCGGCGCAGCGCCATGCGCTCGGCCGCGCTGGCGGGGAAGAACACCGCGCCGTCCACGCCATGCGGCACCACATGCACCTTGGGCGCGGGAAAGCCGAACTCGACCAGCTTGCTGCGCGCCCAGGTCGAGGGCACGACGAGCGCGTCCTCGCCGCTGCAGAAGGCGCCGATGTCGGCGTGCGCGCCCGCAAAGTGCTGCGGCGTGAGACCGTACTCGGCCGTCATGAAGACCAGGTGGCGATCGGCCGCCGCTGGCGACGGCGCGTAGGGGAAGCCGATGCGGTAGGCGCAGTCGAAGCGCTGGCCTGGATGCGGTGCGGGCAGGCGGTCCAGCGCCGCGGCCCAGGCCGCGGGCAGCCCGGCGCCATGCTGCGCCAGGTTCATGTGCGGCTGCGCGAAGGGCAGGTCGGCGTGCGCGATGGCGATGTCAGGCAGGCCCTGCAAGGCCAGCAGCTGGTACATGTTGACCAGGGCATACGAATGCGTGATGCCGCGACTGCCCTCCACCAGCAGCTGGCGCATCCCGTCTACTCCGCCAGCGCGGCCAGGCGCCGCGCGTGCAGGCCCTGCAACGTGTCCTCGAGCCCGCGCGTGAAGCGCGCGGTGTCGAACAGCGGGTGCGTGGCCCGGTTCGTCTGCAGCCGCGCCCGCGTCTGCGCGTTGAAGTCGGCATCGCTGGCCAGCCGCAGCGCCAGCGCCTCGTACTGCGCCACGTTCGCGGCCACCAGTTCGGGCAGGCCGATGGCGTGCAGCAGGCTGCCCGCCACGCGCGAAGGGAACGAGTCGCCGCTGAGCGTGACCACCGGCAGGCCGGCCGCCAATGCGTCGGCGGCCGTCGTGTGCGCGTTGTAGTTGAAGGTGTCGACGAAGACATCGGCCAGCCGGTAGCGCGCCAGGTGGTCCTCAATGCGCGGCAGCCGGTCGGCGAACACCAGGCGCTCGGGCGCCACGCCCTGAAGCGCGGCCTCGCGTTGCAGGTTGGCACGCGCCACGCCGGCGCCGCAGTTCAGCCACAGCACGCTGCCCGCTGCCTGCTGCAGCAGGCGCATCCAGCTGGCGAAGCTGCGCGGCTCGATCTTGTAGGCCTGGCCGAAGGCGCAGAAGACGGCCCCCGTTTCCGGCAGGCCGCTCTGCGCGCGTGTCGGCGTGGCCGCGCTGGCGCGCAGGCTGGCATCGGTGGGCAGGTAGCAGTCGGGCAGCCGGGCCACCGGCTCGGCATACAGGTGTTGCTGGTGTTCGGGGATGACGTGCCGGTCGGCCAGGATGGCGTCGAAGAAGCCGGTGCCCAGCGTGCCCGGATGGCCGAGCCAGGTGATCTGCAGTGGCGCCGGGCGGTGGGCAAAGATCTCGATGCGCGCGTCGGTGGTGTAGCCGGCCAGGTCCACCAGGATGTCGACCTCCAGCTCGCGAATCAGCCTTGCGACGGTCGGCGAACTCAGCGCCGCGGCGTCGATGAAGCGGTCGAACGCGGCCTCGGCGCGCCGGCGCGGCGCGCTGTGGTCGTCGACGCCGACCGAGATGGCGATGGTCTCGAAGCGCTGGCGGTCGTGGTGTTCCCACACGCCGGCCATCAACTGGCACACCGGATGCTCGCCGAAGTCGGGCGAGACATAGGCCAGGCGCAAGCGCGCGTGGCCGTAGCGCTCGCCGCGCCACAGCGCGGCCTCGGGCAGGCCGTGGCGCACGGCGGCGTACAGGCGCGCGCAGCGCAGATGGTCTTCAGCGCGGTCGGACAGCGGCATCAGCGCCAGCGTCTTGCACACCGGCTTGCCGTCGGCCAGGCGCTGGACGATGCGCGCCGTGCCCGCCTCGTACCCGCTCCAGTCGCACAGACGCAATTGCTCATGGGCCAGCGCGCCCAGCGCCCAGGGATGGTCGGGGTCCAGCGCCACCAGCGCCTGCCAGCGTGCGATGGCGGCCCCACTGCGGCCCAGGCGCGCCAGCAGCGTGGCGCTGTTGGCCAGCGCCGCCAGGTGCCCGGGGTCCAGCTTCAGCACCCGCTCGAAGCGTTCCAGCGCCTGTTCGTGGCGCAGCATCTCGCTCAGCAGCACGCCGCTGTTCTGCCACGCCGAGACGAAATCCGGCTGCAGCTGGATGGCGCGCTCGTAGGCGGCCAGCGCGCGCGCGTCGTCGCCCACACCGCGCAGCGCAATGGCGTGCGCAAACCACAGCGGGGCGAAGCCCGGCGCGGCCTGCACGCCGGCCTCGGTGCGGGCCAGCGCCGCCTTGAACTGCTGGCGCTGCACGTGGATCTGCGCCAGCGTGTACAGCGCGTAGACGTCGCGCGCGTCCAGCTTGAGCAGCGCGCGCAGCCGCTCGGCCGCTTCTTCGCTGCGGCCGATCGCCATCAGCGCCATGGCGGCGTTGCGCAGGTTTGCCGCCGCCTTGGGCGTCGGCCGTTGTTTGAGCATCGTCTGGACCATGGAGCGTGCGCCGCCGTGGCGCCTTGCCGGGATGTCCGACTCTAGGCAGCAGCGCCGGCGCCGGCGCGGCGAAATGCGGGGTTGGCCGGGCGCTGTTCCGCGACGCAGCGCCCGGCCGGGATAATTGGCTCAATGGCAGCGAGCAAGCGCGTGGTGGTGGGCCTGTCGGGCGGTGTGGATTCGGCCGTCAGCGCCTGGCTGCTGCAGCAGCAGGGGTATCAGGTCGTCGGCCTGTTCATGAAGAACTGGGAAGATGACGACCGACCCGCGGGGCCGGGTGACGACGACAGCGCCTACTGCTCCAGCAACGCCGACTTCGTCGACGCCGCGGCCGTGGCCGACGTGATCGGCATCGAGATCGAGCATGTCAACTTTGCCGCCGAGTACAAGGACCGCGTGTTCGCCGAGTTCCTGCGCGAATACGCCGCCGGCCGCACGCCCAACCCCGATGTCCTGTGCAACGCCGAGATCAAGTTCAAGGCCTTCCTGGACCACGCCCTGCGCCTGGGCGCCGAGCACATCGCCACCGGCCACTATGCCCGGGTGCGCCAGGTGGGCGGCCGCTACGAGCTGCTCAAGGGCCTGGACCCGGCCAAGGACCAGAGCTACTTCCTGCACCGCCTGACGCAGGCGCAGCTGGCGCGCACGCTGTTCCCGGTGGGCGAGCTGGCCAAGACAGAGGTGCGGCGCATCGCCGCGCAGATCGGCCTGCCGGTGGCGGCCAAGAAGGATTCCACCGGCATCTGCTTCATCGGCGAGCGGCCCTTCCGCGCCTTCCTGCAGCGCTACCTGCACGACGAGCCCGGCCCCATGCTGGACGCGCAGGGGCGCGAAGTCGGCCGCCATGTCGGGCTGTCGTTCTACACGCTGGGCCAGCGCCAGGGCCTGGGCATCGGCGGGCGGCGTGACGGCGGCGGCGCCGACGGCCTGCACGCGCCCTGGTACGTGGCGCACAAGGACCTGGCGCACAACACCCTGCACGTGGTGCAGGGGCACGATCATCCCTGGCTGCAGTCCGGCTGGCTGGAGGCCGGCGACGCCAGCTGGGTGGCCGGCACGCCGCCGCTGCCCGGCGCGCTGGCGGCCAAGACGCGCTACCGCCAGGCCGACGCGCCCTGCACGCTGAGTTACGTTGACGACGGCTTGCGCCTGGATTTCACCCAACCGCAGTGGGCGGTGACGCCGGGGCAGAGCGCGGTGCTGTACGACGGCGAGGTCTGCCTGGGTGGCGGCTTCATCGCGCGCGCCCAGACGCCTGTGCCCCCGCAACCGCTGCCACCGCCCACCCGCCGCCGGCCGCGCGCCGTGCCCCTGACAAGCAAACGCCCATGACCACCGAAGCCGCCACCCCCCGCCCGCGCCTGGCCGCGCTGGACCGCAGCGGCACCGGCCCGGCGCGCCGCCGCCCCTGGTGGCCCTGGCTGCTGGGCGCAGCGCTGCTGGCCGCGGGGGCCGCCGCGCTGCTGGCCGGGCGCCGCACGGAGGTGCAGGCCGCCAGCGTGATGAGCGCCTACCCGTCGGCGCAGTACGCGCAGCTCACGGCATCGGGCTACGTGGTGGCGCAGCGCCGCGCCGCGGTGTCCAGCAAGGCCAGCGGCCGGCTGGTGGAGCTGCGCGTGCGCGAGGGCAGCGCGGTGAAGGCCGGCGAGCTGATCGCGCGCCTGGACGCCGCCGACGTGCAGGCCGCGCTGCAGGCGGCGCAGGCCGGCCAGCAGCAGGCTCGCGCGGCGCTGCAGCAGGCCGAGGCCGGGCTGCGCCAGGCCCAGGTGGAGCTGGGCAATGCCGAGGCCGAGCAGCAGCGCGCGCAGGCGCTGGCCGCGCAGAACTTCTTCTCGCCGCAGTCGGTGGACGCGGCGCGGCGCCGCGCCGACACGGCGCGTGCCGGCGTGGCGTCGGCCCAGGCCGGTATCGCCGCCGCACAGGGAAGCATCGCAGCCGCCGCGGCGCAGCTGGCGGTGCAGCGCGTCAACCTGGCCAGCACGGAGATCCGCGCGCCCTTCGACGGCGTGGTGCTGGTCAAGAACGCCAACGTCGGCGACATGATCACGCCGTTTTCCAGCGCCGCCGGCTCGCAGGGCGCGGTGGTCACCATGGCCGACATGGCCACGCTGGAGGTCGAGGCCGACGTGTCCGAGGCCAACGTGGGCAAGGTGGCGCTGGACATGCCGGTGGAGATCACGCTGGACGCCCTGCCCGAGCTGCGCTTTCGCGGCAGCGTGGTGCGGGTGGTGCCCACGGTGGACCGCGCCAAGGCCACGGTGATGACCAAGCTGCGTTTCGAGAAGATCGACCCGCGCGTGCTGCCCGAGATGAGCGCCAAGGTGGTGTTCCTGACCCAGCGCCCGGGCGACGCCGACCTGCGCCCGGTGCTGGCGGTGAACCCGCGCACCGTGGTCGAACGCGACGGCATCAAGACCGTGTTCCGCATCACCGGCGACACGGTCGAGGCCGTGCCCGTGACCCCCGGGCGCACGCTGGGCGACGCGCTCGAGATCACCGGCAACGCGCTGGCAAGCGGCCAGCGCCTGGTGCTGGACCCGCCCGCCGGCCTGGCCGCCGGCGCGCGCGTGTCGGTGGCCGGCAAGTGACGCCACTGATCCGCATCCGCGGGCTGACCAAAGGCTACCAGCGCGGTGGCCAGGCCATCCCGGTGCTGCAGGGCATAGACCTGGACGTGCGCGCCGGCGAGTTCGTCGCACTGATGGGGCCCAGCGGCTCGGGCAAGAGCACGCTGCTGAACCTGATCGCCGGCATCGACCAGCCCAGCGGCGGCAGCATCGCGATCAACGGCGTGGACATCGCCGGCCTGGGCGAAGGCGCGCTGGCCGACTGGCGCGCCAGCACCGTGGGCTTCATCTTCCAGTTCTACAACCTGATCCCGGTGCTCAGCGCGTTCGAGAACGTGGAGCTGCCGCTGCTGCTGACCAACTTATCGCGGCGCCAGCGCCAGGAGCGCGTGGCCGCGGTGCTGGAACTGGTGGGCCTGAGCGACCGCGCCGACCACCTGCCCAATGAGCTGTCGGGCGGCCAGCAGCAGCGCGTGGCCATCGCCCGCGCGCTGGTGGGCGACCCGCTGCTGATCGTGGCCGATGAACCTACCGGTGACCTGGACCGCAGCACCGGCGAAGAGGTGCTGAGCCTGCTGGACCAACTGGTCACCGAGCAGGGCAAGACCATCGTGATGGTCACCCACGACCCCAAGGCCGCGGCGCGCGCGGGCCGGCTGGTGCACCTTGAAAAAGGCGTGCTGGTGGAAGACGCCACCCTGGCCTGACAAGGCGTGATGAACCTGCTGCGCGACCCGATCTCAGCCCTGCGCTCCTCGCCGTACGGGTGTACGGCTGCGGTGCTCGGGCTGACCTCGGGCCGCTCGCGACGGTTCCTTCACACCTTGTGAGCGCGTAAGAAGAACGCGGCCCATGTTCATCTTCCGCCTGCTGCTGCGCAACGCCTTCCGCCACCGCCTGCGCACGCTGCTCACGCTGCTGGGGCTGGTGGTGGCGGTCAGCGCCTTCGGCCTGCTGCGCACCATCGTCGAGGCCTGGTATGCGGGCGTCGACGCCAGTTCGAGCACGCGGCTGATCACGCGCAGCGCCACCAGCCTGACCATCCCGCTGCCGCTGGCCTATGCCGAGCGCCTGCGCGCGGTGGACGGCATCGCCAGCGTCAGCTGGAGCAACTGGTTCGGCGGCATCTACATCACCGAGCGCAACTTCTTCCCGCAGTTCGCGGTGGACGGGCCCAGCTACCTGAAGCTCTACCCCGAGTTCCGCGTGTCCGACGAGCAGCGCCTGGCCTGGCTGCGCGACCGCCGGGGCGTGCTGGTGGGCAACAAGCTGGCGCTCAAGTACGGCTGGAAGATCGGCGACAGCATCCCCATCCGCGGCACCATCTACCCCGGCACCTGGAACTTCACGCTGCGCGCCATCTACACGGGCGCCGATGCCGGCACCGACGAGAACCAGATGCTCATGCACTGGGCCTACATCAACGAAAGCCTGCGCGCGCGCTCGCCCCGGCGCGGCGACTACGTGGGCGTGTTCGTCGTGGGCATACAAGACCCGGACAGTGCCGCCGCGGTGTCGCGGCGCATCGACCAGCAGTTCGCCAACTCGCTGGCCGAAACCCTGACCGAGACCGAGAAGGCCTTCCAGCTGGGCTTCGTGGCCATGAGCGAGGCCATCCTGGTGGCGCTGCGCGCGGTGGGCTTCATCATCATCGTGATCATCATGGCGGTGATGGCCAACACCATGGCCATGACCGCGCGCGAACGCCTGGGCGAGTACGCCACGCTCAAGGCGCTGGGCTTCGCGCCGGGCTTCGTGGTGCGGCTGCTGTTCGGCGAAAGCCTGTTCATCGCGCTGCTGGGTGGCCTGGCCGCGGTGGCGCTGACGCTGCCGCTGGCCGCGGCCTTCGGCTCGGCCGTGGGCTCGCTTTTCCCGGTGTTCCGCGTCTCGGCGCTGACCATGGCGCTGCAGCTGGGCGCCGCCCTGGTGGTGGGCCTGGTGGCCGCGGCCTGGCCGGCGTGGAAGATGAGCCGCATCGACATCGTCGATGGGCTGCGGCACGTGGCCTGAAGCGCCCGCTCCATGCAGACCCTGCCCCTGAGCTACATCGCCCGCAACCTGCGCGTGCGCCGCGTGACCACGCTGCTCACCGCCGCCGGCATGGCGCTGGTGGTCTACGTCTTCGCCGCGGTGCTGATGATGAGCGAGGGCATACGCGCCACGCTGGTGGCCACCGGCCAGCCCGACAACGCCATCGTGCTGCGCAAGGGCGCGGGCGCCGAGATCAACAGCGCCATCACGCGCGCGCAGGCGGCGGTGATCGAGACGCTGCCCGGCATCGCCACCGACGCCACCGGCCGCGCGCTGGTGAGCAAGGAGCCGGTGGTGCTGAACAACCTGCCCAAGCGCAGCAACGGCAAGCCGGGCAACGTGACGCTGCGCGGCACCTCGGCCACGGGCTTGGCGCTGCGGCCGCAGGTGCGCATCAGCGCCGGGCGCATGTTCCGCCCGGGCAGCAGCGAAATCGTGGCCGCGCGCAGCATTGCCGCCGGCTTCGAGGGCGTCACGCTGGGCGGTACGCTGCGCTTCGGCGGGCGCGACTGGACGGTGGTGGGCATCTTCGACGCCGGCAAGAGCGGTTTCGATTCCGAACTGTGGGCCGATGCCGAACAGCTGATGGCTGCCTTCCGCCGCCAGGCGTTCTCTACCGTGGTCGTGAAGCTGGCCGACCCGGCGCAGTTCGAGGGCCTGCGCGCGCTGGTGGACACCGACCCGCGCCTGACGCTGGAGGCCAAGCGCGAAGAGCAGTTCTACGCCGAACAGAGCGAGGCGCTGGCCACCTTCATCCGCATCCTGGGCACCACGTTGGCGGTGATCTTCTCCATCGGTGCGGTGGTGGGCGCCATGATCACCATGTTCGGCGCCGTGGCCGCGCGCACCGGCGAGATCGGCACGCTGCGCGCCTTGGGCTTTCGCCGCGGCGCCGTGCTCTCGGCCTTCCTGGGCGAGGCGCTGCTGCTGGCGCTGCTGGGCGGCCTGCTGGGCCTGGGCGCGGCCAGCCTGATGCAGGTGGTGGATGTCTCGACCACCAACTTCTCGACCTTCGCCGAGCTGGCCTTCCGCTTCGTGCTGACGCCCACCATCGCGCTGCAGGCCTTGCTGTTCGCGCTGCTGATGGGCGTGGTCGGCGGTTTCATCCCCGCCTGGCGCGCGGCGCGGATGAAGATCGTCGATTGCCTGCGGGCGGCGTAGTGCGGCTCAGGCGGCCCGCGCTATCCTGCCGCCCACCGATCTTGCACGCCGCCGCCCCATGAAGTTGCCCGTCCTGCTCTTTGTCAGCCTGGCCCTGGCCGCCGCCATCGTGCGCGCCCAGCCGGCGGTGATCTACGACATGGGCGGCAAGAACGACAAGTCCTTCAACCAGGCCGGCTGGGACGGCGCCGAGCGCTGGAAGCGCGAGACCGGCAAGCCCTACCTCGAGTTCGAGATCGCCAACGCCGCGCAACGCGAGCAGGCGCTGCGCCGCATGGCCGAGCGCGGCGCCGACCCGGTGGTGGCCATCGGCTTCAGCATGTCCGCCAGCCTGGAGAAGGTGGCGCGCGAGTTTCCTCAGCGCCGCTTCGTGCTGATCGACGCCGTGCTGACGCTGCCCAACGTGCGCAGCATCAGCTTCAAGGAACACGAAGGCAGCTTCCTGGCCGGCCTGCTGGCGGGCATGGCCAGCAAGAGCGGCAAAGTCGGCTTCGTGGGCGGCATGGACATCCCGTTGATCCGGCGCTTCCAGTGCGGCTACGAGCAGGGCGCGCGCCACGCCAACCCGCAGGTGCAGGTGCGCGCCAACATGACCGGCGCCACGCCCGCGGCCTGGGCCGACCCGGCGCGCGGCGCCGAGTTGGCCAAGGCGCAGTTCGCCGCCGGCGTGGACGTGGTCTTTGCCGCCGCAGGCGGCACCGGCACCGGCGTGTACCAGGCGGCGCGCGACGCCGGCCGGCTGGCCATCGGCGTGGACAGCAACCAGAACCACCTGCAGCCCGGCACCATGCTCACCAGCATGGTCAAGCGCGTGGACGTGGCCGTGTACCAGGCCTTCAAGGGCGTGACGCCGGGGGTGTCCGTGCTGGGCCTGAAGGAAGGCGGCGTCGACGTCGCGCTGGACGAGCACAACGCGCGCCTGGTGACACCCGCGATGCGCCAGCGCCTGGAGGCGGCGCGCGCCGACATCGTGGCCGGGCGCATCCAGGTCATCGACTACATGGCCGGCAACGGCTGCAAGTAGGCATGCAGCCCGCCGTCACAGCGGGCGCCCCGGCCGTGCTGATGCGCGGCATGCACAAGCGCTTCGGCGCCGTGCAGGCCAACCGCGGCGTCGACCTGCAGGTGGCCACCGGCACGGTGCACGCCATCGTGGGCGAGAACGGCGCCGGCAAGAGCACGCTGATGTCGCTGCTGTACGGCCTGCTGCAGCCCGACGCGGGCGAGATCCGCATCCACGGCCGGCCGGTGCGGCTGCGCGGCGCGCGCGACGCCATCGCGCTGGGTGTGGCCATGGTGCAGCAGCACTTCATGCTGGTGGAGACGCTGTCGGCGCTGGACAACGCGCTGCTGGGCGCCGAGCCCCACTGGCGCCTGCTGCCCGCACGCGCCGCGCTGCGCGCAAGGCTGCAGGCGCTGATGCAGGACAGCGGCCTGGCCGTGGACCTGGACGCGCCGGTGGCCGCGCTGCCGCTGGGCGCGCGCCAGCGGTTGGAGATCCTGAAGGCGCTGCTGCGCGGTGCGCGCATCCTGATCCTGGACGAGCCCACGGCCGTGCTGAGCCCGGCCGAGACCGCGCAGCTCTTCGCCACGCTGCGCCGCCTGCGCGACCAGGGCTGCACGCTGCTGATCGTCACGCACAAGCTGCAGGAAGTGATGGACCTGGCCGACCGCGTGACCGTGCTGCGCGCCGGGCAGGTGGTGCTGGACTGCGCCGTGGCCGGCACCGGCGTGGATGCGCTGGCCGAAGCCATGGTGGGCCGCCGTGTCGAGCGTGTCGCGCCCAGCGCAAGCGCTGCCACTGCCGGGCCCGTGCTGCTGCAGGCCCGAAGCCTGACCTGGCGCGATGCGCAGGGCAGGGTGCGGCTGCAGGGCGTGGACCTGGCGCTGCGCGCCGGCCAGATCGTCGGCATCGCGGGTGTGGCCGGCAACGGGCAGAGCGAGCTGCTGGACCTGCTGGCCGGTCTGCAGGCGCCTGACGCGGGCCAGCTGCAACTGGCCGGGCAGATCTTCACCCCCCGCGCCTGGCTGGACCCGCGCCGCGCCCGCGCCCTGGGCCTGGCGCACGTGCCCGAGGACCGCCAGCGCCGTGGCCTTGTCCTGCCCTTCGAGGCCTGGGAATCGGCCGTGCTGGGCTACCTGGGCCGCCCGCGCTACGCCCGCGCCGGCTGGCTGCGCCGCGACGCGATGCAGGCCGAATGCGCCGCGCTGATGCAGGACTGGGACCTGCGCCCGCCCGACCCGCGCCAGCGCTGCAGCGGTTTCAGCGGCGGCAACCAGCAGAAGCTGGTGCTGGCGCGCGAGGCCGCAGCGCGGCCCGCCGTGCTGCTGGCCGGCCAGCCCACGCGCGGCGTGGACATCGGTGCCGTGCAGCACATCCACGCCCGCCTGCGCGCGCTGCGCGACGCCGGCAGCGCGCTGCTGCTGGTGTCGTCCGACCTGGACGAGGTCCTGGCCTTGAGCGACCGCGTGCTGGTGATGCAGGGTGGGCGCATCGTGGGTGAGCTGCCGGCCGGACAGTGCACGCAGGCCGCTTTGGGCCGGCTGATGGGTGGCCTGACGGGTGAACTGACGGGTGAACTGACGGGCGGCCTGACGGCCGGGGCCGCGGCGTGAGCCCGAACGACGAACTGCCGCGCTGGCTGGACCTGGGCCTGCTGCCGCTGCTCAACCTGGCGTTGGCCCTGGGCCTGGCGGGCGTGGTGGTGGCGGGGGTGGGCTTCGCGCCGGGGCAGGTGCTGGCGCTGCTGCTGCAGGGCGCCTTCGGTTCGGCTGCGGGCTTGGGCTACACGCTGTACTACGCCACCACCTTCGTCTGCACCGGGCTGGCGGTGGCGCTGGCGCTGCACGCCGGGCAGTTCAACATCGGCGGCGAAGGCCAGGCGTTGATGGGCGGTCTGGGCGCCGGCCTGGTGGCTCTGGCCACGGGTGATGCCCTGCCGGCCTGGGCGCTGCTGCCCTTGATGGTGGCCGGCGCGGCGCTGGCCGGCGCGCTGTGGGGCGGCGTGCCGGGCGCGCTGCAGGCCTGGCGCGGCAGCCACATGGTCGTCACCACCATCATGTTCAACTTCCTGGCCGCGGCGCTGCTGAGCTACCTGCTGGCGTATCCGCTGCGCGCTGCGGGCAGCATGTCGCCCGAAAGCCGCGCCTTCGTCGCCAACGCGCTGATGCCGGGTGTGCACCAGTTGCTGGGCGCAGTGGGCATCACCTGGCCGCGCACGCCGCTGAACGGGACGCTGTTCATCGCGCTGGCCGCGGCCCTGGGCGTGTGGGTGCTGCTGTGGCGCACGCGCGCCGGCCATGCGCTGCGCGCCGTGGGCCATGCGCCGGAAGCCGCGCTGTACGCCGGCCTGCGCCCGCGCCACGTGGTGCTGTGGGCCATGGCGGCGTCGGGTGCGCTGGCCGGGCTGGCGGGCGTGAACGAGGTGGCTGGCGCGCACGGCCGCCTGCTGCCCGACTTCGTGGCCGGCGCCGGCTTTGCCGGCATCGCCGTGTGCCTGATCGGGCGCCGGCACCCGGCGGGCATCGTGCTGGCCGCGCTGCTGTTCGGCGCGCTGTCCCAGGGTGGCGCCGAGCTGAGCTTCGAGTTGCCCGGCTTTAGCCGCGACATGGTGCTGCTGCTGCAGGGGCTGATCGTGCTGTTTGCCGGCGTGCTGGGCCCGGTGGCCGCGCCCTGGCTGGCGCGGGCCTGGCGCAGCACCAGAAGAGGGAGCCGCGATGGATGAGCTGCAGCTGGGCGCGCTGCTGGCCAGCACCCTGCGCCTGGCGGTGCCGCTGATCCTGTGCGCGCTGGCCGGCGTGCTGTGTGAGCGCGCCGGCGTCATCGACCTGGGCCTGGAAGGCAAGATGCTGCTCACCGCCTTTGCGACGGCCGCGGTCGGCGTGGCCAGCGGTTCACTGGCCCTGGCGCTGGCCGCCGCGCTGGCCGTGGGCCTGGCCTTGGCGCTGCTGCACGCCTGGGCCTGCGTCAGCCATGCGGGCGACCAGGTGGTGCTGGGCATTGCGCTCACCATGACAGCCGCCGGCCTGACGGTGGTGCTGGCCGGCGCCTGGTTCGGCCTGGGCGGGCAGACGCCGCCGCTGCCCGCTGCGCTGCGCCTTCAACCCTGGCTGGTGGGGGTGGGCGAGCTGCTGGCGCACATCCCGGTCGTGGGCCCCCCGCTGGCCCTGGCGTTGAGCGGGCACGATGCGCTGGTCTACGCCGCGCTGGCCCTGGTGCCCGCTGTCTGGTGGCTGCTGTACCGCACGCGCTGGGGCCTGCGGCTGCGCGCGGCGGGCGAGAATCCGGCCATGGTCGATGCCGCCGGGGTTTCCGTCGTGGTGCTGCGCTACCAGGCGCTGGCGCTGGGTGGCGTGCTCAGCGCGCTGGCCGGCGCCTACCTGGTGCTGGCGCAAAGCCCCGGCTTCAGCCCGCACATGACGGCCGGCCGCGGCTACATGGCGCTGGCCGCGCTGATCTTCGGCAAATGGCACCCGGTGGGCGCGCTGCTCGCCTGCCTGCTGTTCGGCCTGATGGACGCGGTGGCGCTGCGCCTGCAGGGCGTGGCCCTGCCCGCGGTGCTGGGCGGCGGCCAGCTGCCGGTGCAGGCGCTGCAGGCCCTGCCCTATCTGCTGACGGTGCTGCTGCTGGCCGGCTTCGTGGGCCGCGCCGTGGCGCCGGCCGCGCTGGGGAGGCCCCATGTCGGCCCGCGATGAGTTGATCGCCGCGGCGCGCGCGGTGCGGGCCAACGCCTACGCTCCGTACTCGGGCTTTGCCGTGGGCGCCGCGGTGCGCGACGAGCGGGGCCGCATCCACGCCGGATGCAACGTCGAGAACGCCGCCTACCCGCAGGGCTGGTGCGCCGAGACCTCGGCCCTGGCCGCGATGGTGGCCGCCGGGGGCCGCCGCGTGCTGGCGGTGGCCATTTGCGGCGTGGCTGACGCGCCGGTCACGCCCTGCGGCGGCTGCCGCCAGAAGCTGCGCGAATTTGCTGCCGATGACTGCCCCATCTGGATCGCCGACGAACTGGGCCTGCGCGCCGAACACACCCTGGGCGAACTGCTGCCGCACGGCTTCGGCCCGCAACACCTGCGGGCGCCCGGATGAGCGACGCTGTCGCCACCAGCGCCGCGCTGATCCAGCAGATGCTGGGCCTGCGCCGGCCACGCATCGCCGTGCTGCTGGGCAGCGGCTGGGGCGCGTTTGCCGATCAGCTGCAGGCCGCGGTGGAGCTGCCCTATGCCCGGCTGCCGGCCTTCCCCGGCGCGGGCGTGGGCGGGCATGCCGGGCTGCTGCGCGCCGGGCGCATCGGCAGCACCGAACTGCTGGTGCTGGCCGGCCGCCAGCACGCCTACGAGACCGACCGCGCCGACGGCATGGCCGGCGCCATCCGCACGCTGGCCGCGCTGGGCGTGCGCGCGCTGGTGCAGACCAACGCCGCGGGCAGCCTCGACACGGCCATGCCGCCGGGCGCGCTGATGCTGATCCGCGACCACCTCAACATCCCGCAGCGCTCGCCGCTGATAGGCGCCAGCGGCGACAACCGCTTCGTCGACATGAGTGCGGCCTACGACCCCACCCTGTGCGCTCAGGCGCAGCAAGCCGCGCAGCGCGCCGGGCAGGCGCTGCACGAAGGCGTATACGCCTGGGTGCTGGGCCCTCAGTTCGAGACGCCGGCCGAGATCCGCATGCTGCGCCTGCTGGGCGCGCAGGCCGTGGGCATGAGCACCGTGCCCGAGACCATCCTGGCGCGCCATGCCGGCCTGCGCGTGCTGGCGCTGTCGCTCATCACCAACCTGGCCGCCGGCATGGAAGCGAGGACGCTGAGCCACGCCCACACCCTGGCCACGGCGCAGGTCGCGGGTGCGGACGCGGTGGCGCTGCTGGCGGCGGTGCTGCCGGCGCTGCAGGTCTGAACCCGGAATACCGCCCATGACCCCTGAGAACGCAGCGCGCCTGGCCCTGGCCTGCCTGGACCTGACCAGCCTGGTGGACGGCCAGGATCTGGCCGGCGGCGAGGCCGAGATCGAACGCCTGTGCGCCCGCGCTCGCAGCCCCTGCGGCAACGTCGCCGCGGTCTGCGTCTGGCCGCGGCTGGCGGCGCGGGCGCGTGCGCTGCTGCCGCCGGGCATCCGCGTGGCGGCGGTGGCCAACTTTCCCGACGGCAGCAGCGACATCGACCGCGCGCTGCGCGACACGGCGCAGATCGCCGCGGCCGGTGCGCAGGAGGTCGACGTGGTGCTGCCCTGGCGCGATCTGGCCGGCGCGCCGGCCCTGCTGGCGGCGGTGCGCCGCGCCAGCGCGGGGCTGATGCTCAAGGTGATCCTGGAAACCGGCGAACTGCGCGACGAGCCGCTCATCGCGCAGGCCTGCCGCATCGCCCTGGACGCGGGCGCCGATTTCCTGAAGACCAGCACCGGCAAGCGCCCGGTCGGCGCCACGCCGGCCGCGGCACGGCTGCTGCTGCATGCCATCGCCAGCGACCCGACGGCGCGCACGCGTGTCGGCTTCAAGCCGGCCGGCGGCATCCGCAGCGTGGCCGACGCCGCGCTGTATCTCCAGCTGACGACCGAAGTGCTGGGCGACGCGGCGCTGACGCCGGCGCGCTTTCGCATCGGCGCCAGCGGCCTGCTCGATGACATCGAAGCCCTGCTCGCCGGCCGGCCGCGGTCGGCCGCTGGCGCCACCTACTAGCGACATGCGCACAGCCCTCGCCCTGCTGCTGGCCGCCGCCACCCAACTGGCCGGCTGCGCCACCCCGCCGGCGGCCGAGGCCGCTGCCGAAGCCGTGCCGGTGCGCGTGCTGGCCATCAACGACTTCCACGGCAACCTGCGCCCGCCGCTGGGCGGCATCCGCATCGCCGACCCGGCGCGGCCGGGCCAGCGCATGGAGGTACCGGCCGGCGGCGCCGAGCACCTGGCCACGCTGCTGAACCGGCTGCGCGCCGGCCAGGCGCACCACATCTTCGTGGCCGCGGGCGACCTGGTGGGCGCCTCGCCGCTGCTCAGCGCGCTGCTGCACGACGAGCCCACGGTCGAATCGCTGGGCGCCATGGGTCTGGAAGTCAGCGCCGTCGGCAACCACGAATTCGACAAGGGCGCGGCCGAACTGCTGCGCCTGCAGCGCGGCGGCTGCCGTCCGCAAGACGGCTGCCAGGGCGCGCAGCCTTTCACCGGCGCGCGCTTCCAGTACCTGGCGGCCAGCACCGTGGACCTGGCCACGGGCCAGACCCTGCTGCCGGCCTACCACGTGAAGCGCTTCGCCGGCATCCCGGTGGCCTTCATCGGCCTGACGCTGCAGGCCACGCCCCACATCGTGATGCCCGCGGGCGTGAAGGGCCTGCGCTTCGATGACGAGGCCGAGACCGTCAACCGCCTGGTGCCCGAGCTGCGCCGCCAGGGCATCGAAGCCATCGTCGTGCTCATCCACGAAGGCGGCGTGCCCGCGGGCGACTACAACGAATGCGCGGGCATCAGCGGCCCCATCGTCGAGATCGTGCGCCGGCTGGACAAGGCGGTGGACCTGGTGGTCAGCGGCCACACCCACCGCGCCTACATCTGCCAGATCGATGGCCGGCTGGTCACCAGCGGCGACAAGTACGGCACGCTGGTGACGCAGATCGACCTGCAGCTGGACCCGCGCACGCGCGACGTGCGCGCGGCGCAGGCGCAGAACCACATCGTGCACACGCACTTCGCCAAGGACGCCACGCAGACCCGGCTGATCGAGGCCTGGGAGCGCATCGTGCAGCCGCTGGCGCGGCGCGTCGTGGGGCGCATCGCCGCGCCGCTGCCGCGCGCGCCCAACGCGGCAGGCGAAAGCCCGCTGGGCCAGGTCATCGCCGATGCGCAGCTGGAAGCCACGCGCGACGCCGGTGCGCAGCTGGCGCTGATGAACCCGGGCGGCATCCGCAGCAGCCTGGCGCGGCCGGCCGACGGGGTGCTGCGCTACGAGGACCTGTTTGCCACGCAGCCCTTCGGCAACAGCCTGGTGACGCTCACGCTCAGCGGTGCGCAACTGCTGCAGGTGCTGGAGCGGCAATGGTCGGCCGCGGGCCGCGAACGCATCCTGCACGTGAGCCGGGGCCTGAGCTACCGCTGGCGCGCGTCGCAGCCACCGGGCCGGCGCATCGTGCCTGGCAGCGTGCGCGTGGACGGCCGGCCGCTGGACCCGCAAGCCGCCTACCGCGTGACCGTCAACCAGTACATGGCCGACGGCGGCGACGATTTCTCGCCCTTCAAGCTGGGCCAGGAGCGGCGCATCGGGCCGATGGACGTGCAGGCGCTGGAAAGCTATCTGCGCGCCCGCCCCGACTTCAATCACGTGGCCGAAGAACGCATAGTTCGCGAAGACTGATGCTGCCGCAGGAAATCATCCGCACCAAGCGCGACGGCGGCCGGCTGAGCGACGCGCAGATCAATGCCTTCGTGGCCGGCCTGGTGGACGGCGGCTGGAGCGAGGGCCAGGTGGCGGCGCTGGCCATGGCCATCGTGCTGCGCGGCATGGACACGGCCGAGACCGTGGCGTTGACGTGTTCCATGGCCGACTCTGGCGAGCGCCTGCAATGGGCCGATGCCGGCTTGGCCGGCCCGGTGCTGGACAAGCATTCCACTGGCGGCGTGGGCGACAAGATCAGCCTGATGCTGGCGCCGCTGCTGGCGGCCTGCGGCGCCGTGGTGCCCATGATCAGCGGCCGCGGCCTGGGCCACACCGGCGGCACGCTGGACAAGCTGGAGGCGCTGCCCGGCTACGGCTGCGACCCCGACCGGCCGCGCCTGCTGGCCACGCTGCGCACGGCCGGCTGCGCCATCGTCGGCGCCTCAGCCGCGCTGGCGCCGGCCGACCGGCGGCTCTACGCCATCCGCGACGTCACGGCCACGGTCGAGAGCCTGCCGCTGATCACCGCCAGCATCCTGAGCAAGAAGCTCGCGGCCGGCCTGCAGGCGCTGGTGCTGGACGTCAAGTGCGGCAGCGGCGCCTTCATGGCCACGCCGCAGCAGGCGCAGGCGCTGGCCGCCAGCCTGGTGGGCGTGGCGCGCGGTGCCGGCCTGCCGGCGCGTGCCCTGGTCACCGACATGAACCAGGTGCTGGGCTGGACCGCCGGCAACGCGCTGGAGGTGCAGGAGGCCGTCGACTTCCTCACCGGCGCGGCGCGCGAGCCGCGCCTGTTGGCGTTGACGCTGGCGCTGGCCGCGCACGCGCTGCAGCTGGGCGGCCTGGCGGCCACGCTGGAACAAGGCCACGCCCAGGCGCTGCGCGCGCTGGAGTCCGGCGCCGCGGCCGAGCGCTTTGCGCGCATGGTGGCCGCCTTGGGCGGCCCGGCCGACGTGTTGCGCCACCCGCAACTGCCGCGCGCCCCGCTGCGGTTTGCGGTGCCGGCGCCGCGCAGCGGCGTGGTGGGCGCCATCGACGTGCGCGCCCTGGGCCTGGCCGTGGTGGCGCTGGGCGGCGGGCGCGCGCGACCGGGTGCGGCCATAGACCCGCGGGTCGGGCTGGAAAGGGTGGTGGCGCCGGGCGCCGTGCTGCGCGCTGGCGAGCCGCTGGCCTGGGTGCACGCAGCCGATCAGGACACGGCCGCAGCCGCCAGCGCCGCCGTGCAGCGGGCGCTGGTGCTGGGCGATGCGGCGCTGCCGGCGGCGCCGCTGGTGGCCGAGGTCGTCGGCAACTGAGCCAGGCTCAGATGCCGGCCATCGTGGCCTCGATCGAGCGGTAGGTGCGTATCGGTTCGCTGTAGTCGCTGTCGGGCCGCGCATCGGCCGGCGCCGCCTGGGTCTGCTGCAGGTTGCGCGCCTGCAGGGCGTGCTCTTCGGGCAGGGTGACGACGCCGTCCTCGTTGGCGTCGGCCTTCGAGAAGGACAGGCCGGGGCGTGGCACTTGCACGGCCTCTGCTGGTTCCTGGGCGGCCGGGGTCGGGGACTCGTTTGGCGCGGGCGGGGCAGCTCGGGCCTCGGCGCGCGGCGGTGGCGGCGGCTCGGGGCCCGACGCGGCCGGGGCCGGAGCCTGGGCCTGGGCCTGGGCCTGGGCCTGCACCGGGGCCTGCGCTCGGACTTCAGCGCGCGACTGCGCCACGCCTTCGGGCGACAGGTCCACGCGCGATGCGCCGGCTTCCGCCGGCGCGCGCGGGCCGCGGCTGTGCAAGAGGGTGCGCCGAAGCACTTCGTCCGGCAGCGGGCGCGCGGGTGCGGCGGACGAGCCGGCACTGGCTGAAACGGGAGGGATCATGGTCGGGAACTCCAGCTTGGTGTCCCCCGTAGGGATTCCGTCGGGCGGGCCTCGAGCCTTTGGGCTCTTGACGAAGCTATCGGCACTTGTCTGGAAAACCTGTAGGGCTTTGCCTCACATTTCTTGCGGCGGCGCCTCTTGCAGGGCCAAGTGCACGCTGCCGTCCACCGCGGCCAGGCGGCGTTCGGCCTCGGCCGCGCCGACGCTGCAGCGCAGCATCACGATGGCCAGCTTCACGCGCATGCCGCAGGCGGCCAGCGCGGCCGCGGCGGCGGCCTCGTCGGCGCCGCTGGCGCGCTGCGTCAGGCGCAGCGCGCGCCGCACCAGCTTGGCGTTGCTGGCGCGCAGGTCGACCATCAGGTTGCCATAGACCTTGTTCAACCGCACCATCACCGCGCTGCTGAAGCTGTTGAGCGCGATCTTCTGCGCCGTGCCGGCCTTCAGCCGCGTGCTGCCGCCGATGACCTCGGGCCCGGTGTCCAGCACGATGGCGATGTCGCAGGCCGCGGCCAGCGGCGCGCCCGGGTTGTTGACCAGCGCCAGCGTCAGCGCCCCGGCGGCGCGTGCCGCGCGCGCCGCCCCCAGTGCGTAAGGCGTGCTGCCGCTGGCGGCGATGGCCAGCAGCACGTCCTGCGCGCCCGGCAGCAGTGCCGCCAGGTCGGCCGCGCCCTGGGCCGCGTCGTCCTCGGCGCCTTCCACCGCCTGGAACATGGCGCCGTCGCCGCCGGCCAGCAGCGCGCGCGCTCGCTCGCGCGGCCAGCTGAAGGTGGGCGCCAGCTCCACGCTGTCCAGCACGCCCAGGCGGCCGCTGGTGCCGGCGCCGGCATACAGCAGGCGGCCACCGGCGCGCAGGCGCGGCACGGCGGCGTCCACGGCCTGCGCCAGCGCCGGCTGCGCCGCCTGCACTGCTGCCACGGCTTGCAACTGATCGGCCACCAGGGCAGCTACCAGCGCGGCGGTGTCGTAGCGGTCGAGCCCGGCGTGCGCCGGGTGCGGCTCTTCGGTGATGAGGGTGTTCATGGGGTTCCTGGGCTCACACGGCGTTGCGCACATCCTGAGTGGGTGCTCACAACCGGGGGCAAGGCGGGCTCGGCGTACGGGCCGTGCTGCAGCAGCGTGGCGATGCCGTCGCGGTCCTGCATCAGGGCGTTCATGCTGAAGTGGATGTGGCCGCTGACCAGGCCGTCGCCGGCGCGCGCGCGCGTCAGCGCGATCTGGTCCAGCACTTCGCGCGCCGGCCAGGCGCGCGATTCCGGCCGCGGGTCGGGCGGCGTGCCGGGTAGGGCGATCTGGCTGGTGTACAGCCCGGGCCAGATGTGCCGCCGCGCCGGGTTCTGTGCCGCCCAGTAGTCCAGCAGCGGCGCGAAGGCCTGGGCCTCGCGCGCGATCGGCCAGTACAGCTGCGGCGCCAGGTAGTCCATCCAGCCCTCGGCCAGCCAGCGCTCGACGTCGGCGAACAGCCGGTCGAACTGGCTGAAGCCGCTGATGCCGGGTGGGCGGCGGTCGGGCCGGCCGATGCCGAAAGGGCTGATGCCCAGGCGCGCGCAGGGCTTGATGGCGCGCGTCTGCCGCCACAGCGCCTGCACCAGCGCGTCGACGTTGGCGCGGCGCCAGTCGTCGCGCGCCAGGCTGCCGCCGCGCTGGCGGTAGGCGGCCCAGGACTCGTCGTCGGGGAAAGGCAGGTCGGCGCCGCCCGGGCCGGCCAGCGGGTAGGGGTAGAAGTAGTCGTCCAGGTGCACGCCGTCGATGTCGTACCGGCGCAGCACGTCGGCCACCACGGCCAGCGTGTGCGCCACGGCCTCGGGCTCGCCCGGGTCCATCCACAGCTGATCGCCGTAGCGCTTGACCAGCGCCGGCCGGCGCAGCCCCAGGTGCGGCAGCGCCAGCGGCGATTTGGCCGTGGAATGGCGCGCGCGGAAGGGGTTGAACCAGGCGTGCAGCTCCAGGCCGCGGCGGTGCGCCTGCTCCACCCAGAAGGCCAGCGGGTCCCAGGCCGGCTCGCCCGCGCGCTGCGGCGGACGGCCCTGTTCGCCGCTGAGCACCTCGCTCCAGGGTTCCAGCGCCGAGGGGTAGATGGCGTCGCCGGCCGGCCGCACCTGCAGGATGAGCGCGTTCAGGCCGATGGCGCGGGCGCGGTCCAGGATGGCCAGGGCCTCGGCGCGCTGCGTGGCCGCGGGCAGGCCGGGCTTGCTGGGCCAGTCGATGTTGGCCACCGTGGCCACCCAGGCGGCGCGGAACTCGCGCCGCAGGCTGGGTGGGGCGGGTGCGGTCGGCGCGGTGGCGGCGGGCGCGGGCGGCGGCGCGGCGGGCACGATGTCGGGCTCGAACACCGGCCCGAGCGCGCAACCGCCCAGCAAGGCCAGCGCTGCCAGCAGCGCCAGCGCGCCCAGGCCGGGCAGGGGGCGGGTCAGCCGCGCCACTCGAAAAGAATGTCCGGCAAGCCTTCCTCGTTGCCGCTGCCGTCGCCGAAGGCGATGGCCTTGAAGCCATGGCGTTCGTAGAAGCTGCGCGCATGGACGTTGGCCTGGAAGGTGTACAGCCGCAGCGGGGGCCCCAGCTTGGCCCGGGCATGGGCCAGCAGCGTCGCGCCGATGCCGCCGCCGGCCTGGCCGGGCGCGACATAGAGTTGGTCGATCCAGCCCGCGCCGTCGTGTCGCGTCAGCGCCAGCACGCCGACCACGCGGCCGTCCAGCTCGGCCACGGTCACGCCACCGCCGGGCAGCAGCTTCTGCGCCACCCAGCCTCGCACGTCGTCGTCGCCGTGCACCGGCGGGGCGAAGGGCATGCGCGCGCGCCGTGCGCTGATCAGCACCTCGGCCACGGCCGCGGCGTCGGCGCTGATGGCCGAGCGCAGCTGCACCGCCAGGCGCGGCTGGCGGTGGCGCACGACATGCCGCTGCACGCAGGGCTCGCCCTTGAAGCTGGCCGGCAGCGTGGCCACGGCGACGAAGCCGCAGGCCGCCAGCAGCTTGAGCGCGGGCGTGTTGCCGGTGTCGCTGACGGCTTCCAACCGCGTGGCCGGCGTGTGCGCGAAGACCGCCGCGATGAGCGCCTGCAGCGCCTCGGCCGCCAGCCCGCGGCCCTGCGCCGCGCGCGCCAGCGTGATGCCCACATGCACCGCGCCGTCGTCACGCAGGCGCAGACCCACGTTGCCCAGCAGCGCATCGCTGTCGCGATCGGCCAGCGCCACCTGGCACCAACGCCCGGGCGGGCAGAAGGGCAGCGTCGCCATCTCCAGCAGGAACGCGCGCGCCTGGTCGCGCGACAGCTGCTGCCAGCCCTGCCAGCTGGTGACCAGCGGGTCGCCGCGGTAGGCCTGGTAGCGCTCGAGGTCGGTCTCGCGCAGCGCGCGCAGGCGCAGGCGCGGGGTCTCCAGCGGCAGCGGGTCGGGGAACAGCGTCATGGTTGGGTCAGTACCTGCAGCAAGGCCGCGGTCTCGGCGTCGGGCTCGCCGTCGAAGCGCGCGGGCCGGTAACGCATCTGGAAGTTCATCAGCACGCGCCGGGTCTGCTCGTCCAGCTCGCCGCTGGGCAGCACCGGGTAGCCCTGCTGCGCCAGCGCGATCTGGAACCAGGCCGCGCCGGGCAGCGCGGCGGCAAACCGGGCCTGGGCCTCGGCCACGCGCGCCGCGTCGGGCCAGGGCGGGGTGATGCCCAGCGCTGCCAGCCGCTGCCAGGGGAAGGCCGGGCCCGGGTCTTCCTTGTACGAGGGCGAGACCTCGCCGTGGCCCAGGATGCGATCGGGCCGGATGGCGTGGCGCCGGGCGATGTCCTGCACCAGCGGTATCAGCGCCTGGATCTGCGCCTCGGCAAAGGGCGTGTACACGCGCTGCCCGGCCTCGTCCAGGCGAAAGCCCGGGTGCACGATCTCGATGCCGATGCTGCTGGCGTTGAGCAGCCGGTGCCCCTGCCAGGCGCTGGCGCCCGAATGCCAGGCTCGTCGGTGCTCGTCCACCAGGCGGTAGATGCGCGGCGGCGTCTCGTCGCTGACCAGGTAATGCGCCGACACCCCGCCCCGGGTCAGCGTGTGCAGCGAGCTGTCGAAGCCACCCACCGTGTAGTGCAGGATGAGGAACAGCACGCGGCTGTCCTGGCCTTGCGCCACGTGGCGCGCGTCGATGGGCACGCCGCCGGGCGTGGTGGTGTCGGGGCCGTGGGCGCAGCCGGCCAGCAGCAGGGCCAGCGCGGCCGCGACGAAGTTCAACGCCTGCCGCCTCATGCCGCGCCCCCGGCCGCCAGGCGCGCCGCGGCCTGTTGCGGCGCCAGCTGCAGACGTTGCGCCGGGGTGCCCGCGGGCAGGGCGGCGCGCAAGGCCTGCTCCACGGCCGGGTGCAGATCGAACACGCGCCCGGCCAGGGCCAGCGGGCGCGGCCCGTGGCGGGTGATCAAGGCCTGCGCCAGCCGCGCCAGCTCGGTGCCGGCAGATTGCAGCAGGGCCATCGCGGCGGCGTCCTCGTCGGCTGCGGCGGCCACCGCGCGCGCCAGCAGGCCCACCTGGCCGCGGCTGGCGGTCTGCACCCAGCGCCGCGTGCAGTCCCAGCTGCTGCCACCGATGTGCGCGAAGACCGCGCGCCCCAGGGCCGAGGCCTGCCCGCTGCCGGGCGCCTCGTCCTCGGCGCGCCAGATGCGGCGCAGCGCCTGGCAGGCGATCCAGTGGGCGCTGCCGCCGTCGTCGATCAGCGGGCCGCGGCCGCCGGCGCGCTGCAGCGTGCCGTCCCCATCGATGAAGGCGGCGATGGAGCCGGTGCCGGCGCAGACCACGTAGCCCGCGCCGGGCGCGAAGGCGGCGTGGCAGATCAGTTCGATGTCGCTCATGGCGCGCACGGCGGCAGGGGCGATGGCGAAGGCCTGGCCGGCCAGCGCGGCAAAGGCCGGCGCCTGCGCCGCGTCGAAACCGGTGATGCCCGCCACCAGCGCGCGCACCGGGCCGGTGGCGGCGGCGATGCCGGCCAGCGTGGCCGCCAGCTGCGCCCGGCCGTCGTCGCTGTGCAGCTGGGCGCCGGACAGTCCCGGCGCCTCACCGCCGCGCCCCGGCGCGCCGCCAGTCCCGGCCAGCGCCCAGCGCGTGCCGCTGCCGCCGGCATCCAGGCCCAGCGCGGCAACGGCATCGGTGCGGCGGTCTTGCATGGCCGGCATTGTGTGGCCGGTGCCGCGGCGCTCAGGCGCCCAGCTTGTCGGCGTCCAGGTAGGCCAGCCGGAATTCCTCGAAGCTCATGTGGTCAGCGGCTTCCAGCGCCGCGCGGCGCTCGAACGACTGCTGCGTCATGGCCTCGAAGGCGGCCTGTTGCGCGGCGCTCCAGGGCTGGGCCAGCAGCTGGTTGCGCGTCTGCTCGGCCTGGGCCCGGATGAAGGCGGTGTAGGACTTGTTGAAGTCGGCCTCGATCGTGGCCAGCGCCCGTGCCGACGGCAGCGTGGCCGGCGCCGCCAGCGCGGCACGCGCCGCGGCCAGTGCGGCGGCGTGCTCGCTGCCGCCGTGGGCCGCGTCCATGGCCGCGGCGATGGACTCGCAGTCCTGCAGCAGCTCGGCCGCCCAATCCAGCAGCGGCACCATCAGGCCGTCGCGCTCGAGCTCCAGCCCGGGCTCGCGCCCGAAGGCGGCGCTGCGGTGCTGGTTGCGGCCCAGGGCGGCGATCTCCTCGGGGGTGTCGGGCGGGCTGTCCTGCAGCAGGCAGTGCAGCAGGAAGACGTCGATGAAACGCATGGTCGAGCCCGCGATGCCCACCGGCACAAAGGGGTCGAGGTCCATGCAGCGCACCTCGACGTACTCGACGCCGCGCTCGCGCAGCGCGTGCAGCGGGCGCTCGCCCACGCGGATCACGCGCTTGGGGCGGATGGTGCCGTAGAACTCGTTCTCCATCTGCAGCAGCGCGGTGGACAGCTGGTTGTATTCGCCGCCCAGGTTGCGGATGCCGATCCGCTCATAGGCCGGGTAGGGCCGGGTCATGGCGTCGTGCAGCGAATCGGCGTAGCCGTCCAGGCTGTTGTAGCTGACGGCCAGCTGCGACTGCGCCTCGCTCTGGTAGCCCAGCCGGCCCATGCGCAGGCTGGTGGCGTTGGGCAGGTACAGCGTGTGCTCGCTCAGGCGCTGCAGGCCGTGTTCGCGCCCGGCCACGAAGCTGGGGCACACGGCCGGGCTGGCGCCGAACAGCACCAGCAGCACGAAGGCGTGGCGGCGGAAGTTGCGGATGAGCGCGAAGTACTCGTCGTTGGTCAGGCCCGGCAGCGACCAGTTGTAGTGGATGCCGCTGATGGTCTGCATGCGCCGGCCGTAGCGGTTGCCCAGGCCCACGCGGTAGACGCTCTTGGCGCGGCCGATGTTGCTGTTGCCGTAGCGGCCGATGGGGATGGTCTCATCCGGGGGCAGGCCGCAGGGCATGCTGCCCACCCACAGGCGCTCGTCGCCGCTGCCGTGGCGCGGGTCGGACAGCGCGCGGTAGACGAACTGGTGGATCTCGGTCAGCTCGTCCAGGCAGGCGGGCACGCTGTCGTGCACGCCGGTGATCAGCTCGAGCTGGCTTTCGCAGTAGTCGGTGGTGATGCGCGGGTGCGTCAGCGGCGAGCCCAGTGCGGCCGGATGCGGTGTGAGCGCCAGCGCGCCGTTCGGCCGGGCGCGCAGGCTTTCCTTCTCGATGCCGCGGCGCATGGCTTGCAGGCGCTCGGGGCTGATGCTGCGCAATCGGTCGACCAGGGTCATGCAGGCACTTTCGGTTCGAATTGGTTGTGAAGGGTAAGCGTTCAGCCGAAAACATGCAGCCGACGCTCAGCATAGCTTGACACGGCGAAGCGGCGCGGGCAGGCGCCGCCGCGGGTGGGTCACGGCGCGGGTGTAAGGTCGGGGGTTATCTCTTCCACTACCCGAAATCACCACCATGAGCCTGTTCAGCACCATCCTCTCCAAGCTGGGTTTCGGCCAGAAGACCGATCCCGCCGCCCCGAAATCGGCGCCGCCTGCTGCTGCGCCCGAGGCGCCGCGCGAAGCCCCCGCCGTCGCAACGCCCGCCGCCGTGCCGGCCATGGCGCAGGTGGATGTGGTGGCCAAGCTCGAAGCCTTGGCGGCGGCCAATTCGCAGAAGCTCAACTGGAAGGTCTCCATCGTCGACCTGCTCAAGCTGCTGGCGCTGGACAGCAGCCTCGACGCGCGCAAGGGCCTGGCGGTCGAACTCGGCTGCCCGAAGGACAAGATGGGCGACTCGGCGCAGATGAACATGTGGCTGCACAAGACGGTGCTGCAGAAGCTGGCCGACAACGGCGGCAACATCCCCAAAGAGCTGCTCTAGACCGCTGCCGGGCCGAGGCGGGGCCGCTCAGGCCTGCCCGGGCCCGGCTGCGCGTGCGATCGCATGCCACCCACCCCCTCCGGCCCCGAAGAAGACGGCCTGGCGCTGCTGTCGCCCGCGCTGCGCAGCGTGGCCGAGCGTGGCGTCGAGCGCCGCTACCGCCGCGGCAGCATCCTCATGCACGAGGGCGACCCCGGCGGTACGCTGTACTTCATCGTGCGCGGCCGGCTGCGCGCCTATTCGGCGCGCCAGGACGGGCAGGAATTCACCTTCGGCCTGTACGGCCCGGGCGAATACATGGGCGAGCTCAGCCTGGACGGCGGCGAGCGCTCGGCCAGCGTCATCGTCGAGCAGGCTGCCACCTGCCGCATCGTCACGCGCCAGACGCTGGAGCAGTGCATCGCGGCGCGGCCGGAACTGGCCTTCGAACTGCTGACCAAGGTGATCCACCGCGCGCGCAGCCTGTCGGCGCGGGCGCGCGACCTGGCGCTGAGCGACGCCTACGGCCGCCTGGTGCTGTTGCTGTGCGAACAGGCCCTGCCCCAGGCCGACGGCACGCGCTGGCTGCCGGCGCCGCTGACGCAGGAGCAGCTGGCGCGCCAGGTGGGCTGTTCGCGCACCATGGTCACCAAACTGCTGGGCGACCTGGTCAAGGGCGGCTACCTGCGCCAGGACCAGAAGCGCTGGCGCGTGCTGCGCGCGCTGCCGCCGAAATGGTAGATCGGCGGCAGCGCTACTGCACCAGGGCCAGCATCGGCGGCAGCGCAGCCACGCGCGCCAGCAGTTCGCGAATGCTGTGCGCACCGCACTTCTGGCGCAGCTGGCCGATCTGGGTGCGGATGGTCGACAGCTGCACGCCCTTGGCCAGCGCGATGTCGCCCGGGCGGCGCCCGGCCAGCAGGCCTTCCAGCACCGCGGTCTCGGCCGTGGTGAAGCCGTGCAGCCGGGCGAAGCTGTGCACCGCCAGGTCTTGCGTGCGGCGCGACTGCGGCAGCGACACCAGCGCCGCGCCGTCACCCACAACGCCCAGCGGCAGCACCGCCACGGTGACGGCGTGCGCGCCGCTGCCCAGCGTGAGCATGCGGCGCAGGCCGCGCTGGGTGGCGCCGTGCAGCGCGTCCAGCAGCGCCGCCGAGTCGGCCGCGCTGCGCGCCAGCAGCCGGCCGCAGTCGATGCGCAGCGGCGCCTGATCGTCCAGCGCAGCGTGCGCCAGGCGGTTGGCGTGCAGCACGCGCGCGCCTTCGCCGACCACCAGCATGCCATGGCCGACGTGGTCCAGCGACTGCGCCAGCCAGCGTGCCAGCGGCGGCTCTGCCATGAAGGGCCGCATGGGCTCGACACGCGGCGGCAGGGGCAGGCTGGCCTGGGGCAGCTGGTACAGGGTGGTCATCATGGTGGGGCTCCCGGTAGTGGCGGGCCAAGTGCTCGGGCCCAGGCTTGCCACGTTATGGGGATGCCCCCGCCGCAGGCTGTCAGTGCGCTGCAGCGCATTTGTCAATATTGACGCTCAATCGTCGGGCGGCGCGCCCGGCGGTGGCGTGTCCAGCGCCTGCACACTGGCGCGCAAACGCCACAGCAGCAGCAGCGCCGGCAGCGCCAGCACGGTGCTGATCAGGAAGAAGGGTGGCCAGCCGATGCTTTCGGCCAGCACCCCGGCCAGCGGCCCCACCCAGACGCGGCCGACCGAGGCAAAGGCGCTGAGCAGCGCGTACTGCGTGGCGGTGAAGCGCTGGTTGCACAGGCTCATCATGAAGGCGACGAAGGCCGCCGTGCCCATGCCGCCGGTGATGTTCTCGAAGGCCACCACCATCAGCAGCCCGCCGTCCACCGGCGTGGGCGCGGCCAGCTTGACGAAGCCCCAGTCGAAGGGTGGCAGCGTGGCCCCCGGCAGCACACCCTTGCCCGACACCGCCAGCCACCAGAAGCCCAGGTTGCTGAGCATCTGCAGCACGCCGAAGAGCATGAGCGAGCGCCACAGCCCCAGCTTGAGCATCAGCGTGCCGCCCAGCAGCGCGCCGCCGATGGTGAGCCACAGGCCGATGACCTTGTTGACCACGCCCACCTCGGCCGAGGTGTAGGCCATGCTCTTGAGCAGGAAGGGCGTCATCAGCGAGCCGGCGAAGGCGTCGCCCAGCTTGTACAGCACGATGAACAGCAGGAAGGCGGCCGCGCCGCGCTGGCTGAAGTAGCCACGCACGCCGCCCAGCAGGGTCTCGAAGCGCGCGCGCCGCGCCACCCAGGCGGCCAGCGGCAGCGTGAAGCCGATGCCCAGCAGCAGCGCCGCCAGGTCCACCCAGCGCTGCTGCAGCGGCGCCGGCAGGCTGCTGCCGGCCAGCAGCGGCCCCAGCAGGGCCGAGGCGATGCCCGGCGCCCAGCGCTCGCTGGCCCACACGCCCGCGGCCACCGCGACCAGCATGGCGGCGAAGCCGCGCAGGTCGTGCGCCGCGCTGGGCGGGCGCACGCGCTCGGGTGGCAAGGGTGGCAGTGGCGGCAGGATGAAGGCCGAGAGCACTGCCGCACCGGCCATCAGCACCGCCATGAAGCGGTAGACCTCGGGCCAGGTCCAGCCGCCGCCCTGGTTGGGGTCGGTCCAGATGAGCGCGATGCCGCCCGACAGGATCATCGCCAGCCGGTAGCCCATCACGCCCAGCGACGCACCCAGGCCGCGCTCGGGCGGCGCCAGCAGGTCGGTGCGGTAGGCGTCGATCACCACGTCCTGCGAGGCCGAGAGGAAGGCCACCGCCAGCGCCAGCAGCGCGAAGGCGCGGATGGCGTCGCGCGGCGCAGTAGAGGCCAGCACCCACAGCGCCGCGGCCAGGGCCAGCTGGGTCAGCACCAGCCAGCCGCGGCGGCGCCCCAGCCAGGGCAGCTCGAAGCGGTCCATCAGCGGCGCCCAGAGGAACTTGAAGGTGTAGGGCAGGCCCACCAGGCTGAGGAAGCCGATGGCCGCCAGGCTCAGGCCCTCGACCGTCAGCCAGGCCTGCATCGCCTGGCCGGTGAGGGCCAGCGGCAGGCCCGAGGCGAAACCGAGCAGCGCGACGACGGCGAACCGGTGCAGCGCCGCCAGGCGCCGGGTCAGTGGCATGCGGCCGATTCTAGGGAGGCCGCCGTGCGCCCTCGCGGCCTCAGCTGGTGGGCGCCGAAGCCGCCGGTGCTGCGGGTGCCGCCGTTGCCGGCGCCGGCACCGCCTGTTGCTGGTAGATGGCCTGCGCCAACGCCAGCAGCGTGGCGCGCGGCAGCTTGCCCACCAGGGCGTAGCCGGCGCCCTCTTCGACCCAGTAGAACAGGCCGAGCTCGCCCTGCTGCTCATACCGGAAGGCGGCCTCAGTGCCATCTTCGGGCTTGCGCAGGTAGACGGTGACGCGCTGGCCCTGGGCGTCCTGGTACATCAGCTGCGCGCTCTTGCCGGGGCCGTCGGGCAGCAGCCGCCCGCCCACCAGGTCAAAGCCCAGGGCGTGCAGGTCGAACAACTTCACCGGCACCTCGATGCGCCGCGTGAGCCAGCGCGACAGATGCTCTTCCTGCGCCTTGACCTCCACCGGGTGGCGCGGCTCGACGGTGTACACGGCGTGGGCACGCGCCGCGCGCTGGACCCAGCCCTGGGCCGTGCCACCTGCCAGCTTGACCTGCAAAGCGGCCATCTGCCGCTCCTGCCAGTGCCAGGCGCCGGCGCCCCCGGCCAGCGCGCCCGTGAGCAGCAACCCGGCCACCGCGGCAGCCAGGGCCCAGCGCGGCGTGCGCAGTGGGCGCCAGACCGCGGCGCTCAGGCGCGGCGGCACCGGCGCGTCGGGCTGGCGCGCGAACAGCTCGCGCAGCGCGTCGCGGTCGGCTTCCCAGCGCTTGACGCGCGCGGCGTCCTCGGGGTGCTGCTGCAGCCAGGCCGCCACCTGCTGCTGGCTGGCGGCGTCAAGCTCGCCGTCGACCCAGGCGCTGAGTTGTTCTTCTGTCACTTGCTCGGTCATCACGTTCATACCACCCGTCTCAGCGAAGGGGCCCCTGGCCGCACCTCGCCATCCAAGAAGCGCCGCAGCGTGGCACGCGCCCGGCACACCCGTGACATCACCGTGCCCACGGGGATGTTCATCACTTCGGCCACCTCGGCATAGCTGAGCTGCTCGACGCACACCAGCAGCAGCGGTTGCCGCTGCTCGGGCGACAGCAGCGCCAGCGCCGCCCGCAGATCCAGGCGCAGGCCCACGTCCTGGCCCTGGTCACCGCCCGCTTCGTCCTGCACACGCTGCAGGTCCTCGGGGTCGGTGACGGTCATGCGCGATTCGCGCCGCAGCGTGTCGAGGTGCGCGTTGTGGGCGATGGACAGCAGCCACACGCCCATGTCGCGGCGCGGGTCGAACTGGCGCCAGTGCGACAGCGCGCGTTCCAGCGTCTGCTGCGTCAGGTCATCGGCCACGCCGGGGTCGTAGGCCAGCGATCGGGCATAGCGGCGCAGACGCGGGATGGCGTCGAGCAACTGGCTGCGAAAGGCCGGCGGGGCTTCCATGTTGGACATACGCGTGGGGGTTCCCGGTTATTCCGCCGGGGCAGGCGGCGGCCCGCGCATCGTGGCATGGATCACGATCTGCGCGCCGGTGCGCGCGTGGCGCCCGGCGGCTAGCGCACGGTCTCGACCCGCAGCAGCACCGCGCCGAAGGCGTCGGAACAGCTGGCCGCGCCGGGCTGGCCGCAGCCCTTGGCCGGCGTGCCGTTGGACAGCACCCATTGCAGGCGCGCCCGGCCCTGCTCGTCCAGCAGGGTCTTCACGAAGGGGCCGGCGCGCTCGCCGGGCAGGCCCGACAGGTCGCGCGGCGCGTCGGTCACCATCACCAGCAGGGTCTCGGTGCCGGGCGGGCCGCCGGCCACCAGCTCCCAGCCGGCGCCCGGCAGCGCCACGGCCTGGCCGCCGCGCACGCGGTTGTCGCGCGCCAGCTCGTTGGGGTAGAGCAGGTACAGGCTGCGCCCGTCACTGCCGGCCTGGGCGATGTACAGGTAGCCGTCGCGCGGCGAGTTCACGTCGATCTGCAGCGCATCGGCGCCGATCTTCAGCAGCGGCTGGCGCACGCTGGCCAGCAGCTGGCGCTGGCCGTCGCGCTGGCCGTGCAGCTCGGCCAGGATCTGTGCAGGTGGGGCGCGCGGCGACGGCGCGGCGGTGCTGGCCGTGGCCGCCACGTTGACCGCGGCCGGTGGCACGAAGGCCGCGCCCATCCAGGCCGGCACGAAGCCGGCGTTGCCGGCCACGGTGAGCTGCTGGCCCAGGATGCCGGGCTGGCCGGCCAGCGCGCGCGTCACCTTGGCCTGGGCGCAGCGCGTCACCTCGTCCACGGTGATGGCGCCGCTGCCGTCCAGGTCTTGGGCCTCGCCCAGCAGGCAGTCGCGCCAGTTGCTGGTGGCAAAGCCGCCGCGGGTGCTGCTGTCGAAGCTCAGCTCGTCGGGGCGGCTGGCGGCGATGTGCACCACGTTCTCGGGCATGGCCTGCTGCTGGCGCAGCGTGGCGGCCAGGCTGCGCGTGCGGAAGTTGCTGGGCTGGGCGCAGGCGTCGGTGGCGCCCGCGCGCGTGAACTTGGGCGTGATGGCCTCAGTGCCGTCGCGCAGGCCGCGCGTGCGCTGCGAGCTGCCGGCCACGCCGCCGGAGAAACAGGCGTCGTAGAACACCAGCATCTTGTCGGCGCGGCGCGCCAGCGGCGCCAGGCGCTGGCCCAGTTCGACGTTGGTGAGCGCCTGGCCGTCGCTGGCCAGCAGGCCTTCGATGCAACCCTCGGCCTGGATCTGCGCGTCGGCCCAGCGCGTGCCGTGGCCCGAGTAGTAGATGAACACGCGGTCGCCGTCGGCCACGCGCCGGTCGAGCGCGGCGATCTCGCTGCGGATGCGCTCGGCCGTGGCCGCGCCGTCGCGCAGCACGGTGATGTTGGCGTCGGGCACGGCCATGGCCGCGGCCATGCGGCGCGCGCTGATCAGGTCGTGGCGGATGCCGCGCAGCTCGGGCACGGCAGGGTCGCTGTACTCGCCGATGCCGATGATCAGCGCGTGCCGGGTCGGGCGCGGTGCGGCCGCAGCGGCTTCGGCCAGGGCCGGGGCCACCAGCGCGCCGCTGAGCGCCAGGCACAGGGTCGCCATCAGGGCGGGGCGGGCCTTCATTCCAGCGTCACCACGCGCACGCGGCGGTTGGCGGGGGCGCCGGGGTCCAGCGGGTTGGCCAGATCGCTGGCGCCCTTGCCCACGGCCTTGAGCCGCCCCGGGTGCACGCCCAGGGCGATGAGGTACAGGCGCACCTGCTCGGCGCGGTCCTGCGACAGCTGGCGGTTGGCCGCGGCCTGGCCGCGCGCGTCGCTGTGGCCTTCGATGGCGAAGCGCACGCCCTTGAGCTCGGGCGACAGCATGGCGGCCACCAGGTTGCCCAGAACGGGGCCGCTTTCAGGGCGTACCTGGGCCGAGTTGGTCTCGAACTGGATAGCCAGCGAGAGGCTGGGCGGGGCGCCGGCGGGCTGGGCGCTGGGCGGCGGGTCCACCGTCGCCACCGCAGCGGGCGGCAGCGCAGGGGCCGAAGCCGCGGCCGCCGACGCAGCGGCGGCAGCGCCCTCGGCCTTCTGCCGCACCACCAGGTTGCGCAGGCTGCGCGTGGTGCTGGGCTTGAGCGCCTCGATCATCTCGTGCGTGTCGGGCAGCGGCGTGCTGCCTTGCGCCCAGGCGCCCGCTGCTGCCATGGCCAGCAGGGCGGCCAGCGCCAGCACGGGCAATCTGCTTGTTGTCGTCTGCACGGTCTCTCCCGGTGTGCGGTGGCTTGGGCGGCCAGGGGTTCAGTTGTAGTCGCCGGCGGGCGCCTGGTGGCGCACCGGCGGCTTGCGTTCGAAGCTCAGCAACTGGTACGAGGCCGGCTCGCGCACCTGGCCGTCCGCCCGCCATTGCAGGTCGTGGCGCACGCGATGCAGGGTGGCTGGATCGAACCAGTGCGTCTCGTCCAGGTCGAGCCGGCGGCCGTCGCGCACGAGTTCGCCGCGGACCTCGACCCGGAAGGCGCGGTAAGGGCCGGCGGGCACGGTGATGTCCTCGACCGCCCCCGCGCGCGACTCGATGAAGCCCTGCCAGGGCGCGCCCCCGTCCAGCGGCAGGCGCACGGCGCTGCGCCAGCGCTTGCCCAGCGCCAGGTCGGCCGGCGCCAGCAGCAGCGGCGGGTCGATGCGGCCCTGGGTGTTGCGGTGCTGCGCGCCCATCTGGTCGCGCACGATCGCGCCGCCGTTGATGAGCACGCGCTCGCCTTCGAGCGCGGTGACGCGTTCTTCGATGCGGCCCAGCACCGCACCGCCAGGGCGTTCTTGCCGCTGCCACACCAGGGTGTCGCCCAGGGCCCAGCGGTCGACGCCCGGCGCCAGCTGCGCGCCGACGCGCGGGTCGGGCTGCGGTAGCACGCGCGGCGCCTGCAGGCGGTCGAGTTTGTACTGCGCCGGCTCGGCAAACCAGCCGGTGGGGTAGCGCTGCAGGTACTCGTACAGCTCGTCGGCGCGGCGCGTGGCGCGCACCGCTTCCCAGTCGTGCAGTTCGCGCTGGAAGCGGGCGTCGCGCTCGGCCGGCGGCGGCTCGGGGGCCGGGGCGCCGCTGGCGAAGACGAAGTCTTCCTCCAGGCTGGTGCTCTCCCAGGGCACCTGGCGGCCGCGGCTGGTCTTGCGCACCTGCAGGCGCACGCGCTTGAACACGTCTTCGATGCGCGCCTCGGGCCGCTGCAGCTCTTGCAGCAGAAAGCGCGTGTACAGCCCGTTGCCGTCGGCGGCGCTGCCGTCCTCGGCCACGTTGCCAGGCGCGGTGGCGTAGGCCAGAAAGCTGCCCGGCGGCGCGTCCAGCGGCGCCAGCCCCTTGGCCGAGGCGCTGCGGCCGAAGGGGTTGTCGCGGCAGGCGTCGAGCACGACGATGTTCATGCGCGTGCCGGCGCCGCTGAAGGCGTCGAGCACGGTCTGCGTGTCCAGCGCCAGGCGCGGCACCTCGGCGGCGCTGGCCGGCGCGGCGTCCACCGGCAGCAGGTAGTTGCGCCAGTCCAGCTGCAGGCCGTGGCCGGCGTAGTACAGCAGCCCGGTGCCGCTGCGCCCGGCCAGCAGCGCGCGCGTCTGCGCCAGCGCCGCTTCCATGCGCGCCTTGCTGGCGTCGCGCGCCTCGACCACGGCAAAGCCCAGGCCGGTGAGCAGCGCGCTCATGGCGCGCGCGTCGTTGGCGGCGTTGGGCAGGGGCGCGCCGGCGTAGGCGGCGTTGCCGATGACCAGCGCCACGCGCGGGCCGGCCGCGGCCTGGGCCCGGGCCGGCCAGGCGCGCGCCAGCGCCGCAGCCGCGCCCAGGCTCAGCGCGGCACGGCGTGTCAGTGCGGGCAGCAACATGGCGGCGGCGCGGATCAGGAAGCCGCGCCAACGCGCAGCCGCAGCTCTTGTTCGGCGGTGTTGCCCTGGTCGTCGGCCACCTGCAGGAGCAGGCGGTGCTGGCCGTCGGGTATCTGGGCCTGTTCGACCACCACGCCGCTTTCATTGACCGTGGCGTGCTTCTTCAGGCGGTCGGTCAGGTCGATCTTGAGCAGCCCGTACAGCACGCGGAAGCTGCTGGGCACGATGCGCGCACCCGGCGCGGGCTTGAAGGCCAGCTCGATGCGCACCGGCGCGACCACGCCGCTGCCGCTGGCGTTGGGCGAGACCACGCGGATGGCCGGCGCGTCGGCGCGCGGCGGCACCACCACGCGCGGCACGATCTGCTCGGGCGCATCGGCCAGCGCCCGGGCTTCCTGGCGCGCCTCGGCCGGCGAGATGAGCTCGAAGCCACCGCCGGCCTGGGCGCGGGCTTCGACGAGCAGCATGGCCAGCGCCACACCGGACAGCGCCAGACCGCGCAAGAGCTTGGACATGATGGATTCCTCGGTCGGGTTGGCGTGCCGCGCAGCGGGTCCTGGGGCAGCCTGGGGTCGATTGCAGCACTTCATGATCAGCTTCCGAATGATCCCTAGGGATACCGCGCGGCTTCGGCGCGCGGCGCGATGCGCAGCAGGGTGGCCACCAGCGAGGCCAGCGGCACCGGCTTGCCCAGCAGTGTGCAGCGCGGCGGCATGGGCACGGTGCCCATCACCGCCACGCGCCCGGTGACGATGACCGCCGGCACCAGCAGCTCCCATTCGTCGCGCAGTTCGGCCACCGCGGCCAGGCCGTCGGGCCGGCCGGGGCCCAGGTCCAGATCGAAGACCAGGGCGTCGGGGAAGCGCGGTTCGTCGTCGAGCTGATGCTTGAGCTGGGCCAGCGAGGCGGCGTCGACGATGGTCGCGCCCACGCCTTCGAGCGCGGCGCGCAGCGCCACGCGCGGGCCGTCCTCGTCTTCCAGCAGCGCCAGCAGCCAGCCGTCCAGGCGGCCGGGCTGCACGGCCGGGGCGGCCGGCTCGGCCCCAGCGTCCACGGCCTGCGGCGGGCCGCGGCGCAGCGCCGCCGGCACGCGCACGCGAAAGCGCGTACCGTGACCCAGGCGCGAGACCACCGGCGCCAGCTGCAACCCCAGCTGCGCCGCAAGACCGCGCACGATGGCCAGGCCCAGGCCGCGGCCGCCGCGCGAGGCGCCGCTGCTGGCGTCGCTGAGCTGCACGTAGGGCTCGAACACGGCTTCGAGCTTGTCGGGCGGGATGCCGCGGCCGTTGTCGAGCACGTCGATGACCAGGTCTTCCGCGCCATCGGCATTGCGCCGCGGCCGCACGGCCAGCACCACGCGCGCCGGCTGGCCCTGGTGCACGCCCAGGCTGTAGCGCACGGCGTTGCCGGCCAGGTTCTGCAGCAGGCGCGCCAGCTGGGTGCGGTCGGTCTGCAGCCAGTGGCGCTGGCCGTGCACGCGCAGGCGCAGCAGGCCGGGCGGGTGCGTGGCTTGCAGGCTGGCGGCCACGCCGTCGAGCAGGTCGCGCAGGTCCACGGCCTCGGGGTGCGACTGCAGCGCGCCCTGCTCGATGGCGCTGAACTCGCTGAACTGGTCGAGCATGGCCACGGCGTCGTCGGCGGCGCGCATCTGCTGGCGCAGCAGGTCCTGGCGCCGCGCCGCGGCGTCGCTGCCGCCCGGGGCCTGCAGCGCCTCGGCGAACAGGCGCACTGCCTGCAGCGGCTGGCGCAGGTCGTGGCTGATGCTGGCCAGTAGGCGCGTGCGCGCGCCCTGCAGCGCGGTCAGCTCCTCTGTGCGCTGGTCCAGCCGCGTGATCAGGCGTTCGCGTTCGGCCAGGGCCGCGTACAGGCGCCGGTCGGTGGCGCGGATGTGCATGCGGTCTATCCACACGAACATGGCCGAGAACACCGCGGCCGAGCCCCACAGCGTGGGGTAGTCCGACAGCACCGTGTCCCAGGCCGCCATGGCCAGCGCGCAGCCCAGCAGCAGCGCCATGCCGCCCTCGCGCCGCGCGTGCCAGCCCAGGCTGGCCACGCCCACCAGCAGCAGCAGCGCCAGCGAGGCCGCTGCGCCGCCGGCGGCCACGTGGGCCGAGCCCAGCACCAGCCCGCACAGCGGCGCCAGCAGCAGCGGCTGCTGGCCGCGCCGCGCCAGCAGGGCCAGCAGCGCGGCGCACAGCAGGGCCCAGGCCCAGACCAGGCGCGTGGCCGTGAGCTGCGGCCAGCCGGTGATGCGGCGCATCGCTTCGAGCGCGGCCAGGTCGTAGGGCAGCAGCCATTCGCTCAGGCCCTGGGCCGCCAGCGCCAGCACGCCCAGCGCCACCAGCGCCAGTCCCAGGCGGCGGCGCCGCCGCGGCAGCTGGTCGCCGAAGGCCGCCGCCGCGCCTTCGCGCTGGCCCTCGCGCTGGCGCAACTCGGCACTGGTCATGCGCCGCCTTCAGCGCCCTCTGCGCTTTCCGCGCTGCCCGCGCGCATGGACGGCACGCGGTAGCCGCGCTGACTGAGCAGCACCAGCAGCTTGGTGCGGTTGGGCGCGCCCAGGGCCTGCAGCGTGGCCGTGACGTGCTTCTTGACCACGACCTCGCTGCGGTCGAGCAGGCGCGCGATCTCTTTATTGCGCAGGCCCTGCACCACGTAGCCCAGCACTTCGATCTGGCGTTCGGTCAGGCCCAGTGCGGAGAGCTCGGCCAGCTCGCGCCCGCCAGCGCCGTCGGCTCCCAGCGAGGGCACCGCGGCCATGCCACCCGACACCGACTGCGGCAGGTGGATGCGGTGGTCGACCAGCACGCGCGTCAGCGCTTCCTTCAGCTCGGCCGGCGAGGCGGCCTTGCTGATGAAGCCCATGGCACCGCCGTCCAGCGCCGCCAGCACGGTGTCGCGGTCGTCCTGGGCGCTGAGGATGACCACGGGCACGTAGGGGAAGTCTTCGCGCAGCCGGTGCAGCCCGGCCAGGCCGTGCACGTCGGACAGCGTCAGGTCCAGCAGCACCAGGTCGAAGCGGCCGGCGCTCTGCAGCGCCTGCACGGTTTCGGCCAGCGAGCCGGCCAGTTGCACGCGCAGTTGCGGCAGCACCTCGGCGATGAGCAGTTGCAGGCCGTGGCGCACCAGGCCGTGGTCGTCGGCCAGCAGCAGCGAGCCGCGGGGATGCTGGCCGGAGGCGGGGGCGCTAGTGTTCATCAGTGCGGTTCATCAGTGCGGGTGATGCCGATTGCACGGGGCGGCAGCAAGGTACCACGGCCGACCGCCGCCAGCGTGAACGTATACCTTGGTGTCCTGTGCAAGCGGGCCGGCCCGTGTCGAAATAGCTGCCATGCCGAGCGCCGCTCGGGCCTTCGCAGGAGCCAGCACCATGAACCGCACCGCCGCCGACCTCGTCACCTCCGTCGCCTTGGTCGCTGCCGCTGCCCTGCTGGCCATCGCGACGCCGGCGCAGGCACAGGCACAGACGGCCGAGCAGCTCAAGGCCGAGTTCGCGCGCTCGGTCTACCTGGGCTCGGCAACCCGCGTGCACGACGAGCGCCCGCAGCCGCTGCTGCGCGCCGTGGTGGTGCTGCGCATCAAGCTCGACGACCACAACCGCTGGCAGGCCGAAGTCTTCCGCGACAACCCCGACCAGCCCGAGATGACGCGCGCCGCGCTCGACTCGGTGGCGCGCCTGCCGGCCGCGGTGGGCCTGTCGGCGCAGGCGCAGCAGGCGCTGCGCAGTGACGGCCTGATCGAGGCCTGGCTGTTCCAGAGCGACGGCCGTTTCGCCCTCAAGACACTTGCCAAGCCCCAGAAGGGCGCCTGAGCGTTAGCATTCCATCCACACCGCACCGAAGGATCGCCATGAACATCCCCTCCAAGCTCGCCGTGCTGGCCCTGGCCGCGCTGCTCGCCGCGGGCTCCGCCCAGGCCGAGGAAAAGGTCTTGCGCGAGGGTCAGGTCACCGAGCAGGCGCTGATCGATGCGCTCAGGCCGCCCTCTGCTGCGGCCTCGGCTGCCGGCGACGAGCAGCAGCCGCGCACGCGCGGCTTCCGCCCCACGGTGCGCCCGGCCGTGGCCGCCGCCGGCACCGCCGCCACCGCGGCACAGCCGGGCCGTGCGTCCATCCTGGTCACCTTCGTCACCGATTCGGCCGACCTGACGCCGCGCGCCAAGAGCGCACTCGACGTGCTGGCCGCGGCCATGAAGTCCGACAAGCTGGCAGCCGTCAAGTTCACCATCGAAGGCCACGCCGACCCGCGCGGCCTGGAAGAGCGCAACCTCAAGCTCAGCCAGGCGCGTGCCGAGAGCGTGCGCAGCTACCTGATGAGCCAGCACGGCCTGTCCGGCGAGCGCGTCAACGCAGTGGGCAAGGGCTCCACCGCGCTGATGAACCCGGCCGACCCGGCCGCGCCCGAGAACCGCCGCGTGACCATCGTCGCGCAGCCGTCCTAAGCCGTTGACCCACTGCCGCGCCGCCGCGCGAATTCGACAAACCAGTCGACCGCGGCGGCGTTGGCCATGGCGTCGCGCCTGAGCACCTGCTCGGGTGCCGCGCCCAGCAGCAGCTTCTTCACCGGCAGCTCCATCTTCTTGCCCGACAGCGTGCGCGGGATCGCCGCCACCTGGTAGATGTCGTTGGGCACGTGGCGCGCCGACAGCGTCGCGCGGATGGCCTGCTTCAGGCGCTGCGTCAGTGCAGCGTCGAGCTGCAGGCCTTCGCGCAGCACCACGAACAGCGCCATCCAGCTTTCGCGGCCCAGGTATTCCAGGTCGACCACCAGGCTGTCCAGCACCTCGGGCAGCAGCTCCACCGCGCGGTACAGCTCGGCCGTGCCCATGCGGATGCCGTGGCGGTTGATGGTGGCGTCGCTGCGGCCGTAGATCACGGCGCCGCCGCGGCGGGTGATGCGGATCCAGTCGCCGTGGCGCCACGCCGCAGGCTTGCCATCGCCGCCGGGGTACATGTCGAAGTAGCTCTCGATGTAGCGCCGGTTGCCCACGTCGCCCCAGAAGTAGAGCGGCATCGAGGGCATGGGCCGGGTGCAGACCAGTTCGCCCACCTGGTCCAGCAGTTCGTGCCCGTCCTCGCTCCAGGCGGCCACCGCCGCGCCCAGGCAGCGGCACTGCATCTCGCCGCGCACCTGCGGCAGTTCGCGGTTGCCGGCGACGAAGGCGCCTGCGAAATCGGTGCCGCCGCTGATGGTGGCGATCCACATGTCCTGGCCGCCGGGCCGGGGCAGGTGGTCCCACAGCCATTGGTAGCCCTCGTCCGACAGCGGCGAACCGGTGCTGCCCACGGCCTGCAGGCGCGACAGGTCGGCCTGCTGCATGGGCTGCACGCCGGCCTTCAGGCAGCTGGCGTAGAAGGCCGCGCCGGCGCCGAACCAGGTGACACCGGCCGCGCCGGCAAAGCGCCATAACGTGCCCCAGTCGGGCGCGCCCGCCGGGCCGCCGGGGTTGCCGTCGTACAGGCAGATGGTGGTGCCGCCCAGCAGCGCACCGACCTGCGCGTTCCACATGATCCAGCCGGTGCTGCTGAACCAGTGGAAGCGCTCGCCGGTTTCGGCGCTGGGCGCGATGTCGTTGTGCAGGCTGCCCTTGAGCATCTCCAGCACGATGCCGCCATGGCCGTGCACGATGGCCTTGGGCAGGCCGGTGGTGCCGCTGGAGTACACCACCCACAGCGGGTGCTCGAAGGGCAGCAGATCGGGCTGCCAGTCACCGGGATCGCCGGCGGTCCAGTCGGCATAGGCGTGCGTCTGACGGCCGGCGGCGGCAAAGTCGGCAGGCTGGGCGCTGGCGTCCAGATCGGGCAGCAGCACCACATGCTGCACCGTGGGCAGGCCGGCCAGCACCTCGTGCAGCACCGGCCGGCGGTCGTGCGCCACGCCGGCCCATTGCTGGCCGTCCACCGCCAGCAGCACGCGCGGTTCGATCTGGCGGAAGCGGTCGAGCACCGCCACCGGCCCCATGTCGGGGCTGCAGATCGACCACACGGCGCCCACGCTGGCGCAGGCCAGAAAGGCCACCACGGCCTGCGGCCCGTTGGGCAGGTAGGCGCAGACGCGGTCGCCCGGCTGCACGCCGCTGTCGCGCAGCCTGAGCGCGAAGCAGCCCACCTGGCGCCGCAGTTCGGGCCAGGACATCTGTTGCGGCGCGGCCATGCGTTCGTTCTGCCAGACGATGGCCGGGCAGCCGGCGGCATGCGCCGCGTCGGCGTGGCGCAGCACCTGCCTCGCGTAGTTGATCTGCGCGCCGGCAAACCAGCGCGCGCCGGGCATGGTGTCGGGGGCGACCACGGCGCTCCAGGGCGTGGGTGACTGCAGTTCGAAGAAGTCCCAGATCGAGGTCCAGAACGCGGGCAGGTCGGTGATGGACCAGCGCCACAGCGCGTCGTAGTGGTCGAAGTGCAGGCCGCGCTGCTCGGCCATCCAGTGCCGGTAAGTGGTGATGCGGGGCGTGCGGGTGGGGTTCATGTGGGCCTGGGCTCGGTGTCGACAAAGCGATAGATGTCGCGCATGAAGGGGTGGCGCCAGTAGCCGCGGGTCCAGGGCTGCACCAGCACCGGCAGCACGTTGTGCAGGTGTACCTTGAAAGGCATGTAGGCCACCAGCAGGTTCTTGGCCTGGCGGATCAGCGCGTCGCGCTCGGGGCCGTCGGGCAGGGCGCGCTGGCGCTCGAACAGGCGGTCGAAGGCGGGCAGGCTGAAGCGCGGGTCGTTGGATTCGCTGGCGTTGGGCCCGTAGGCGATGCCCAGGAAGAAGCCGCCGTCGGGCGATGCCGCACCCCAGCTGTAGCCCCACATCATCAGCGTGCCGGCGCGGCTCTTCTTCAGCAGTTCGGGCCAGGTGGAGATGTCGAATTCCATGCGCAGGCCGATCGCGTCCATCGAGCGTTTCCACAGTTCGTTGGCGCGGCGCTCGAGCTGGCTGGAGCCGGTGGCCATGCTCAGCACCAGCGGCTGGCCGTCGGGCTGTTCGCGCCAGCCGTCGCCGTTGCGGTCGGTGTAGCCGTACAGGTCCAGCAGGGCGCGCGCCTTGGCCGGGCTGTGCTCGCTCATCTCGCTCTTGTAGTCCGGGTCGTAGCCCGAGGTGAAGGGCGGCACCGTGCTCTGCGCGCGCACGCCGAAGCCGCCGTAGACATGCCGCACCAGGGCATCGCTGTCGAAGGCCAGGCCGATGGCGCGGCGCAGCGCCACCTTGTCGGGCGTGTAGCCGCCCACCAGCGGGTGCTCCATGAAGAAGAAGTTCATCTGCATGTCGGGCTGCGGCAGGCTTTGCAGCTGCACGCCACGCCGCGCCAGGTAGGGCGCCAGACGGCCACCGGGTGCGGCCAGTTCGCGGAAGGTGCCGGGCACCGGCAGCCAGTGGTAGGTGCCGTCCAGGAACGACAGCCAGCGCGGCTGCGCTTCCTCGACGATATCGATCACCACCCGGTCGGCGCGCGGCAGTGCCTGGCCCTTCAACTGTGCGGCGATGGCCTGCGCGAGCGGCTCGGCGGCCGGCTGGCCGTCGTACACCACGCGGCGAAAGCTGGCCGAGCGCTCCAGCTCGATGCGCGAGCCGCGGCGCCAGCGCTGCAGGCGGTAGCCGCCCGTGCCCACGGGGTGCGCGCCGATGTCGTTGCCGTAGCGCTCGACCACCTCGCGCGCCACCGCGCCCATGTAGACCGGATCGGCCAGCAGGTAGATGAAGCGCGGGTCGTCCACGCCCAGGCGCACCCGAAAGCTGTAGCGGTCGAGCGCGCGCACGCCCTCGACCTCGGTGTCGTAGTCGAAGGGCTTGCGCGACTGCAGGGCCTGCTGGCGCAGCTCGCTCAGGCCGGGCAGCTTGAGCGATTCGAACAGGTACAGGTCGCTGGAGTTGTAGCGCGGGTCGTAGAAGCGCTTGAGCGCGTAGACGTGGTCCTGCGCCACCAGCTCGCGCGGCTGGCCGCCGAAGGCCGGGTCGTCGGCGAACAGGATGCCGGGCTGCAGGCGCACCGTGAAGCTGCGCCCATCGGCCGAGACCTCGGGCATGGCCGCGGCCGTGTTGGCCAGCAGCCGCACCGGCCGCGCCAGGTAGTCGTAGGTCAGCGGCGCTTCGAGGATCTGCGCGATCACGGCCGCCGAGTTGGAGTCGCTGTTGGTCTGCGGCGGGTCGAAGCTGGTCTCGGGCGACGTGAAGGCGATGTGCAGGGTGCGGCTGCCTGCGGACGCGCCGGCCGGGCCGGCCCAGGCCGTGGCGGCGGCCAGCGCCGGCAGCGCGGTGATCAACGGCCGGCGGCGCATGCGGCGGTTTCAGGCCGCTGGGTGCTCGGCGGGCAGCAGGTCCACCATGTGCCACCATTCCTGCCAGAAGAGCGTGCGCTTCCAGCCCAGCACGTGCGGGTGCTGCAGATCGGCCTGGATGCGGTGCACGTGCACCTTGTAGGGCGCGTAGGCCACGCTCAGGCGCTTGGCCTGCTCGAAGAGCCGGTCGCGCTCGGGGCCGTCGGGCAGCACCATCAGCCGGTCATACAAGGCGTCGAAGGCGGGCAGCTTGAAGCGCGCCAGGTTCCCCTGGCCGCCTTGCGGGCCGTACAGGCGCTGCAGCGATTGCAGGCCGTCGCTGGCCGCGGCCAGCGAGCCCACGCCCCACATCTGCAGCTTGCCGGCGCGCGCCGCCTTCAGGTTTTCGGGCCACTTGGCGGTGGCGAACTCCATGCGGATGCCGATCGCCTTCATGTTCTTCTGCCACAGCTCGTTGAGCTGGCGGCTGGACTGGTCGGGCTGGGTGGAATAGCGGATCAGCAGCGGGCTGCCATCGGGCTGCTCGCGCCAGCCGTCGCCGTCGCGGTCGGTGTAGCCGTACAGCTCGAGCAGTGCCTTGGCGCGCGCCGGGTCGTAGTCGCCGTTCTCGCTCTTGAAGGCCGGGTTGTAGCCGCTGGTGTGCGGCACGACGATGGACTGCGCCGGGATGGCCATGCCGCGGCGCACCAGGCGGATCTCGCGGTCGATGTCCACGGCCAGGCAGATGGCGCGGCGCAGCGCCACCTGGTGCGGTGCGTAGCCGCCGACCAGCGGGTCTTCCATGTTGAAGTAGCTGAGCGCGCTGTCGGGCTGCAGCACGCGCTGGCCGCGGATGCCGCGCCGGGCCAGGTGCGGCGCCACCTGGCCGCCGGGCATGGCGATGGGCACGAAATCGGGCGGCACCGCGATCAAATCGATCTGCCCGTTCAGGAACGACAGCCAGCGCGGCTGCGATTCCTCGATGATGGAGACCTCGACGCGGTCTATCAGCGGCAGGCGCCGGCCCTTGAGGCGTCGCACCACCTCCTGGCCCTCGGTGTCGTCGGGCGCGGGCTGCGCGTCCCACAGCACCTCGCGGTAGGCGGGGTTGCGTTCCAGCGCGATGAAGGACGAACGCCGCCACTGCGCCAGGCGGAAGGGGCCGGTGCCCACGGGATGCTCGGCGATCTTGTCGCCGTAGTGGCGCACCACCTCGCGCGCCACGGCGCCGAACAGGTCACTGGAGGCCAGGCTCTCGGTGAAGCGCGGCCGCGGCAGCTCGAGCCGGAAGTGCAGCGTGTAGCGGTCGAGCGCGCGCAGGCCTTCGATCTCGGTGTCGTAGTCGAAGGGCTGCTTGGCGTCGATGGCGCGTTTGCGCAGCGCCCCCAGGCCCAGCAGGCGGAAGTCATCGACAAAGGCCCACTGAGGCGACTTGAGCGCCGGGTCGGCAAAGCGCTTGAAGGCGAACACGTAGTCGGCCGCTACCAGTTCACGCGGCCGGCCCTCGAAGGCAGGGTCTTCCTGGAAGAAGATGCCCCGCCGCAGCCGCACGGTGAAGCTGCGGAAATCGTCGGCGATCTCGGGCATGGCCTCGGCCGTGAGCGGGTGCAGCACGATGGGCCGCGCCAGGTGGTCGTAGCGGTACAGCGCCTCGAAGATGTGCGGCGTGATGATGCGCGAGTACAGGTCGGTGATCTGCGCCGGGTCGAAGCCGGTCTCGGCCACGGGGAAGGCCACGCGCAGCACCTTCTGCGGCGTGGCCGCCGCCGGCTGCGCCTGCGCCGGCAGCCCCGCGAGCCCTGGCAGGGCCAGCGCCGCGCCCAGGCCCAGGGCCTGGCGCCGCCTCATTGCGAAGCCCCGCCGCGGCGCTGCAGCTCGGCTGGGTCCACGTCCACGTACTTCCAGAATTCGCGCACGTAGATGTTGCGGTGGTAGCCCTGCACCCAGGGGTGCGTCAGGTCGGTGAAGATGCGGTGCACGTGGATCTTGTAGGGCATGTAGGCCACCAGCAGCTTGGCGGCTTCGGTCATGATGGCCTGGCGCTCGGGGCCGTCGGCCAGGGTGCGCTGGCGCGCGTACAGCGCATTGAAGGCCGGCAGATCGAAGCGCGCATGGTTGGACTGGCCCTTGTTGGGGCCGTAGCCCAGGCCCAGGAAGGTGTCGCCGTCGGGTTGGGCGGCGCTCCAGCCCACGCCCCACATCATCAGCTTGCCGGCGCGGCTGCTCTTCAGGTTCTCGGGCCACTTGGCGGTCTTGAACTCGATGCGCAGGCCCAGCGCGGTCATGTTCTTCTGCCACAGCTCGTTGAGCTGGCGGCTCTGCTGGTCGGGGCTGGTGGCGTAGTCCAGCACCAGGGGCTGGCCATCGGGCTGCTCGCGCCAGCCGTCGCCGTTGCGGTCCACGTAGCCGTGCATGTCCAGCAGCGCCTTGGCGCGCGGCAGGTCGTAGTCGCTCATCTCGGTCTTGAGCCGCGGGTCGTAGCCCCAGGTCTCGGGGCTGATCGGCCCCTGCGCGGGAATAGCCTGGCTCTTGCGCACCAGGCGGATCTCGCGCTCCACGTCCACCGCCAGGCTGATGGCGCGGCGCAGCGCCACCTTGTGCGGCTCGTAGCCGCCCACCACGGGGTTTTCCATGCCGAAGTAGGACACGGCGACATCGGCGCGCGGGTAGCGCGTCATCTGGATGCCGCGCTTGGTCAGATGGGGCGCCAGCCGGTTGTTGGGGAAGGCCACCACCGAAAAGTCGGCCGGCACCTCGGCGGCCAGGTCCTGCTCTTCGTTCAGAAAGCTCAGCCAGCGCGGCTGCGGCTCTTCGATGATGGAGATCACCACCTGGTCCAGCAGCGGCAGGCGCCGGCCCTTGAACTGCCGCGCCACGGTCTGCAGGTGCGCGTCGCCCGCGGGGGGCGCTTCGTCGTACAGCACCTCGCGGTAGCCGGGGTTGCGCCCCAGCGTGATGCGCGAACTGCGCTTCCAGGCGGCCAGACGGAAGGGCCCTGTGCCCACCGGGTGCTCGCCGACCTTGTCGCCGTAGAACTCGACCACCTCGCGCGCCACCGCCCCGGTGACCGAGGCGTCGGCCATGTTGTACAGAAAGCGCGGGTTGGCATCGGCCAGGCGCAGCTGGAAGGTGTAGCGGTCGAGCGCGCGCAGGCCTTCCACCGGCTGGTCGTAGTCGAAGGGCTTCTTCTCGGCGATGAGCTTGCGCCGCAGTTCGCTCAGGCCCAGGATCTTGGCGTTTTCCAGCAGGTAGAGGTTGCCGCTCTTCCAGCGCGGGTCGTAGTGGCGCTTGAGGGCGTAGACATAGTCCTCGGCCACCAGCTCACGGCGCTCGCCCTTGAAGGCCGGGTCGTCGGCGAAGTAGATGCCGGGCTTCAGGCGGAAAGTGAAGGTCTTGAAGTCGTCCGTCACCTCGGGCATGGCCACCAGGGTGTTGGGGCGCATGCGCGCCGGCCGCGCCAGAAAGGCAAATTCCAGCGGCGACTCGAAGATGCCGGCGGCCACCGTGCGCGAGTACAGGTCGGTGATCTGCGCCGGGTCGAAGTTGGTCTCGGCGATGGGGAAGGTGTAGCGCAGCACGCGCGGCTCGGCAGCGGCGGCGGGCGCCAGCGGCAGCAGCGCCACGGCACAGGCCAGCCCCAGCAGCCGCAACAGCGCGAAGCATCCCCGCAGGCGATCAAGGTTCATGTGGCGGGCCCCGGCACCAAAGCCGCAAAGTCTAGGGCGTAGCGGGCCCGGCGCGCGCTGGTGATCCCCCGCAGCCCTGCGGGGAAATCACCGCACGGCCGGCGCGGGGTCGGCCCCTACACTCGCGCATCCTCGAAAACGTGGCTGTGCCTGGCGCGGCCCTGGAGCAACCCCCCCGATGGCCGCATACCTGATACGGCGCCTGTGGCAGATGGTGCCCACGCTGGCTGGCGTGGTGCTGCTGGTGTTCTTCCTGTTCAAGACCTTCGGTGGCGACCCGGCCGAGGTGCTGGGCGGGCTGAACGCCACCAAGGAGCAGATCGACAGCATCCGCGAACAACTGGGCCTGAACGAGCCGGTGTGGGTGCAGCTGTGGATCTTCGTCAAGCAGATCGTCACCTTCGACTGGGGCAAGAGCTGGGCCACCAATGAAGCGGTGAGCAACCTCTTTGCCACGCGCCTGCCGGCCACGCTGACGGTGATGGTGCCCATCCTGGTGCTGGACGTGCTGCTGGCGCTGCCCATCGCCATGTGGGTGGCCTACCGCCGCGGCAGCCTGACCGACCGCATGATCATGGTGGCCACCACGGTGGCGCTGTCCATCAGCTTCCTGGTCTACGTGATCGTCGGCCAATACGTGTTCGGCTTCCAGTTGGGCTGGTTTCCGGTGCAGGGCTGGAGCGACAGCCTGGCAACCAACCTGCTGGTGTACACGCCGCTGCCCGTGCTGCTGGCGGTGGCGGTGGGTCTGGCGCCGCAGACGCGGCTGTACCGCAGCTTCTTTCTGGACGAACTGGGCCACGACTACGTGCGCACCGCGCGCGCCAAGGGCATGACCGAGGGCGTGGTGCTGTTCCGCCACGTGCTGCGCAACGCCATGATCCCCATCCTGACCAACATCGGGCTGCAGCTGCCGGGCATCTTTGTCGGCAGCTTCCTGATCGAGGTCTTCTTCTCCATTCCCGGCCTGGGGCGCGAGGTGCTGCTGGCCGTCAATCGCAGCGACTTCCCGGTGATCCAGGCCGTGACCATCTACCTGGCCTTCCTGACCATGGTGATCAACCTGCTCACCGACCTGGCCTACAAGATGGTCGACCCCCGGGTGGTGCTCAAATGACCTCCACCCTGATCATGGAACACGCCGACGGCGCGGCCGGCGGCCTGCTGCAGAAGAGCGAAGGCGTCTGGCACGCCGCCTGGCGGCGCTTTCGCGCCGACCGCGTGGGCCTGGTGTCGCTGTTCATCGTGCTGGCCTTCATCGTGCTGATCGTCTTGTCGTCGCTGGGCCTGGTGGCGCGCGGCTGGCAGGCCGAAGTGGGCGTGCCCAACGCGCCGCCCACCTTGATGGGCCCGGCGCCGCCGCAAGCGGCCGGCGCCATCGAAGTGCCCAAGGGCCCCAACGTCGACCTGTCGGACATCGACCCGCTGGCGCCGCGCTACAAAGAGTGGGACGAGCGCGCGAAGGCCTTCAAGACCACCGAGACCGTGAAGGCGCAGACCCTGCCCTTCGGTGGCGACCGCCTGGGCCGTGACGTGCTGGACAAGGCGGTGAAGGGCACCGAGATATCGGTCTTCGTGGGCGTGATGGCGGCCCTAGCGGCCACCACCATCGGCACGCTGCTGGGGGCCTTTGGCGGCTTCTTCGGCGGCCGTGTGGGCGACGCGCTCGAGTGGGTCTACAACGTCTTCGAGAGCATCCCCAACATCCTACTCATCTTTGCCTTTGCCGCGGTGGTGGGGCGCGGCGTGGAAAGCGTGGTCATCATCCTGGCGCTGACCGGCTGGACCGGCATGTACCGCCAGGTGCGCGCCGAGTTCATCAAGCACGGCAGCCGCGAATACGTGCGCGCCGCCGAGGCCATCGGCGCCAGCCGCATGAGCCGCATGTTCCGCCACATCCTGCCCAACGTGAGCCACGTGGTGCTGGTGCGCATGAGCCTGCTGACCGTGGGCTTCATCAAGGCCGAGGTCATCCTGTCCTACCTGGGCCTGGGCGTGCGCGTCGACCAGGTCAGCTGGGGCACCATGCTGGCCGAAGCGCAGAGCGAGCTGATCCTGGGGCACTGGTGGCAGCTGGCCACGGCCACGCTGTTCATGGCGGTGTTCGTCACCGCCTTCTCGCTGATGGCCGACGCGCTGCGCGACGCGCTGGACCCCAAGCTGCGGGGGCTGGAATGAGCGCCTTGCTGAGCATCCAGGAGCTTTCGGTGGCCTTCCGCATGGGCAAGGGCGAACGCGCCCAGGCCGTGCGCCGCGTGAGCTTCGACATCCCCGAGAACACCACCGTGGCGCTGGTGGGTGAATCGGGTTCGGGCAAGAGCGTCACGGCGATGAGCGTGCTCAACCTGCTGCCCGACAACGCCGAGCGCAGCGGCCGCGTGCTGTGGCAAGACCGCGACCTGCTGCAGTGCGGCCTGCACGAACTGCAGGCGCTGCGCGGCAAAGAGATCGCCTGCGTCTTTCAGGACCCCATGAGCTCGCTCAACCCGGTGTTCAGCGTGGGCCAGCAGTTGTGCGAACCGCTGCGCAAGCACCTGGGCCTCTCAAGCAGCGCAGCCTGGAAGCGGGCCGAGGAACTGCTGCACGAGGTGGGCATCCCCGAGCCCGCGCGGCGCATGGCCAGCTACCCGCACGAGCTGTCGGGCGGCCAGCAGCAGCGCGTGATGATCGCCATGGCGCTGGCCTGCGAGCCGCGCCTGCTGATCGCCGACGAGCCGACCACGGCGCTGGACGTGACCATCCAGCGCCAGATCCTGGAGCTGCTGGCGCGGCTGAAGACCGAGCGCCGCATGAGCGTGCTGTTCATCAGCCACGACCTGGGCCTGGTGGGCGAGATCGCCGACCGCGTGGTGGTGATGCGCGCCGGCACGGTGCGCGAGCAGGGGCCGGTGGCCAGCATCTTCGAAGACCCGCAGGACGACTACACGCGCGCGCTGCTGGCCTGCCGCCCCAGCCTGGAAGGCAATCCGGCGCGGCTGATGGTCATCGACGAGCACATGGCGCTGGCGCGCGGTGACGGCGCGGCCAACGCGGCGCAGGCGCGCGCCAAGGACCCCAGCGCGCCGGTGGTGCTGGAAGTGCGCGGCCTTTCCAAGAGCTTCTGGCTCAAGCAGGGGCTGTTCGGCCGGCGCGAGTTCAAGGCCGTGCAGGACGTCAACTTCAAGCTGCGGCGCGGCCACACGCTGGGCGTGGTGGGCGAATCGGGCTCGGGCAAGACCACCATGGGCCTGGCCTTGCTGCGCCTGCACGAGAAGAACCGCGGCCCCGAGGCGGGCGAGGTCATCTTCGACGGCCACAACCTGCTGCAGCTGGCCGACCGCGAGCGCCAGGTGATGCGCCGGCGCATCCAGATCGTCTTCCAGAACCCCTATGCCAGCCTGAACCCGCGCTTCACCATCGGCCAGACGCTGGTGGAGCCCATGGTGATCCACGGCATCGGCCGCAGCCTGACCGAACGCGAACAGCGCGCGCGCAGCCTGCTGGAAAAAGTGGGCCTGGACGGCCGCGCCTTCGCCAAGTACCCGCACGAATTCTCAGGCGGCCAGCGCCAGCGCGTGGCCATCGCCCGCTGCCTGACGCTCAACCCCGAGGTGCTGGTGCTGGACGAGGCGGTGTCGGCACTGGATGTGTCGGTGCAGGCGCAGGTGCTGAACCTGCTGAAGGACCTGCAGGACGAGTTCGGCCTGAGCTACGTCTTCATCAGCCACGACCTGGCGGTGGTGCGCTTCATCAGCGACGAGGTGCTGGTGATGAAGGACGGCGTGGTGGTTGAACAGGCCAGCGCGGCGCAGATCCTGGCCGCGCCGCAGCAGGAATACACGCAGCGGCTGCTGGCGGCCATTCCGCGCGGGTACCGGCCTGCCGCCTGAGGGTCACGCACGCGGGCCTGCGTCGACACAAGGCTGCGCAGCCCGCGTTGTTGCCGCGCTGCTGCGCGCGTGAAGTTGTGCAAATCCGTGCCGTCTGCGGCGAAGCTGCTGCGTTGCCGCGGCCACAATTCCGGTGGTGAAACATCACCATCTCCTGATGGGCGTGCTGGCCGTGGCAGCCGCCCACGCCGCCCTGGCCCAGCCGGCGGCAACACCTGCCGCAGCGTCCGCTCCGCCATCGGCGGCGTCCGCGCCGCCCCGCGCTGCCGTGCCGGCCACCGCCGGGCAGCGCGTGGACGTCACCGGGGGCCGCGAGAGCGACAGCGACCAGCGGCGGCAGTCCACCGCCGCCAAGATCGTCATCGGGCGCGAGGAGATCGAGCGCTTCGGCGACAGCACCGTGGGCGAGGTGCTCAAGCGCCTGCCGGGCGTCACCAGCGCCGGGCCGCCGGGGCGCGGCGGCCCGCCGCGCATGCGCGGGCTGGGCGGCGGCTACACGCAGATCCTCATCGACGGCCAGCGCGCGCCGGCCGGGTTTTCGGTCGACCAGCTCACCCCGGAGCAGCTGGAACGCATCGAGATCCTTCGCGCGCCCACCGCCGAGACCGGTGCACGCGCCATCGGCGGCACCATCAACATCGTCACGCGCGAAGGCTTCAAGGTGCGCCTGAACGACCTGCGCCTGGGCGCCGGGTTCGAAAACGGCAAGGTCTCGCCGGGCCTGTTCTGGACGCGCAACGACAGCGACGGCAACTTCGTCTACAACCTGACGGGCGCGGTGTTCGGCCCGCACAGCCGCAATCAGAGTGAAACGACCACGCTGCGCGAGGAGACGCTGCCCAGCGGCGGCCAGCGGCGCAGTCGCAAGATCGAGCGCCAGGTCAGCGACAACAGCCGCCTGGGCACCAACCTGAATGCCCGCCTGCAATGGCGCGGCGAGGGCGGCGACCTGCTGATGCTGATGCCGGGCATGTTCGCCACCCGGGGCGAGACGCGCTCCAGCTTCGACATGCTGCCGGGCACCACCGATGCGAACTACGCCCGCGCGCGTTCCGACGCCGACAACCAGTTCGCCACGCTGCGCCTGAACGGCACATGGCGCACGCGGCTGCCGGCCGAGTTCCGGCTGGAGCTGAACGGCGGCAGCAACCTGTCGCGTGGGGAGAGCCGATCGTTCCGCGAGGAGTTCAACCTCGCCGGCGGCCTGCTGCGCGACGAACGTTCCGACGGCGACAGTCTGGAGCGCAGCATCACCCTCAACGGCAAGCTGTCCAAGCTGCTGGCGGGCGACCACAACTTCGTCTCGGGCTGGGAGCTGGAGGACCTGCGCCGCGAGGACGGCCGCGTCACGCTGCGCAACGGCATCAGGAGCGACACCGAGTTCGAGGACAACCTGGCGGCCTCGTCCTCCCGTGTAGCGCTCTACGCCCAGGACGAGTGGACCCTCAACCCGAACTGGTCGGCGCATGTCGGCCTGCGTACCGAGCGCATCGGCACGCGCGGAGAAGGCGCCGCCGGTGAGCGTCCGCGCAACCAGAGCAGCGTGACGACACCGCTGGTCCACTTCCTCTACAAGCCCGACCCCAAGGTGCGCGACCAGGTGCGCATCAGCCTCACGCGCAGCTACAAGTCGCCCACGCTGGGCAACCTGATCGGGCGCCGCACCGAGTCGACCGACAACTCGCCGACCTCGCCCGACCGCGAGGGCAATGCCGCGCTGCAGCCGGAGCTGGCCACCGGCATCGACCTGGCGTACGAGCGCTACCTGGCGGAAGGCGGCGTGCTCAGCGCCAACGTCTTCGCGCGCCGCATCACCGACTACATCCGCACCCGGACCACCCAGGACCCTGCCACCGGCCGCTATGTGTCCAGGCCCCTCAACGTCGGTGAAGCCTTCACTTCCGGCGTGGAACTGGAAGCCAAGTTCAGGCTCGACCAGGCGATGGCCGGCGCGCCGCGCGTCGAGCTGCGCAGCAACCTGAGCCTGTTCAATTCGCGGGTGAAGGACGTGCCCGGGCCCGACAACAGGCTCGATCAACAGCCCAGGGGCACGGCCAACATCGGCGCCGACTACCGCTTCCGTGGCACGCCGCTGACGATGGGCGGCAGCCTGAACCTGACGCCGTCCTACCGCACCCAGGTGTCGCAGCAGCAGTCGGTGAGCATCCCGTCGAAGCGCCAGTTCGACATGTTCGCGCTGTGGGTGTTCAACCCAGGGGCACAACTGCGCGTGAACCTGAGCAACCTCGCGCCGCGCGACTACAGCAGCGACAGCCTGTTCGACGGCGACGGCGTGCGCGAGCTTCGCAGTACCACCTCGCGCACCGACACCAACGTGCGGCTGGGGCTGGAACTGAAGCTCTGAGGGCGCGCCGACCCGCACGCGCGGGCCCGCCCCATCGTCAGTGGATCAGCCGGTCCTCGGGTGCGACGAACAGCTCGTCGAGCACCAGCGCGTCGGGCTCTTCGCCCAGGCTCCAGAAGACCATCAGCACGATGATCTTGAGGTCGTCGAGGTCGATCGGTCCGGCACCGCAGGCCATGGCGCGGTCGATCACCATCTCGCGCATGGGAGCCGTCATCACGCCCGCCGACTCGAGGAAGACGATGAAACCGATCGATTCTTCGCCCAGCGTCTCGCACTCGGCATCGCTGTAGATGCGGATGCTGCTGGAGACGGGGCTGCCGGTGCAGGACTCGGCCGTCTGGGCCAGGCCGTCGAGCCAGCGCAGGGCTTCCTGGATCTCGTCGGATTCGAAACCCACGGCCGAGAGCTTGCGGGAGAGCTGCTGGTGATCCGGGCATGCGTCGGGTCGCCAGTAGTTCTCGTACAGGTAGACCAGGACGTCGAACATGAACTCACTATACCCGAGCGATCTGCGGCGCGGGCCCGCGGCCAGGGGGGTCATGACCCCCCTCGGGGCCAGGCCGCGCGAGGTGCCAACTAAGGCTGAATCCGTCGATTTCTTTCAGGCCCCGTGACGGCGCTGGAAGAGCCCGCCGGGCAGGCGTGCGACGCGGCCGTCGAGTTCCATCTCGAGCAGCCTGGCGCTGAGCTCGGGCGCCCCGAAGCCGGTGCGGGCCATCAGCGCGTCGAGCGACACCGGGTCGTGGCCCAGGGCCTCGAGCACGCTGTCGGCCGGGCCGTCCGGTGCGTCCTGCTCACCCGATGCCTGCACGGATGGAGGGTCGGATCGAAGCGGCCGTTGCTGCAGGTCGGCCACGATCTCGTCGGCCGACTCGACCAGCATCGCGCCCTGGCGGATGAGCGCATGGCAGCCCTGCGACTGGGGCGCGTGAATGGAGCCCGGGATGGCGTACACCTCGCGACCGGCCTCGACGGCCAGCCGCGCCGTGATCAGCGAGCCCGAGCGCAGCGCGGCCTCGACCACCAGCGTGCCCAGCGACAGCCCCGCGATGATGCGGTTGCGCTGCGGAAAGTTCTCGGGCAGGGCCGGTGTGCCCGGTGCGTATTCGCTGATCATCGCGCCGCGCTCGACGATGCGGCGCGCCAGTGCGCGGTGCCGGGCCGGGTAGACACGGTCCAGTCCGGTGCCGACGACCGCCAGCGTGGCACGGCTGCCGGCCAACGCGCCTTCGTGCGCGGCGCCGTCCACGCCGAGGGCGAGCCCGGAGACGACGACGAAGCCGGCGTCGCTGAGGCGGCGGGCGAACTCGCGCGCGTTGTCGGCGCCCTGCGCGCTCGGCTGGCGGCTGCCGACCACGGCCACGCTGGGGGCCGACAGCAGCGATACGTCGCCCTGCACGTACAGCAGCAAGGGCGGGTCGGCGGTCTGCAGCAGCGCCGGTGGGTAGTCGGGGTCGCCCAGCGTCAGTGCCCGGCGCGACGGTTCGGCATCGAACCAGGCGCGGGCCGCCTGCAGTCGGGCTGCGAAGGTCTCTGGCGGCTTGCCCAAGGCGCCCGCCACCGTGGCGTTCGTGACGCCCTTGAGCGCGTTGAAGGATGCCGACAGCACGCGGTCGGGGCTGCCGAAGGCGGCCAGCAGGCGGCGCGCGGTGTCGCGCCCGACGCCCGGAGTGTCCAGCAGCCGCAGCCAGGCGGCGTAGTCGTCGGCGTCGCGCAAGGACTGCGTGCTGACTGCCGGGCGCGGGCGATCAGGAGCGGTGGATCAAGGCTGGCTGAAGCGGTCGCCGGCCTGCACCGGGTCGAGCACCGAAAGGATCAGCGCGTAGGACACCCGATCGAACACACGGAACACGAAGAGCAGGCCGTGGCGCTCGTCGGGCAGCATCATCGGCTGGCGCGGCGTGACGGTCGGGTCGATGGCCGGCTTGCCGGCGCGCCACAGCGCCAGCACGTGGCCGCGGTCGAGGCCATCGCGCTTGCCGCGGTTGAGCGTGACGATCTGGTTCTGTCCTGCCGACAGCGCCTCGCCGTAGATCGAGACGATGCGGCCGCCGATGGGTGCCGAGGGTGCACGCGGCGCGAAAGCCTGCAGGTCCTGCTGCGGCACCGGCGACAGGCGGTCGCCGACACTCGCTTCCAGGCGCGTGCTGCTCACCGTGAAGGTGGTGGGCACCACCACCGGCGGCGCGCCCGCCGCAGCCACGGCCTGGGTGGCCCCGTCGCGAACGTACTGCGCCGTGCCGACGTAGACGCCCTCGAAGCCCAGCACCTCCTTCGTGTCGGGGTCGACCAGCGGACGCGGCTGGCGGAACAGGCGGAAGTCGCGCGCGCCGCGCAGGTCGCCGCGCACGTAGGCGGTTTCGCCGCGCGACACCATCACCCGGCCTTCCTGGGTGGCGACGATGCGCGGTGCAGCGTCGAGTTCGCCTGGTTCGAAGACCACGGCCTCGTTCAGGAAGGGACCGATCAGGTGCAGCGGGATGGAGGCGATGGCGCCGTTGTCGAGCAGCTGGCTGCGCACGCGGGGCGACAGCTTCACGGTGCCCGAGGGCGGGCCGTCGCCGGAGGTGGCCACGCGCAGGCGGGCACGGCCACCGGACTTGTCGAGCACCAGCACCTGGCCCGGATAGATGAGGTGCGGGTTGCGGATCTGGTCGAGGTTCATGCCCCACAGCTCGGGCCAGCGCCAGGGGCTGGTGAGGAACAGCTTGGAGATGTCCCACAGCGTGTCGCCGCGCTGCACGGTGTGCGAGTCGGGTGCGTTGGGCGCCAGCTCCGACAAGGCCACGCCGCCCTGCGCCACCTGTTGTGCCTGGCTGCGCTGCTGGGGCGTGATGGGGAAGTTGGGCTGGGCCAGCGCGTTGCCGGGCAGCGCACACCATGCCGTGGCCGCACCGAAGGCGAGCGCGAGGGCTCGGGGGGCGGCACCCCGACGGTGGCGTACGTTCATGTGCTGGCTCTCCCGACGATCGAAGCGGCATCGTCTCCGATGCCACAATTGCGCATTGAGGATGTCGGCGGGCTCGAGCACCTGAAGCACAAGCCCTCGGCCGACACCAAAATGTTCATACAGTTCAACAGATTCTGCCCCTAAACCCTTGATGCCGCAATGAAACCGGCGGCCGGATGACGTGGCAATTTGCCCGTCTGAACGGCCTCTGAACAGCGCAGAACGAGCTTTCGTTGCGCTTCCTCCACAGCTGTTTCGCGGTGTATCCGTCCCGCTTTCACCCATGGCCCGACTGTCCATCCTTCGTTATCCCGATCCCCGTCTGCACACCGTCGCGCGTCCCGTGACGACCGTCGACGCACGCATCCGCCAACTGGTGGACGACATGCTGGAGACCATGTACGAGGCCGAGGGTGTGGGACTGGCGGCCACGCAGGTCGATGTGCACGAGCGTGTCATCGTGATGGACACCTCCGAGAGCCATGACCGGCCGGTGGTGCTGATCAACCCGGAGATCATCGCGCGCAGCGACGAGATGAGTCTCAACGAAGAAGGCTGTCTTTCCGTGCCGGCCACCTACGACAAGGTCAACCGGCATGCGCGCGTGACCGTGCGCGCCCTGGACCGGGACGGCCAGTCGTTCGATCTCGAGGCCGAGGGCCTGACGTCGATCTGCGTGCAGCACGAGATGGACCACCTGGTGGGCAAGGTCTTCGTGGAGTACCTGAGCACACTCAAGCGCGACCGCATCCGCACCAGGATGATCAAGAAGGCGCGTGAAGAGCAGAAGGCCTGACGTGAAGCCCCCCGCAGCGACTGGGCCGCACCCTGCAGGCCGCGCCGGGCCCGTGGCCCGGCTCCTCGCTGAGGTCCCATGAAGGTCGCCTTCGCCGGCACGCCCGATTTTGCGCTGGCCTCGCTGCAGGCCATCGTCGCCGCCGGGCACCGGGTGCCGCTGGTGCTGACGCAGCCTGACCGTCCGGCCGGGCGCGGCATGAAGCTGCAGGCCTCGCCGGTGAAGACCTGGAGCCTGGTGCAGGGCCTGAGCGTGGTGCAACCGCGCAGCCTGCGGCTGGACGGCAAGTTTCCTCAGGACGCGCAAGCCGCCCGGACGGCGCTGGCCGAGGCGGATCCCGACGTCATGGTGGTGGCCGCCTATGGCCTGATCCTCCCGGCCTGGGTGCTGGCCCTGCCGCGCCTGGGCTGCCTGAACGTGCACGGATCGCTGCTGCCGCGGTTGCGCGGCGCGGCGCCCATCCACCGCGCCATCGAAGCCGGAGACGGAGAGACCGGCATCACCATCATGCAGATGGACGCCGGGCTGGACACCGGCCCCATGCTGCTGCGCGGGCGCGAGTCGATCGGCCCGCGCGACACCACGGCGGCGCTGCACGACCGGCTGGCCACGCTCGGCGGGCAGCTCATCGTGCAGGCCCTGCGCGACGCCGAGACCGGCGCCCTGCAGCCGCAGGTGCAGCCGCACGAGGGCGTGACCTACGCCCACAAGATCGACAAGGCCGAAGCGGCGATCGACTGGCGCAGCCCGGCCGCGCTGATCGAGCGCCGGGTGCGAGCCTTCGATCCCTTCCCGGGCGCCAGTTTCCAGCTCGAGGGACAACCCGTGAAGCTGTGGCGTTCGCAGGTGATCGACGGGGCCGTTGCGGCAGAGCCCGGCACGGTGGTCGATGCCGGCCCCGGCCGCCTGACCGTGGCCTGCGGTGCCGGCGTGCTGGAACTGCTGGAACTGCAGGCGGCGGGCGGGCGCCGCCAAACGGCCGAGGCCTTCCTGCGGGGCCGCCCGGTGGCCGCGGGCACGACACTGGGCTGAAGCCGATTCCGGCCCGTCTGCGGCGGGCCGCCCGCACCCTGCCGGGCTCAAGTCGGCGCGGGCACCCGCCGATATCCCGGGCACGGTGTCTTTGCCTTCGTCCCTGCCCGAGCCCATGTCGTCTCGCCTGTCCATCCTGGTGTTGTCGGTCGCCGCACTGTTGTCCGGCTGCGACATGCTGGGCATCGAATCGGCCACCGCCACGGCAGGCAAGCGCGAAGCCGACGGCAAGGCCGTCGGCGGCGCCTGCCGCCACGCCGGCCGCGCCATCGAGGACTGCTACGCCCTGAACAAGCGGGCTGACCGTGCGGCGGTCTTCGCCGGCTGGCGCGAGATGAACGACTACATGAGCGAGAACAAGATCGCCGAAGTGGCGCCCACGCTGCCACCGCCCGGCCTGCCGGCGCCGAAGCCGGCAGAGACCGACGATGAAGAAGCCTCGGCCGACGAGAAGCCGGCAAAGAAGGCCAAAGGCACCTGACCCGTCTCCCCTGGGGCCATAGGGTCGACTGAATCGCGATGCATCGGGCATCGCAGCCGGCCCGCCCTAGGCTGCAGGTTGTGGGTTCGCGCGGCACTTCAGCGCTTCGAGCCGCTTCGGTCGTCTGCTGCGGCGACCAGCCCCGCTCCAAATGGGACAATCCCTCGCATGCAGCCATGGTCCTGGTCGTCGAGTTGGCGCCACCCCGAGTTCAGGCGCGGCGCGATCGAGATGGCCGCAGTCACCCCCGGCATCGCCGCCTGGGGCCTGGTGTCGGGCGTGGCCATGGTCAAGAGCGGCCTGCCGGTGCCGCTGGCGGTGCTGATGACGCTGGTGGTCTTCGCCGGCACGGCGCAGCTGGCTGCGCTCCCGCTCATCGCCAGCGGCGCGCCGATGTGGGTGGTGTGGGCCACGGCGCTGTGCGTCAACCTGCGCTTCGTCATCTTCAGTGCCCAGTGGCGGCCCTACCTCATTGTCTACCCGCGGGCCTTCCGCGCGCGGCTGTCCTACTTCACGGCCGATCTCAGCTACGTGATGTTCATGCGGCGGTTTCCCAAGCCGGAGCCCGCGCCCGAGCAGGTGCCCTATGTCTGGGGCGGCGTGACGGTGAACTGGCTGTCGTGGCAGGTAATGTCGCTGCTGGGTATCTTCCTGGCCGACCGCATTCCCACCGAATGGGGCCTGGGCTTCGCCGGCACGCTGGCCCTGCTGGGCCTGACCTGCTCGCTGCTGAACGACCGCGCTGCCTGGGTGGCCGGCGGCGTGGCGGCCGCCGCGGCTGTGCTCACGTATTCGCTGCCCTTGAAGCTCAACATCGTGGTGGCCATCGCCGCCGCCGTGGCGGTGGGCCTGCTGATGGATCCACGCACGCCAGCCGGCGTGGCGCCGGCCGACGACCGGACGTGACATGAAATCCCAGCGCCCACTTCATCCGCTGCCCCCCACGGGCGCGTTCAGCCCTTTCGGCACGGCGGGGAGGCGCTGAGATGGGTCCCTGGGAAGCCACCATCACCATCCTCGGCCTGGCCGCGCTGACCGTGCTGGCGCGCGCCTTCTTCATGCTGCCGGAGCGCGAGATGCCGCTGCCGGCCTGGCTGCGCAAGGGCCTGCACTACGCGCCGCTGGCGGCGCTGGCGGCGGTGGTGGTGCCCGAGGTGGTGATGACGCAAGGTCAGCTCATCCAGACCTTCAAGGACGCCCGGCTGTACGCTGCGGCCGCCGGCGCGGCCTACTATTTCTGGAAGCGCGGCATCCTGGGCACCATCGTCACCGGCAGCACCGTCCTGCTGACGCTGAAGCTGACTCTGGGCTGGTGACACCCGCGCAGCCGCCGGACCGTCTGCCACACTCCGGCCCGAACCCCGCTCCTCAGCCACCGCAACACTGCTCAACGCCATGAACGTCATCCGCTTCGCAGACCTCATCGCAGCCGGCCGGGTGACCGGCAAGCGCGTCTTCATCCGTGCCGACCTGAACGTGCCGCAGGACGACGACGGCCAGATCACCGAGGACACGCGCATCCGTGCCTCGGCGCCCTGCGTGCGCATGGCGCTGGATGCCGGTGCTGCGGTGATGGTCACCTCTCATCTCGGCCGCCCGACCGAAGGCGAGTTCAAGCCCGCCGACTCACTGGCCCCGGTGGCCGCTCGCCTGGCCGAACTGCTGGGCCGGCCGGTGCCGCTGGTGTCGAACTGGACCGGTGGCGTCGACGTCGCCCCCGGCCAGGTGGTGATGCTGGAGAACTGCCGCCTGAACAAGGGCGAGAAGAAGAACAACGAGGCGCTGGCGCGGCAGATGGCCGCGCTGTGCGACATCTTCGTGCACGACGCCTTCGGCACCGCCCACCGCGCCGAGGCCAGCACCTACGGCATCGCGCAGTACGCGCCGGTGGCCTGCGCCGGGCCCTTGCTCGCCGCCGAGATCGATGCCATCACGAAAGCTCTGGCGCACCCGAGACGGCCGCTGGTGGCCATCGTGGCCGGCAGCAAGGTCTCGACCAAGCTGACCATCCTGCAGGCCCTGGCGAAGAACGTCGACCAGCTCATCGTGGGCGGCGGCATCGCCAACACCTTCCAGTTGGCAATGGGCCTGCCCATCGGCAACAGCCTGGCCGAGCCCGACCTGCTGGGTGAAGCCCGCGCCGTGATCGACGCGATGAAGGCGCGTGGTGCTGCGGTGCCCATCCCCGTCGACGTGGTGACGGCCAAGAAGTTCGCCGCCGACGCCCCGGCCACGGTGAAGGCCGCCACCGATGTGGCGGCCGACGACCTCATCCTCGACATCGGGCCAAAGACATCCGCCGTGCTGGCCGCGCAGCTGAAGGCCGCCGGCACCATCGTCTGGAACGGCCCCGTCGGCGTGTTCGAGTTCGAGGCCTTCTCGCACGGCACCGAGGCCATCGCCCGGGCTATCGCCGAGAGCAGCGCCTTCAGCATCGCCGGTGGCGGCGACACGCTGGCGGCCATCGCCAAGTACGGCATCGAGGGCGACATCGGCTACATCAGCACAGGCGGTGGGGCCTTCCTCGAAGTGCTGGAAG
>LNFM01000440.1_pt1 | contig 103535 bp, 102 predicted proteins | sample 596031 | NCBI WGS metagenome assembly LNFM01 (sample SAMN04254537, study PRJNA301005) | activated carbon metagenome | isolation source: dual media filters at the Ann Arbor, Michigan drinking water treatment plant | place: USA: Ann Arbor
AGCGGCCACGCGCCGCCCGCAAGGCTGTGGCAATTGCCGGAACGGACGCGATCGGCGCCGCCGGAATTGATCACCTGTTTCCCGCGCTCAGCGTCCGGCTCCGGGCGGCGCTGGCCGAGGAAGCCGAACAGGGACGGCTCGCGCCGTGGTTAGCCGCCGGCTTTTGCGCCGGTGTGCTGCTCTACTTCCTCGCGCCCACTGAGCCTTCCTGGATTGCGGCTGTTCTGTTCTTCGGAGTGACAGCGTGGCTCAGTTTTACGCTTCGGGAGCGGGCCTTCGTATGGGCGCTCGCGGCAATGTTAGCTGCCATCGCCGGCGGCTTTGCGACAGGCGCGGTCCGGGGCGCGATGGTCGCGCACCCGGTGCTTACCGCCCAGACGACCACAGTCACCCTGCAGGGATTTGTCGAGGCGCGCGATGCAAGCACGCGCTCGGACCGGATCGTGCTTCGCGTTACCAAAACCGACCCGAAGTCCAAACAGGCCATCCCTGAGCGGGTACGGCTCGCATTCCGCAAAGGTCTGGCGCCTTCCGTCGGCGAGTATGTGGAACTACGTGCGCGGCTGCGTCCGCTGGTCGGCCCGATCCGGCCCGGCGGCTATGACTTCGCAATCGGCGCTTATTATTCGGGACTAGGTGCCACCGGCTTTGCGCTCGGCAGAAGCAAGCCGGTTCCCGCCGCGAGCGAAGCGCCGCTATCGGTTCGGTTCAATGCGAGCGTGGATCAGCTCCGGCGCTCGCTCTCCGAACGCATCCGGCTCACTTTGCCGGGAGACGCGGGGGCAATCGCCGCCGCGCTCGTGACCGGCATCCGCGATCATATTTCGAATGACGCGAACGAGGCGCTCCGCATCTCGGGCCTCTATCACGTGATTTCCATTTCCGGTCTGCACATGGCGCTGGTGGCAGGCGTCTTGTTCGCGTTCGTGCGGGGCGGACTTGCGCTCATTCCCGGTCTTGCGCTCAGACGGCCAATCAAGAAATACGCAGCGCTCGCGGCTCTCTTCGGCGTCAGTTTCTATTTGCTGCTCTCAGGTGCTGAAGTCGCGACCCAGCGCTCCTTCATCATGATCGCAATCGTGCTTGGGGGCGTGCTGATCGACCGGCCCGCGCTCACGCTCAGAACGCTTGCGGCTGCTGTCGTCATAACGCTGGTGATTTCGCCCGAAGCGGTGCTCAATCCCGGTTTCCAGATGTCGTTCGCGGCGACGCTCGCGCTCATCAGTTTTTACGAGCGCTGGGTGCCGCTGGTCTCAACTCCTCCCGCGCCGGGTGCTTCCGCGACAGGAGCGTGGTCGGTGCGCGCGGGGAAGTGGCTGCTCCTCGGTGCCGCTACTTCCTTCATCGCGGGATGTGCGACCGCGCTTTACGCAGCATTTCATTTTCATCGGCTCGCGCCCTATGGCGTGCTTGCGAACGTGTTGTCGATGCCGGTGATCGCTTTCGTGATCATGCCGGGCGCGCTGCTCGGCGTGCTTCTGATCCCGTTCGGGTTCGATTTCATCGGCTGGACCGTGATGGGCTACGGCATCGACGGGATGATCGCGGTCGCAAAATATGTGAGCGCGATTGAAGGCGCGGAAGGGCGGATCGCGGCGTTCAGCGGAGGCGCGGTGCTGCTCGGGACGCTCGCGCTCCTGCTGATCGCGATCCCGGCCACCTGGCTGCGGCTAGCGGGCGTGCCGTTCGCGCTGCTTGCGGTGGTATTGATGTGGAACGGACCGCGCTATGACGTGATGGTCGATGCGGAAGGCGATGTCATTGCGCTGCGGGCGGATGGCGGCAAGCTCTCGATCCACACCAACAAAAGCAACCGCTTCACGGTCGAGAACTGGCTTGCCAGCTCGGGCCTGCCTCCGGTGCTTGCAAAGTCGCTCGGGCAGGCGTTCTCCTGTGATCCAAACGGCTGTGTCGGCCGGCTCGCGGATGGTTCGCTCATCGCAATACCGAAGACGGCCACGGCGCTTCTGGAAGATTGCGGGCGTGCGATGCTCATTATCGCTTCGCGCGCGGTTCCCGCGTCGTGCGGGTCGGCGGTGATCGACCGCAATACGTTAGCTACGACCGGCGCAATTGCCTTGAAGAAGACGCCGAACGGCTGGGAGGCTTATCCATCGCGTGCGCCAAATGCGGATCGGCCATGGTTCGGCCGGGCGAAGGTGCCTGACGCGAATGCACTGGCGCGGCTCAATCCGAAACAGATTGCAAAGGAAGTTGCGCCGCTCGCACCGGCACCGGAGATTTCAGGCGAGACTCCGGCGCCCGACGCGCCGGAGGATGATTTGGATGACTAAAGACTCGAACGATCAGTAACGGCGATAGATGCCGACGAGCTTGCCCTGAATCTGCACGCGGTCGGGACCGAAGATGCGGGTCTCGTACGCCGGGTTCGCGGCTTCCAATGCAATCGATGCGCCCTTCTTGCGAAGGCGCTTGAGCGTCGCTTCTTCGGAGTCTACGAGTGCCACGACGATGTCGCCGGTATCGGCAACATCAGCTTTCTTGATCAGCGCAAGATCGCCTTCAAGGATGCCGGCCTCGATCATGGAGTCGCCCTTCACCTCGAGCGCGTAATGCTCGCCGGTGGAGAGCATCTCTGGCGGCATATGAACGGTGTGGCTGCGGGTCTGGATCGCTTCGATCGGTGTGCCGGCGGCGATGCGGCCCATGACTGGGATTGCGATCGGGCGGTTATTGCCGCCGTCTTCCTTGTCGGAATGGACTTTCGCGACCTTGCCGAGCGAGCCTTCGATGACATTCGGGGAGAAGCCGCCTTTGCCGCGCGGGCTGCCCATCGCGGGCGCCACCGTCTCGGGCAGACGGATGACTTCGAGCGCGCGGGCGCGGTTCGGGAGGCGGCGGATGAAGCCGCGCTCCTCCAGCGCCGTAATCAGGCGGTGGATGCCGGACTTCGAGCGCAGGTCGAGCGCGTCCTTCATCTCGTCGAAGGAGGGCGGAACGCCGGATTCCTTCAGCCGTTCGTGGATGAATCGGAGCAGCTCATACTGTTTTCGGGTCAGCATCGTCGGAAAATCCCTGTTTTCGGGCCTTTTCAGGCGGTCTTACGAGTCGGTACAAATCAGGAACGATTAGTATCCGTTCTAGTTGTGTTCCGCAAGGATTAAGATGGGGTGAAGAGAGAACGGGGCGGGCGCTCAGTCGAGCGGAATAACCTGCGCGAGATCGCCCACTTTCGCCGCCGGCGCATTCGCCGCGCGGACAAGAATGCAGTCGGCCTTCGCGAGTGTCGCGGTCAGCGAACTGTCCTGTTCCTTCTTCAGAAACGGCGTGACCACGCGGCGGCCCTGATCGTCCCATGTACTCGCCGCGCGCAGATAATCCGTGCGCTCGTCGTTCGCCCAAAGATCGACACCGAGAATTGCCGGAAGCGGTTTTGTAATGGGTCCGCTGTGGCCCTGTAGTTTGCGAAGTAACGGGCCAAGAAAAACAAACGCGCAGACGAAGGCCGAAACCGGATTGCCGGGGAGGCCGAGAATGTGCGTGCCGCCGATTTTCGCGGACAGCGTCGGCTTGCCGGGGCGAAACGCGATGCGGTGAAAGCCGATCTTCGCGCCGAGTTTTTCGAGCGCGGGGCGGATAAGATCGTGATCGCCGACCGAAGCGCCGCCCATGGTGACGACGACATCCGCGCCGTTCGCGCGGGCGTGCTCGACCGCGTCCACGATGACTTCGACGCGATCCTTCAACACATCGCTTTCGATAATGCTTGCGCCTTCGCTCTCTGCAAGTGCGCGCACCGTGTAAGGATTGGAGACGACCACGCGATCGGGCGCGCCGCCCGCGCCGGGCATCGCCAGTTCATCGCCGGTCGCGAGCAGCGCGATCTTCGGGCGCTTCGCGCATACGAGCGCAGCGTGATCCGCTGCTGCCACAAGGCCGAGGCTGCGCGGGGTGATGCGATGACCTTTTTGCAGAAGCAATTCGCCTTCGCGGAAATCATGCCCGGCGGGACGAATATTCTTTCCCGCAGGATGGGCTTTGAGGGTGACGCTGTTACCGTCTCGCTTTGCTAGTTCCTGCTCGACAACGACATCCGCGCCCTCGGGCACGACCGCGCCGGTGAAGATGCGGATGGCTTCGCCGCTTTTGAGTTCGTTCGCGTAAGGGTGCCCGGCAGCGGACTCGCCAGCGAGCTTCAACGCGGCGCCGGAGGCCAGATCGCCCGCACGCGCGGCATAACCATCCATCGCGGAAACATCGAACGGCGGCTGCGAGCGGAGCGCCTTCACGTCAGCCGCCAGCACCCGGCGGATGGCGTGATCGAGCGCGATTTTTTCCGAGGCGAGGGGCGCGGCGCCATCGAGCAGCTTGGTCAGCGCCTCTTCGACCGGAATGAGCGGTGTAGCTTTCATCTGCCGGGTTTTGGACGATTTTCCGCAGTCTAGCCAGTGGGGTGGCAGCCTTCCGGAAATGCCGATAATGAAATCGATATGACTTCAACAATAGACACATGGGCCGGGCTTTGGCCGAGCGGCCAGCCGCAAAAGTCGGAGCCGTTGCTCAAGGCGCTGCATATTCTTACGCGCGACGGAAAGCTGAATGCGGATTCGCGCCGCAAGCTGAAGCAGGTTCTTCATCTCGTGAATTTCCTGCGCCCAGCAATCGAGGCGGCGCTGGCCCGATCGGATGACCCGGTCTTCGCCGATGTCGGCGCCGGGAAATCCTATCTCGGTTTTGTCCTGTACGATTTGATCCTTGGCCACGCAGGGAAGGGCCGTATGTTCGGCGTGGAAACACGCGAAGATCTGGTCGCAAAATCGGAAGCGCTCGCGGCGGAGTCCGGCTTCGAGCGAATGAAATTCATCTGCGCGCCGATTGCGAAGGCTTCGCTTCCCGATACCGAGATCGAAATGGTGACTGCGCTGCACGCCTGCGACACTGCGACGGATGATGCGATTCATTTTGCTCTACGCCACAAGGCTAAAACGATTGCGTTAGTTCCGTGCTGTCAGGCCGAAGTTGCACGATTACTGGACGGCAAAGGCGGTGCGATCCATCAGTTGTGGCGGCATCCGATCCAGAGACGTGAGTTCGGCGCGCACGTCACCAATGTGATCCGCGGACTTTTTCTCGAGGCGCACGGATACAAGGTGCGCGTCACCGAGCTGACGGGCCTCGAACATTCATTGAAAAACGAATTGATCTTCGCCGAGCGCCATCAACTGACCAATCCCAAAGCGCGGGCGGAGTTGGATAAGCTCGTCGAGCAGATCGGCGTGCGTCCCGCGCTCCTGGATGCCGTTACCTAGCGCGGTAATCGCCGGACTTGCCGCCGGATTTTTGCAGGAGGCGAATGCCTTCGATCTGCATACCGCGCTCGACCGCTTTGACCATATCATAGATCGTAAGACACGCGACCGAGACGGCGGTCAGCGCTTCCATCTCGACGCCGGTCTGACCGGTGGTCTTTACGGTCGCGCGCACGCTGAGGCCCGGGATCGACGGGTCGACACCTATATTGACTTCGGTGTTCGTGATCGCAAGCGGATGGCAAAGCGGGATCAATTCATGCGTGCGCTTGGCCGCCATGATACCTGCGATCCGCGCGGCACCCAGCACGTCGCCCTTCTTGGCGTTGCCTGAGAGCACGAGCTCGAGCGTCGCGTTGCTCATGATCACGCGGCCTTCGGCAACCGCAAGGCGATCAGTCGCCTGCTTGCCTCCGACATCGACCATGCGCGCGGCGCCATCCTTGCCGAGATGCGTGAGCGAAGGTTTCTTCGTTTTCTTCGCAGTTTTTTTCTTTTTTGCTTTTTTCATATCAGGCGCTCGCACGAATTGGCGTTTTGGTGAGGATCGCGCGGGTAGCAAGCTCGACGTTCTCTTGCCGCATCAGGCTTTCGCCGATCAGGAACGTATTGACATTGACGCGAGAAAGCCGCGCAAGATCGCCGGGCACAAAGAGACCGCTCTCGCCGACGACGATTTTATCTTTCGGCATTTTTGGCGCGAGTTCTTCGGTGGTTTCCAGCTTGGTCTCGAAGGTCCGCAGGTTGCGATTGTTGATGCCGATCAGTTTTCCGTCGAGCTTCAGCGCGCGGTCAAGCTCCGTGCCGTCATGCACTTCGATCAGTGAATCCATGCCGTAATTCGTTGCGGCGGCAAGCAGGTCGGCTGCCGTGGCGTCATCGACCGCTGCCATGATGATGAGAATGCAATCGGCTTCCCACGCACGGGCTTGTGCGACCTGATAGGTGTCGTAGAAGAAATCCTTGCGTATCGCGGGCAGCTTGGTTGCGTTGCGGGCCTTGGTCAGAAATTCCGGAGCGCCCTGAAAGCTCGGCGTATCGGTCAGCACCGAAAGACAGGCGGCGCCGCCAGCCTCGTAAGCTTTCGCAAGCGACCGCGGATCGAAGTCGGCACGGATCAAGCCCTTCGAGGGACTCGCTTTTTTTACTTCCGCGATCAGCGCGTATTCCTTGCGTGCGAGTTTCGCCTCGAGTGCCTTGATGAAGCCGCGTGGCGCGGATCGCGCTTTTGCATCGGCTTCGAGGCTCGCAAGCGGACGCTCGCGCTTGGCCTTCGCGATTTCCTCGCGCTTATAGGCGCCGATTTTTTCCAGGATGTCGCTCATGAAGCGTTTGACACAGTGACGAGCTTATCGAGCCGCGCCTTCGCCGCGCCGCTTTCGACGGATTTCGATGCCAGCGCCGCTGCGTCTTTCAGGTTGTCGGCCTTGCCCGCGACGAGGAGTGCCGCCGCCGCGTTGAAGACCGCGACTTCGCGGAACGGACCCATCTGGCCGTCGAGCACGGCGCGCAGCGCCTCGGCGTTATAGATCGCTTCGCCGCCTTTGAGTTCTCCGGGCTTCGATGGCTTCAATCCTGCATCAGCAGGAGAAATGTCGAACAGCTTCACCTTGCCGCCGGCAAGCTCTGCGACATGAGTCGGGCCGGTCGTGGTGATTTCGTCGAGGCCATCGGAGCCGTGGACGACCCATGCTTTTTCCGAACCGAGCGCGCCCAAGACTTTCGCGAGCGGTTCGATCCAGTGGCGCGCGAACACGCCGACCATCTGCCGCTTCACGCCTGCGGGATTCGAAAGCGGCCCGAGCAGGTTGAAAATCGTGCGTGTCGCCAACTCCACGCGCGTCGGGCCGACGTGCTTCATTGCCGGATGATGCGCGGGCGCGAACATGAAACCGATGCCGGCTTCCTTGATGCAGCGGGAAATGGCTTCCGGACGAAGTTCGATGTTGACACCTAGCGCGGATAAAACGTCTGCCGCGCCCGACTTCGAGGAAAGCGCGCGATTGCCATGCTTTGCGACCGGCACGCCCGCGCCCGCCACGATGAACGCGGCGCAAGTGGAAATGTTGTAGCTGCCCGCGGCATCGCCGCCGGTGCCGACCACGTCGATGGCGTTTGCAGGAGCAACCACAGTGGTCATCTTCGAGCGCATGGTCGCGACCGCGCCCGCGATCTCGTCCACGGTTTCGCCGCGCACGCGCAGGCCCATCAGGAACGCGCCCATCTGCGAGGGTGTCGCTTCGCCGGACATCATCTTGTCGAAGGCGTGCGCGGACTCTTCTTGCGTCAGCGCCGCGCCTGTCGCGACCTTGCCGATCAACGCGCGGAATTTTTCCATCTTACGTCCTCAAGCGCGTTTCTTGGCCGCATTCCACGCGGCGGCAAGATCGAGAAAATTCTTCAGAATAACGCGGCCATGCTCGGACGCGATGCTTTCCGGGTGAAACTGCACGCCGTGTACCGGATGCTCTTTATGAGAGAGTGACATCACAAGACCGTCGTCGGTCTGCGCGGTCACCTTCAAATCTTTTGGCAACGTCTCGCGGTCAACCACAAGCGAATGATAGCGGGTCGCCTGAAACGGGCCGTTGATGCCGCGCATCACACCCTCGCCGGAATGCTTCACAATCGAAAGCTTGCCATGTACGGGCGAGGGCGCGCGCACCACATCGCCGCCATAAGCCTGCCCGATGGATTGCTGGCCGAGGCAGACGCCGAAGATCGGCGTTTCCGCACCCATTTCCTTGATCACGTCGAGACAGATTCCGGCTTCGTTCGGCGTGCAGGGGCCGGGCGAAAGCACCACCGCATCCGGCCTCTTCGCCTTCAGCGCCTCGACCGAAATCGCGTCGTTACGATAGACGTCAACGGTCGCGCCCAGTTCGCCCAGATAATGGACGAGATTCCAGGTGAAACTGTCGTAGTTATCGATCAGCGCGACGTTCATGGGCTTTATCTAAACGGTATCGGTTTTAACGGCCAGCCGGTCCTGCTCTCGTGGTTATTGCCCGCGTTTGGCGGCGGAAGCGAAGCGGCGCGCCTCCTCGGCGGCGCGGAACAGGGCTTTAGCCTTGTTCTCGCACTCGACCTGCTCGGATTTCGGATTGGAGTCCGCGACGATGCCAGCACCCGCCTGCACATACATCTTGCCGCCTTTCACGAGCGCAGTGCGGAGCACGATGCAGGTATCCATCGAGCCGTCGGCCGCGAAGTAGCCGACGCTGCCGGCATAGACGCCGCGCTTTTCCTTCTCGAGTTCGTCGATGATCTGCATTGCCCGCACTTTCGGCGCACCGGAGACGGTGCCTGCCGGGAAGCCAGCGACGAGTGCGGAAAGCGAGTCATGCTTCTCGCTCATGTCGCCTTCGACATTCGAGACGATGTGCATAACGTGGCTGTAGCGCTCGACAAAGAACTGATCGGTGACCTTTACGGTGCCGATTTTCGAGACGCGGCCGACATCGTTGCGGCCGAGGTCCAAGAGCATCAAATGTTCCGCACGCTCTTTCGGGTCGGCAAGCAGTTCGATCTCCAGGTCTTTATCTTCATGCGGGGTCGCGCCGCGCGGACGCGTGCCCGCGATCGGACGGATCGTGACCTTGTTGTCGCGTGCACGGACCAGAATTTCCGGGCTCGATCCCGCGATTGCGTATTCGCCGTAGTTCAGGAAATACAAAAACGGCGCCGGGTTCACGCGGCGCAGCGCGCGATAAAGCGCGAATGGCGGCAGCGTGAAGGAAGATTCGAAGCGCTGCGAAAGTACGACCTGAAAGATGTCGCCGGCGAGAATGTATTCTTTCGCCTTCGCGACCATCGCTTCGTATTCGGCGGCTGTCGTGTTTGAGACCGCGTTCGCGCCGATGGCGTCGTCAGACTCGGCTGCCGCTTCCTTGTTCAGCGGTATATCGAGCGCGTCGATCACCGCGGTCAGCCGTTCGACCGCCTGTGCGTAAGCAGCTTTTGCTGTGACACCAGTTTGCTCGCGAACCGGCGTAATCACGATCATCGTGTCCTTCACCGCGTCGAACACGACAACGATGGTCGGACGGATCAGAACGGCATCCGGCGTGCCGATAGGATCGGCTTTCGGGAGGCCGAGTTTCTCCATATGCCGCACCATGTCGTAGCCGAGATAGCCGAAGATACCGGCGGCCATCGGCGGCAAACCGTAAGGCACTTCGACTTTGCTTTCTTCGATCAACGCGCGGAGCGCGTCGAGCGGGGGCTGTTTCGCGGCTTCGAAGGCGGACGCATTCGTCCGGGCGCTGCGATTGATCTCCGCTTTATCGCCGCGCACGCGGAAAATGAGATCGGGATCGAAGCCGATGATCGAATAGCGTCCGCGCACGGCACCGCCTTCGACCGACTCCAGAAGAAAAGAAGGAAAGCGCTCGCGGGCGAGCTTCAGATAGGCCGAGACCGGCGTCTCGAGGTCAGCGACCAGCGTGGTCCAGACGAGTTGCGGCTTGCCATTGGAATACTGCGCGCCGAACGCGCTTTCATCTGGCAAGACCTCCATGACACTATCTCTATCTCTGCTCGGTGGCGCCCGTTACCTGCCGCATCGCAGCTTCGTTCACACGCAAGCCGAGGTTGGTTTGCAGGCGGTTGACGTATTGCACCTGCAAGTCTTCCTGGATCGATTGCGTGAGTTGCTGGATTAGCTGCGCAGGAGGCGCCGTTGCCGGAACATCGACTGCGGTCACGCGAAATACGATGCGGTCGGTGGTGCCGTCAGGCGTGCCTATGCCCGCTTTGTCTTTCGCAGTCAGGAACACGCGCGCAACCGTATTGGTGTCGAGCCCCGGAACCGTGGCGCCGCGGTTGAACTTCTCTGCCTTTTCCACCTTCAGGTTCGGAGCCGCGGCAGCGAGCGCCGCGCCGGCGTCGAGCTTCTTCTGAATCTCGGCGGCAAGTTCGGTGAGTTTCTTTCCGGCCTGCTCGTCCTTCCAGCGCGTTTCTACGCTCGCCTTGGCTTCCTCGAACGTGCGTTCGCGCGACGGCTTGATGTCCACGACTTCGTACCAGATCGTGCTGCGTGTCTCGCGCAGTTCGATGGCGTCGGTTTCGACATTCTTCTGCGCGGCAAAAGCGCCACCGAGCAAGGCTTCCGCGTTGGGGAGATTGGGTACTTGCGTGCCGTCCGGGCGGCGTCCGCTGCGGTCGATCGCGTCCACCGAAATCAACGGCACGTTCAACTTCTTGCTGATTTCTTCAAGCGTGAGGCCCGCGCCGCGCTCGTCTTCGATCTTGTCGTGAAGCGCCTGTGTGCGCTGGAGCGCCTGCCGAAGCTGGAGGTCTTCGCGCAGCGATTTCGATACCTCGTCGAAGCCTGGCGTGCGCTGCGGCTCGATCTTGCTTACGCGCACGAGGACCGGACCGAAGCGTCCGGCAATCGGCTGGCTCGTCGCATTGGCGGCGAGAGTGAAGGCCGCTTCCGCAACCGGCGCGTCGATGATCTCGCTTTTCGCAATCAGGCCAAGCGGGACGACGGTCAGTTTCAGTTGCGCCGCAATCGCTTCGAATTTTTCGCCTTTCGCCAGACGGTCGGCAGCAGCCTTGGCTGCATCAAGCGAAGCGAACGTGATCTGATCGATCTGGCGGCGCTCGGCGACGGTAAGGCGTTCCTTGATCTGCTCGTAGGCCTTCTTCAATTCGTCGTCGCTGATCGTGATGTCTTTAACGAGCGCCTGCGGCGTCAAATACATTACGCGTAGCGTGCGATATTCCGGCGCGCGGAATGCCGCCTTGTTCGCATCGAAATAAGTTTTGAGATCGGCTTCGCTCGGTGCGGGAACAGTGCCGGCCTGTGCGAGCGTGAGGCGCACATATTCGATCGTGCGCGTCTCGTTCTGAAGACGCCAGAATGCATCGGTGAGCGTCTTTGATGGAACGACTTCACCGCCAAGCGCGCCGAGCAACTGCTGGCGGATCGCGAGACGTTTCTCGGCCGCGAGAAAGGTCGCTTCGGTGAAATTGTTGTTGCGAAGCAGCGCCTGATAGCGGACCGGATCGAAATTCCCGTCCGGACCCTTGAAGCCGGAGAAGTTCATCACGCGGTCGCGCACGATGCTGTCGGTCGCAGACAAGCCCAGGCTCTTCGACTTTTCGTCGAGGGCCGCGTCGGCAACGAGTTCGCCCAAGACCTGACGATCGACGCCCATGGCGCGTGCCTGATCCGGCGTGAAGGGCCGGTTGATTTGGCGGCCGATATCCTGAAGGCGGTCGTTGAACGCGCGGCGATAGTTGTCTATGCGGATTTCAGTGTTGCCGATCTTCGCGACGGTCTGTCCGCCAAAGCCCCGGAACACGTCACCGATGCCCCAGAAGACGAAACTGATCGTCAACAGGCCCATCAGAATGAAGAGTACAATCTGGGTCAGGATCGTGCGCGAGCCAGAACGAAAGCCTTGAAGCATCTTGAATTCCAGAGGGTTAGGGAAAGCGGGCCGGATCATAGGGACCGCCCCCCGGGGTCGCAACGGGAGGTATCGCCGCAATTTGCGGTGCTTTAGGCGCTCTGCTACGCGGCAGAACGCCCTAAAACAACAAGGATTTTCGCGAGATGACCCGCCGCCCGCTCGTTGCCGGAAACTGGAAAATGAACGGCCTGAAGGCCGGGCTTTCGGAGCTGGAAGCTATCGGTGCGGGCTATTCGGCGGCCCTGAAGGCTAAGAGCGATTTTCTGATCTGCCCGCCTGTGACGCTGGTCGCGGAAGCGGCCAAAGCCGTCACCGGCAAAGGGGTCTTCATCGGCGGGCAGGACTGCCACGCGAAGGCCTCCGGCCCGCATACGGGTGACGTGTCGGCCGAGATGCTGAAAGACGCCGGGGCGGCCTATGTGATTGTCGGCCACTCCGAGCGCCGGGCCGATCACGGCGAGAGCGATGCGGTGGTCCGCGCCAAGGCCGAGGCAGGGCTGCGGGCAGGTTTGGTCACCATCGTTTGCGTGGGTGAGCGCAGGGAACAGCGGGAAGCCGGGAAAGCCATTGCCGTGGTGCGCGAGCAGCTTGCGGGCTCTATCCCAGACGCCGCGACGGCTGCGACGGTGGTGGTCGCTTATGAGCCGGTCTGGGCGATCGGAACCGGATTGACGCCTACCAAGGCGGATGTCGCCGATATGCACAAGGCGATCCGGGAGACGCTTGGCCAGCGCTTTGGCGCGGAGGGGCAGAACACACGAATTCTCTACGGCGGGTCGGTGAAGCCGGAGAACGCGCGCGATCTCATAATTCAGCCTGATGTTGACGGCGCGCTGATCGGTGGAGCGAGCCTCAAAGCCAAGGATTTTCTCGGAATTGCATCGGCTTATATTTGAGTCTTTGAGTCCGGAAACTGCTCTAAGTCCTTTAATTGATTCGCTAATTTTCGGCGGCAACGGAATCCGGTCGTCGTATTTCTTCGTGCCAAGCCCCTCGCTTGGCTTTTCCGGACACCCCATGTATGGCTTCGCGCGAATTTAGGGCTGCCGCGCGCAGCCCATGACGGAATCCGGCCATGCATACGACCCTGATCGTCCTCCACCTCCTGATCGTGCTCGCCTTGATCGGCGTAGTCATGCTTCAGCGCTCCGAAGGCGGCGCGCTGGGCATCGGCGGCGGCGGCGGCGGCTTTATGAGCAACCGGGGCACGGCGAACGTGCTGACGCGGGCAACGGCGCTGCTGGCTACCGGCTTCTTCATCACCAGTCTGCTGCTTTCGATCCTGGCCGGCTGGCGTCCGGCAGGGCCGACCCTGATCAATCCGAACGCGCCCACCACGATCAACCCGCAAGGGCCGACGATCCTGGATCAGCTCCAGAAAAATCAGCCGAAGGGACCGCAGGTTCCGCAGTCGAAATAAGCAAAAGGGCCGGGAAACCGGCCCTTACTTTTTGTGGGGTCTCTATTTTTCCTCAAGGTCTTGGGTTTTTTCAGTGCAGGGCTGACGATTTAGCCCTCGCAGAATCGATTCGAGGGGTTTAGAGCTTAAGTCCCATGGCGCGGTACATTTTCATCACCGGCGGCGTGGTCTCCTCCCTCGGCAAGGGTCTCGCTTCAGCGGCGCTCGGCGCGCTCCTGCAAGCGCGCGGATACTCGGTCCGTCTTAGGAAACTCGACCCCTATCTCAATGTCGATCCGGGCACGATGAGCCCGTATCAGCACGGCGAGGTGTTTGTCACGGACGACGGGGCTGAAACCGACCTCGATCTCGGCCATTACGAGCGCTTCACGGGTGTGCCCGCGAGCAAGCGCGACAACATCACGACCGGCCGCATCTATCAGGAGATTCTCGCGAAGGAACGCCGCGGCGATTATCTCGGCGCGACCATCCAGGTCATCCCGCACGTCACCAACGCGATCAAGGATTTCGTGCTCGAGGGCAACGACGGGTTCGACTTCGTGCTGGTGGAAATCGGCGGCACGGTCGGCGACATCGAAGGCCTGCCGTTCTTCGAGGCAATCCGGCAACTGAAGAACGAACTGCCGCGCGATACCTGCATCTACATTCATTTGACATTGCTTCCGTTCATTCCGAGCGCGGGCGAACTGAAGACCAAGCCGACGCAGCACTCGGTGAAAGAACTGCGCTCCATCGGCATTCAGCCCGACATTCTCTTGTGCCGCACCGACCGCGAAATTCCGCGCGAGGAACGCCGCAAACTCGGGCTGTTCTGCAACGTGCGCGAAACCGCCGTGATCGAGGCCCGGGACGCCGACAACATTTATGCGGTGCCTTCCGCTTATCACCACGCAGGCCTCGACAACGAAGTGCTCGCGGCCTTCGGCATCAAGGATGCGCGCCAGCCCAATCTCGCGCGCTGGCACACGATCGAAGACCGCGTCCGCAATCCGGAAGGCGATGTCACGATTGCGATCGTCGGCAAATATACCGGCTTGAAAGACGCCTATAAGTCGCTGATCGAGGCGCTTTCGCATGGCGGTATCGCGAACAAGGTGAAGGTCAAGCTCGACTGGATCGAGTCTGAAATCTTCGAGAAGGAAGACCCGTCGCCGTATCTCGAACACGTCAACGGCATTCTCGTTCCCGGCGGTTTCGGGCATCGCGGCGCGGAAGGTAAAATCCGCGCGGTGCAATTCGCGCGTGAGCGCAACGTGCCGTATTTCGGAATCTGCTTTGGAATGCAGATGGCGGTGGTCGAAGCCGCGCGCAATCTCGCCGGTATCAGCAGCGCAAATTCAACCGAGTTCGGCGCGACACCGGAGCCGGTTGTGGGTCTCCTCACCGAATGGCTGCGCGGCAACGAGCGAGAGCGGCGCGAAGCGGGCGGAAATCTCGGCGGCACCATGCGGCTTGGCGCGTTTCCGGCAGCGCTCGCGAAGGGCAGCCGGGTCGCGGGAATCTACGGCACGACCGAGATTTCGGAACGCCACCGCCACCGCTACGAAGTGAACACGATCTACCGCGAGCGCCTCGAGGATAAAGGTATGCGCTTCTCCGGAATGTCACCGGACGGCGTGCTGCCGGAAATCATCGAATATCCGGATCATCCGTGGTTCGTCGGCGTGCAGTTTCATCCTGAGCTGAAATCGCGCCCATTCGACCCGCATCCGCTATTCTCGTCTTTCGTGGGTGCTGCGGTCGAACAGAGCCGCCTCGTTTAATTCGCAATGTCCCGCGGCATCGATCACGTCATTCATCTGGTCCGCGATCTCGATGCGGCGGCTTCGACCTATGAGAAGCTCGGCTTCCTCGTCAGCACACGCAACAAGCATCCGTTCGGTACGCATAACCGTATCGTGCAATTCGACGGCTCCTACATCGAAATTCTAGCAGTAGCGGAACCGGAAAAGATTCAAGGCGAGGGCAGCCCGACATCCTTCGCGCATTTCCACCGCGACTTTCTCGCGCGTAACGGCGAGGGTCTAAGCGGTCTTGTGCTGGCGAGCGCAGACGCGAGTGCCGACAAGGCTGCGTTCGACAAAGCCGGCTTCGGCGGTTTTCCGGTGTTCGATTTCGGGCGAATGGGAAAACGCCCCGACTGCAGCGAAGCGGAGTTATCGTTCTCGCTTTCGTTTCTGCGCGAGCCGGACTCGAAAGATGTCATGACTTTCGTCTGCCAGCATAAGCGGCCCGAGAATTTCTGGTTCAAGGAGTTGCAAGCCCACACGAACGGTGTGTCGCGCGTTTCCGGCGCGATCTTCACTGCCGAAAGTCCGACCGATCATCAGTATTTCCTGCAGGCATGGACCGGCATCCGCGATCCGCGTTCGACCTCGCTTGGCGTCACCGCCAAGACACCGCGCGGCGATCTTCAGATTACGGAGCCAAGGCCTTTCGAGGATGCCTTCGGATCGAAGCCTGCGGCATCGAAAGGGCTGCGCTTTTCGGCTGTCACTTTCGCGGGCAACGCTCCGAAAATCCGGCAAGCTATTTCGAAGAGCGGAATAGCCGCGCAAGAACGCAATGGCCGCCTTGTGATCCATGCACACGGCGCAGTGCTAGGCTTCGAGGTTAACGCAGGCGGTTGACCGGACCGGCGTGGCCAAGCAAGGTCCGCCGCGATGAATAAATCTTTCATGGATTCAAGAGCAAACCCTGCGCCGAATGCCGCCGTTTCCGCAGGAAACGTGCGTTTCGGCAACGACTTGCCGCTTTCGCTGATCGCCGGTCCCTGCCAGATGGAAAGCCGCGCGCACGCGCTGGAAGTGGCGAGTGCGTTAAAGGAAATTGCAGGCCGGCTGAAGCTCGGGTTGGTTTTCAAGGCCTCCTACGACAAGGCGAACCGCACCAGCGCGAAAGCTGCGCGCGGCATGGGCATCGACGCGGCACTTCCGGTATTCGCGGAGATCAAGTCAGCGCTCGGTCTGCCTACGCTCACCGACGTGCATGAAATCGAGCAATGCGCGCGCGCGGCGGAAGCCTGCGATGTTCTGCAGATCCCTGCGTTCCTCTGCCGCCAGACCGACTTGCTGATCGCCGCTGCTAAAACCGGCCGTGTCGTCAACGTGAAGAAGGGCCAGTTCCTGGCGCCGTGGGACATGAAGAACGTCGTCGAGAAGGTGACGGGTGCCGGCAATGCGAATGTGCTCGTGACCGAGCGCGGCGTGTCCTTCGGCTACAACACGCTGGTCAGCGATATGCGCGCACTGCCGGTGCTGCGCGAAACCGGTGCGCCGGTGATCTTCGATGCGACACATTCGGTGCAGCAGCCGGGGGGACAGGGCACTTCTTCGGGCGGCGAGCGCAAATATGTCGGCGTGCTCGCGCGTGCGGCGGTCGCAGTTGGTGTCGCCGGTGTCTTCATCGAAACGCATCCCGATCCGGACAAGGCGCCGTCCGATGGGCCGAACATGATTCCGCTGAAAGATCTCGAGGCGCTGCTGAAAGATCTCATTGCGTTCGATCAGCTTGCGAAGACGAAACGCTAGCCGCCTGAAAGTAATTACCTTCACATGAACCGGGCGCTCGTTGTCGTAAGTTTTATTGCGTTTTCGACCAGCCTGTTCATGCGCGCGATTGATCCGGTCGTGCCGCAGATTTCCGGTGAGTTCGGAATCCCGGCAGCCGATGTAGCGCTGCTGGCAACCGCTTTCGCGCTGCCCTTCGCGGTCATCCAGCCGGTACTCGGCCCGGTCGGCGATTTCTTCGGCAAAACCAAACTGATGCTGATCGGCATGACGCTCCTGGTGCTTGCCACCATCGCCGGCGCGTTCGCGCAAAACTTCACTTGGTTGCTCGTCACGCGATTGATTGCGGGCATGGCGGCGGGCGCGATTTTTCCGGCGGGCCTCGCATTCGTTTCCGACTCCGTCGCCGTCGAGCGGCGGCAGATCGTGCTCGGCCGCTATGTCGCGGCCGCGCTCGCAGGCAATCTCACCGGCGCATGGGCCGGCGGCATCGTCGGCGATTTCACGAACTGGCGCGGTGTACTGGTCGCGGCAACGATTTGCGGAATGCTCGCGCTTGCGGCGGGGCTGTGGGGCTTTCGGAATGTAAAGCACGAGAAAGGCGAGCGCTTCGACCTTGCCTTCGCGATCAACAGCTACAAGACCATTTTCGCAAACCCGCGTGCGAAGTGGACCTATCTCGGTGTGTTGTTCGAGGGCATTGCAATCTTCGGGATATTTCCCTTCGTTGCAATTCTGCTGCACGAAAGCGGCGAGTATCGCGCGACGATCGCAGGTTTCGTAATCGCAGGCTTCGCAATCGGCGGCGCGGTGTTCGGCCTCGTCGTGCCGCAGATGCTAAACGTCTTCGGTACGCGCGGACTGATGATTTGGGGCGGCGTGATCGCAGCCTCGATGCTTTGCGTTTCTACGCTGCGTCTGGCTTGGCCGGTTGAGTTCGCCGCTTTCCTCGTAATGGGCGTCGGCTTTTACATGATGCACAACTGTTTCCAGCTTGCCGCCTCCGAGATCGCACCAAAAACGCGCGGCTCGGCAATCGCACTGCATTCCTCATTCTTTTTCATAGGACACGCGGTTGGCCCGATCTTTTATTATTATGGGCTTGCTTATCTCGGTCTCACCGCGACATTGCTGGCCGCGGCTGTAATGATTGCCGTAACCGGACTGGGCGGCGCGTATTTTTTGTTTCCGAAGAAAAGCTAGTCACGCGAAAGCGTTGTCGCCGCCGGGTCGTAACGCCACACATTTTCGTGCGTTAGCTGCACGCCACCAATCCAGCGATCAATGCCGTTCAGCTTTACGAAGTCGGCGCGGCCTTCCAGCACATCGTGACCGGCGGCGGTAAGTTCGATCGGGGTATGGGTGTATTCGACGGTCATGTTGGTGCGTGCGGCTTCCGCAACGCCACCCGGCGGAAGCCCGTGGAGCAACGGAGACTTTCCGGAACCGAGTTGTTCGAGCCGAAAATAGAATCCAAGATCGCCGAGGAATGGCAACGCCTCGGTCTGCTGATAATGACGAAACGCAAGCCCCGGTGTGATCGCGCCGTCACGGATTGCGAGAAGGGCTTTGCGCTCGACCCGTCCAAGTCCGTCCGAGGCTGACGGATATTCTTCCAGCATTCTCGCAAAAGCCGCGCGTGCTTCCGGCAACGCGCCGCTTGCCTTGGCGGCCACGATTACGGCGTCCGGCGTTGGGGCGCGAAAGGCGTTCCAAAGTACGCCGGCTTCCGCGACTTGTTCGGTGCTCACCGGCGCAAGCGTCCTCGTCATTTCGCCGATCTGATTCATGAGCGGCGGAGGGGCCAGCGTCAGCCAGAGTTCGGCACGCGATGCCTGCGTGCCCAAGCGCGAAAGCACCTGAATAAGTTGCAATTGATCGTGGAGATCGGTTTCGAACCAGAGTTCAACGCGGTCATCGGGTCCGATCTTTGCGAGTGCGCGGTCGCGCCGCGTGAAGTCCGCGCGCACATCATGCATACCGAAGGCCGTCTCGATGTGACGCGCGCGGATGTCGGACAGCGCTTCGTCGCCGATGCCGCCGGGCACAGGGCCTTCGATCAGCACGTCCCGCCAGATGAGAATCTCCGCGTCGGGAAAATGCGCGGCAAGCGCGTTCGCGGCGTGATCGCCGTTCGTGATCAGAACGCGACTCATCTTCGAGATTTTATCCGCGGCCGCGATAAGGCGCGACGCCCTGGTCTGGAAGCCATACGCTGGAGGGCAACTTGCCGTGCTGCCAGAACACATCGATCGGGATGCCGCCGCGCGGATACCAATAGCCGCCGATCCGCAAATACTTGGGGATCAGCAGTTTTACGAGCTTTTTGCCGATCGCGACGGTGCAGTCTTCATGAAAGGCACCGTGATTGCGATAGCTCGCGAAATACAATTTGAGCGACTTCGACTCTACGAGCCATTTGCCCGGCACGTAATCGATGACAAGATGAGCGAAATCCGGCTGACCGGTGATCGGACACAGGGTCGTAAACTCTGGAGTAACGAACCGGACAGCATAATCGGAATCCGGATGCGGGTTAGGTACGCGGTCAAGCGTTGCCTTGTCCGGGGAGGAAGGAACGGGAGTAGTCGAACCGAGTTGCAGTTTATTGCGAGGCATTTCGCTATGAAGCTGGAATATCGCGACCTGTCCAGACCCGGGCCTGAGCTGCTCAAGCCCAAATCCCGAAGGCTTGGCTTGCTCGATTTCTTCGCCGCTTCTCTCCTGATTTTTGTCGTCTCAGTGTACCTCATCCTGCCCGCGCAAATCGAGCGGGCGGTCGATTTCGTCGTCTATGATCCGTCGAACAATTCCTATGCTTCGTTCCGTTGCATTCAGGAGAAGGCGACAAAACACCAGTTCACCCAAAGCCGCGACGTGCCCGAGCTACGAAGCTCGGTTCGCATCGTCGATCAGGCCGGACTGCGCCGGTACTGGAAACCCCAGCCAGACGCCGGATGCTATGCGGCGCGCGGATTCACCGAAACGGTCACACGCTGGGAGTATTTCTTCGGCTGGCTGATCAAGACTGTTGGCTAAGACTTCGGAGGTCTTTGCGCGGGAGCGGCAGTTCGGGTAGAAGCCCGCCCCATCATGACAGCAATCACCGATATCCGCGCCCGCGAGATTCTCGACAGCCGCGGTTTCCCCACAGTTGAAGTCGAAGTCGTCCTTGAAGACGGGACCATGGGCCGTGCGGCGGTGCCTTCGGGCGCCTCAACCGGCGCGCACGAAGCGGTCGAACTGCGCGACGGCGACAAGAAGCGCTACGGCGGCAAGGGCGTTCTGAACGCTGTCGCCGCCGTCAACGGCGAAATCTTCGACACCATCAGCGGTCTCGACGCCGAAGAGCAGACCAAGATCGACAACGCGATGATCGAACTCGACGGCACGCCGAACAAGAGCCGTCTCGGCGCGAATGCGATCCTTGGTGTTTCGCTAGCCGCTGCAAAGGCCGCCGCGCAATCATCGAATATGCCGCTGTATCGCTATGTCGGCGGCACCAGTGCGCGGCTCTTGCCGGTGCCGATGATGAATATCGTCAACGGCGGCGCGCACGCCGACAATCCGATCGACTTCCAGGAATTCATGATCATGCCGGTTGGCGCGGAGACTTTCCGCGAAGCGCTACGCATGGGTTCGGAAATCTTCCATACGCTGAAGAAGGGCCTGAAAGACGCGGGTCACAACACGAATGTCGGCGACGAAGGCGGCTTCGCGCCGAACCTGAAAGACGCGGACGCCGCACTCGGCTTCGTCATGAAGTCGATTGAAGCGGCTGGCTACAAGCCGGGCTCAGATGTTTTGCTCGCGCTCGACTGCGCCGCGACCGAGTTCTTCAAGAACGGCAAATACGAATACGAAGGCGAGGGCAAGTCGCGCGATCCGGAAGCGCAGGCTTCCTATCTCGCCGATCTCTGCAAGCGCTATCCGATCATCTCGGTCGAAGACGGCATGGCCGAGGACGACTGGGCCGGCTGGAAGATTCTCACCGACAAGATCGGTAAAACCGTGCAACTCGTCGGCGACGATCTGTTCGTCACGAACGAGAAGCGCCTGCGCGAAGGCATCGAGAAGGGCGTCGGCAACGCGATCCTGGTCAAGGTCAACCAGATCGGCTCGCTGACCGAAACGCTGGCTGCCGTCGATACCGCGCATCGCGCGGCCTATCGTGCGGTGATGTCCCACCGCTCGGGCGAAACCGAAGACGCGACGATTGCGGACCTCGCGGTCGCGACCAACTGCGGACAGATCAAAACCGGGTCGCTTGCCCGTTCCGACCGGACCGCGAAATACAACCAGTTGCTTCGGATCGAAGAAGAACTGGGTCCGGAAGCCCGCTATGGCGGCCGGGACGCGCTCCCTCGTTAACGCCTAGGCAATACGAGTCCGGCATAAAAGCCGGATGGTTACGCGCACGCGGCTCGGCCGCTTCTTCCGGGTTCTGGGGCTTTATTGCATCGCAGCTGCGATGATCGCCTATTTCGCGTTCCATGCGCAGCACGGCAATTACGGCATCGAGGCCGGCAAGGCGCTCAAAGAAGAGATCGCGAATCTCACGCAGGACCGCAACCAGTTGGTCATCGAGCGCATGGCGCTCGAGCATCGCAACCAGCTCCTGCGCTCGAACCAGATCGACCCGGATTTGCTCGAAGAACTCGCACGCCGCGATCTTTCTTTTGCGATGCCGAACGATCTCGTCATGATCCTGCGGCGCTAACGCATAGCTCTCGCAATCTCGTTACGTTTCGGCTTCCCGGCCTGAAATTTCGTTTAGTTTCAAGCGCATCCGTCTGGCATTCCAGTGCTGGCGGTAGCGTCACCGCGAATTTTGCGCTAAGCAAATTTCACGGGAGACAAAAACAAAAATGCCTGCCGCCGCCAAAGCAGAGAAAACCGACAAATCCGTTTCGCGCGCAACGAAAGCGCTTGCGTGGGGCAAGGAGCAGGAGCTCACGGCCTATCGCGAGATGTTGCTCATCCGCCGTTTTGAAGAAAAGGCCGGCCAGCTTTACGGCATGGGCCTGATCGGCGGCTTCTGCCACCTCTACATCGGTCAGGAAGCGGTCGTAGTCGGGATGCAGATGGCCCTCAAAGAGGGCGATCAGGTTATCACCGCCTATCGCGACCACGGCCATATGCTCGCCTGCGGAATGGAAGCGAATGGCGTCATGGCCGAACTCACCGGCCGGCGCGGCGGGTACTCCAAAGGCAAGGGCGGCTCGATGCATATGTTCAGCATCGAGAAAAATTTCTTCGGCGGGCACGGTATCGTCGGCGCGCAGGTGTCACTCGGCACCGGCATCGCGTTTGCGAACCGCTACCGCGACAACGGCAATGTCTGTCTCACCTATTTCGGTGACGGCGCTTCGAACCAGGGCCAGGTCTACGAGAGTTTCAACATGGCGGAGCTCTGGAAACTCCCGGTTATCTACATCATCGAGAACAATAAATACGCGATGGGTACTTCGGTCGAGCGTTCGTCGGCCTTGCAGGATTTTTCGAAGCGCGGCGCATCGTTCAACATTCCCGGCGAGAAGGTGGACGGCATGGATGTGCGTGCTGTCTATGAAGCCGGCGCCCGCGCGGTAAATCACGCGCGCACCGGCGAAGGTCCGTTCATTCTGGAAATGCAGACGTACCGCTATCGCGGTCACTCTATGTCGGACCCCGCAAAATACCGCGCCAAGGAAGAAGTCGAAAAAATGCGCACGGAGCGCGATCCGATCGAGTGGGTGCGCAAGCGCATCCTCGAAGGCAAGTTCGTCTCCGAAGACGAAATCAAAAAAATCGACGCCGAGATTCGCCAGATCGTGAACGAGTCCGCGGAGTTCGCGACCAACGATCAGGAGCCGGATCCGTCGGAACTCTATACCGACGTATTGCGGTAGGGCCGGGTAATGCGGACAGTCGGCTTACTCGTCGCTTACACCTCGCTGATCGGCATCGGTCTTAGCTGGATCACCGCGTTTTATTTCTATCTCAGAACACATGGCTCGCTTGCGCCTGAACAGTCGCATCTTCGAGGCCAGTTGTTCTTCAACTGGCTGTTCGTGAACGGCAAGCTGACGGGCGAGGCGCGCGAGAACGCGCGCAAGGTTCACATCGCCATGGCGGTTTTCTTCGTGTGTATCTTGGTTGCCGGCGGCGCGTTCATCGTCGCCGTGGCACCGCGATAAGTCAGGGTTCGAAATGCCGATTGAAATTCTCATGCCCGCGCTTTCGCCCACGATGGAAAAGGGCAACCTCGCCAAGTGGCTGAAGGCCGAAGGCGACGATGTGAAAGCGGGCGACGTTATCGCCGAAATCGAAACCGACAAGGCGACGATGGAAGTCGAGGCGGTCGATGAAGGCAAGCTCGGCAAAATTCTCGTGCCCGAAGGCACGCAGGATGTTGCCGTTAACACACCGATTGCGCTGATCCTTGGCGAAGGCGAGAGCGCGTCCGACGCGCCCGTGAAGTCCGCGCCGAAAAAAGCCGAGGCTCCGGCGAAACAACCCGAAGCCACGTTAGAGAAACGTCCGGCGTCCGCAGAGAAGCCGGTTGAAGCGACACCAGTCGAACTCGATGTGCCGGAAGGCACCGAGATGGTGAACCAGACCGTGCGTGAAGCGCTGCGCGATGCGATGGCCGAGGAAATGCGCCGCGATCCGGATGTTTTCGTGATGGGCGAGGAAGTCGCGGAGTATCAGGGCGCGTACAAAGTGACCCAAGGCCTGTTGCAGGAATTCGGTGCGCGACGCGTGATCGATACGCCGATCACCGAGCACGGCTTCGCGGGTGTCGGCGTAGGTGCCGGCTTTACAGGGCTGAAGCCCATCGTCGAATTCATGACCTTCAATTTCTCGATGCAGGCGATCGACCAGATCGTGAACTCGGCGGCTAAGACGCTTTATATGTCTGGCGGTCAGGTCGAGTGCTCAATCGTATTTCGCGGACCGAATGGCGCGGCGGCGCGCGTGGCCGCTCAGCACAGCCAGGATTTTGCGTCATGGTATGCGCATATCCCCGGCTTGAAGGTTGTCTCGCCTTACACGGCAGCGGACGCGAAAGGCTTGCTGAAATCAGCGATCCGCGATCCGAACCCGGTGATCTTTCTTGAGAACGAAATTCTCTATGGCAAGACCTTCCCGGTGCCGAAGCTCGACGATTATCTGGTCCCTATCGGCAAGGCGAAGGTCGTGCGCCCCGGCAAGGACGTGACGATCCTGTCTTGGTCGATCGGGATGACTTACGCGCTGGAAGCGGCCGAAGAACTCGCGAAGAAACACATCTTTGCGGAAGTGATCGATCTGCGCACCATTCGTCCGCTCGACATGGCGACGATCATCGAGTCGGTCAAGAAAACCGGACGCTGCGTCACGGTCGAAGAAGGCTGGCCGCAATTCGGTGTCGGCTCCGAGATCGCGGCGCGCATCATGGATGAAGCGTTCGATTATCTCGACGCGCCGGTCAAGCGCGTTACCGGTGAAGACGTGCCGATGCCTTATGCCGCGAACCTCGAGAAACTCGCGCTGCCGAATGCGGCGAAAGTTATCGAAGCTGCCCGTGCTGTAACGTACCGCTGAGGCGCGACAATGCCTGTCAACATTCTCATGCCCGCGCTTTCCCCCACGATGGAGAAGGGCAATCTCGCGAAGTGGCTCAAGAAAGAGGGCGACAAGGTCAAGGCCGGCGACGTCATCGCCGAGATCGAAACCGACAAGGCGACGATGGAAGTCGAAGCGGTCGATGAGGGCACGATCGCAAAAATCATGGTGCCGGAAGGCACCGCCGACGTTCCGGTCAATCAGGTGATCGCCGTTCTTGCCGAAGAAGGCGAGGATGCAAGTGCAGCTGCGAAAGCCGCACCAACCGCGCCAAAGCCACAAGTAGCTTCTGCTCCGAAAGCCGATGCGCCGAAACCGACTCCCGCTCCACAAGCAGCGGCACCTGTGCCTGCCGCGCCGAAAGCGAATGGTAGCGGCGGACGCGTGTTCTCATCTCCGCTTGCGCGGCGTCTTGCAAAGGACGCGGGCGTTGATCTTTCGCGGGTCAGCGGCACTGGTCCGCATGGCCGGATCATCGCGCGCGATATCGAATCTGCGAAGTCCGGCGGCGCGCAGATGCGTGCACCTGCCGCGCCTTCAGGCGGCACGATGCCCGGCATTTCGGTGCCGAGCGACGATCAGATCCGTGCGCTTTATGAAGAAGGCTCATTCGAGAGCGTGCCGCACGATTCCATGCGCAAGACGATTGCGCGGCGTTTGCTGGAATCGAAGCTCACGATCCCGCATTTCTATCTGACGGCGGATGTCGATATCGGTTCGCTTCTGCGCGTGCGCGAGGAAATCAACGCGACTGCGCCTGAGAAAGACGGCAAACCTGCCTTCAAGCTTTCTGTGAACGACTTCGTGATCAAGGCGATGGCAGTCGCACTTCAGAAAGTGCCGGATGCGAACGCGACCTGGACCGAAGGCGCAATGCTGAAGCACAAGCATTCCGACATCGGCGTTGCAGTCGCGATCCCCGGCGGGCTGGTTACGCCCGTGATCCGCCAAGCGGAAGGCAAATCGCTATCGGCGATCTCTAACGAGATGAAGGACTTTGCCGCCCGTGCGAAGACCAAGAAGCTGAAGCCCACCGAATACCAGGGCGGTACGACCGCGATTTCCAATCTCGGGATGTATGGCGTGAAAGATTTCGCTGCCGTGATCAACCCGCCGCACGCGACCATTCTCGCGGTCGGCGCGGGCGAGAAGCGGGCCGTGGTTCGCGACGGCGAGGTGGTGGCAGCCGACGTGATGACCGTGACACTTTCCTGCGATCATCGCGCGGTTGATGGGGCGCTGGGTGCGCAACTGCTCGCGGCATTCCGGGAAGCCATCGAGAAGCCGCTTTCGCTGATGGCGTGATATAGTCGCGGGACCCGGAATCAAAGGTCCTCGCCATGGCTGACTCCAAAGGCAACGCAAACGTATTCGCGTATATTTCTTTCTTCGTCGCAGCGCTTTCGCTGGTGGCGACGATGTACCAGGCCTATCTCAACACGCGGTATGTCGAACTGATTCAGACCAGCGTTTCGCGCGGCGAGACGGCGCGTACCTGCAAGGACCTCATCGACGTTTATTTTCAGATCAAGTACCGGACCGGCGCACTAGCGTCCGCGCTGGAGCGCGAGAAAAATCCGAATTCGCCGTATGTGATCGCTGCTTCGTCTGAAGCGCTGAATACGATCAGCCGCTTCGCAGCTCTCGGTACTTTTCTCGCGAATTTTCAGGGCGAGGAGAAGCGGGCACAATACACAGCATTGTCGAACGAACTCGCGCGCATCGTCGGTCTCGCGCACAAGGCGCCGACCGGCGACCCGTCGAAACTGTTCGGCAAAGCCGACGATATGTTCGGCGTCATGAACGCCGATTGCGTGCGGAGTGCAACAACACGGCTCTAGTTTTTCGCGGCTGCGATGATCTTCTTTTTCTCAATCCACTGCACGCTGAGCACGAAGGCGCAGATCGCAAAGCCAGCAATATCGGTCCACACATAAGGAGCAACCAGCATCAACCCGCCGCCGATAAGCAGTGCACGCTGCCACAGACTGGCGCGCGACAAGAAGTAACCGTGTAACCCGCCCGCCAGCAAGGCAATACCGAGTACGGCGAGCGCGAAGCGGTAGATGATCCAGAGCCAACTGTCGTGGATCATTAGAAGTGCAGGCTCGTAGACAAACATGAACGGCACGATGAAGCCAGCCGCGCCGACTTTTACGGCCGCCCAGCCGCTCTTCCAAAGATCCGCTTTCGCGATTCCCGCCGCGGCAAAAACCGCGAGCGCAACCGGCGGTGTGATCGCCGACAACACCGCGAAGTAGAACGCGAACATATGCGCAGCTTGCTCGATCACGCCGAGTTTAATCACAGCGGGGATCAGCAGGGCCGTCAGGATTATGTAGGCGGGCGTCGTCGGCATCCCCATGCCGAGGACGATGGCGGCAACCATCGTAAAGACGAGCGCGAGCAGCAGCGTATCCTTCGAGAGGTTCGTTACATACTGTGTGAAGATGATGCCAAGATTGGTCTGCGTTATAACGCCGATAACAATGCCGGCGCAGGCGCAGGCGAGCGCAACCCCCAGCGCGTTCCTGGCGCCGTCGTAGAACGCTTCGATCACATTCTCGAGCGTGCAGTTCACGCGGGTCGATTTGCGCAGAGCGGCTACCGGAAAGCAAGCAGCGGTGCCCGCAAGTGCGGCGAGCGGTGCGCTGAAGCCGGAATACATCACGATCAGAATGACGAGGATCGGAATGAAAAGGTGGCCGCGTTCCGCCATCACGACCGTCAGGCGCGGCAGTTCCGAGCGGGGGACACCCATGATTCCATGACGCTTGGCTTCAAAATGCACTGCGCAGAAGCAGGCGACGTAATAGAGGATCGCCGGAAGCAGAGCCCAGATGATCACCTGGCCGTAACTGACCTGAAGGTTCTGCGCGATCAGGAAGGCGGCGGCACCCATGATCGGCGGCATGATCTGGCCGCCGGTTGAAGCGGTCGCTTCGACGCCGGCGGCGAAGTGCGGCGCAAAACCGGTTCGCTTCATCAGCGGAATGGAAATCGGGCCATCGACCATGACGTTGGCGACGGCGCTGCCAGAAATGGTTCCGAACAGACTCGAACTAACGACCGCAACTTTACCAGGGCCGCCAGCGGTGTGACCCGTCAGCGACATGGCAAAGTCCATGAACAGCTGGCCAGTGCCGGTTCGCTCCATAAATGCGCCGAACAGCACGAAGATCAAAACATAGGTTGCGGAGACCGAGATGGGAATTCCGAAAATGCCTTCGGTACCCATGTAAAGCTGATCCAGAATGCGGGTCGGCTCTTTCCAGAAAACATAGAAGCCGTAGATCAGAAATACGATCGCGGTAATCGGCAGCGCGAGGCCGATGACCCTTCGCGTCGCCTCGAGTACGACAACGATCATGATGGCCGCCATGATGATGTCCCAAGTGGACAGCGGATCGATCCCGAACGGCGTTCTTTCGTCGATGTATTTTTGATTCCAGAGCAGGTAAATGATCGGCGCAATGCTGACGGCAAGGATAACGTAATCGATCAAGGCTGGCGCCGAACCCTCCCTGCGCGTGAAGGTCGAATGAAGCAGCAGCACGAGCGTAACCGCGAAGAGAACATGGGTTCCGCGAAAGAGCAGCGCCTCGGAGGACCCGAAAACAATCGCCCAGATGTGATAGATTCCCATCGCAACAGCGATGGCGACGGTCGCAATCCGGAACAGACTCGCATGGCTCCAGACCGGAGCGGCTGCCGTATTCGTATTCATTTGATTCTGCCTGATAGACGAACGGCGCGGAGTTTTTCCGCGCCGTTCGCTGGGATCAGTTGGTGACGACGTTTACTCCCGATTCCTTGTAGAAGCGGGCGGCACCTTTGTGAAACGGAATGCCGATGTCTTCCGCCATCTGCTTCGGCGTGAGACCGGTCATCGCCTTGTTGACGGTCGCAAGCGTTGCGATGTTCTGTGCAATCGCCTTGGTCATCGCATAGACCGTCGCTTCCGGAAGATTGCAGCTTGCAACGACATGGGTTGCATAGCCGATCACCTGCGTGTCCTTGTCGTTCTTCGGATAGGTCTTGCCCGGCACGTTAACGAGCGTGTAGCCGGGATTCAGCTTCTTCATACCGGCGAGGCTGCCGGACAGGTCGAGGAGCGTGATGTCACGCGCGGTCGCGAGGTCGAGCACCGAGCCAGCCGGGATCGTGGTGCCGAGCGTGAAGGCCACGGCGTGACCGTCCTGCATCTGCGAGACCGAGTCCGTGTACGATACGAAACTCATCTTCACGTCGTTGTAGGTGATGCCGTTAACCTGGAGGATCTGGCGGGTGATTAACTCGCCGGTGTTGCCGCGCTGCTGCGTGGTGATGCTCTTGCCCTTCAAATCAGCGACCGACTTAATGTTCGCGTCGGTGCGCACGAGAATCTGGAAGTACTGCGGATAGAGCGTCGCAATGTTGCATACATTCTTGTGCGGTTTGTTGAACGGCTCGCGGCCTGCGAGCGCATCGACCGTCGAGATTGAATTGCCGAAGCCTATTTCGGCCTTGTTCTCTTCGATGCCGCGGACATTTGCGATGCCGGCGCCCGGCAGGTTCTGAATCTTCAGACCAGGAACCGCCTTTTCCCAGAGGTCTTTTAACTGGCCGCCGAGTGGCACCCAGACGCCACCCTGCGGGCCTGTCATCAGGCGGACTTCCTGCGCAGCAGCGGGCGAAGCGATAGTGATGGCAATGCCCAACGCGAGCGCAGCCGTGGTCTTGAAACCTTTCATAGTGTTCTCCCCGAGTACGGACGACTCTTTGGCCGTCCTTGTTTTGATTGGGGGCGAGGGTACGCGGGCGCGGGCCGCTGGCACAAGGGTTTTGGCTGTAGATTTGCCCCATGCGGAACCGTCACGGCTGCCGTTCCGCGTAGTGGCTGACGGCAGGGGGATTTGCCTGCTAAATGCCGTCCGAAATAAAGTGGGCGCTGCAACATGGCTGAGACCAATTTCGACGTACTGATTATCGGCGGAGGCCCCGGCGGCTATGTCGCCGCAATCCGGGCCGCGCAGCTCGGATTGAAGACTGCTGTCGTCGAGCGCGCACATCTCGGCGGCATCTGCCTAAATTGGGGGTGCATCCCAACAAAGGCGCTCCTTCGCTCCGCCGAAATCTATCACTATATGCAGCACGCGAAGGACTACGGCCTCTCGGCTTCGAATGTCTCGTTCGATGCGGCTGCGGTTGTTGCCCGCTCGCGTGCAGTTTCGAAGCAGCTGAACGGCGGTGTCGGCTTCCTGATGAAGAAGAACAAGATCACGGTGATCGACGGCGAGGCGAAGATCGCCAAGCCCGGTACTGTAACGGTGACCGGGAAGAGTGCCGGCACGTATCAAGCCAAGCACATCATTATCGCAACCGGTGCTCGTCCGCGCGTGCTGCCCGGCATCGAGCCCGACAAGAAACTGATCTGGACTTACTTCGAGGCGATGGTGCCTGAGAAGATGCCGAAGTCGTTGCTCGTGATCGGCTCCGGCGCAATCGGTATCGAATTCGCATCGTTCTTCCGCACCATGGGTTCGGAAGTCACCGTCGTCGAAGTGCTTCCGCAAATTCTTCCGGTTGAGGACGAAGAAGTCGCGGCTTTTGCCCGCAAGCGTTTCGAGAAGCAGGGCATCAAGATACTCACCGGCACGAAAGTGACAAAGCTCGAGAAGAAAGCGAACTCTGTTGTCGCCACCATCGACGACGGCAAAGGAAAGCCATCGAGCGTCGAATTTGAGCGCGTGATTTCCGCGGTCGGTGTCGTGGGTAATATCGAAAATCTTGGACTAGAAGCGCTTGGCGTGAAAACCGATCGCGGCACCATTGTCACCGACAGCTACGGCAAGACGAATGTCGCCGGCATATATGCGATCGGCGATGTCGCGGGGCCCCCGATGCTGGCGCACAAGGCCGAGCATGAAGGCGTAATCTGCGTAGAGGCGATCAAGGGGCTGAAGCCCCATCCGATGGAAAAGAACCGGATTCCGGGTTGCACCTATTGCCATCCGCAAATCGCATCGGTCGGCCTGACCGAGAAGCGCGCGAAAGAAGAAAAGCGCGAGGTCCGCGTCGGCCGGTTTCCGTTCATGGGCAATGGCAAGGCGATTGCGCTCGGCGAGACCGAAGGCTTCGTGAAGACTATTTTCGACAAGAAGACCGGCGAACTAATCGGCGCACATATGATCGGTGCGGAAGTAACCGAACTGATCCAGGGCTTCGTGATCGCCATGAATTGCGAGACCACGGAAGAAGAGTTGATCCAAGCGGTGTTCCCGCATCCGACGCTCTCCGAAATGATGCATGAAAGCGTAATGGATGCCTACGGGCGAGTGATTCATGTATGATCGACTCGACACGTTTTTAACATTGAGGTGACACGATGAACGATGCACAGACGCTGCTCGGCAACCCGACTACCGGCTTTTTTCTGACGCTGATCATCGGTCTCATCGCGGGCTGGATCGCAGAGAAGGTGACCTCCAGCAATCATGGCCTGTTCACGAACTTGATCGTTGGCGTTGCCGGCGCATTCGTTGGCAACAAGCTTGCCGAAGTCGCGCAGATTCAGGTGTTCGGATTCTGGCGCGGACTGATCGCGGCCAGCATCGGCGCGGTCATTCTGATTTTTGTCTGGCGGATGATTCAGAGCCGCCGTTCGACCATGTAAGATATAGTATGTGAGATAGCGGAACGTTATGGCCGTCGTCATCGATACGCTGAAGAATACCACCCGGCCGCGCCATCCCGAGAAGGCGCACCGGGCGGATTCTTCGCTTCTGCCGAAGCCGGACTGGATTCGCGTGCGCGCGCCGGGTCCGGGCGCGTTCAGCGAGACGGCACGGCTCGTACGTGCGGGCGGGTTGCATACGGTCTGTGAGGAAGCCTCGTGCCCGAATATCGGTGAGTGCTGGGCGCAAAAGCACGCAACCTTCCTCATCATGGGTGACACCTGTACGCGCGCCTGCTCGTTCTGCAACGTGAAGACCGGGCTGCCCGGTGCGCTTGATGCTGACGAGCCGCAAAAAGTCGCCGAAGCGACCGCGAGCCTTGGCCTGAAGCACGTCGTCGTGACTTCGGTGGACCGTGACGATCTCGCCGATGGCGGTGCCGATCATTTCGCAAAAGTCATTCGCGCAATTCGCGTCGCGACCCCGGAAACAACAATCGAAGTGCTGACGCCGGATTTCCTGCGCAAGGATGGTGCGCTGGAAGTTGTCGTCGACGCCGCGCCCGATGTGTTCAATCACAACCTTGAAACCGTGCCTTCGCTTTATCTGCCGGTTCGCCCCGGTGCGCGCTACTTCCATTCGCTGCGGCTGTTGCAGCAGGTGAAGGAACTGAACCCGCGTATGTTCACGAAGTCCGGCATCATGGTCGGCCTCGGCGAAGAGCGGAACGAAGTCTTGCAGGTGATGGACGACCTGCGTTCGGCGGAAGTCGATTTCATCACCATCGGCCAGTATCTCCAGCCGAGCCGGAAACATCATCCGGTTGCGCGCTACGTGACACCGGACGAGTTCGAGAACTTCGCTGCGATCGCGCGCGCCAAGGGCTTCCTGATGGTGACTTCGTCGCCGCTTACGCGCTCGTCACATCACGCAGGCGAGGATTTCGAGAAGCTCCGCGCGGCGCGCGAGAGCGCGCATAAGCGCGGCTGACTTCAATGCATTCCTATCGCACCACGCGCCGGGTAAAGCACTCGGCGGCGAGAATGTTCGACCTCGTTGCCGATGTCGAACGCTATCCCGAATTCGTGCCAATGTGCGAGAGCCTGCACGTACGAAAGCGCAGCGGGGAGGCGGAAGGCGTCGAGATCATCATCGCCGATATGACGGTCGCTTACAAGATCATCCGCGAGACCTTTTCGAGCCGTGTCACGTTGGATAAGCCGAAGCTCGCGGTCCTTGTCGAATATCTCGACGGGCCGTTCTCCCACCTCGAGAACCGTTGGCGCTTCCGCCCGGAAGGCGACAGGTCATCGGAGGTCGATTTCTTCATCGCCTATGAGTTCAAATCGAAGATGCTCGGGATGGTGATGGGCGCCTTGTTCGACTCCGCGTTCCGCCGCTTTGCCGAAGCGTTCGAGAAGCGGGCGGATAAAATCTACCGGGAACAGGCGGTCTAGGCCCCGTAAACGCAATTTAAGACATTGCCGCTATGCCTCGTGGCTTAGTTTTCCGATCAGGCCTGCGAGTAAATGTCCACCATAGAAGCCGCCGCAAACCGCCAGAACCTTGCCGTTCACCTGTTCAAGTATGCGCCGACGATCTTCGCGGTAACGCTGTTCGTATCTGCGCTGTTGCTTTTCGCGGTGCAGCCAATGTTCACGAAAATGGTGCTGCCGAAGCTCGGTGGTGCGCCTGCGATCTGGTCGGTCGCGATGGTCTTCTTTCAGGCGGCACTTCTGGTCGGCTACGCCTACGCGCATTGGCTGACGAAACTTCCGCCCCGCCGCGGCGCGCTGATCCATCTCGGCCTGCTCGGCCTCGCGGCGCTTTCCTTGCCGCTAGGCATTGCTGGCAGTTTCGGTTCGCCGCCTTCTGAGAATATCGAGTTTTGGTTGCTCGCGCTGTTTGCGGTTTCGATCGGGCTGCCGTTCACAGCGCTTGCGGCCAGTGCGCCGCTCTTGCAGCGCTGGTTCGCATCAAGCGGGCATCCGCGCGCGTCGAACCCTTACGTGCTTTATGCTGCGTCAAACCTCGGTTCGTTCGCGGCACTGCTTGCCTATCCTGTCTTGCTCGAGCCGTTGTTGACCCTGCACGAGCAGACCGCGGCGTGGGCCGCTGTATTCGGACTGCTTGCAGTTCTGATCGCGCTTTGTGCGCTGGTCGTTGCTTCCGGCGTGGCTGCAAAGCATGAAACGCGATCTGCAGTTGAGAAGCCGAAGTTTGCCGCGCAGCTTTCATGGATCGCGCTTGCCGCCATTCCGGCCGGGCTTGTCGTTGCCGTCACCGCCTATATCAGTACGGATGTCGCGGCCGCGCCCTTTCTCTGGGTCGTTCCGCTTGCACTTTATCTTCTGACTTTCGTTGCCGTGTTCAACGACCGGCCATGGATTTCGCACGCGAGGGTTGCGCGCATCGTTCCTTACGTGGTGGCGCCGCTCGCAATCAGTATGCTTGGCGGCGACAAGGCGTTCTGGCTCGTCACGATCTCGCTGCATCTCGTCGGGTTCTTTATTCTCACGCTGCTTTGCCACGGCGAGCTTTATCGTCTGCGTCCGGCGCCAGAGCGCCTCACGGACTTCTATCTCGCGACATCCATCGGCGGCGTGGTGGGCGGTGTGTTCACGGGATTGATAGCGCCGAACGTATTTTCGAGTACAACGGAGTATCCGATCTTGGTCGCGGCGGCGGTGCTTGCCTTGCCGGCTGCATTCTCCGGCGGTGTGAGAAATGTCTTGCGCGCAATGGCATTGCCGCTTGCGTTGTCGTTCATTCTGTTCGTCATTCATTACATCGCGGGCGTGCGTATCCCAGCGGGCTGGATGGTCGCGTTTCAGGCTCTGCTGATTGCGATTGCTGCCGGGATTCTGTTCTCCAGAGAAAACCCCGCGCGTATGTTTGCTCTCGTGGTCCTTGCGTTTGCGTTCAGCGGGCTATGGCAGCCGGGGCAAACCAGCATCGAGACCGCGCGGAGCTTTTTCGGCGTCCATAAGGTTGCCGACTCTGCGAACGGCGCTTACCGGCTTCTGTTTCACGGCACGACGATCCACGGTGCCGACAGAATTAGGAACGCGGACGGCTCGCCGGTAATCGGGCGCGCCGAGCCGCTGACTTATTATTATCGCGGCGGACCGATCTCGGAGACCATTCTTGCGACGCGCGCAGCACGCGGCAGACTTGCAAGCGTGGCAGCGGTGGGTTTAGGCACCGGCAGTCTTGCCTGCTATCGCGAGCCGGGCGAAAGCTGGACCTTCTTCGAAATCGATCCGGAAGTCGTGCGGTTGGCACGCGATCCGCAGCGCTTTCGTTTCATTTCTTCCTGCGCGCCGGATATGCCGATTGTGCTCGGCGACGCACGGCTGACGCTTTCGGCTTCGCCGACGCGATACGACCTGATCGTGCTCGATGCATTTTCTTCCGATGCGATCCCGGCGCATCTTCTGACGCGGGAAGCCGTTGCCGGTTATCTGGTGCGGCTCAAGCCGAACGGCGTGATCGTGATGCACATTTCCAACCGTCATCTTGAGTTGTCGAGGATCGTGGCGGCCGTGGGGTTAAGCGAAGGGCTGGTCACGCTCGTCAAGAACGATGTGTCGGCAAACAACTTCGTGAACGATTACAAATCGAATGCGACGGTCGCGGCACTCGCCCGCAACTGGCAGGATCTGGCGATACTTTCGCGTGTACCGGGCTGGGAGCCGGTGATGCCGGAAGGCGTGCAGCCTTGGACCGACGACTATTCCGATCTCATCAGCGCGCTGATCAGGAAGAAATTCTAGACCCGTTTCGGCGCGTCGAGCATTTCTTCGATCAGGGCAAAGGCCGCAATGACAGAGCGGCGGCGCACTTCGTCGCGGCCGATATCGCCGAAGCGGCACTCGCGCGCGTGAAACAGTCCTTCGCGGTTGGCGCAAGCCATGAATACAAGTCCGACGGGCTTTTCAGGCGAACCGCCGCCGGGCCCGGCGATGCCTGTGATCGAAATCGCGATGCTCGTTCCGGCGGCATTCATTGCGCCTTGCGCCATTGCCTTTGCGCATTGTGCACTGACCGCACCGTGCTGAGCGATAGTTTCCTTGCTGACGCCCAATAGCGCCTGCTTCGCCTGGTTCGAGTAGGTCACAAAGCCACGATCGAATACGTCGGACGAGCCGGGGATGTCCGTGATCGCCGCCGCTACAAGACCGCCGGTGCAGGACTCAGCTGTTGCGAGCGTCAGCTTTCGTTCGCGGCAAAGCTCGAATATGCGAAGCGCCGCTTCCCTGGTCTCTTTATCGATCATTTCAAAGTCCACGGGAGCCTGACAGTTGCCGTTGCCATTGCGGCGATGCCTTCGCTGCGGCCGATAAAGCCCAAGCCTTCGTTGGTTGTTGCCTGAATGCCGACACGGCCAATTTCGATCCCGCAGATTTCCGCAATCTTTCCGCGCATCTTATCCCGGTGCGGGCCGATCTTTGGCGTCTCGCAGATCAGCGTGCCGTCGATATGCGCGATCAGCCCGCCGCGTTCGCGAACTCGCTTGATCGCGAATTGCACGAAGGCCGCCGAATTCGCACCGCGCCATTTTGCGTCCGAGGGCGGGAAGTGGTGCCCGATATCACCGTCGGCAATCGCGCCGAGAATGGCGTCAGTTATCGCGTGCAGCAGCACATCGGCATCCGAGTGGCCGGAAAGCGTTTTCGTGTGCTGGATTTTCACGCCGCCGAGCATGACGTGATTGCCGTCGGTGAAGGCGTGAACGTCGTAGCCGGTGCCGGTGCGCACATCGCCCAGCGTCTGCGCCGCATAGGCATTCGCCCGCTCGAAATCCTCCGGCGTCGTAAGTTTCAGGTTCGAGGTCAGTCCCTCGAATATCTTTACCGGCTCACCGGCCCATTCCATGAGCGCGGCGTCGTCTGTAAAGCTGTGCAGGCCTTCCTGTGCCGCGCGGCGATGGGCTGTGAGCAGCGTTTCAAACTCGAATGCCTGCGGTGTCTGGACCGCGCGCAAATCCGCACGTTCGACGTTCTCGACGATCGAGCCGGTCTTATCCACGCGTTTGAGGGTGTCGGTGACGGGGACCGCTGGAATGGCGGCACCGTGTTTGCGGACCGCAGCAATGGCGCGGTCGATCAAAGCAATATCGGCAAAAGGACGCGCCGCGTCGTGCACGAGCACGAAGCGCGGCGCAGTAGGCACCAGATTTTCCAGGCCCGCGAGAACCGAGGCCTGTCGTGTCTTGCCGCCGGGGACGGCCGGAAGACACTTTGGCAGACGGGTGGATGCTCGCCCGTACTCCGCGACATCCTTGTGACGGATGACCGCCTGAACCGCCCCGACTTCGCGATGATCTGTGAATAACCTGAGGGATCGGCGCAAAACCTGTTCGCCGCCGATCAGCCGGTACTGCTTCGGTGATCCGGCTCCCGCACGGGTTCCGCCGCCTCCGGCCACGACAATGGCAGCGAATTCCACAGCAAAGCTCCCTCAAGCGCGAGAATTACCCTGATTTCCTAGCCTATTCCTCCGCGCAGGTCGCGTTGGGTGCAATGCAATAAAGCCCTTGCCTCGGAAGTAGACTTGACTAAGATGTGGGCACGAAATTTTGGGCCTATTTTCTAGGCAGGGCTGCTTGAGCATCAACTCCGCGAAACAGAACTTCGAGATCGGGCCGCACCAAATCGCGGCGCGGGCCTTTCTCGCGCCCATGGCCGGGATCACCGATCTTCCGTTCCGGCGCATGGCCAACCGCTACGGTGCCGGTCTTGTCGTATCGGAAATGATCGCCTGCGAATGGCTCGCAGGCGGCAGCGCGGAAGCGCAATTGCGAGCGGAAGGCTCTGGCGTCGGCCATCACGTTGTCCAGCTCGCTGGATGTGAGCCTCGCTGGATCGCGGAAGGTGCGCGTGTCGCGGAAGGCGCGGGTGCCGACATCGTCGATCTCAACATGGGCTGTCCTGCGAAGTCAGTCACGACAGGTGCGGCGGGCGCGGCACTTCTGCGCGACGTTGACAACGCAGTTCGCCTGATTGAAGCCGCAGTCAGCGCCGTGAAAATTCCGGTCACGGTAAAAATGCGGCTCGGCTGGGACGACGACACGATCGTTGCCCCAGAGCTTGCGCGTCGCGCGGAAGCTGCGGGCGTGAAGATGGTCGCGGTGCATGGCCGGACTAGGCAGCAGTTCTACAAAGGCAAGGCCAACTGGTACGCGATCTCGCGCGTGAAAGCGGCCGTCTCCATTCCTGTCGTCGCAAACGGCGATCTCGAAAGTTACGAAGATGCTGCGGCGATGATCTCCGAATCGGGAGCCGATGCGGTAATGGTCGGGCGCGCGGCGCGCGGCCGTCCGTGGCTGCCGGGAAATATCGGGCGCTTCATAGAAAGCGGCGTGCGCGCAAGCGATCCCGCAATCGAAGACCAGCGCGACAATCTCATCGAACTTTATGATGCGTGGCTCGGGCAATATGGCCACGCCCGCGGCGCGAAGGAAGCCCGCAAGCATATCGGCTGGGCGTTAGAGGCCGCGGGCCGTGCAGTCAATCTCTCGGCGGATTGGGTCAAAGGCTGGCGCGCGCAACTGCTTGCGGAAAACGCGCCATCGCGTGTCGTGCTCGGCATTCACGATGCCTTCGATGAACTGGGTTGGAAAGCCGCAGCATGAGAAACGCACGCGCGGAGAAAACGATGACCCAGGTCTCGGGCGTCGCGGATGCGGTGCTGGACGCGCTTCCGCATCCCGTGATCACGATCGCTCCTTCGGGCACGATCGCAAACGCGAATGCTGCCGCCGAAGCTTTTTTCGAAGCCGGCGTGCCCGTGCTTCGCCGCCACCGGATTCACGAGATCGTTCCCTTCGGCAGTCCGCTGATCGCACTGATCGAGCAAGTGAGAATGCGCAACGCCGCGGTCAACGAGTATCGCGTCGATCTCGGCACCCCGCGTAACGGCGGCGAGCGCATTGTCGATATTCACGTCGCGCCAATGCCGGAAAATCAGGAGCACGTCGTCGTGATGCTGCAGGAGCGCACGATGGCCGACAAGATCGACCGTCAGCTCACGCATCGCGGTGCTGCGAGATCGGTGACGGCGCTTGCGTCTATGCTGGCGCATGAAATCAAGAATCCGCTTTCGGGCATTCGCGGTGCTGCGCAACTGCTCGAACAATCCGCCGACGATGGCGACCGGGCGCTGACGCGCCTCATCTGCGACGAGGCCGACCGCATCGTGAAGCTGGTCGACCGCATGGAAGTCTTCTCCGACGAACGGCCTATCGAGCGCGATGCCGTCAACATTCACGCGGTACTCGAGCACGTGAAAAAGCTCGCCGCTTCGGGCTTTGCCAGCCGCATCAAATTCGTTGAGGAATATGACCCCTCGCTGCCCGCGGTGTTTGCGAACCGCGATCAGCTTGTTCAGGTGTTCCTGAACCTGATCAAGAATGCAGCCGAGGCGATCGGGGAGGCCGACGACGGAGAAATCCTGCTCAGTACCGCATTTCGTCCCGGCGTGCGTCTGACAGTACCGGGTTCTTCGACGCGCGTGAGCCTGCCACTCGAGTTTTGTGTTCGCGATAACGGTCCCGGCGTGCCGGAAGATGTGCGTCCGCATCTGTTCGATCCCTTCGTGACCACGAAGACGAGCGGCAGCGGGCTGGGGCTTGCGCTAGTCGCCAAGATCATCGGCGACCACGGCGGCATCGTAGAATGCGATAGCCAGCCGCGCCGGACCACGTTCCGCGTATTGCTGCCAACTTATTCTCAAACCGGCGCTCTTGCGCATTCGGATCAGTGAGGACGGCGCTAATGCCTTCTGGAAATATTCTCGTTGCCGACGACGACGCCGCAATCCGGACTGTGCTCAGTCAGGCACTGTCGCGTGCGGGATACGAAGTCCGTTCGTGTGGAAACGCGGCGACGCTCTGGCGGTGGGTAAGTCAGGGCGACGGCGATCTCGTGATCACCGATGTCGTGATGCCGGACGAAGACGCATTCAGTATGTTGCCGCGCCTGAAGAAGATGCGGCCCGAACTGCCCGTGATCGTGATGAGCGCGCAGAATACGTTCATGACCGCGATCAAGGCGTCCGAGCACGGTGCTTACGAATATCTGCCGAAGCCATTCGATCTGAAGGAATTGATCGGCATCGTCGGCCGCGCGCTCTCGGAGCCGAAAAAGACCAACGCCGCGCCGGCCAAACCGGAAGATCTGGAAAACATTCCGCTCGTCGGCCGCTCGCCGGCAATGCAGGAAATCTATCGCTTGCTCGCAAGGCTCATGCAGACCGACCTCACCGTGATGATTTCGGGCGAGTCCGGCACCGGCAAGGAACTCGTCGCACGCGCGCTTCACGACTATGGCAAGCGCCGCGCTGGACCGTTCGTACCGATCAACATGGCCGCGATCCCGCGCGACCTGATCGAGGCCGAACTGTTCGGACATGAGAAGGGCGCCTTCACCGGCGCGAACACGAAAAACATCGGCCGCTTCGAGCAGGCCGAAGGCGGCACGCTGTTCCTCGACGAAATCGGCGACATGCCGATGGAAGCGCAGACGCGTCTGTTGCGCGTATTGCAGCAGGGCGAATACACGACCGTCGGCGGCCGCACGCCGATCAAGAGCGACGTGCGCATCATCGCAGCCACGAACAAGGATCTGCGCATCCTGATTCAGCAGGGACTGTTCCGCGAGGATCTGTTCTTCCGTCTCAATGTCGTGCCGCTGCGCCTGCCGCCGCTGCGCGAGCGCACCGAAGACGTGCCCGACTTGATCCGCCACTTCTTTACGCTGGCCGCCCGCGAAGGTCTGCCGCACAAGCAGATTGAAAACGCCGCGCTCGACCGACTGCGCCGCTATCGCTGGCCCGGCAACGTGCGCGAACTCGAAAATCTCGTGCGGCGTCTTGCGGCGCTTTATCCGCAGGAGGTCATCAGCCTTTCGATCATCGATGCCGAACTGACACAGCCGGCATCCGAGCCGTCGCCGGAAGCAAATGCGAAAGACGAGTCGCTTACTTCATCCACCGAGCGCCACCTCTCCAAGTATTTCGGAGGCTTCGGCGATAACCTGCCGCCGCCGGGGCTCTATCACCGCATCCTTCGCGAGGTGGAGACACCCCTGATTTCCGCGGCGCTTGCGGCGACGAGGGGCAATCAGATCAAGGCCGCGGAGTTGCTTGGCGTGAACCGGAATACGCTCCGGAAGAAGATCAGGGACCTCGATATTCAGGTCATTCGTTCGACCCGCTAACCGTCTTATTTGACAGGGCTTGCCTAACGGCCGGCGCTGTCACATTTTTGCACCAGTGTTGTCTGTATGCATCAGCCGCCGGGTCGTCCGGCCTCCTGATGGCGGTTCATGGCCGATTCTGTCGCTTCTTCCGAACCAGTGTTGTCTGCGCAATCAGCGCCGTTCCCCAAGCCGCCGCGGCGGCTAACGGCCTATTTTGCGCCGATCATGGTGGTGCTGGCGCTGGTCTCGGCGCTGGTCACATTCCTGATCCTCACCGGCCTTACCCCAATACTGCCGACGCACAATGTCGTGGTGACCGTGCTGCTCGCGAACGCCGGCATGGTTTTGGTGCTGCTCGCTGTCGTCGGTTGGGAAGTGTTCAACGTCATGCGTGCGCAGCGCCGGGGCAGGGCTGGCGCGCGGCTTCACGGCCGCATCGTGCTTCTGTTCGGTATTGTTGCGATCGTGCCTGCGATTTTAGTCGCCATTATTGCGAGCATTACGCTCGACCGCGGTCTCGATCGCTGGTTTTCGCAGCGGACGCGCGCGATCATCGGCAACGCTATTACGGTCGCCGAGACTTACGTGCGCGAGCACGGTCTCAATATCCGGCAGGACCTGGTCGCGATGGCGACCGACCTCTCGCGCATGAAAGAAATCTATGACGGGGATCGCACGCGCTTCCGGCAGATTCTGACGACACAAGCGCAGCTTCGCGGTGTGCCGAGCGCGGTTTTAATTCGAGCCGACCTTACGGTTGTCGAGCGCGCGGAAATCAATGTCGGGCGCGAGTTTCTGATTCCGCAAAATATCATCGTCAAGGAAGCGACGGCGCAGCAACCGATCGTCTATGTGCCGCCTTCGTCGGATTATGTCGCCGCGATCATTCCGCTGATCGGCTACGAAGACACTTATCTCTTCATCGCGCGTCCGATCGACCCGAAGGTCATTCAGTATCTGCGGCAGACCGAAGCAAATCTTCTGGAGTATCGCGGCCTCGAGCAGCGGCGTTTCGGTGTGCAAATCGCCTTCGCATTGATGTACGCGGTGATCGCGCTCATTCTTCTGCTCTCGGCAGTCTGGATTGGTCTTGCCTTCGCGAACCGTCTGGTCGCGCCAATCCGCCGACTGATTACGGCCGCCGACCTCGTCGCGTCCGGCAATCTCTATGTGCAGGTGCCGGTCCGCCAATCCGAAGGCGACCTCGCCAATCTCGGCGACAGCTTCAACAAAATGACGACCGAGTTGCGTACGCAGAATACCGATCTTGTCCGCGCACGCGACCAGATCGACGAGCGGCGGCGGTTCGGTGAGGCCGTGCTCGCGGGTGTCGGCGCGGGCGTGATCGGTCTCGATGCCGCCGGCAAGATCACCATTCTCAATCGCTCGGCGGAACGCCTGCTTGGCGTGACCGAAGGGGCGATGATCGGGCGAGAGGCGGTCGAAGCGATTCCGGAAATCAACACGCTCATCCGCGAGGCTTTTGCCGACAATTACCGTGTGAACGGGACGGTGACGATGTCGCGCGGCGGGCGGGAGCGCACGTTTAATGTGCGGGTCACGACCGAGCAGGCCGACGAGACCGAGCACGGTTATGTGATTACGCTCGACGATATTACCGAGCTAGTAACCGCGCAGCGCTCCTCCGCATGGGCGGATATCGCGCGGCGCATCGCGCATGAGATCAAGAACCCGCTGACGCCGATTCAGCTTTCCGCAGAGCGCCTCAAGCGCAAATACGGCAAGACGCTGTTACAGGATCGTGAAATTTTCGAGCAATGCACCGAAACCATCATCCGCCAGGTCGGCGACATCGGACGGATGGTCGACGAATTCTCTTCTTTTGCGCGTATGCCGAAACCGGTCGTCGAGAGCCAGGACCTCGCGGAAACGATCCGGCAAGCCGTATTTTTGCAACGCGTCGGTCATCAGAACATCAAATTCGACACCGAACTTCCGCATGGGGTGATGACCGCGCGTTTCGACCGCCGTCTGATCTCGCAAGCGTTGACGAACATTCTGAAGAACGCGGCGGAAGCGATCGAAGCTTTGCCGCAGGAGGAGCGGGACAATGGCCGGATACTGGTTCGCACTTCACACGAAGACGAGATGATCGCAATCGACGTGATCGACAACGGGCCCGGTCTACCGAAGGAAAACCGCGAGCGCTTGCTCGAGCCTTATGTGACTACGCGAGAAAAGGGCACTGGCCTTGGTCTTGCGATTGTCGGCAAGATTTTCGAGGAGCACGGCGGGCGTATCGAACTGAACGACGCGCCGGACGGGCGCGGCGCCTGGATCAGGCTGACCTTAGCCTCGAACGGAACGAGTGCTGCAATAAGCACAGTAGAAGACAATAAGCAGGACGCAGTGAGCTGAAGATGGCGAACGATATCCTAGTCGTTGATGACGAAGTCGATATTCGCGAACTGGTCGCGGGTATTCTGGAAGACGAGGGTTATGCGGTCCGCACCGCTGGCAACGCCGACGACGCGCTAGGCGCGATAGAGTCGCGCCGCCCGCAACTCGTGCTGCTCGACATTTGGCTCGAGGGGAGCCGTCTCGACGGGCTCGCGCTGCTCGATGTGATCAAGTCCAATCATCCGGATTTGCCGGTCGTGATGATCTCTGGCCACGGCAATATCGAAACCGCGGTTGCTGCGATCAAGCAGGGCGCATACGACTTCATCGAAAAACCGTTCAATGCCGACCGCCTCGTGGTGGTTGCGAGCCGCGCGATCGAAACGCTCCGGCTGCGGCGCGAGGTAAATGCGCTGAAGCAGCTCAACCCGCAGGCGCAAAAACTAGTCGGTCAGTCGGCTGCGATGAACACGCTCCGGCAGACCATCGAGCGCATCGCACCCACGAACAGCCGCATTCTGATCGTCGGCCCCTCGGGCTCGGGCAAGGAACTCACTGCCCGCATCATTCATAACTCCTCTGCGCGCGCGAGCGGGCCGTTCGTCGGGATTAACGCCGCCGCGATTACGCCGGAACGTATGGAGATCGAGCTTTTCGGTACCGAAGGCGACAGTGAACATCCGCGCAAAGTTGGCGCGCTCGAAGAAGCAGATGGCGGTACGCTCTTCATCGACGAGATCGCCGATATGCCGCGGGAGACGCAGAACCGGATTTTGCGTGTGCTCACCGACCAGACATTTCAGCGCGTGAGCGGAAATACAAAGGTGCAGGTCGATGTTCGCATCATTTCGTCGAGCGCGCGCGATATCGAATACGAAATCGCGGAAGGCCGCTTCCGCGAGGACCTGTTCCATCGCCTGAGCGTGGTGCCGATCCGTGTGCCGCCGCTTGCGGAGCGCCGTGAAGACGTTCCGGAACTGGTGCAGCATTTTCTGGATCAGATTTCAGTCACGACGGGCCTCACGAAACGCATGATCGGCGACGACGCACTTGCAGTTCTTCAGTCGCATGACTGGCCGGGCAATGTCCGGCAATTGCGAAACAACGTGGAGCGGCTGCTCATTCTCGCGGGCGGCGATGTGCAGAGTGCGATTACCGCGGACCTCTTGCCGCCGGATGTCGGGTCGCTGGTGCCGAGTATGCCGAACGGCAACGGCGGCGAGCAACTGATGAGCTTGCCGCTTCGCGATGCGCGCGAAGTGTTCGAGCGCGAGTATCTCGTAGCCCAGATTAACCGGTTCAGCGGTAATATCTCCCGCACTGCGGAGTTTGTCGGGATGGAGCGCTCGGCACTCCATCGCAAGCTCAAGGCGCTCGGGATCGACGAGCGCGCGCGCTAAGGCCAAGATATGTCACGTATTGCCTATGTGAACGGACAATACGTACCGTTCCGCGAAGCGCACGTTCATATCGAGGATCGCGGCTATCAGCTTGGCGACGGCGTGTACGAAGTCTGCGAGATCCGCAACGGCTCGCTGGTCGACGAGCGGCGCCACTTGCAGCGGTTGGAGCGCTCGCTTTCAGAACTCCGGATGACATTGCCGCTGGCGCCTTCGGCTTTGCGTTTTGTGATGGAAGAAACGGTTCGGCGCAACCGGGTGAGGGACGGGCTTATCTACCTGCAAGTGACGCGCGGCGTTGCGCGGCGCGATCACGGATTCCCAGAGCAAGCAATCAAACCCGCGCTGGTCGTTACCGTTCGTGCTCTTGACCGGAGCAAGATCGAAGCAAACGCCGGAGCGGGCATCGCGGTCATCACCGTGCCGGACGATCGCTGGGACCGCGTTGACATCAAGACGATCGGTTTGCTTCCAAATGTGCTTGCAAGACAGAAAGCAAAGGACGCGGGAGCAAAAGACGCATGGTTCGTCGATGCCGAAGGCTTCGTCACCGAAGGTGCTGCTTCCAACGCATGGATCGTGACGCATGACGGCGTGCTGGTGACACGCCCGAGCTCGAACCGGATTCTCACCGGCATCACCATGACGGTTGCGAAGGAGATTGCTTTGCGGCTTCAGATGAAGGTGGAAGAGCGCGCCTTCAGCGTCCAGGAAGTGCTCGCGGCAAGCGAAGCGTTTCTGACCTCGGCAACCCAGACGGTCATGCCGGTGATCAGCATCGATCGCCGCAAGATCGGTTCGGGCAAGCCGGGGCCGGTTGCAAAACGACTGCGGGAAGAGTTCCACCGCGTGGCGGAAATTGGCCGGAAGATCGTCTAAGCCTTTGGCTTTTCAGCGCGAAATGATGTCGTAATTCTACGAGGTACAATCTTGCGTAGCGCTGGGAACACGCCTCTAATGGCTTGTCACGGACAGGTAATGTCCGGACAGGGATGGCTGAAAGTGGGCCATTCAAGAAATCGCTCGCCCGAACCAAGAAGGAAAATCCCCATGGCGGCGGATAGAACACAAAATCTCCAGGATACTTTTCTAAATTATGTCCGGAAGAACAAAACACCGCTCACAATTTTTCTTGTGAACGGCGTCAAGCTTCAGGGTGTCGTGACGTGGTTCGATAATTTTTGCGTATTGCTGCGCAGGGACGGACACGGTCAGCTTGTGTACAAACACGCAATCTCGACCATCATGCCGGGGGCTCCCATTTCGCTGTTCGAGGGTACTGACGACAGCATTCCTGCCGGAGACAAAGCCTAGTTGGAGCCAAGAAAACCGAAACATAAGAAGTCGCGGAAGCCGGAGAACCCGGCTTCCGGCGGCGCAAGTGCGCGCGATGCGGCGAAGGTCGCGGTCGTCGTGCCGGTGCTTGCCCGTGGCAAGGACACCAGCGGAAATATGCGCGACCCGCAGGCACGGCTCGAAGAAGCGGTCGGGCTTGCGGCTGCAATCGAACTGCTAGTCGTGAATGCCGGCGTTGTTACGCTCGGCACGATCCGGCCCGCGACCTATATCGGGTCCGGCAAGGTCGAAGAAATCGCCGGCATCGTGAAGGCGGAAGACGCGGGCGTCGTCTTTGTCGATTGCGCGCTCTCTCCGGTGCAGCAGCGCAATCTGGAGAAGGCATGGGGCGCGAAGGTCGTCGACCGTACCGGGCTTATTCTCGAAATTTTCGGCGCGCGTGCGCGAACGAAGGAGGGCACGCTTCAGGTCGAGCTTGCGCATCTCAATTACCAGCGCAGCCGTCTCGTGCGTTCATGGACCCATCTTGAGCGCCAGCGCGGCGGCTTCGGCTTTCTTGGCGGCCCCGGCGAAACGCAGATCGAAGCGGACCGGCGGCAGATCGACGAGCGGATCATTCGCATCGAACGCGAACTCGATTCGGTCAAGCGCACGCGCGCGCTGCACCGGCAGAACCGCAAGCGCGTGCCTTATCCGGTCGTGGCGCTCGTCGGATACACCAACGCCGGCAAATCGACGCTGTTCAACCGGCTCACGGCCGCAAATGTGCGCGCGGAAGATTTGCTGTTCGCTACTCTCGATCCGACCCTGCGCGGCATTGAGTTACCCGGCGGCACAAAGGCGATCCTGTCCGATACGGTTGGATTCTTATCCGAGCTTCCGACGCTGCTGGTGGCGGCATTCCGCGCGACCCTCGAAGAGGTGATCGAAGCCGATCTGATCCTGCATATCCGTGACATTTCGCATCCCGACACGGCGGCACAGGCGACGGACGTGCTCAATGTGCTCGCCGACCTCGGCATCGATATCAACGATCCCAAGAAAATCATCGAAGTCTGGAACAAGAGCGACAGGCTGGACGCCGAAGCACAGGAGAACGCCCGCAATCACGTGAAGCGGCTTCCGGAATCGCTGCGCCCGCTTTTGCTCTCGGCTTTGACGGGTGAGGGTCTCGATACTCTCTTGCGCGCAATCGCGGACAAGATTGCGGCTGGCTGGCCGGTCGTTTCGCTTGTGCTGAACCCGGCAGATGGCGCGAATTTGAGCTGGCTGCATCGCCACGGCGAAGTGCTTTCGCAGGAGCTCAAAGGCGACGAGCAGATTCGCGTGGAAGTGCGCATGGCACCGGAGAAAGCCGAAGAGTTCCGGCGCCGCATGAAGCCGAAGTCGTCAGCGGCCTGACGCCTGCCGGTAGATGCTGGCGCAATAAACCATGCTCGCCGCGGTCTGCGGAAAGAATACGAGCACTTTCACAAGCAACAGGCAGAACAGCGCGGGAAGCGACGCACCGGTTGCAATCTTTTCGAAGGATTCCACATTCACGCCAAGCACCGGGCTGAGTGATGCTTCAATCGAGGCATCGATGATCATGAAAAGAATGGTCATTCCGAGCATACCGCCCAGAATGCGCAGGCCCGCGCCGCTGGTTGCCCGCCATGCCTCGCGCAGCGTCTGTCTATCTCCAACCGCTGCCGCAATCATCCAGGTAATCATCCTGCCGGCCAAATAGATCGCGGCTACTACCGAGAATATAGCGAGCGCGATGAGTGCGATAATCGCAACGACAATGAGTACTCCCGACGGCTCGCCGTCGCCGGTCAGCAATCCGATAATTCCAATACCGGCGAATAGCGGCGGGAAGAAAATCAAAGCCACTGCGAGAACAATAAAAACCGTAAGTGAAACGACACGAAGTAGAAACAAACCAAACACGGGAAGAACGGATAGGATTTCTTCCTGTAGCAGCCAGTTCCTGACTATCACGATGTAGTAAGTCACGCTGACAAGAAAGCCCGCGAGCAGACCGGCCCCAACAACCACGTAAGCCGCGATTTCGTTCTTCTCACGCGCAAAATACGCGATTGCGCCGAACAGCAGCGCGGCCACCACGACGACGAAGGCGAGGTATTTCCAAGACAGCCGGAAGAATGCAGGGAAGTTTTTCGTGATGTACGAGAACGCGTCACTCAGCGCATTGGCAACCGAGATCGGGTTGGGAGCGAGAGCAGGCGGATTGACTGGTTCAGTCATTTTTATTCCCCGGAAGACGCGGCTTGCTTCTCAGCCTGCCAGTAGTCTTCGAGCACGTCCAATGACGTTTGTTCGAGCGGTATTCCCGCGGCGAGTGCGCGCCGTTCAACGCCGCGAAATCGGCGTTCGAATTTCAGGGTCGCATTGCGAAGCGCGAGCTCAGGATCGATTTTCGTACGGCGCGCGTAGTTAACAAGCGAAAAGAGCAGGTCGCCGATTTCTTCCTCGGTCTCGGACGGCGAATTCGCGGCTTTCAATTCCGCAATTTCTTCGTGAATCTTATCGAGCACGCCGGTTACATCCGGCCAGTCAAAGCCGACTTGCGCCGCGCGCTTCTGGATTTTCTCCGCGCGCGTGAGCGCAGGTAAAGCAACAGGCACGTCATTAAGAACGCTTTCGTCTTGCCTGCGTTTATCTTTGCGCTCCTCGGCCTTGATCTTTTCCCAGAGCGATTTGACGTCATCCGGCGACAGATCGCGCTCGGCACCAAAGACGTGCGGGTGACGGCGGATCAGTTTTTCCGTGATGGCGAGCACGACATCATCGAACGCAAATTCTTTTGCTTCTTCAGCAATGCGGGCGTGAAAAACGACCTGCAACAGCAGATCGCCAAGTTCGTCCCTTAAGTCCTGCATATTATCGCGCGCGATCGCGTCGGCGACCTCGTAGGCTTCCTCGATGGTGTATGGCGCGATCGTCGCGAAACTCTGCTTCAGATCCCACGGACAGCCGGTTTCTGGCGTCCGGAGCCGCGCCATGATCTCGATGAGCCGGGCAATATCACGCGAAGGCTGCATTTTTATGGGCTCCCAAAGCGGCCAGTTCTTCCTGCCAGTCTGATTCGCAGAAGACATATTATGGAATATCTATAGGCAGGCAGGCTGGGACCGGCATGAATTTCCATCAAATTTGAATCATCTCCAGCGGCTCATTTTAATCTACCGAAGCCATACTGGCGCTAAGGGAATGCTTTTTCGGGGCTGGAATTTTTATGGCTATGGCGGATTTTCAGCGCGGGCCAGCGCGGCTTCGCTGGCTTTTGATTGCAATTGTCGCGCTCGCGGCATTGCCGGTTTTTGCGTTGTACCTCGCGCGTCTGAACTCGAGTAACGAGCGCGCGCTCATCGAGGCGCGTGAATTTGCGCAGTCGCTGGCGCGCTCCGGCGCGATGCAGCAGCAAAATCTTGTCATGAATTCCCGCGGCCTTGCTGAAGCGCTGCGTCACGTCCCGGCCCTCCAATATCACAGCGCGGATTGCGAAACGCTGCTCTCGGAAGTGAATGCAAAGGCGGCCTGGGCGTCTTCGCTCTTCCTCTTGAACAACAAGGGCGTACCGATCTGTTCGAGCCGCGCGGGTTCACAAGGGTTGAACTTCTCCGACCGGCAATATTTCAAGGACGCGATGCGAACTGGAGAGTTCGTAATCAGCGAAGCGATCATCGGCCGCATTTCGAAGCAACCGGTCGTCGCCGCCGCGCTACCGGTGAAGAACGCGATCGGTCAGATTTCCGGCGTGCTCGTCATTGGCGTCGAACTCAACTGGATTTCCGCGCTCGCCGATGCGGTCCATGAGCGCTACGGCGGCTCGGTTCTCGCTATCAATAACGAAGGCGGCCTCGTCTCGCGTCATCAGCGCTATTCCGGCCGCGCCAGCGTATCCGAAACCGGCACCAGCGATGCGACCTTACGCAAGCTGCTTCAGGCCAAAACCCCGGTTGTCGAGATCGAGGAATTCGGTGTTACGCGCATTTTCGGTCTAGCTCACCTGAAAGATATGCAATTGACCGTGGCAGTGGCGTTCGACCGCGAGGCCGTGCTCGAGCCGATCCGGCAACGGTTCTGGGTCGATCTTTCGTGGCTGCTCCTGATTGCAGCGGGCTCTATCGGCCTTGCGCTTACGGTTGCGGAGTTTAGCGTTTTGCGCGGCGTGCGGACGCTGAACAGTACCGCGCTTCGGCTCAAGGCCGGCCGCATGGGTACACGCGTCAATCTTTCGCCGCGGGTTGCGACCGAGCTGCATGATCTCGCCGCGAGCTTCAATTCCATGATCGCTGAGTTCGAGAGGCTTGCTTATCTTGACCGCCTCACCGGTCTCCCGAACCGCCGCTATCTGGAGCGCCAGATGCTTGCCCGCGGCACCGAGCGCGACAAGCGCGGCAACCTGATTCCAGAGGCACTGCTCGCGATCGACCTCGACGGCTTCAAGCCGGTCAACGATATTTTCGGCCACGCCATGGGCGACAAGGTGCTGACCGCGGTCGCGCGGCGTATCGCAGCGGTCGCAAGCGACCGCGCGACGGTTGCGCGCCTCGGCGGCGACGAGTTCGTGGCCCTGATCGCGCTTCCCGGCGCGCTGGACCCCCGCGCGTCCGCCCGCGCCTTCGGCGACGAAATCCGGCTGGCGCTTCAGGAGCCGGTCGAAATCGATGGAAACCGTTTTCCGGTTGGTGCCAGTGTCGGCGTTGCAGTCGTTCCCGAGGACGCTGAGACGCTTGCAGGCGCCCTCGTGATCGCCGACGCCGCGCTCTATGAGGCCAAGCGCTTGGGGCGCAACCGCGTGGTCGATCAGGCGCCTTCTCTCGCGTCAGAGGGCGAGGCCGACCACGATGGCCTGCTCGAAGGTTATTGGACCGGGCTGGACCTAGTCGGCTATGGGAAATAGAAACAGTAATATCAATGGCTTGATGGCTTACTCTATCAAATAGGTAGATACTTCTCTTTGAAGCCTATATCGCCGTATGTAACTGTTATATCAATTTGTTTTATATAGATATTTTCATCCCATCATAAGCCGGCTGGACATTCTCTGGCAGCCGCGACTTCAGCTCCTCGAAGTCTAGATCCGTGTGCAGGTTGGTCAGCACCGCCTGCTTAGGCTTCACGCGCGTAATCCATTCGAGCGTCTCATCGACCGAGAAGTGGCTCGGATGTGGCCGGTAGCGGAGCGCATCCACGATCCACAGGTCGAGCCCCTCTAGCGCCGCCAAACTTGATGCCGGAAGGTCGCTCACGTCGCAGGAATAGGCCGCAGCACCGATCCGGAAGCCCAGCGCCTGGCTTGAACCATGCTGCATTGGGAAAGGGAGTGCCGAGACATCCCCGCCCTTACCGGCAATCGTAACTTCGCGGCCCTCGCGCATCCGATGTTCCTGCAAGATTGGCGGATAATCGCTGCCAAGGGGCGTCTCGAAGCAATAGCCGAAGCGCTCGTGCAGCAGTTTCGAGGTCTGCTCGTCGGCATAGACATCGATGCGTTTACGCTGAACCAATGCAAGCGGCCGCAGGTCGTCGATTCCGTGCGTATGGTCGGCGTGGTCGTGCGAATAGAGCACCGCATCGAGTGCGCTGACATTGGCGTCGAGCAGTTGCTCGCGCAGATCCGGCGAAGTGTCGATCAGAACCGTGGTGCGGCCGTCCGCAGTTTCGCGCTCGACTAGAAGCGAGCAGCGGCGGCGGCGGTTTTTCGGGTTATTTGGATCGCACGCCCCCCAGCCTTGTCCTACGCGCGGTACGCCGCCGGAAGAGCCGCAGCCGAGAATGGTGAAGGTATAGGTCATGCAAGCAAAGCTTACGCCGCGCGTGGAACCTTGGAGAAGAGGCGGAAGAAGTTATCCGTGGTCTGGCTTGCAATAGTGTCGAAATCCGTGTGGCGCGCTGCCGCAAGCGCGCGTGCGGTATTGGTGACGTAAGCCGGTTCGTTGCGCTTGCCACGATAAGGCTCGGGCGCAAGATACGGCGCGTCGGTTTCGACCAGAATCCGGTCTTCGGGAACGCTGGCCGCGACCGCGCGTAGCGCCTCGCTCTTCTTGAACGTAATCACCCCGGAAAACGAAACATAACCGCCGAGCGCAACACCGCGCCTCGCGAGATCAGGCCCGCCAGTAAAGCAATGAAGTACGAAGGGAAACGCGCCTTTGGCGGATTCCTCTTCGAGTATCCGGGCAACGTCGTCGTCGGCTTCGCGGGCGTGGATCACAAGCGGCAGCCCGGTTTCGCGCGCGGCTGCGATGTGGCGGCGGAAGCCCTGCTCCTGGTTTTCGACCGAACTGTTGTTGCGGAAATAATCGAGCCCCGCTTCGCCGATGGCGACGACCTTCGGGTCGTTGGTGAATTTCACGAGGTCGGCGGTCGTGATTTCAGGTTCTTTATCCGCGTAATGCGGATGCGTTCCGATCGAGCAGAAGACGTCGTGATAAGTCTCCGCAATCGCGCGGATTTCCGGAAACTTATGGACCTTGGTGCTGATCGTCAGCATCCGCCCGACACCCTGTTCGCGCGCACGCGCGACAATGGCATCGCGCTCGGCGGCAAAATCCGGGAAATCCAGATGACAATGGCTGTCGACCAGCATTGTCAATCCTTCTTCTCGCCCTCGGCGTCCACGTAACGCGGGAAGATGCCGGCAGGCACAGGCAACGGCGTGCCGGCTTTCAGGCGGCCTTTCTCGCCGAGCGAAGCGAAGTCGCGCGAAGATTCAGGAACAGCAAGCAGGTCGAGCAGTTTCGCGCTGCCTGCGGGGACAAAAGGTTGCGCGAGGATTGCGACCTGACGCACGACTTCCGCCGTACACCAGAGCACGCTTGCCATTTTTCCGGGATCAGTCTTCTTCAACTCCCACGGCGCGCTGGCGGCAAAATACTGGTTCGCGTCGGCGACCACCGACCAGATCGCTTGCAGCACCAGATGAAGCTGCTGCGTCTTCATCGCTTCGCGCGCCTGTGCAAGCAACGCATCGGTCGCGGCGAGAATTGCCTTGTCGGCGTCTGACAACGCTCCCGGCGCCGGCACTTTCGCTTCGCAGTTCTTCGCGATCATCGAAAGCGAGCGTTGCGCAAGGTTTCCGAGATTGTTTGCGAGATCAGCATTGGTGCGGTTCACGATCGCTTCGTGGTTATAGCTGCCGTCCTGTCCGAACGGCACTTCACGCAAGAAGAAATAGCGGATCTGATCGACGCCGTAGTGTTCGGCCATGTCGATCGGATCGACGACATTGCCGGTCGTCTTCGACATTTTCTCGCCGCGGTTCAAGAGGAAGCCGTGACCGTGCACGCTCTTCGGCAGTTCGATGCCTGCAGACATCAGAAACGCCGGCCAATAGACCGCATGAAAGCGCACGATGTCCTTGCCGATGATGTGAATGTCGGCGGGCCAGTACTTCTTGAAGTTTTCGGCGTTTGTATCTGGATAGCCGACGCCGGTGAGGTAGTTCGTCAGCGCATCGACCCAGACATACATCACGTGCCCGTCCGCGCCCGGCACCGGCACACCCCACGTCAGCGTCGTGCGCGAGATCGAGAGGTCCTGCAAACCGGCTTTGACGAAACTTTCGACTTCATTCCGGCGTGTCTCCGGCATGATGAAGTCCGGATGCTTCTTGTAATGCGCGAGCAGCTTGTCGCCGTAGGCCGACAACTTAAAGAAATAGGTTTTCTCTTCGGTCCACTCGACCGGCGTGCCTTGCGGTCCGCGGCGGACTTTGTCTTCGCCGACGACGGTTTCCGACTCCGCGTAAAACGCTTCATCGCGCACGGAGTACCAGCCGGCATAGGTGCCGAGATAAATATCGCCGGCCTCCTCCATCTTTTTCCAGATCGCCTTCGACGCTTCGTAATGCGCGGGCTCACTGGTGCGGATGAAGCGGCTGTAAGAGACGTTCAGCTTGTCGCACATCGCCTTGAACAGCGGTGCGTTACGGTCTGCGAGTTCGTTCGGCTTCAACCCGAGTGCTGCCGCGGTCTGCGTCATCTTCATGCCGTGCTCGTCGGTGCCGGTCAGGAAGAAAACGTCGTAGCCGTCGAGCCGCTTGAAGCGCGCGATCGCATCGGTCGCAATCGCTTCGTAAGCGTGACCGATATGCGGCGCGCCGTTCGGGTACGAAATCGCGGTCGTTATGTAGAAGCGCTGCTTCTGCGCCATAAAAACTTCCCTCGTTCCCTTATCGGCTTCAGCCGCGGGCCGCCTCCGAGAGCATCGTAAAGACCTGAAACACCAAGGGCTTGCGGTCGAGATTATAAATCTCTGCGGTCGCCGTGGCGCGGCGGACCTTGTCCCATGCCTCGGCAAACTGCGCAAGGCGCGCAGGGTCGTCGCCACTCGTTGCCGCACCCGCAAGCCAGTCTTCGACGGCTTCTGCAAACACACCAAGATTGTCGCCGCGCAGCTTGTCGCCGAGCGCACTGATGGATGCGGACTCCACTTGCGGTAGCCGCGCCAGCAACGCGCGCGTCATTTCCAGAATTTCCAGACCGTCCTCGCCGCCCAAGAGAAGCGACAGCGCGCGGCCGACGCTGCCTTGGCTCGCTTCGGCGGCACTCGCGAATTGCATAGGATCAATATCGGGCAAGACCTCCGAAAGCGATGAAAGCGCTTTGGCCACCTCGCCGCTGCTCAACGGTTTCATGGTGAGCCTGCGGCAGCGCGAGCGAATGGTCGGCAGTAACCTGCCCGGCGTGTGCGAAATTAAAATGAATAGCGAACGGCCCGGCGGCTCTTCCAGCATTTTCAGAATAGCGTTCGCGCTTTCCTTCCCCATCTCTTCGACCGCATCGACGACGCAGACACGCCAGCCGCCATAGGCTGCAGTCGAACCGAAGAAGGAAGTGAGGCGGCGCGTGTCTTCGACGCGAATGACCTGCGAGATCGCTTTCTTGTCTTCTTCTTTGGTGCGGCGAAGCACGAGCAAATCGGGATGCGAAAGGGCTGCGACCTGCCGCGAAGTCGGATGATCTTCGGGAAGCGAAAGATCCGCCGCGTCGTTCCGTCCGCCTGACAGCACGAAACGCGTAAGGCGATAAGCGAGTGTCGCCTTGCCGATGCCCTGCGGGCCACCGAGCAGGATTGCGTGCGGCAGACGGTTCGCCTGCCAAGCGGCCAGCAATTCGGCTTCCGTATCGGCGTGGCCGATCAGGTCGAACCGCTCGCGCGGATGCGGGCTGCCGGCGAGCCTGTCGCCTTCTATCGGATCGGAGATCAACTGGCGGCCCTCGGCATGGTTTGCGGCGCGCCCAGCTTCAAGAGCCGTTCGACCACGGCAAGCCAGATACGGGTCGCGACCGTTTCAGGCGATTGCGAAGCATCAATCACGAGACAGCGCTTCGGCTCGCTTCGCGCGAGCGCCAAGAATGCCTCGCGCAACTGTATGTGAAACTCGATCTCTTCGGACTCGAAGCGATCCTTCTCCTGCCCGCGGTGCGAGACGCGCGCAAAACCGACTTCGACCGGAACATCGAGGATGAAGGTGAGATCGGGAATGGTATCACCGATGGTTACGCGCTCGAGCGTGCGAATGATGCGCTCATCTACACTGCCGAGCGCGCCCTGATAGACGCGTGTCGAGTCCATAAACCGGTCGCAGATGACCCAGGCGCCGCGCGCGAGCGACGGCGCGATCGTGGTCTGCACATGATCGTCGCGCGCAGCGGCGAAGATCATGGTTTCGGCGGTCGGCCCCAACGGCTTCACGACGCCGTTCAGGAGCAAGAGCCGCATCGCCTCCGCACCGGGCGACCCGCCGGGCTCGCGCGTGGTGACGACATCGATACCGCGCAGCCGCAGACGCTCCGCGAGCAGCGATACTTGCGTCGATTTACCGGAGCCCTCGCCGCCTTCGAAGGTGATGAAGCTGCCGCGCTTTGGTCTGGATTCGATCATGGGACCGGGCCAGCCTTACAAGGCATGGCCGGGCCGATCAATCGGCGGTCAGTAAAGCCCGCGGCCAGTCAAAGAAGCCGGAGAAAACGCCGCTGGTGCTGCGGCTGGCGTGCGCGGTTGCGGGCCTACTGCCACCTGCGTCGGCTGGCGGCGCACGACCTGCGGCGCATCCGGCTGGTCCGGCACGAAGGGCTGCTGGCGCGCGATCCGCACCTGCGACGGAGCCGGCGCCGGGCTATTCTCGCGCAAAGTCGCGGCGAGTTGCTGGTCGTCGGAACCCTCGATTTTGGCGCGGCCGACATACTCGACCCGGACGCGTTCGGTGCCCTTGTGCTTGAAGCCCAGGAGATCGGCGGCGCGCACGGAAACATCGATCACGCGGTTGGCGTGGAACGGCCCGCGGTCGTTCACGCGCACGACCAGCGAACGGCCGTTCGTGAGATTGGTCACGCGAACATAGCTCGGCAGCGGCAGTGTCGGGTGAGCGGCCGTGACCGAGCGCATATCGAAAACTTCGCCGTTCGAGGTCAGCCGCCCGTGGAAGGCGTCGCCGTACCAGGAGGCAATGCCGCTCGCGCGATAATTCGGATTTTCTTCGGGATAGTAGGTGACGCCCGCGATCACGTAAGGCTTGCCGATGTGATAGCGGCCGTTGCCTTTCGGGATTTCGTCGCCGTCGTTGTATTTGCGCGGGCTCACGGTGACGCCGTATTTAGGATCGACGCCGGTGGTCTTGCAGTTGGCAAGGAACAGCGACGCCGCGACGATCAACGCCACGCGCCCGCTATTTCTCGCAATGTCGGAAAATTCCCGCCTCATCTACCGGCCGATACGCAACCTGAAACCGGGCCTTGCCGCCCTCTTCGCCATGTATGACGCATCAAGGCTGCCAAATCGGGGCATGGCCGCACCGATTGCAAAGTTTGGTTAAAAAATTCCCGCTTGCTACAAATGCCCTTGAGAATGGCTCCCTCACCGGTTTGCGGCGGAAGGAAATGCCTCATGAAACCCACACTTCTCCTCGGATTTTTGTTTTGTTTCTTCGCAACCGCGTCCATCGCGCAAACGTGGCAATATTCGCCGAGCCTCTATTTGGGCGACAACACTTCGAGCGATGTACAAATTATCGAAGACGGCGTGGGTCCTGAAATAAAGAAGGCGACGCTCGACCTGTGCTTTGGCTTCGATATTGAGCAAAGCTATGCCCACTTGAATGTCGGCAATTTCGATCGGGTTATCGTGCCTTTGAGCATCAGCAATGACTCTTTGTCAGGTTCCGCATCGTCCGTTGAAAGGAAGAGAGCAATAAAGGTCGCTCTAAAACGTAAGCCCGAAAAAGACGGTGTGAGCTATTCCGGAACGATCAGCATTGATGGCAAGTCCTATCCGATCTCCGAGCAACCTGTTTCCAGCCGGGCAGACGGATACAGACCGGAAATAATCATCGACGAGAATCCGAAGGAATTCAGGGACGTTTTGCCGAATGCGTTAATTATCAAATACAAATACGGCACCTCGCCTCAACTGTTAGCCACGTTGAGGCAAGCAAACGCGGCGCTGGATGTGGCGCCTAGCTTTCATAATAGATGCAACGACATTCGTAGCGGATACGAGTATCTGAAAATCCTGACGCCGCCGCAGGAATCCCAGGCACTCGTCGCGCGTCTCAGGAAGTTGCCGTTCGTCACGCAGGTGGGCTGGACCGACCACGAGAAGACAGTGACCGTTCGCGTCACCGGTCAAGGCTGGGTCAACAAGGGCGTTTTGAATAGAACGGTGGCTGCGGCTGGTTTATCGGCGGCGATGGCAAAAGCTCTTGGCGCGAGCGTTACCGGTACTTCGTGGGATCAAAAGACCGGCGAAGTGAAGCTCTCTTTCAAGCGTCCTTCAAAGTTGATGCCCGGCTCCGGCCTGTCCGAGCTGATTTCAATGGTCGCCCTGATCGCGCCCGACAGATTTGGCGACACGAACCGGGCGATTGTTTCGGTAGCCGGACTCTCGGGCCATGTGATGGATGACGGCCCCGGTCCCAGAGTTCGCGTGCTGACGATGCAGCTTGCTGCCGGTCCCGGCCCCGAAGGCTTCTATATCTACCTGAATTCGGAAGAAGTGGCTCCGCTATTGAAGGGAGAATGGTGGAACGGAACTGAGTGGACGAAGTAGCGGCGCAGTTGTTCTTTTACAAAAAGCTGCTACGCCATCGAACATTGCGGAGAGGTGGCCGAGTGGTTTAAGGCAGCGGTCTTGAAAACCTAGTGAGACCGTATCTCCCTGTCTTACTGGATGCTTCAACGTCCTAATTTGCTAGCGTTTTCTGCATCAATCGTTCTTGCAGTCCCTCCCCGTTCCTTTACGTTTCTTAGAGTTCGGCGGCAGTGCCGTCGGCAGTTAGTCTTGATAGTGCCACTCAGGGTCCGTCGATCTAACAAATCGATAGCGTGCTGGTTCGTGGTCCCAGAGGAAGCCACTCTCGCGCTCAACTCCGTTGTCGTCACGGTATCGAACGGCGCCCACGACGGCGAGCTTTTGACCTTGTCCAATTCTTGCATCGAACTCGGTTTGCGGAACTCTGCTGACAACTTTGAAAGTGTGCATTTGGCCACTACGCAAAATAATGTGCGGGATGTCTTTCGGCGAAGCTTGAAGCCCTGGTGGGGCGTACTCATCCCTCATCCATTGATATGGCAGATCGAGCCCAACAGCGAAGATTGTAGCGTCGGTCTCGCCAATATTAACAACCGTCACATGCGCAGTTGTGCCTTCCTTCGACACCGTGGGGCCAATGACGAAACGGACAATCACTTTTGGACGGTGCGTTGCGATGAAATTCCGATGCGAGACTTTCCATTGAGCTCGTGTCGAAATCATTAGCGAGATCGTCAGAAAGGCGATCACAACGGTGCTTGCTGCATTGATCTTGTTGGCGTCCCACCAACTGACAAAGTCCCAAAACAAATGAATAAAATTCATGATCGCGCTCTTCCAATCGAAGGCGTAATCTAAATAACAGAACGCCCCGGCGCTAAGCCATGGTCCCCTTTCAAATAGCTGTACTAGAACTGAGAAAGTCATAGGTTTGCGTTCAACACGAAGAACGCGACACTTGCCACGATGAGCGCAACGAAAGAGAAGAGGATTGCATTCGCGAACTCTAATGACGCCGCTCGCTCTTCCTCGTAGCTCGTCCCCTCAAAGTCACTATTACGGTCCGGTGTAACCATCCCCAGTATATAGAGCAGTACAGCAAAAAGAGGACCTAGCAGGAGCGTAGAAAAGAGCAGCCACCATATTCCGAGAACAAAGTAAGCTATTAGCCGTAGGTCTTCGTATTTTTGAAATCCCCCCTGAGAGTTGCTGATAATTGCTCTTATTGCGATCGCAGTGAACACTGAGGAGAGAATAAACGCATCTTTATACCAGCCTGGGAGAGAGAACGGCAGAAAGTCGAAAAACGAATAGAAAGCCTTTCGATAAAACGCGAGAAAATCCGAGAGCAAGGGCACAAGGCCGACGTTCCAGAAGCGCTGAATAACGCTGACGACTGAGAGCGCGGAAAACATTGCCGCGAGTATCGACGTCCAGAAGTAATACGACGCTCGCAACTTATTCATCTGGGCAATTTACATAAGAACAACAGCGCAAATATAGGCATGGCGTTCGAAAAGTAAAACCCCGGCGCTAGGCCGGGGCTTTGTCTTTCAGTGCGCTAGGGCTTTCTGGACGGCTTCGGTGATCCGCCGCGGGAAGCGTTCGCTTCTGAAGCGATTGCAGCGCCACTAACTCCCGCATTCTGTCTCGCCTCCATAAACGTCAACCGCGATAATACGCCCGTCTGGCATGACGCACGCCATGTAAATGCGGTGATCGGATTCCAGTTCGACGCGGCTCCGGTGGCGAGGGTTTCAACGTGCACGAATTGCATGATTGCCTCCACGAATGTTCGAGCGCAGAGCGATGAGCAAAGTCTTGAGTAACACTTCGCTACCTTGCTGGGCCTTCCCACCGACGAGCTCGCGAGTCGCATTGAGTATTTCGTCGCCATACACGGCTTCGCGTTCGAGAACGATGTTGAGCAAAGTGATTACACCGTCCAGCGTTGTCGGCGGCGTCTCAATGAGTTTCCAGCCGGCCGCTTCCTTATGCAGAGACGAGGTCGCCTCACAGAACTCGATCACTTTCCCATCGACCGATCGCATCAGCCGTTCGAAGTGGGTGTCATAGGATTTTTTGACGAACATGTCGTCGGGCATAACGTAGCCGCCCTGGTCGTGAATTATGCGACTTTCCAGAGAAGCCGCCGCCAATCGGCGCGCGTCCTTCTTTAGCTTCTCACGATCCTTGTTCGCCTTCTCTAAGCTCTCGTTGGTTTGTTGCGCTTGCGCCGTATAGTCAGCAATCGCCTTAAACACGGGATCGGTGATAGCTTTCTTCTTAGCCTTTGCCATGGTTCACCTCGTGGCGGGGGTTAGGCCCGTTGCAGTGCGTCAACACTGCTTCGGGCCGCTTGATGTTCAAGCCGAATAACGGTAACACCTTAATATGAAGCGCGCAAGAAAAAAGGTAACACCTAAAAAGAGAGGTCGTCCCGCAACCGGGAAAGACCCTCACGTCAGTATGAGACTACCTGCAGACTTGATCGCCGCTATCGACAAGGCCGCGAAGGCGGAAGGTGTGTCGCGGTCGGAGAAAATTAGAGCGCTAATCGAGAAGGCGCTCTGATAGTTCGTTTCGGAGTTTAAAATGCCATTTATTCTAATTGTTATTGCGATAATCGAATTTCTTGGTGGCGTAGGCGTCTTTGCAACAGCAAAAAGTGCGATCCATGAAATCCTGGGAACGCTTGCTATCGGATTTTCTTTTCTAACGCTGGGCTTGGCCGGCATACTGATTGAAATACGAAAAAGACCCGCGCCGCGTGAGCTCTTAGAGATAAGAGATGATATCGCTGCGATGCGCCGGTACTACGAGCCAGCAACATCTTACGAACCGCGCATTTAGTTTCCAGACCTGATCGCCTCTCCTCTTCGCTGCGCTACGTCCGCTACTGCCGCTACAAGTGAATCAGTTCAAAGGCTTAGCGGGTTTCTGCTAAAAGTCGTGTAGCGCTACGTGCGCTACAACAGTGCACCTGATTACCTCCGCAATCACAGGTACATCCGCGAATGAGCCCAAGTTATCTGGGCTTTGCGCGAGCTATTGCGTTTCAAGCCGAATAGGCGCCCGACGATCAAGCAAGCGATTGAGTGTGGGGTCGTCCCGATCTGGCCGGACCGATGGCCTTACCTCTTCATCCCTCATGATTGTCATGCCATCCAGGCCCTTCTTCTTCACGACTACAACCTGAATTGGCTGCTCAGGTCGTCGGCGTGCGATTGCTATAGAAAGGCGATGCGTGCCTGTACGCGAAAACCCGACGCCAGCATCGATCGGCGCGCGCACTAGCGCATAACCCAGACGCGTACCGGGTGCGGCGACCACTTCGAATTCTGTCGTGTAACTCATTCCGGCATGACTGGCAGGGGACACCGCCGCAAGGGTCGAAAGTAGCCAGCTACCCGTACCTAAGCCCGCGCCCTGATGGTGATCAGGGCTCTCCTCGCATTGATCAATATTATCGACCGCCCCTTTGATGGATACAACGAAGTCGAGATGGGCGATACGTGTGCGGCGATAGGATAGCGCCAACGACGGCGTTAAAACTGTAGCTGGCGTGTGCGGAATTGCCCACACCGACTTTCCATCTGCAGTAATCTTCTCGACGAGAGTCAAGTCGAGCGCGGCTTTGACACCCCATTGAGTCGTAAGTTGATACTTCTTGTCGATCTCTCGAACTCGAGCGACCGATGCTAATTCGCACTCAATCGCCTTCCGCACGTCGCTAATTTCTATGAAACCTTCTTCCGGCGACTGGGTGAACGAAGCGCATCCCGAAGATAAAAATCCAATACCAATTGCAATAACAATCCTGAAATTATTCATCACCGCCCCCTCAACGGGTTGGAGCAGAGCAAAGCCGGAGAAGATCGTAAAGATCAATCCGCATTCAGTAGCGCATTACCTCCAACGAAAGAGGAGAACATCTTCAGCCAAAACGATTTCCGGAATGGTTCACGAAGCGCCGCATGCTCGCCCCGGCCTGCACTTCGGTCAGATGTGCTGGTTTCTTTGCCATGGTTGCCTCTTGCCTCGAATCTATTGAGAGGTATTTTAGGACGTGCAGCCCAGCGACGTCACGATGCGGTGCGAATGCACTAACTTGACGTTTGTTGATCGGCAAACTCAAATAACGCCCTGTTAGACTAGATTCAGAGATGCCTGTTCCGGTCGATTCTCTCAGCACGAAAGTGTCTCGCATTTCGCTAGATGCATATCGCGACGCAATGGAGATTGTCGGGTTAATTGAAATATTTAGAGCGGGAAACGATAGCGCCACTACAAAGGCCGTTAATCGCGCTCGCGCAGGCAGCACTCTAACTCAAATCTACATTTCAATCTTTTGGCGCACGTCCATCCTCGTTGTCAGAGCATATGACGTTCCGAGAGCAACTGACCTGACCTTGAGCCGCGCGTTCAAGATTCTCGAAGATAACCAAGTTCGGCAGCACGTAGCCCACAAAGGAAATGGCGAGCTTCTTACCAAAGCAATTTCACTGTGGGACAAACTGCGAAGCGACCATCGGCTCCCAATATTGAAGCACAGCCGAAATAAGTATCTAGCTCATTGGGGAGAACCGAACGAAGACACGCCCAAGCCAACAATAAAAGAGCTTTTCGACTTCGCTCACGAGACCGCTGAATTAATGCAAGTGTTGGTCAACGCAACTGGCGCCACCAATGACACACTAGAGCGACATAAGACTGATTTCAAAAAAAGCGCAGAGAATTTTTGGGCGCCCTGGAATAAAACAAAACCCACCGAGTAAAACTCTTTAGAAAACGTCTTTTGGCCCATCACGCAGATCACGTCGCTTCAAGCCGTACTCATTGAAACGCGACGCGAGACCGTTGTTAAATGCCGATTCACCAACATTAAGCTCAGATAACTGGGGGCCCTTACTAAAACGAAGAGCGGCAACTCTTAACGCTACAATTCGCCAGTCGATTAATTGCCCTCTTGGCCTTAATCTCTTCCAGTAGGAGATATCCGAGCGCAGTCTCTCCAACCGCTTAGCGTAGTCGATTTCTAGCGCGGTAAACTGCTCCAAAACATCGTCGCGACCTTCGAAAAAGTGAGAAGATACGCCTACAATTATTTTGTATTCACCACTTGCCCTTATAGAACGCAGAGCTTGAGGCGGTATGCTTTTCCACTCGAATAAATTTTCAATCCATCTCAATGTAATGTCAGGCTCTTGCATTGCGGATACAGCCGCGGGCGCCAACAGCAGAGGAACCAGCCTAGCTAGAGAAGCGGAATCGTAGGCACCCCATCGTAGTGTCATCTTAGGAGCAAACTCGACAGCCAAGGCTTGCGGTTTTTCGAGTGTTGGCCCGTCGGCACCTAATTTGAGATGTACTCGGCCTAATAACACTCCCGCTGTTGCGAGAAAAGAGAACTGCAGCGCAGTGTACGGAGCGGAGTAAGAGTAATCTACTAGTTCATTCAAAAGGCCGACGCCTTGCTCAAAATTATCAATTGCAAATGCTAGCTCCGCCGCTCTCGCCAATGCAAAAATTGAATCTGAGAGAAACGCTGAAGCATGTTTTTCTGGGTCAACGAGGTTGTAGCTTCTAGCAATTTCCTCCCTTAGGTAGAGTGACCCATGTTGAACGTTGCGTTCAAAAAGTATTCTTTTTTGAACCTGCTCCATATTCCAATTTTCAGTACCGGCTAACTTCATAGTTCTCGCAGCACATTTGAAAGTCGCGATGGGACAACAAACTCACTATTGTAGATAGTGCTTCCTGAATGAGAGGCGCCAGACATCGCCATCGGCCGCAAATCCGGACCGAATTTTTTAACCCAATGAATTTGTTTGCGAGGGACCAGAAGTTTTGCCGCTATTTCGCCCTCTGTATGAAAGGGGTAGCAGCCAGAAAAGATGTTCAAGTCCCTTATTTCCTCTGCAACTCCCGGAAGCTCTGGTGCAGGCTTAAGTCCCGTTATTACCCAACATCTAAAAACATACCCCTCCGAGTTACCACCGTCTGTCGCAAAGTCGAGAGCTGTTTTGAACGCAGGATGCACCAGAGGTCGAGACGTATATCCAATGTACTCTACGCATCCCGCAGACAACGAAATATAAGGAGTTGCACTTCTCACACTGTCGTAGTCGTTGACGTGGTCATCTAGTGCAGATTCACTTAACCGACTTTGTGACTCCACTGTAGACTGTGACAAAGGCATACTGGGATTGTTGAATACCCAAGAGCTAAGGATTCCAGTATCTGATAATACGGAATTTGCCTCACGGTCGCCAAATCTAGCACTTCTAGAAATTCCTTTTAAACACCAATTTATCTGCAAAAAATAAGCTCCGCTAAAACTAACTTATCACCCCGGAAAATTGTCGTGCTTCTTGTGCGGCTGCTCGACCGCTATCGATTCCAGCATTCCAATCACTAGCGGCCGATTGCTTTCGACCAGGCCGCGACTTCTGCCATCTTTACATCACCGGCCGTTGCGCGCCAATCTGGATCAGGCAGGGCATCACCAGCGGGGATTCTGGGATGCAAGATAGTGCCTCTTCACCTCGTCTCGACTGGACAGTTTCACGGCGATCCAACTTTCGACGTTTACTCTGGTCGCGTGAAGGTCGGTGTCATTCGGCGAATTACGAAATCTGAACAGGTCGTATGGGCATGGACAATCGCTCTTTGCACCTACCCGCCTGACTTCAAAAACTCCGGTTCGACCTTCGAAAAAGAGCACGCAATGTCCGCGTTCAAGCGCGCATGGACCGCGTGGCTTCGTGCGCTCCGGGCAAAACGATGATCGGTCGGCTTTACAACAAAATGCGCAAAGAGATGCGCGAAGAACGCGAGCGTCAGGCCCGCGCCAAACTCCACGATCCGAGCCTTGTCGATAAGAAGCTCCGAAACCTATGGAACACTGATGAGCCGATCGGCAGGACGCGCATGGTGATCTGCGCCTGCGGTCATAAACGGCGCTGGGATATTGGGCAGTTTCCCGTGACGTTCAAATGCAGCGAGTGCGGCGGGCGGCAAACCTTGATCGGCTGACTAGTGGAGCGGAATGGCCTCGATCAACAAGGCGTCGTCCGCGCGGCTGCTATTGACGCGTGTTGAAACTGCGCGCTGCTGAAGCAAATCATTGGCCGCCGGCCTGAGCACTTCCGTTCCAGACTCGGCATTCAATAGACCCGCGATGCCGATGATCTCGCCGTCACGCCGCGTAAAGTAATGCGGCCGCTTGTGGCCCTTCTCGGGGAATCTCGTCACGTTCAAATGCTCGATCCGCCGCAGCCAAGTGATGAAGCGTATTGCGGAGAAGATGCCTCTTTTATTGTGTCTCTGCAGCTAACTTCGCTGCTTAAATATCTGGTGTTGGACCTTATCCCACCAAGGATCAGCTCTTTCCGCGTGACGTATAATTGTACTTCGAAGACTTTCTAATTCGTTCGCTAATATGTTTGTACTTAGCGAAAACTGAAAATGAGTTCCGTAGGAAAGGCGTGATTCAAATACAATGACATTGGCAAACAATAATTCCTCTCGCATCCCAAATGATTCTCGCAAAAACAGTCGAACCCGATTGTGCCAATCCTGCCACCGCGCTTCCCAACTGCGGTATTGGTCATCAGTTTCTATAGTGTTGCCGTTTAATAGTGTGTTGTTCCCCTCATGCATAAATTCCGACAACCTATCAATCGCCGCCTTGTAGTCTCGGACATCTATCAACGTGTCGCGATCCTTTCTGATTTGATCGAATGCAAGAAACGCGGCCATTAGGAGTGTGGCGGTGGAAATCGTTATCCAGATCCAATGTCCAATCTGATCTGGAAATAAGATTCTGAGCAAAATTGCCGTTATCGTTGTGAGCACGCCAGCAGACAACAATCTCCATTGCTTGTGAACCGCAGGATAAAAAACCACCCAAGATTTCTTGAATTCTTTCCAAGACATCAGATTTCTCCGTCAGACTATTCGAAATGTCGTCAATAACCCGAAGATTGCAGCCTTACGGCTTCGATGCTTAGTTTCCCATTTAAGGGAGGCTCAAATGAAAAAACTAGTACTGACTACTCTATTACTACTATGGGTTAGTCCAACCTTTGCCCGAGATGTGAATACGGCCGCGGCAAACTGGGCTGGAGCGTATGTCGGCGGATCAGTCGATTATTTCTCACAAAAGAGCCGCCTATACATTCCGGCAAGTGGTTTCAGAGATGACGGAAAGCTGGACGGCGCATCATTTTCCGCACAGTTCGGCTATCTCTATCCGTTGAATTCAAGCTTTCTTATCGGCGCCGAAATCGGGATTTCCTTTCCGAAGGAATCCAAGGACATTCCGGCAGATGCATTTTTCGGACAGCGACTAATTGTTGACAGAGCTTACGACGCAAAGTTGATCGTAGGACACGCGCTAGCAGATGTTCTTATTTATGCAAGTGCTGGTCATGCTTGGAGCAGAGTTGGCGGATGCAGATACGATTTGGCATTCGGAAACTGCCCACTTTGGTTTGATCAAAGTACGCTGACAAAATCTATCGTAACTGGTTGGTCGGTGGGCGCCGGAATCGTCTGGAAAGTATCCGGCAAACTCGCAGCAAGGATCGAATATCAGTTCTCCGAGTTCGATTATCGACCGATAAGCACTCCTAATGTGGGCAACGGAAATATCGATCTTAAGCCGACAAATCATACCGTGCGCCTAGGGTTGGTATGGCAGCTAGGAAGGTTGTGAAAACCGCATTCGCCTAGCTACTGGGTTGCTACTCCGTAGCGTGCGGCGAAGTACGCGCGGAGATTCGTTGCGTCAGTGCCTGTGATCAGGCTACCAGTTTTGACGAATGCTTCTGCAATTGCACAATTGCCGTAACTAAATCCCGGTAGGAGACCCATTGTGATGGCGCTAATGCCTTGCGTGCCGGGATCTCCAGTAATTGGCGTTCCGTTTCCTCGAACAATTGAGCTGTTCGGAGTGTTTGCTTTCACTTCCCAGAGATAAAAGTTGGTCGAATCCGAGTGGCCGCTATAATCCAGAATAATAGTCGCAGAGTTCAAAAAGGTGCTCACCGTGTTTGTGGTGCGACCATAGAAAAATCGTTCATTGCTACCGGCACCGCAGAAGTAACCGTTGATGCCAGTACCGATTGTGATCGTCCGCATCAAAAGGAAAATATGATACGGCTGCGCCACGTTAGTGAACGAAGCGGCTAGAGAATCATTCGAGCCGTCAAACGTCACAATCGACGTGCCGTTAGGGCCGCCAGTGGCATTGTAAGCGGGCTGATTTGCTCCCGTGCCCTGCGCTAAATGATGTCCATTGCCCGACAGATCGTTCCACGCTGAAACGCCGGTTGCGGTCGTGATGCCTTGGTCGGCGCGATACCAGACTTTCGGCGAGAGACTGAGCGGCGAGAACCCACTATCCGCAGGACAAAATACCGGAAACGGGAACATCGCCTCATCGGCGTTCGTCTTGATCTTGAGCGCTTCTTCATACGAGCGCGGAAGATCGCTCGCGCGAATAATTGCTGGCTTGGGCTGCGTCCATATTTTCGGAGGAAGATCGATCGCCATAAGTCAGTCCTTTTTGCTGCTAAGTCGTTTTCTTTTTTTGCGTTTTGCGGAGGCGGTCGGAAAGTGTTCCCGCATCTCAAGTGTTTTGTGACGCGCTCAGCCCTGTCCGACGTTTCCTAAATCAGCTAACGGCACTGTCCGCAGGACTTGGCCTTCGCCGGGATCTAGCAAAGAACCGAAATAAAAGGGGCTGCGCCAGTGTTGAGAATTCAGACCGGCAACAATCGCGTGAACGGTCTCAACTTCAACCTTTGGCCGTTGAATGTGATCAGAGCGGGCCAAATCAAACTTCGCCTCCAGTTTGGCGGCGGCGAGAAGGCGGGCCTCCGGTGCATTGTGTACACCGCGCGCGAAGGCCAGCAGTTCATCATTGCCATCAATCGCGTGAACGCTATCGATCTCAGAACGCACAACAGCAATACGTTCGGCGTCCTGAAAATCGTGAATGCCTACGCCTCGGTAAATCTCGACAGTTGGGATTGTGTCTTGTTTTCTCATTGAGGCCTCCCGCGGCCATTTAGGAGTTCAACCGCGCGCTGAGAGACGCCATCGGTAGGCACACCGCCCGTCGAATGGGATTCGGCTTCGCCATCACCTCCACCGCGGATCGCACGCAGTTCTCGGCATGCCTGAACGCGAGCAGTAGCTGGTTGCGTTGGATCGCTCGCGATCGACGCTAGTATGCGCTCGAGTTGAACCGTCTCTGGGTCGACGCCAAAATCCGGCTTCGCCTTCGCGCTTCTTTCAGCGCGATTCGGCCTACCAACTTTTCGTTTCTTGGCCTTAGCCATTACAGTGCTCGAATTTCTGGGAATTCACGCCGCGCGTCCGCAACTTGCGCATGGAACCCAAGGCGGTGTTAAGGCCCTTCACGGCCAAGGATCGAAACACCCCCTCCCATTGAGGGAAGCGCCCGCCGGCCGGGTACGGAGAGCCGGTCGGCGGGGTCTCGCGTGTTCCCTCAGGAGGAAGCGCCGTCACTTGAACACCGCGTGCACGAGGCCGAGTTCAACGGCACGGACCATCGAAAGTTCGGTCTCGTTTTTCATTTCGTTTGAAAAGGCCACGGCGCTACGGCCGGTGCGCTTGGCGTAAAGACCCGCGAGGAAGCGATCAGCTTCTTCGGTTCGAGCTGCCGCTTTGCGGTGGGCCTGAGCGGTCCACCTTCCATTCCCCGGCGTCATCGCTGAAGCGTGAATTAATAACCTCGAACTGGCGTGGGCTTCTCGCCAATCACCAGCCAAGAATATTTGCCAAGCAGCGGATGAGCAGTATCCGTTCCGGGCAACTGTTGTGTTGACTTGTACGCCTCGATCCGCCGCTGCCCGCAAGGTGTTGTATATTCGCTGCGCTGCCTTCACGTGACCGCCGACGGAATCGAGATCGACGTTAATCGTAGAAGCATGCGGGGCCGCCGCGATACGTGCTTCGATCTCTAGCACACTGACTTTGCTCCCGCGGTGATCGTCGCAGTCGATCCCGCCTTTGATTGCGAGGTTCAGCGTCCTCTGACTTGCGGGAAGTGCCCAGCTATTCGACTTCGCCAGTGCGACCAGAGCACCATGCAACTTGGGTTGACGGAGCGCATCAACGCCGGCCAAAGCCATAATCGTCGCAAACGATCGCTGTTTAGTCCGAGGTGCCCGAATAACAGAGGCAAAGGGCATGCGACCGTTCAAACGTGCCGTGATGTCCATCATCAGCCTTGGCTCCCGGGCTGCTGGGCATCTAGGGCGATGAAGCTTTCAGCTGCCTCGCGCTCATCTTCGTTCGCGAATTCCTCGATCGAAATTCCATCAACTTCGCTGGCTGCTCGATCCAGCGCATCGCTCAAGATCTTCCGAACCTGTTCCGTGCGCTTGCGGTCGTTTGCGATCATCGGTGCAGCCTTCACACTCGGTTCGCGATTTTCTGCAGCACGCGAGCTAGATCGCGAAGCATCGGGGTTTGAGAAAGAATGCTTGGGCATTCAATTCCGTGTTTGAAGGCACGGAAATTAATCCCGTCCAAAGAATCGACGAGCTGCGTGACGAGACCGCTAAAGTAGTCCAGCGTTTCGACCGTCGATTGCAGCCTACGAAAGACTTCTGCAGCAAATTCCTGATCCCGCTTTTCGCGAGCTAGCGAATAAGCCTGTTTCGCTGCATCGAAGTTGTCGGTGGCTACAGCCAATGCCGCGCGAGCTTTGGCGACTTCCACATTCTCCCGACCATCATTTGCGTGAGGAAGTTTGGAGGCAAAGTTAAGCCGGTCTCTCGCCGCAGCGAGATCGGTTTCGCGCAAGCGACGTGCGGAAATCGCGTTCTCAACTTCGTCCGAGACTTTGATCGGCGCCGACAGAATCTCGATTGCCTTCGCGATTTCCTCATACTTCTCGCTTGGCGATTTCGTCGCTCGCATTAACATTGTCTCGCTCTCGCGTTTGTTCGCGAGAAGGAGTCGCATTGTTCCTGAGTGCCTGCAAAAAATTGTCGTTACAAGTAACGCGAGGGACCGCTTTGATCAGTTGGTCAATGTGCTTGTCGAGGCCGCGGGCTACGGTCTGATAGTCAGCAACGTTCTCGTTGCGTTGTAAGACACTGACGTGCTGTAGGGCGCGCCCTAGCTCAACGACGTTACGAATTTGCGGAAACTCCCGATCCCCAGCCTTTTCGCGCACGCGGTACGCGGCCTGTCCCTTCAATCGCGCGGCATGGCGGCATTCGTCTGAGCAATATCTGTGAGTCCGCTTCAGCGGTTCGAATGGCTTCCCGCACCCGGCATTCCTGCAAACGATCGGCATGCCGTTGCCCCTAACGGCCGGCATACTCACGTCTTGCCTGTGCCTCAGCATCAGCACGCGACAGTCCGTGATCTGCCTCTAGGATTGCGGCTCGCTCTTCATCAAAGTCCGCTACGTCCGCTACATCGGCTACATGCCCGAAACTAAAGGGTTTCTGCGTAGCGGATGCTCGGTCGTGTAGCGGCTCATCCGCTACATTCTGTTTTGCCGCTACAGGCTTAAGCCCTTGATCAATCAGCTTTGTAGCGGGCGTAGCGCACGTAGCGCTCTTTAGTGGCGGAAGGTTTCTGTTCCAGGCGTCGTGAAAGTCCTCTCTCGAAAACCCTTTGCCGACCTGGCTACCTATCCGGATATTCTTCGACCGGATCCCATACGCGCGAAGCAGGTTCGCCAGCCTCCGAGCGTCCACCGGTTTTCCCTTGATGTCGGCCCACGGGGCTTCCGGAAGCCGCACAAGAGACGACAGAAGGTCTTCCGTCCGCATAGCCTCGCCTTCAAACACTGAGCGAATATCGGAAAGCAGTGTGATCCCGAGACTCGGCAGAGCGTCGGTGCCCTCTTTCAGCAGCGCCACCGCGGCCGCTCGAGCGAGGTCCGGCCACTCGCCTCCGGCGAGATCGGCAGCAATTATCAAGGGTTCCCACTTGTCAGCATCGCGGTCGACAATGCTAGCCGGTAGCTCCGGACGGAAATCCGTTGCGCGTTGCGTCATGCTCAAAGCCCAAGACGCAAGACGATCGCGAATCCTGTAGCCATCGTCTGAATTGTCGCGATGCCTATAGGCTTCCACTATTTCGCCGGGAGCGCGACGTTTCATTCTGATTACAACGGCGCGAGATAGGATTGTATCTGGAAGCCAGCCCAGTCCAGCCAGCGCCACAGGCCCGAAGGCTTCGATTGCTTCTATCTCCGCTTTCTTTCCCACCATTACGCAACGGTAGGTTTTCGCACCGCGTCTGTGCCCTGCATTTAGCAACCCGCGAATCTCTTCGTGTTCTTTAGCCTTCGGCCCAAAAATTGTGTCGATTTCGTCGTATAGGATTGACGCGATGCCTTCCTCGCTACTGCCTACAAGGCGAAAGAGTGCGGCCGGCGAAACGTTGACGGCTTCGATCGGCCGAGGAACTAAGAGAGCAGTAATTTCAAGCGCTCGCGTTTTTCCTGAAGCGGGTTCTGCGGAAAGGAGCGCGAGCCGAGGCGTTGCATCGAATGCGCCGATCAGATGAACGTGTGCGATCCAGAGCGTGTGTGCAACTCGAGCATGTTCGCTTGGATAGATGATAAAGCGCGAAAGAAAAGCACTCACGCTGTTAAGAAGCTGAGCGCCAGCGCTCGCATCGCTACGCAACGCAATTGCGTCAAGGTCATCGTTCGAAAGTTCTTCGCCGTTCATGGGTTGTGGCCTCCCATGATGCTTGCAGCGCGGCGGTTCAGCTTCTCGAGTTTGCTTTTATTGCCAGCGGAACGCATTGGAACATCGCAGAGAAATTCCATTTCCGGACGCGCGCCGTGGCAGACTGGACAATACCCGGCTGCAATAGCCTGAAGAAAACGCCGCTGATAAAGATCGAAAATTGAATCCGACAGGCGTTGATTTTTCTGCGCCTGGGCACTACGGTGTTTGCCGATCCGCTCGCCAGAGAGATCAGAATTCAGAATGACGCCGCAGTTCGCACCTGCGGCGTTTTCATTTTTTCGTTCCATTTACGCGCCCGCAGCTTCAATCTTTTTTTCCAGAGCCGCGAGAGGCACTAAAAAACGCCTTCCAATCTGGATCATCGGGATGTCTCCGGCTTTTGCCGCTCGGTAGGCATAAGATTTGCTGATGCCGAGCATTTTTGCGGCTTCCGGAATGGTGATCGTTTTTTTCTCGATTCCTTTGTCGACCATAGAATCCTCGTTCCTTTATGAGAACAGGGTATATCTGGGTCTTATTCGTCTTTCCCCGTCAACTAAAATCTGTTACCAAATGAGAACACCAACAGTTTTCTTGGGGGTCGAGTTGAAAAAGGTCAAGAAACCAGAGGCGAGGCCTCAAAAAATAGCGAGGCCGGTACTGCATTTCCGGACGAAGCCCGAAATTTACGAAAGGCTGAAGTCAGATGCCGCCGCAGCGAGACTTCCAGTTTCGGAAATAGCGTCTCAAGCCCTCGAAAAAATAATTTCATTTGAGACTCTATTCAGCGGCCGGCGATTGCTTTTTTTGGCGTATGCAATGGTCGAAGCGTTTGAGCGCACAGGCGCCCGCTTTGCTGAAGGCCGCTCTCCGGATGAATGGATTTTAGATAAGAGCATTTATCAAAAGGCGATGTTTGCGGTCTTTGACACGCTCTTGGCTTCGTCACCTGAAATGACAGACGAAGAATTTGAAAAAGCGTTAGACGCGCTGTTTCACAGACACGAAAGCAGAAGGATTCAGGGATCACTCAAGAAGTACAAGATTTTACAGGCCGGCAAGAAGGACGAACAAAAATGAGAGGCTATATCCGCGAGCGCGGCGAAAATTATTTTGAACTCTCTTTCGATCTAGACCCTGACGCAAACGGAAAACGGAAGCGCAAGTTTCATTCGTTCCGCGGGTCGAAGCGCGAAGCGCAGCGCAAATTGGCCGAACTTATCTCTGGTGTCAGCAACAGCACATACGTTGAACCAACAAAGACTATGGTGGCACCCTTCGTTCGAAGCCGGATTGAACAATGGGAAGCGAGCGGCACTATCAGCGCACGTACTGCGCAGCGCTATCGCCAATTATGCGAAAAGCAAATTGCTCCGCAGATCGGTAATAAGCTCGTTCAGAAGTTGCGACCGATCGATATTGAAGCTTGGCACAATGAATTGAGAAAGACGGGCAGTGCTCGCGGCACCGCAGTTTCCGCTCAAACGATCCGCCATGCGCACCGCCTACTCGGCAAGGCCCTTTCCGATGCCATGCGTTCGGAAATAGTATCGCGCAACGTCTGCACCGCGCAGCCCGCGCCGAAGGTGCCGCAGTCCGATCTTTCTATTGTCCGCGATATTCCTGCCTTCCTTGCGAAGCTGAGAGGCGAACGGCTTGAGCATCCGGCCACCGTGGCGCTTTTCACCGGTATGCGGCTTGGCGAGGTATTTGGCCTCCGCTGGGGCCGTGTCGATCTCGACAAGAAGACGATCGAGGTCTGCGAAGCGCTAGAAGAAACGAGAGCACACGGCGTGACCTTCAAGGCGCCGAAAACGAATGCCGGCCGCCGTACAGTCACCCTGCCCGATCTCGCCTTTGTCGCGCTTCGCGAACAACGGCGGGAATTGCTCGAGCTTCGACTTCAGCTAGGTGCTGGCAAGCTAGGGTCCGACGATCTCGTTTTCCCGGCCCTAGAGGGCGGTCCGCAAAGCCCTTCCTATCTGTCGAAGGCTTGGAGCGATTTAGCCCGCCGTATCGGCTTCCCTGAGATCACATTCCATGCCCTGCGGCATACCCATGCCTCGCAGTTGATCGATGCTGGCATAGACGTTGTCACGATCTCAAACCGGCTCGGGCATGCGAAGCCAGATATTACTCTTAGGGTCTATGCGCACTTGTTTCGACAGGACGATTCGAAGGCGGCGAACGCCATCAACGCAGCTTTCGGCTCAAATTCGTGAGGGCACAAATGGCAAAGGATATTCGAATGAAGGCAGAGGGTGGGCAATACGCGGTGACTGGCGGCGATGCCCGCTTAGTTCATACGGTGACAAAACGAGTAGTTCAAAAAAACGTTTGGTTTGTCGCAGCCTATGCGCTTGTGAGTGTCGCTAGTGCGATTGGTTCTTACTTCACGAGCGGATTGTGTAGCGTTGCCATTTCAGTCTTCGTTACTTTGATAACCCTATGGCTAGGCTGGTACATGCTTCGCGAAGTGGTTTCGATAACCAGAGAAATTCGATAAGACATTCGTCGGCAGTTCGGCGGCAATAGGCGAGTTTTTCGCCCTTCGTTCTTGCGCGAAAAGCCACTAAATGCTTGAGAACGCTTCTGCGGAGAGGTGGCCGAGTGGTTTAAGGCAGCGGTCTTGAAAACCGCCGTACGTGAAAGCGTACCGTGGGTTCGAATCCCACCCTCTCCGCCATTCTTCAAGTGGCGCGCTCGTGTACGTAGAAACCCGAGGCTTGAGAGCTTCGAAAGTCTTCAACTATAATTGAGCATTGAATAGCTGGCCGCATTATTTGCACCAACTTGGCTCGACTAAATTGTATGCGTTTTATTTTTCGACTTATCACTAGCTCAATAATTCGGGAGCTAACGCGCAAACCATCTGCGCGCTTTAGATCCACTCAAGCTATTGAAGTTGTAGCAATTGAGAAAAAGAAGGCGCTAAGCGAGCTTGCGATAAAAGAGATAGTGACAAGCTTGCCAAAGGCCAGAGTTATCAGCGTTATTGACGGTGATACCGTAATCGTAGCCAAAGGCTGGAATGAAATTACGATCCGCCTCGATTCAATCGATTGCCCTGAAGATGGTCAGCATTGGGGAGATACTGCCGCATACGTTCTTATCAAGCTAATTGGCGGACAAAACATACATTTTGAAGAACACGGATTGGACCCCTACGGAAGAATGTTGGCTACTGTCTATGTATGGCATTCAGGAAAAGAGGAATGGCTGAATGTGAACGAGCGAATGGTTATGCTCGGCCACGCTTGGGTGATGCGTGGGTTTTATGATCACTTGCCCCCTGACCGACAGAAAAAACTAGACCGTCTAGAAAATTGGTCCAAATCAAAGCGAGTTGGATTATGGCGGACCGAGAATCCTTTTCCGCCGTGGCAATGGAGAAAAACACAGCTTTAGCTCGCTTATGGAAAAAGCCCGGCATTTCTGCCGGGCTTTGTCGTTTCTGGAAGTTGCGAGGCGCGTCAGATGCCGCGGCCCCAATAACCGCACCAGCGGTGAATTACCCACTCGATGTTCGCGTCGTGGCCAGTAAGCGTCTGGTATTTCGGAATGCGGACTTCCTTGACGGCCGGATCGAAGCATTTGCCGCCTTCTGAAGCCTTTTTCACTTCGGCAGAAAGTTCGGTGAAGAACGCGAGCTGCTCTTCCATGTCCTTGCGCGTGCCGAGACGGCCGCCGGGTCCGGGATGGCCGGGGATCATCTTTTCCCACGCGAGCCCGAGCGTACGCTTCAAGGACGCCTGCCACTCTTCCGGATAGGAGTCATTCACCGCGAGACGCGACGGAATTGCGCCGAGCGAATTGAAATCGACGGCGAAGATCACTTTCTCTTTCGGCAGGAACATCACCAGCGAAGAGTCGGAATGATTGCGACCGGTGTAAACGAGATCGAGTCTAGTTCCGCCGAGCACAATGGTGCGCTGTCCGTCCACGATCTGATCGGGCAATGGTACGTCCGCGTTGCGGCGCTGGAACAGACGCTCATAGGCGCGGCGATGCGCGACGATCACGGCGCCTTCTTTTTTGAACAGCGCGCCGCCCGCGATGTGATCGTCGTGGTGGTGGCTGTAGATCAGATAGCGGATCGGCGCTTTCGTGATCTTGCGGATTTCGTCGATGTAAGCCTTCGCCGCCTGCGGGCGGCCATAGCTGATCGGGTCGGTCGCGATCACGCCGGCGGGTGTCACAACGAACATCGCCTGATGGTTCTGGTAGCGGAAGATATAAACGTTCTCGGTGCCCTCGACCTTGGTCGTGGCGAAGAGCGGCGGTGTCGGCGCTTGCGCGAAAGCGGCGCCCGCTACCAGCGAGAAAGCAATTACTGATAACAATTTGCGAAGCATGGCGTTCCCCCGGCGCAGTTCTTTGCTGCGCTGCGTTAGATGGCTACGCGACCATTCAAGCATTTTTCAAAGCGCATGGCATTGCGTGGCGGCAATACAAATTGGCGCGCCGATGCACCCATGCGAGCTTCTCAGGCGCTCAGGTATTGGCGCAGATGTGGAGGCGGCTCTACCGAGCCCGCTTCGCGGTGCGACCAGAGAATGCGGTTTATGAAGCCCGCGGTTGCCCCAAGCGTCTCTGCCGGTTTTTCGCGGTGCGGTGCGTGGGCGGCATCCCCGATCACGATATACTCGACCGGACAATAACATTCGCGCTCCGCAAGCCAGACCTGCTCCATCGTGGCGTAAGGGTCGTTCTCCCCCTTCACGATTAGGATCGGGACGCGAATGTGGATCAGTTCTTCCCGTAAATTGAGCACGCGCTCGAAGCCTGGATCGAGCCATGCCCCGCTCCAGCCCCAGAAAGCATTATCGGGATTGTCATGATGGCGCGCGAGCTTTTCGCGCAGATCGCTTACTTTATATTCCGTTGTGATTTTGCGGATGGACTTGAGGTTGAATTCCTCGACAAAAAAATGCGGCTCGATCAGCACCACGCCGCGCACGCGATGGTCCTGCATGGTGCCTGCGTAAGCCGCGGCAATGGTGCCGCCGTCGCTGTGACCGACGAGCAGGCCGCGCCGGAATTTGATTTTATCCAGCAGCTTCGGCAATACGTCGCGCGCCTCGCGCTGCATGAAGTCGAGCGGACGCGGCAGCTTCACCGGATCGGATTTTCCATATCCCGCGCGCGAAAAAGCGAACACGCGCGTACCGGTCGCTTGCGCTAACGCTTGCGGATAGTCGCGCCAGATCGACACGCTCCCGAGACCTTCGTGAAGCATCACGAGTGTCGGCGCATTCGTCGGTGCATCGCCGAACCATGCGCATTCGAGTTTCACGCCGTCGATTTCGATAAAGTCCGTCATCGCCGCTTGCGTCCCAAATCCTTGATGATTTCGCGGGCCGCGTTGTGACCCGGCGCGCCGGTGACGCCGCCGCCGGGATGCGTGCCTGAGCCGCACATATAAAGTCCGGGGATAGGTCCGCGATAATCCGCGTTGCCGAGCGCTGGCCGCGCCGAGAAGATTTGTCCGAGATCGAGCGCGCCGTGGAAGATGTCGCCGCCGATAAGGCCAAAAGTTCGCTCAAGATCGAGCGGCGACATGATCTGTCTGCCGAGTACGGATGCTTTGAAGTTCGGAGCAAAGCCGTTCACCGTTTCGATCATCAGATCGGCGACTGCTTCGCGATGATCGTCCCACGACTTCCCGTCAGGAAGTTCAGGCGCAACGTGTTGGCAAAAAAGGCTCGCGACGTGCTGACCCTTGGGCGCGAGCGTATCGTCGAGCGTCGAGGAAATCACGAGTTCGACAATCGGCTGCTTCGACCAGCCGTGCGTGCGCGCATCGAAATAAGCCTGCTCCATGTAGCGCAGGTTCGGTGCCATGATGATGCCGGCGGTGTGGTGTTCGGCCAGTTCCTTGCCGGGTAGACATTTAAAGTCCGGCAATTCCGAAAGCGCCACGTTCATACGGAAAGTGCCGGAGCCATTGCGCCACTTCGTCATCCTATGACGAAAATCCGCAGGCAATGCGTCGGCGTCGATCAGCTTCAGATAAAGCAGCTTCGGATTGAGGTTCGAAACAATCGCGCGGCCGCGAAAGACTTTTCCGTCTTCCGTCACTGCGCCGACCGCCTTCCCCTTCTCGATCAGAATTTCCTTTACCGGCGCCGAGAGACGGATTTCCGCGCCGTGAGCTGCCGCCGACTTCGCCATCGCCTGCGTGATTGCGCCCATGCCGCCGATGGCGTGGCCCCATACGCCCTTCTTGCCGTTCACTTCGCCGAAGCAATGATGCAAGAGCACATAAGCCGAGCCCGGCGTGTAGGGACTCGCATAATTTCCGACGATGCCGTCGAAGCCATAGACCGCCTTGATCGGATCGCTCTCGAACCAGCCATCGAGATAGTCGCCCGCGGAATTCGTGAAGAGATCTAAGAGTGCGCGCTGTCCGCCCAAACCCATCTTGCGCAAGCGGTTCGCAAGCGCGCCGGCACGGATCAGTTCTGGAATTGCGGAAAGCGGGTTACCTTCGACAATGTTCGGCGGTGTCTGCAGCACAAGCTCGCGCAAGACATCCGCGACCGCATTGAGCTGTGTGTCATAGTCGTCAAGCCGCGCCGCGTCCTTCGCAGAAAACTTTGCGACTTCGCTCGCCGTCTTGCCTGCTCCAGTTTTCAGGTAGCGCCCATCCGGCAGCGGCAGGAAGTTCGAAACTTTTCGCTCGACGATTTTCAGCCCATGGGCCGCGAGATCGAGGTCTCGGATCACCTTCGGGTTAAGAAGCGAAACCGTGTAGGCCGCGACCGAGTTGCGAAATCCTGGGTGGAACTCCTCGGTGACCGCCGCCCCGCCCGCAACGGACCGGCGCTCCAGCACCACGACGTTGAGACCAGCCTTTGCCAGATAGGCCGCGCAGACGAGGCCGTTATGGCCGCCGCCGACGATTACGGCGTCATAGCTGTTCGAGGAATCGGCCAAGGATCACCGGATTTGCTTTCAGATTTGCTTTTCTTGGCCTGATTAGGCCACAAAGCGCTCCCAAGTGAAGCCCAATACGTGAACCCCGCGCGCGGCCAGAGCGGCTTGCTGCGCCATGAACCCTTCGAGAATGAGCGAAAACCCCTCTCCCCGCGTGAGTTTCGTGTCGCTCGGCTGCCCCAAGGCGCTGGTCGATTCCGAGCGTATCGTGACCCGGCTCCGCGCCGAGGGCTACGAGCTTTCGCGCGAGCACGAGGGCGCGGATGTAGTGCTGGTCAACACCTGCGGGTTCCTGGACAGCGCCAAGGCGGAAAGTTTAGCCGCGATCGGAGACGCGTTAGCTGCGAACGGCAAGGTCATCGTGACCGGCTGCATGGGCGCGGAGCCTGAGAGCATCCGCGCAGTGCATCCATCGGTGTTGGCCATCACCGGCCCGCAGCAATATGAAGCGGTGGTTTCCGCCGTTCACGACGCGGTGCCGCCCAAGCACGATCCGTTTCTCGATCTGGTGCCCGAGCAAGGTATCAAGCTCACGCCGCGTCACTACGCTTATCTGAAGATTTCAGAGGGCTGTAACAACCGTTGCACCTTCTGCATCATTCCGAGATTGCGCGGCGATCTCGTGAGCCGCCCTGCCGGCGATGTGTTGCGCGAGGCCGAACGTCTCGTGAAAGCGGGCGTGAAAGAACTGCTTGTGATTTCGCAGGACACGTCGGCTTACGGCGTCGATATCAAATTTGCTGAGAGCAAGTTCCGCGACCGCGAGGTGCGTGCGAAATTCTTCGACCTATCGCGCGAGCTTGGTGAGCTCGGCGCGTGGGTGCGGCTGCATTATGTTTACCCCTACCCGCACGTCGACGACGTGATGCCGCTGATGGCGGAAGGAAAAGTGCTGCCTTATCTCGATATCCCGATGCAGCACGGCAGCCCGGCGGTGTTGAAGCGCATGAAGCGCCCTGCTTCGCAGGAAAAACAGCTCGCGCGAATTTCGAAATGGCGCGAAGAAGTTCCGAACCTGACGCTGCGCTCGACTTTCATCGTCGGCTTTCCGGGCGAAACCGAAGCAGAGTTCGAAGAGCTGCTTTCGTTCCTTGAAGAGGCGCAGCTTGACCGCGTCGGCTGTTTCAAGTTCGAGCCGGTGCGCGGCGCGCCCGCGAACGATCTCGACAATCCGGTGCCGGAAGAAGTGAAGTCGCAGCGCTATGCGCGGTTCATGGAAACGCAGCAAAGAATAAGCGCGAAGCGTCTGCGCGCGAAAGTCGGCAGGCGCGAGCCGGTCATTATCGACAGTGTGTCCGGAAACACCGCGATAGGCCGTACGCGCGGCGATGCGCCCGAGATCGACGGCGTCGTGCACATTGCGAGCCGCCGTCCGCTTAAGGTCGGCGAAATTGCAACCGTGAAGATCGAAAGCGCCGAAGCTTACGATCTGCGCGGTACCGTCGCCGGGTTCTGATTAAATCCGATAGCCGGCGCGGAACGCGCCCCAGTGGCGGCCGAGCACGCGGATCGGCGCCACGATTTCCCACATCATGAAGATGTGCCCGCCGCCCATGTCGCGCGGATAATACTGAATCATGTAGGCCCGTGTGTTACGCGCGGCGGAAAGACCGGCGCGATCGTCGAAGATGCGCTTGTTACGGCAGTTCGCGGTATTCCATTCGACTTCGCCGGGGCGCTGCGGATGCGAATATTTTTTGTTATGCACCGGCAGATAGGCGTTGCGATCGACGGCGCCGCAGAAAACCATGCGCGAATCCGCGGCCAGAAGCGGCTCCTGAATAGGCCACAGCTCCTGCTCCAGCGGCGCGAGGTAAGGCTTTTCGTACTGCACCGGGTTGGTGCCGGGGATCGGCTGGTAATGATTATCGAACATCATCTCTGCGGTAACCTTGCCGGACTGGATCATCCGCTCAATAGCCGCGCCGATTTTGTTCGCCGTTGTAATCGCAATCTCGATGAATTCCTTGTTGTCGTTTCTGATCTTGTCGAGCTTTCCGGCCAACGCGGCCGCACAATCCGGGGCCATATCGAAGAAAGCGCAATGAATGCCAAGATCGGTGCGATTTACGACGCGCGCCGGCAGATTCCCGACGCCCGGAATATCGACATGGATGTTCTCGCCGACCCGAAGGGTCAGCGCGTCGGTTGCCTTGAGTAGTACACCGCCTTCGCCAAGATCGACCGTCATGGTTCCGGACTGCACGCCGGCGGCCGTTACCGTGACCCCCCAGTCGCAAGGCAGCCGATCCGAATGACGGCGGTCCCCGATTTCGGTTGCGCGCAGGAAAATGCTCAAGCGCTTGCGCAAGGTTGCCGCGAGGTCGGCCGCGGTATGCGCCGAGGCGTCGATCTGGACGCTCTCCAGGCGTGCACTTTCGGCACCCTTGCGGATGCTCGCGACACTCTGCGCGACCTTGCTGAGAAAATCCGAATTTTCGGATGCGTTGACCGAGAGCTCGGCGGTCGTTGCGACTTGCTGTTCGACCGAAGACGAAACCGTCGCGAACATCGGACGGATTTCCTCGATTACGCGCGCGATGCGCGCGAGCATGGCCATCGACCCGTCGGCATCTTTGCGGAGCGCGTCGATCTTTGAAGTAATCTCCGCGATTGCCTGCTGGGTTTCGGCGGAAAGCGCCTTCACTTCGTTCGCGACGACGGCAAAGCCGCGCCCGGCGTCACCGGCGCGAGCGGCTTCGATCGACGCATTCAACGCGAGCAGATGTGTCTGTTTCGCAATCGTGGAGATAAAGGTGACGACCTTGCCGATGTCGGCGGAGGACGCCTGCAAGCGCTCCACTTGCCTTTCGGTGGTACTCGCGGCTTCGCTTGCTTCGCTCGCGAGATCGTTCGCCTTATGAATTTGCGAACTGATCAGCGTCGAGGACTGCGCCAGTTGTTCGGTAGCCGTCGCGAATGCGTTGACATTGCTCTCGGCGACGCTGACTTGTTCGGAAAGATCGATCGCGGACGCCTTGATCGTCTCGATCGACTGTGCCGCAATGCCGACGCCATCGTGGACGTTCTTGGCCGCATCGCCGACGTTTAGCATCAACACGCCAAGGTCGGCTTCCAGGAGATCGAGGGACTCGCGGACGCGATGAAGTGTGTTTTCTTCCTTGCCATCGCGCAAAGAAAGTGGCGCACCAGCCGCAGCGTCACCGCTGCCGCCGGCGGACTCCATGCCGTCGGTCGTTTTCCGAATAACCTGCACGGGCTGGCCGTTCCTATCCCCGGCCGACGATAGGCTGATTCTCGTTCCGCACATTGGCCTTTCGGCTTAGTGCGGGGGAGAAATCTGCAGAGATCAGGGCAATAATACCGTCTGGCCGGTCGTATTGCGGGATTCTAGGTCGCGATGGGCCTTCTCCGCGTCCTTGAGCGGATAGGTCTGGTTGACCTGGATCTTCACCTTGCCCTTCTCGATGACCTTCATGAGGTCCTTGGCGCCGGCTTCGAGTTCTTTCCGGGTGCCGAAGTAGTGGAGCATGGTCGGGCGCGAGACGATCAGCGAGCCTTTGGTTGCCAAGATGCCGAGGTTGACGCCATCCACGGGTCCAGAAGCATTGCCGTAGGTGGCCAACATCCCGCGCGGCTTCAGGCTGTCGAGAGAGCTCATGAAAGTGGTCTTGCCGACGCCGTCATAGACGACATCGCACTTCTTGCCCTTCGTGACTTCGGCAACGCGCTTAGCCACGTCTTCATCACGATAGAGAATGACATGGTGGCAGCCGTTTTTCTTCGCGATCGCGACCTTCTCTTTCGAGCCGACGGTGCCGATCACGGTCGCACCGAGATAGTTTGCCCATTGCGTGAGGATCTGGCCGACGCCGCCGGCTGCGGCATGAACCAGCACGACGTGTTTCTTCTTCACCTTGAAGAGCGAGCGCAGGAGATATTGCGCGGTCAAACCCTTCAGCATCATCGCAGCCGCGGTTCTGTCGCTGATCTTTTTCGGCAGCTTGATGAGTTTGTCCGCGGGAATGTTCCGCTCGCTCGCGTAAGAGCCCATCATGTTGCCATAGACAACGCGGTCACCCTTCTTCAGGCCCTTCACGCCCCTGCCGAGCGAGACGACGACGCCGGCGCCTTCATTGCCCGGCACGAACGGATAGGCCGCGGGCTTGTAGAGGCCGGTGCGGAAATAGGTATCGATGAAGTTCAGGCCGATCGCGGTCTGCTTGATCCGAGCCTCACCCGGACCCGGCTCCGGCAAGGTGATTTCTTCGTATTTCAGAACTTCCGGACCGCCATGCGCATGAACCCGAACTGCAAACGCCATTTCATTCTCCCTAAATCGCCGCCTTGGCGGCCGTTGTTCTAGCTTTTCTGCTTGTCACATACGAGGGCGCAGTCGCGCAAATACGAGGCGCTAGCGGCCGCCCGAAACGCGCAGGATTGTACCTGTCACGTAGCTCGATTGCTCCGAGAGCAGGTACAGGATCGTGTCCGCCACTTCCTCCGCAGTTCCGGCTTTGCCCATGGGGATCGCGGAGCGCATACGCTCGACGCGGTCGGGCTGCCCGCCCGAGGCGTGAATTTCGGTATCGATCAGACCGGGTGCCACGGCATTCACGCGAATGCCCTCGCCCGCAATTTCCTTGGATAGGCCGATTGTGAGCGCATCGATCGCGCCCTTGCTCGCCGCGTACCAGACGAATTCGCCGGGCGCTCCGAGATAGGTCGCCATGGAGCCGAGATTGACGATCGCGCCGCCCTTCCCGCCGCGCGCCGTCGATAGGCGGCGAACCGCTTCGCGCGCGACGATCATCGCGCCGGTTACATTCACATCGACGACCCGGCGCATGGTTTCCGCGCTCACATCGGCGAACTTGCTGCTGTTTCCGATGATGCCGGCGTTATTCACGAGATGCGTGAGCTTGCCGAACTTATCGACGGCTTCGAACATCCGGAGAATATCGGCTTCGCTCGCCATATCGCCCTTGATCGCGATACCGCGCGCGTTGCTTTTTTCGATATCGGCAACGACTTCGTTTGCCGCTTTCTCGTTGCCGACATAGTTGATGGCGACGTCGTAGCCTTGTCGCGCAGCTAACCTCGCGGTCGCCGCACCGATGCCGCGGCTGCCGCCGGTGATCAATAGAACTTTCTTTTCCATCCCGGTCTCTTACTTCTTCTTTTTCTTTGTTTGTCGTGCGGCGGCGGTTTTGGCTTTGGCTGCCTTCGCGTTCTTAAACATTGCGATATTGATGCCTTCGACCAGACCCGCAAAGGCCATCGAGAAGTAGATATAGCCGCGCGGGATCTTGAAGCCGAGTCCATCGGCCACCAGCGCGACACCGATCAGCAGCAGGAATGCGAGCGCGAGCACCTTGGTTGTCGGATGCCGCGATATGAACTCCGAAATCCAGCCGGATGCGGCGTACATGATGACAATCGCGATCAGCACCGCGATCACCATGATCTCGATGTCGTCGGCAAGTCCGATAGCGGTGATGATCGAGTCGACCGAAAAAACGATGTCGATGAGAATGATCTGGAAAATGATCGTCCAGAAGGCAGTCTTCGCGACGGATGGACGCTGCGCTCCGTGCGAGCCTTCGACCTCGCGATGCAGTTCCTGCGTTGCTTTCACGATAAGAAAGACACCACCCGCGAAGAGAACGATGTCGCGCCAAGAGAAACCGCGGCCGAGCAACGTGAACACCGGCTCTTTCAGCGCGATGATCCACGTCAGTACGAACAGAAGCGCGATCCGGAAAACAAGCGCGAGGCTCAGACCGATTTGTCGAGCGCGCTTGGCGGCCTGCTTGCCGAGCCGCTGCACCAGCAATGAAATGAAAATAACGTTGTCGATGCCGAGAACGATCTCAAGCACTGTCAGCGTAACGAGCGCGACCCAGGCAGAAGGATCAGTGACCCAATCGAAGATAGGAAAACTCATGAATTGCGGACTCGAAAAATACCTGCGCCCATAAAATACAGGCCTATCACCAGAAGCGCGAACCATACAGCCGGCGGCGGAGATAGGTCATATGCAAGGGTCACGAAAGCCAGTCCCACCCATGCCCCAAGAAGGACGAGCGTGAGCCCGCGCAGCCGTTTTACCCTGAACGGATGCAGGAACGGCACCGGAAGGAAGGTCATTGCGCAAAGCACCATTACGATACCGAGCGCCATATCCGCCGAAGGCTTGCCGACCAGCAGATAGAACACCACGACGTTCCAGACCGCCGGAAAGCCCCGGAAGAACGAGTCTTCGGTCTTCATGCGGGTGTCGGCAAAATAGAGCGCGCTGGTCACCGCAATCGCGGCACCCGCCAGATACGAAAACGGCGCCGGGATGATGCCGCTCAGCACCAGCGCGTAAGCCGGCACCATCACATAGTTCAAATAATCGACGACGAGGTCGAGCGTTTCCCCGGACCAGTTCGGCAGAACTTCCTTGACGCGGAGACGGCGCGCAAGCGGCCCGTCAATGCCATCGACAATCAGCGCAACCCCGAGCCAGGCGAACATCACAGTAAAGCGCCGCTCGTGCGCGGCGAGCAGCGCGAGCAGGCCGAAGGCAACGCCGGAAGCCGTCAGCACATGGACCGAGAAGGCCGCCAGCCGTTCCGACAAGCTGAATTCCTGCACGGGTTGCATGGCAACTTATTAGCGCAATATGCGGCACGCAGACACGCCTGCATTTCGCCGGGAAGTCCGCTAGATTGGCGTGATGAGCGAAGATCTTAAAACCAGCGATGCCGTCGTCGTAGGCGGTGGGCCTGTAGGCCTGATCGCGGCGATCGCGCTTGCGTGCCAAGGTATCGCGACAACGCTGCTCGCGCCGAAGCCGCCTCACTCTGATCGCAGGACCACGGCGCTGCTCGGAACTTCGGTCGATATCCTGAAAGCGCTTGGGCTCTGGGAAGCGATCGAAGCCAAGGCTGCGCCGCTGCGTAAGCTGAGACTTGTAGATGGAACCCGCCGCCTGATCCGCGCGCCCGAAGTTCTGTTCGATGCCGGGGAGATCGGCCTCGAAGCGTTCGGGTACAACATTCCAAACGAGGAATTGCTTGCGGTGCTGCGCGGTGCGCTGGCCCAGCAGCAAAACCTTCGTGTTCTGGAGCAGTCGGCAACGCGCATAACAGTCTCGCCGGATTCTGTACGCGTTGAACTTGGCGGTGGCGCATCGATTACAGCGAAGCTCATCGTTGCCGCTGACGGACGCAACTCGATTTGCCGAACTGCCGCCGATATTCGCACCAGCAAGAGGCCTCTTCCTCAATTCGCGGTCGCGCTGAATTTTACACACAGCCGTCCGCACAACGATATCTCGACGGAATTCCACACCGATAGCGGCCCCTTCACGCTGGTCCCCATGCAGGGCCTGCGCTCAAGCCTCGTCTGGGTATGCAAGGCAAACGACGTCGAGCGTATTCGCGCGGCAAGCGATGCAGACCTCGCGCGAGAAATTGAAACGAAATGCCACTCGCTACTCGGGGAAGTCCGGATCGAAGGCGCGCGCGGCATCTTCCCGCTTGGCGTGGAAATTGCCGACCGCTTTGCTAATAAGCGTATCGCGCTCGTGGGAGAGTCCGGCCACGTCATTCCGCCGATCGGCGCGCAGGGCCTGAACCTCGGCATCCGCGATGCCGATGCTATCGCGCGGCTCGCCGGTGACGCTTCCCGCGAAGGAAACGACATGGGATCGGAAGCAATACTTGAGGCTTACGACGTAGAGCGCCGCGCCGATATCCGCGCGCGAGCAGCCGCCGTAGAGATGCTCGGGCGCTCGCTGCTGACCGATTTCCTGCCGGTGCATTTAGCGCGCGGCATCGGGCTTGAAATCGCGTCGCGCGTTCCGTTCCTGCGCCGCGGTTTGATGCAGAGCGGTCTCGGCAAAACAGCGAACGGCTGAACTATTTTACCCGCGGGTAGCTGCGCGTACCCAGCGCGCGAAACTCCGGCGCGATCGGGACAGGTAGCGCAGGCATCTGCTTGTCGCCGGCTGAAGAAGAAATCTGCGCTGCGAACAAACCGCGCTTTACGAAATGCTCGTCGGCCAGCGCCTCTTCGAGGGTCGCCATGATCGTCACGCAGCAATCCGCGGCAGCGAATTTCGGTTTCCAGTGCGCGGCGGTTTCGCTGGCGATGATTTCACGAATAGCCTGTTTCGTGGCGCTTGGGTTTTTAAAGTCGTTGGTCAGCTCTTGCGGCAAGCCGATGACCCCGCAGAATGCCATCCAGAACTTTTGCTCGAGCGCACCGCAACACACCAGCTTGCCGTCTTTCGCTGGATAAATCTGGTAGCGCGGTGAGCCGCCTGTCGTGCTCAGAGACGCCGGACCGGTTTGCTTGCCGGTCGCGTGCAGCGTAGCTAACGCCATCCATGCGAAGGTGAACATCGCGTCTGCCATCGCAATGTCGATGTACGTGCCCTTTCCGGTTTTTCCGCGCGCGATCAGCGCGAGCAGAATGTTTTGCACAGCAGGAAAGGTTCCTCCGGCGATGTCGGCGATCAGCGCGGGCGGCACAACGGGATTATCGAGTGGTCCCGGCGCGAGCGAGAGCAGTCCGGTCGAGCCGATGTAATTCAGATCGTGCCCGGCTTCGTCGCGCTTCGGGCCGGACTGCCCGTAACCCGTGATTGAACAGTAGATCAATTTCGGATTGAGTTTGATGAGTTCGTCATACCCGAGACCGTGCTTCTGCATGACGCCGGGACGAAACTGTTCGACCAGCACGTCGGCACGCGCCGCCAGTTCGCGCGCGGCCATGCGGCCTTCGTCCGTGCGCAGATCGACGACAAGACTGCCCTTGCCGCGATTGAGCATCGCGAACGCGGCCGAAACGCCATCCCATTGCGGCGGATATGCGCGCATATCCTCGCCGCCCGGCTTCTCGACCTTGATGACTTCGGCGCCGGCTTCCGCGAGCATCAGCGTCGCAACAGGTCCGGGAAGCAGCGTCGTGAAGTCGGCGACCAGAATGCCCTTGAGCGGAGGTTCGTGTGTGCTCATTGAAACAACGTGACCGGTAACAGTTTCCGCTCGATCAGATAGAGCAACGCAGTGACGGTCAACACCGAAGCTATCGTGCAGAGCAGCACGCCGTTCGACGCCTGCTCAATATAGACGTCGTATTGCCGCGCCATCACGAAGGCGTTCAGTGCGGTGGGCAATGCCGCCATCAACACGGCGGTGTAAACCCATACCGGCGAGAAGCCGCCAAGGGATGCGAGCAGAGCCCAGATCAAGAACGGATGCACGATCAGCTTTATTAGGATTAGCCCCGGCACTTCGCGCGGTGTCTCGGTAAAGGGCCGCAGTGCGACTGTGACGCCAAGCGTGAAAAGCGCACAAGGTGCGGCTGCGTTCTTCAGAAATTCGAGCGTGCGGTCGATTGCGGCAGGCGGTGACCAATGCAGCGCCGCCGCGCCGACGCCGAGAAGCGTCGCGACAATGAACGGATGCGTGAACACGCGCCGCAGGATCAAGAGCGTCGTCTGCACGGCGCCCTTCTTCTCCGTGCCCGTCGCCGCCATCAACAGCGGCACGAGCGTGAAGAAGAGTGTCGAGTCGAACACGAAAATGAGCGTGGTCGGCACTGTCGCTTGCGAGCCGAGAGCCGCGAGCGTAAGGCCCGGTCCCATATAGCCGACGTTCGCATAGCCGCCGACGACGCCCGCGATGGTTGCTTCGCGTGCGTCACCCCGGCGTAGCCATAGTGCGAAGAAGAACGCGAAGGAGAAAGTAAACAGCGTGCAGGAAGCCGTCGCGACGATGAAGCGCCAGTTCGCGAGCTCCTCGATCGGGGTGCGGGACATGGTCTGAAAAAACAGCGCCGGTAGCGCCATATAGAGCACGAGAAAATTCAGCCACGCCATTCCGTCTTCGGGAATGTTGGCGAACTTGCCGCTGACGAAGCCGAGCAAGATCAGGCCGAAGAACGGCAGCGCGAGACTGAGAATATCGGCCATTGGAATTACCGGCGGGCGTGATCGAAGCACCTATCGGCTGCCCCCGCGCCCCGGTCAACCTCATGCTGCGTTGCACTAGCTACCCGCCCGGCGCTCGGCTAAACCATAGCCACGAACAGCACGGGGACCGCGATGAAGCTGCCGAGAAACTTCTATAAGCCGCTGGCGATGGGTGCGCCGGACCCGATCCGCGAATTGCCGGTGCGGCTCGAGCGCGTGATCCAGTTCGTGCCGGGTCACAACGAGAAGGTGCTTTCCAAAGTCCCCGACCTTGTGAAACAGGTCGATGTCGTTCTCGTAAATCTTGAAGACGCGATTCCGGCTGATGCGAAGGACGCCGCGCGCCAAGGCGTGATCTCAGCAGGCAAGAGCGTTGATTTCGGTTCAACCGGATTCTGGATCCGCTGCAATTCGCTCGCGAGCCCCTGGGCATTCGACGACATCGTCGAGATCGTCGCTGCCGTCGGCAACAAGCTAGATGTCGTGATGCTGCCCAAGGTCGATGGGCCGTGGGACATCCATTATCTCGATCAACTTCTTGCTCAACTTGAAGCGAAGCACGCCGTCAAAAAGCCGATCCTCATTCACGCAATTCTTGAAACGGCCGAAGGCGTGAAGAATGTGGACGACATCGCCTGCGCCTCGCCACGTATGCACGGCATGAGCTTCGGCCCGGCCGACCTCGCCGCTTCGCGTGGCATGAAGACCACGCGCGTCGGCGGCGGCCATCCCGGCTATCAGGTCGTGGCGGACGCCGAGGAAGGTTCGCCTTCGCGTGCGCGCTACCAGCAGGACCTCTGGCACTACTCGATTGGTAAAATGGTCGATGCCTGTGCCGCGAACGGGATCAAGCCGTTCTATGGTCCGTTCGGCGACTTTGCCGATCCGGAAGCCTGCGAGGCGCAATTCCGCAACGCCTTCCTGCAAGGCTGCCTGGGTGCGTGGTCGCTGCATCCGAGCCAGATCGAAATTGCAAAGAGAGTCTTCAGCCCCGACCCCCAGGAAGTCGCGTTCGCGAAGAAGGCGATCGACGCCATGCCCGACGGCATGGGTGTTGCGCTCGTGGACGGCAAGATGCTGGACGATGCGACCTGGAAGCAGGCCAAGGTGATGGTCGATCTCGCAAAGCTCGTTGCCGAGAAGGACCCCGCGCGGGCGAACCTCTACAAGCTCTAACGCCGTCTGCTAAGCTCCTTTCGGGGAGCAGAAGCACGTCATGAATACCTTTGTCGTCGTGAACCCGGCCGCAGCCGGTGGCGGGGCTGGCAAGCACTGGCCGAAAATCTCGCGTCAACTGCGGGACGCGATCGGAAGTTTCGACTCGGCACTCACCACGAGACCCGGCGAAGCCACGACATTGGTACGCAACGCAGTTGCGGGCGGTGCAAAGTCCATCATTGCGGTCGGCGGCGACGGCACCGTCAACGAAGCGATCAACGGGCTTTGCGACGGCGATAGTGCACCGCCAAGCGATGTCAGCTTGGGTTTTGTGATGTACGGCACGGGCGGCGATTTCCGCCGCTCCTTCGACTTGCCGAAAAGCGTCGGCGCTGCAATCGAGCGGTTGAAGGCCGGGCAAACGCAAACCATCGACCTCGGCCGGTTGCGTTATACCAACGCGAATGGCGCGCAGTCGCTGCGCTGGTTCAACAACATTGCGAGCTTCGGCTTTTCCGGCGAGGTCGTGCGCGCGGTGAACGCCGCTCGCTACAGCAAACTACTCGGCGGCAAGTTTTCGTTTCTCTGGAACAGCTTTCTTGAGTTGCGAAAGTATCAGGGCTGCAAGGTCGACATTGTCGTGGACGGCAAGACGATCCCCGAGAACATCTGCACGGTCGCGGTTTGCAATGGCCGTTTCTTCGGCGGCGGCATGATGATGGCGCCGAATGCCGTACTCGACGACGGCAGCTTCGATGTCGTGGTAGTCCGGCAGGACCCGCCGCTGACCATCTTCGATATGCGCCTGCTCTATTCCGGCAAACACCTCGCGCACCCGAATGTCGCGGTCTATCGCGGCAGCAGGATCGAGGCGAAGCCGCTCTCGAATGCCCCGATATATCTCGACGTCGAGGGCGAAGCGCCGGGCTCGCTGCCTGCGTCTTTCGAGGTTGTGCCGCGTGCCTTGCGGCTTCGCTGCTGACTGCTCCGCAGGTTGAAGCTGTCCCCACAAAGCTCTCGTGGAATTGATCAAATTTGCCTGAGTTTGGCCGGAATCTCCGCATGGGTTATGAATTAGCCATGCGTAACGAAACCGCCAAACCACGCGAAGCCAAGTACCGGATCGGACAGGTCGTCCGCCACCGGCTCTATCCGTTTCGCGGCGTGATCTTCGACGTCGATCCGACGTTCAATAATACCGAGGAGTGGTGGCTCTCGATTCCCGAGGCTATGCGCCCCTCGAAGGACCAGCCGTTCTATCACCTGCTCGCCGAGAACGCGGAGACGGAGTACTCCGCCTATGTGTCGGAGCAAAACCTGCTGCCCGACGATTCCGGCGAACCGCTGCGCCATCCCGAGCTAGAGGAAAAGTTCGAGGTTGACGGCGAAGGCAATTACCGGGCGCGCGGCCGCGCCAACTAAGACTACTTGGTAGAAAAGAAAAACGGCGCGTCGAGTGACGCGCCGTTTCTAGTTTTTATGACCGAAGCGCTTACTGCTTCTTGGTGTTTTCGAGGTGCTTCTTCAGCACATCCTTGGCTTCGTTCTTCACCGCGTTGTCGAGCTTCTGCTTCTGCGCCTGAAGCTCCTTCGGATCGACCGGCGGGCCGTCATACGACTTACCGAAGTCGTTCAGAGGGAACGTAATGTTCACCGTGCGGCCCATGTGATTGATCATCTGCACGAGAAGGGTCTTGCCCTTCTTGAGGTTGCCGATGAAGTCGTCGTTGATTTCGAGATCCGCGAGGCACCCGCCCTGACCGCAGATCGTGTACTTCACTTCGATCGGCTGGTTCTGGTCGACCACGAGGCGAAGACCCGGCTGCAACAGCATACCGAACGGCACGGCGATGCGGAACATCCGCTGCGCGCCCTTCTCTTCGATCACGGTTACGACGGCGAGCACCTGACCGGTTTCGGCGAAGAGCTGCTGGGTAATGCCGCAGGTCTCCTTGGTGTTCTGGGCGGCGTCTGCCGGCTGGCAGAGCTTGGTCCAGCGGGTCGCGGCGACCTGCTGCTGCTTGGGCTGCGCGTCGGCCTTCGGCTGCTCGTCCTTCTTCTTGGCGTCAGCCTTCTTCTTTTCCTGCGCGAAGGCCGGACCGGTATTCACGACCACGCTTGCCGAGGTCAGCCCGGCGATCGCGAGGGCGCAAACCAGCGCCGTGGACAAACGAAACTTCATGCACATTCCCCTGTGATTTCCGGCCGCTGGGCTAAAGTTGAGGCGGCTCGCCAGACCGAGCCTTGGCCCGCGCTAGGCTGATTTGTTCTGCACCCTGTCTGCGGCAAATAAGGCGAGACAGAGGCGCTAGGCAAGGGCTTCCGTGACCCTGCGTGATAAAGTCCTGAAACGAAGCCGACGATTCGGACTGTAACAAAAAGGGAGCGCGTATCGCCGTGCGTACTTTCGCCAAGGGACGCGAATCGGCGCGGCGGTACCTATGGCGGTACCCGGCTGGGGCTGCCGTCATTCTGTGCATTGCCGCGCTATCGGGTGCTGCTTTGGCTGCCGGTCCCCGTCACGCGATCGCGATGCACGGCGAGCCGGTCTACGGGCCGGGTTTTAGCCACTTCCGCTACGCCAACCCGGACGCCCCCAAAGGCGGACGCCTCACGCAAGGGATCGCAGGCACCTTCGACAGCATCAATCCCTTCGTGATCCGCGGAAATCCGTTCCAGCAAATCCGCGGCTATGTCGTCGAGAGCCTCATGACGCGCTCGCAGGACGAGCCTTTCACGCTTTATGGCCTGATCGCGAGTTCGGTCGAGACCGACGACGCCCGCAGCTTCGTCGCCTTCACCATCGATCCGCGCGCACGCTTCTCCGACGGCAAGCCGGTTACCGCCGATGACGTTCTCTTCTCATGGAATCTATTGCGCGAAAGAGGCCGACCCAACCACCGGCTCTATTATGCCAAGGTTGTGAAAGCATCGAAGATCGCGGCGGACAAAGTGCGTTTCGATTTTGGTAACGCCGGTGACCGCGAACTGCCTTTGATCCTGGCGCTGCTGCCGGTGCTTCCGAAACACGCTACTGATCCTTTGCGTTTCGACGAACCGTCTCTCTCGATTGCGCCGGGAAGCGGGCCTTATGTCGTGTCTGAAGTGCGCCCCGGAAACCTCGTGGTTCTGAAACGCGATGCCGGGTATTGGGGCCGCGAGCTTGCCGTCAATCGCGGCCATTTCAACTTCGATGAATTGCGTTTCGAGTTTTATCGCGACACCACGAGCTGGTTCGAGGCGTTCAAGCGCGGGCTTTACGATTTCCGCATTGAAGACGATCCGAGCCGATGGACCATCGATTACGACTTCCCCGCTGCGCGCAATAACGGACTTATCCGCGAGGCGCTGGAAACCAGAACGCCGAAGCCAATGATGGCGTTCGTCTTCAATACGCGCCGCCCAATTTTCGCGGACAGCCGCGTCCGTGAGGCGTTGATCGAACTGCTCGACTTCGAATGGATGAACGCAAAGCTGTTTCACTCCGCTTATGCGCGCACGGGAAGTTTCTTCGAGGGCTCCGTATTGGCTGCGCGCGGGATACCGGCGAGCGCCGCCGAGCGCGTCCTGCTCGCGTCTTACGCGAGCACAGTTCGCGCGGATGTTGTGTCTGGCAATTATCAGCCGCCTATATCCGATGGCAGCGGCAACGACCGCGCCCGCACAAGGCGCGCGCTAGCGCTGTTTAACGAAGCAGGTTGGGTGTTGCGCGAAGGAGTGCTGAGACGCAAGGACAGCACGGCTGCGTTTCAATTCGAGCTTCTCGTGACGAAGCGCGAGGACGAACGGATCGCGACGATCTATGCGACCATGTTGCGCCGTGCCGGCGTCATCGCCACGATCCGCATGGTCGAAGGCGGCCAGTTCGAAGCACGCCGCCAGCAATACGATTTCGACATGATCCCGGTAACATGGCAGCAATCGCTGTCGCCCGGCAATGAACAGTTTTTTTATTTCGGCGCGGCAAGCGCGGACCAGACGGCGACGCGGAATTATATGGGCATGAAGAGTCCTGCCGCCGACGCGATGATCGAAGCAATCCTGCGCGCAAAGACGTTTGAAGAATTGACGACCGCGACGCGGGCACTCGACCGCGTGTTGGTGTCGGGGCTTTATGTGATCCCGTTGTTTCATCTACCGCGCCAATGGGTGGCGCGCTGGCCCCATATCGAGCGGCCCGCGACACTTCCGCTCCAGGGCGCGTTGCCGGAAACGTGGTGGCAAAGGCGAGCGGCACGATGAGCGCGGTCGCCCCCAATGTCGCGCTCGATGCGCTGTTCCGCCGGAATGCAAACGCGCGTGGCGAGTTGCAGGCGCTGCGCGATATCGACGGGGTGTCGCTCACCTATACGCAAACCGCGAACGCGGTCGCGCAGGTCGCGGAACAGATAACAACGCTCGGCCTGCCGCCGAAAAGCGTAATTTCGCTCCTGCTGCCGAACGGGCGCGAACTGGTTGTGGCGCTTCTCGCGGTGCTGCGGAGCGGGCACGTCGCCGTTCCGATGCCGGTTGCATGGCGGAAATCCGATCTCGTGCGCGCTTGCCGGGAGGCGGAAACAGCCGCTCTGATCACAACCGCGAATTACAGCACCGAAAACTTGCCCGCGCTTGCGACAGAGGTCGCGACAGAAGTTTTCGAGCTTAGTTTTCCCTGTGCGTTCGGCGCCTCCCTTCCCGACGGCGTGCTGCCGCTTTCCTTGAACACCGCCGTCGAACCTGTGCTTGCAACCGCTTCGATTGCGAGCAAATCCGATGCTGGGATCGGAACGCTTCAACCTGCAAGCGGCGGCGTCTCGCTGGTGCTCCATCATGACGACGAATTGCTCGCCGCCGGTCTCGGCGCGATGCTGGCAGGCGACGTACGCGGCGGCGATACCATCGTCTCCGCGATTTCACTTTCGACCTATGCTGGACTGGCATCAGCCTTGGTGCCGTGGCTGCTCTGCAGCGGGACGCTCACGCTTCTGCCTGATCTTCCAAGCAAGGGCACCATTGAATTCGACAAGAGCACCCACCTGATTGCGTCCGCAGGGTCGCTTCCAACGCTCTCGGCGGTTTCGCCTTCCGCGGTCGCGTCTGCCTTCGCCGTGCATTTCGCAGGCACGGAAGCGCTCACTGCATACCCCGCGCTCAACGCCGAAACGCTTGTCGATGTCATCGCGCTCGGGGAAGTTTGCGCTATCGCGCTGCCGCGCCGGGAACGCAGCATGACGGCGACCCTTCCGCTCGGTGCGATCCATGCAGGCAATGCCGGTGCAGGCTCTCCTGTCGTTCTCGAAACGCGGATCGAGAAAGAGCAGTTGCAGGTTCGCGGCGCCATGGTTCCGGCTGACGCGATGGACAGCCAGCAATGGCTCGACACAGGTTTCATTCCTGTGCCGCTTGATGGCAGCGCAGTTCACCTGTCGCCGCCCGAAGATTTGCTCGCGCTCGGCGCGCTACGTTTTAACTGCGCCGATCTGGAGCGGAGAATTCGTGCCGCAACGCTCGTGTCGGATGTTTATGCCATCGACGATCCTATCATGGGCGCGAAGCTCGTAATTACGAGCGACCGCCCGGCCGAAGCCACGAAAGCGCTGTTAGACGCCGGCTTGCCGCGTCTGGTTGCGAATGCCGTGCAGAAGGCCGAAGCTGCCCGCACGCAAGTCGCATAAGGAGCATTCATGGCAACGCCGATTGCAATCGACGTCGTCTCCGACGTGGTTTGTCCGTGGTGCTATGTCGGCAAGCGGCGGCTCGACGCCACGCTTGCCGCGCGCAGCGACATCATTGCGGAAATCCGCTGGCGTCCGTTTTTCCTCGACCCAACGGTGTCGCGTAGCGGCAAACCTCGCATCGACTACATCACCGGAAAATTCGGCGGCGTGGACAAGATCACGCCCGGACATCAACGCTTGACCGGACTAGGAAAAGCCGTAGGCATCGATTTCAATTTCGGCGCCATCGAAGTGCAGCCGAATTCGCTCGATGCGCACCGGCTGATCGGATGGGCTTCCGCCGAAGGGAAAGCCGATGCGCTGGTCGAAAATCTCTTCGCAGACTTCTTCGTGAATGGCGTGAACCTCGCAGACCGTGCTTCGCTTGCCGATGCCGCGGGCCGGGCCGGAATGGATGCCGCAAAAGTCAGCGCCGATCTTGCGTCGGGCAAAGACGAAGAGCTGGTCGCAAAACAGGCGCAGGCAGCGTCCGCGAGTGGCATTGGCGGTGTCCCCTTTTTCGTGTTCGCGAACAAGGTCGCGCTTTCCGGCGCGCAGGACTCCGAAGTGATTTCGTCGGCAATCGATCAGGCACTTGCTACTGCGAGCTAAGCCGCCTTCTTCGTCTGTGCGAGCGCTGCAAAAGTTTCGAGCAAACGCTTCGCACCCTTAATCCGCTGCTCCATGCGATCCCAGCCGCGCAGGATGACGATCGACTGATCGGGCCGCACGCGCGCGGTCGAGCCTTCCTTCGCTATCCACCTCATTAGGCCTTCCGGATTCTCGAAGCGATTGTCGCGGAATCCGATCACAGCACCCTTCGCGCCAGCCTCGAACTTCGCGATATTGGCGGCGCGACAGAACGCTTTGATCGCCACGATCTCAAGCAGCATCTTCACTTCGTCCGGCATCGCGCCGAAGCGATCGACAATCTCTGCCGCAATCTGGTCTATCTCGGGCGCGCCATCCAGTTCGGCAAGGCGGCGATAGAGACCGAGACGAACCGCAAGATCCGGGACATACTCTTCCGGGATCATCACCGGCGCGCCGATGTTGATTTGCGGCGACCACTTTTCGCTCGCTGGTTCGGTGACGCCGGCTTTGAGCATCATCACCGCCTCTTCGAGCATCTCCTGATAGAGTTCGTAGCCGACTTCGCGGATGTGGCCTGACTGTTCGTCGCCGAGAAGATTTCCGGCGCCGCGAAGATCGAGATCGTGCGAAGCGAGCTCGAAACCGGCGCCGAGCTGATCGAGCGATTGCAGCACTTTCAGGCGGCGCTCGGCCTGCTCCGTGACTGGTTTATCCGCGGGAACCGTAAGCAGCGCATAAGCGCGCGTCTTCGAACGGCCGACGCGGCCACGAAGTTGATAAAGTTGCGCCAGCCCGAAACGGTCGGCGCGGTGAATGACGAGCGTATTCGCGGTCGGAATATCGAGGCCGGATTCCACGATGGTCGTCGACAACAGCACGTCGAACTTCCCGTCGTAGAAATCCGTCATGATCCGCTCAAGCTCGGTCGCGGCCATCTGGCCGTGCGCGACCGCCGCGCGGATTTCCGGAATATGCTCGTCCAGGAATTGTTTGCGGCCGGCGAGGTCCTCGATGCGCGGGCAAACATAAAACGCCTGACCGCCGCGATACTTCTCGCGCAAGAGCGCTTCGCGAAGGATCAGCGGATCGAACGGCGAGACGAAGGTGCGCACCGCCAGCCGGTCCACCGGCGGCGACGCAATCAGCGATAATTCCCGAACGCCGGTCAGCGCGAGTTGCAGCGTGCGCGGGATCGGTGTCGCGGTCAGCGTCAGTACGTGAACTTCGGTGCGCAGCTCTTTCAGGCGTTCTTTATGTGCGACGCCGAAATGCTGCTCCTCGTCGACCACGACCAGCCCAAGGTTCTTGAACTCGATCGTCTTCGCGAGCAGCGCGTGCGTGCCGATCACGATGTCGATGGAGCCATCAGCCAACCCCGCGCGGGTCTTGGCAATGTCCGCCGAAGACACCAGCCGGCTCGCCTGCCCGATCCGCATCGGGAAACCGCGGAATCGATCCGAGAACGTCTTGAAGTGCTGCCGCGCGAGCAAGGTCGTCGGTACCACGACGGCAACCTGCGCGCCGTTGCTCGCTGCAAGAAATGCCGCACGCAGCGCGACTTCGGTTTTGCCGAAACCGACATCGCCGCAGATCAGCCGGTCCATCGGACGGCCTGCATTGAGGTCGTCGATGACGGCATCGATTGCGGAACGCTGGTCGTCGGTTTCGTCATAGGGAAAACGCGCACAGAATTCGTCGTAGAGACCTTCCGGCACCGGGAATTTCGGTGCGTCGTGTAAGCTTCGCACCGCGGCAACCTTCACGAGCGCCGCCGCCATTTCGCGGATGCGCTGCTTCAGCCGCGCTTTGCGGTTCTGCCAGCCGGCGCCGCCAAGACGGTCAAGCTCGGCGCCGGCATCCTCGGAACCATAGCGCGACAGTAGTTCGAGATTCTCGACCGGCAGAAACAAACGGTTGTTGTCGGCGTAATGGATTTCCAGACAGTCGTGCGGGAGCCCTAGCGCTTCGATGGATTTCAGCCCGACGAAGCGGCCGATGCCGTGATCGACGTGAACGACGAGGTCTCCTGCCGACAGGCTCGTCAGCTCCGCAATGAAATCCTGTGCGCGGCGCTGCTTGCGTTGCGGGCGCGCGAGTCGGTCGCCGAGAATGTCCTGCTCGCTCAGGATTGCGACATTCGCGGTTTCAAAACCGGATTCGAGCCCCAAAAGCGCGAAACCGGCAACGCGCGGTGAGAGGCGCTCGATAGCGTTCCAGTTTGCGACCCGATCGTTCTGCTCAAGGCCGTGATCGGCCAGCACCTGCTGCAAGCGATCGCGCGAGCCTTCGCTCCAGGCCGCAATGACGGTGCGTTTTCCTTCCGCTTGCTTCGCCTGCACCTGCGAGACCACGGCAGCGAACAGGCTTTCGTTCTGGCCGGTGCGTTCCGGCGCGAAGTTGCGCCCCGGTCTGATGCCGGGGTCGAACACGCGGCCTGACTCGGGAACGGCGAAAGGAGTCACGCGCGCGACGGCGAGTTCTTCAAGCGCCCGCTTCCACTCTTTCGCAGTCAAATACAAACGCTCAGGCGGCAGCGGCTTGTAGAGCGGCATCTGTCCGGCGTCGAAGGCTTCCTTGCGCGCGCCATAGTAGTCGTCGATCTGTGCGTGCCGTTCCTGTGCTGCCTCATCGACCAAGGGCTCCAGTACGAGCGGCGTGCTCGGCATGAAATCGAACAGCGTTGCCAACTTGTCGTGAAAGAGCGGCAGCCAATGCTCCATGCCGGGATAGCGCCGCCCGGCGCTCACCGCTTCGTAAAGCGCATCGTCCCGCGTATTGCCGCCGAAGATCGCGGTGTACTGTTTACGGAAGCTGGAGATCGCTTCCGGCGCGAGCTTGAACTCGGTGTTTGCGATCAGTTCGAGCGAGGTTAGCGTCTCAATTGAGCGTTGCGTCTGCGCATCGAAGCTCTTGATCGTCTCGACGCTGTCGCCGAAGAAATCGAGCCGAACCGCGCCGATGCCGCCGGGCGCGAACAGGTCGATGATGCCGCCGCGCACGGCGTAGTCGCCGGCATCGCGCACAGTCGACGCGCGGATATAGCCATTCTGCTCCAGCCACGCGACCACGCTCTCAAAGCCGATATTCTGATTGGGCTTCAGACGCAGCGAGGCCTTCAATACGAAATCTTTCGGCGGCGTGCGTTGCAGGACCGCATTCACTGTCGTCAGCACCAGCGTGTGTCCTTCCATCTCAGCCGCAAGCTTTGTAAGCGTCGCCATCCGGCGCGCAGTCACTTCGGCAATCGGCGACACGCGATCGAACGGCAGACAGTCCCATGCCGGAAACACGAGTGCCGGTAATTCCGGCGCAAAGAACTCAAGACCCGCTGCGAGTGCACTCATGCGCTCAGCATCCCGGCAGACGATCAGCAAACGCTTCGCGGCACCCGCGCGTGCGAAATGCGCGCGCGCGAGGTCGGCGATAACGAGGCCGTTTGCGCCCTCTGGCACGCTGGCAATCGTCAGCGGCTGCTGCGGCAGAAGTGCTGCCGGCGAAGTTCCGGAGATCAATTTCACTTAGGGCCGTCCTTATGGAAGGCGACGATCTTGCGGAACAGCGGCGAGTCGAAATTCGTGGGTACGTCAGCGGTGCCGGCGATCCAGAGATAGAGTTCCGGGTCAGGTGCCTCCATCAGCGCCTCGAGTGATGAGATTTCTTCGTCGCTGAGCGCGGTAATATGCGCGTCCACGAAGCGTCCCAGCACGAGGTCCATCTCCCGTGTGCCGCGATGCCAGGCGTGAAAGCGGAGGCGCTTCCTGCGATCGTCCAGCGCATTCGTTTCGTCGTTCAAGGCACACTCCAACGCCAAAAACCCGGACGTGCCGGGTGTGCCTCTATAACCGTGTGAGCTACGCGATTTCAAGCGCATTCCACGCATGGTTGCGCCACGCAAAGCGTTCCGTCACCTTGGGGCAAGAATGCGCCCGCCCGTACTCAATCCACTATTCGCCGGAATCGGCAAGTTGTCCGGCATCGGCCCGAAATTTCTGAAGCTGTTCGGGCGGCTGTTTGCGCGCGACGAGCCACGCTTTATCGATGCGCTGTTTCATCTGCCGCATAGCGCGATCGACCGGCGCGCACGGCCGAAACTGCGCGATGTGGTGCCCGACACTATCGTCACCGTCGAAGTGCACATCGACAAGCACAAACCGGCACCCCCGCGCGGCCGCGCCCCGCATAAAGTCATGGCGCATGACGAGACAAACGACATCGAATTTGTGTTCTTCGGTATGCCAAGGGAGCGGGTCGAGAAAATGCTTCCGGCCGGCGAGAAGCGCTTCGTTTCCGGCAAGGCCGTACTCTATGACGGCAGACTTCAGATGACGCATCCGGATCGCGTCGTCGACGAAGCCGGGTTAGCCACGCTCGCTGCCGTCGAGCCGGTCTATCCGCTGACGCAAGGACTATCCAACGCCATGGTGCGGCGAGCCTGTTTGCCTGCGAGCAAACGGCTCACCGAGCTTCCGGAGTGGATCGATGCCGCCTTCCTAAAAGCGAAAGCGTATGAGTCATTTCGTGCATCGGTTCAACGCCTACATGAACCGCAGGAAACGCTGGACGTCGAACTGACAAGCCTGTTTCGCTCACGTCTCGCCTATGACGAATTGCTTGCGCACCAGTTGGCGCTGGCGCTGGTTCGCAGCGACATGAAGCGCGATCCCGGCCGCGCGCATATTGCGACGGGAGAGCTTCAAGCAAAAATCGAGGCCGCGCTCCCGTTCTCGCTCACGCAATCACAGCGTCGAGCCGTTGAGGAGATCAGGAAAGACTTGTCCGGCAACGAACGAATGTTGCGGCTGCTTCAGGGCGATGTTGGTTCAGGAAAAACGCTGGTCGCTTTGATGGCCGCCGCACACGTGATCGAGAGCGGCAAGCAGGCCGTCATCATGGCACCGACCGAGGTTCTCGCCCGCCAGCATATGGCGCGCATTGCGCCGCTCGCCGATACCGCGGCTATACGCGCCGAGATTCTTACCGGACGCGAACGCGGCGCCTCCCGCAACAAGCTACTGGACGATCTCGCGAACGGTATGGTTCACCTGTTGATCGGAACGCACGCAGTCTTTCAGGACGATGTGATCTTCAAAGACCTGGCCCTTGCGGTCGTCGATGAGCAGCACCGCTTCGGTGTGCATCAACGCTTGGCGCTGACAGACAAAGGCATTGCAACCGATGTGCTTGTGATGACCGCGACCCCCATTCCACGCACGCTCGTTCTTACCTATTTCGGTGACATGGACGTTTCCGAACTTCGCGAGAAGCCGGCCGGGCGCGCGCCGATCGATACACGCGCGATTGCGCTCGATCGCCTGGAAGAAGTCGTCGAGGCAGTACGGCGTGCCGTGGAATCCGGTGCCCGTGCCTACTGGATATGCCCTCTCGTCGAAGAGTCGGAGGAAGCCGATTTCGCCGCAGCCGAGGAGCGTTTCGCACACTTGCAGAATATTTTCGGCACCAGTGTCGGCTTGGTCCACGGCAAAATGAAAGCCACGGACAAAGACGAAGCCATGGAGCGGTTCGCCAGCGGCGCCACGCCGGTACTGGTGGCAACCACCGTCGTCGAAGTCGGTGTGGACGTGCCCGAGGCCACGATCATCGTGATCGAACACGCCGAGCGTTTCGGGCTTGCGCAACTCCATCAGTTACGCGGGCGCGTCGGGCGCGGCAGCGGAAAATCGACCTGTCTCCTGCTCTATCGCGCACCGCTTGGCGCGACCGCGAAACGCCGCATCGAGACCATGCGCGAAACCGAAGATGGCTTTCGTATTGCCGAAGAGGATCTAGCGCTTCGCGGCGAAGGAGAAATCCTGGGCACACGCCAGAGCGGTATGCCGGGCTTCAAGATGGCCGATGCGAGCGTGCATCGCGATTTGCTTGAAACCGCACGCCGTGACGCAGCACTGATTGTCGCAACTGATCCCACTCTCAAATCTGAACGCGGACTGGCGTTGAGAGTTCTGCTTCATCTGTTCGAGCGCGAGGATGCGGTCCGCCTGCTCGATGCAGGCTAGTCGCCGGCGTAACGGTTCGGGCCGTAGGCGTTGTTGCCGCTGATGCTCGGGAGCGCCATCCAGACGATCAGCAGGATGGTGCTAGCGATCCAAAGAATGATCAGAAGCCCAATAAAAAGCAGAAGACCTGTCGCGGGCTCGCGTCCGTCGTGCGCTATGAAGTTTGCAACCGTTACAGCCGACGCGGCAAGCGCGAGCCCGACCGGAACGAGGAGCCACCAGCCGCTGCGTCCGGTGTCGTGAAACCTTCTGACTGTTACCGACAAAGTCGGCAGCAGCGCTGCGAGCCAGAACACGAGATAGAACGGCCCGATGCTCCAGCCACGGAATATGAAGTAGTCGAGCAGCCAGGCGATCGCAAGCACGACAAAAACGAACAGCGCCCACCACCAATATTCGGCACGGGCTGCCCGGTCCCTGAAATTCACATAATTGAAAAAACACTCGCCGATCGCGTCGCCGAAGCTCATGGGCCATTCCTGCTGTCGCGTGATTGCCCAAGATTAACTCGGCGCGTGAAAAAGGAAAGTATCGTCGAGTACTTCCTTATCAAATTCACGGCATAGGCCGAAGGCTTGATATCGCGGGGACGCGGTGCCTAGATCGCGGAGAGCGGCCTTCGGCGCCGCCGGCCGGAACGCTTTCGTGATCGCATTGTCATCCAAGAAGCCGCTGACCTTCTGGCTGCACGGCCTGCTCCTCGCAGCACCCCTGGCACTACTGACGCCCGCAATAGCGCGGCTCGAAAGCCCGCTGCCTGAGGGTATTTACCGCGCGGCGCGCGGCTATAATCATGCCGGGGAGAGTTGCCCGCATAGAGTAGAGATTGCCGAAGTTCGCGTCTCGGGCGGCATCATTGCGTTCGAGAGCGGCGATGCAAGCTGGACCGGCTTTATCAACGAAGATACAGGCGTGATCCGCATCGAAGCCGCAGGCATCACGCCACGCCCTACATCGGCTTTGCATATCCGCGGGCATTACACGAAGGCGCAACTCTTCAGCGCGATCTGTGGATCAGGATACTTTCGCATCTTCCGTTGAGCGTTATTCGACGGTGACTGATTTCGCGAGATTGCGCGGCTGGTCCACGTCGGTCCCGCGCAGCACTGCGACGTGATAGGCGAGCAACTGCACGGGGATCGCGAACACGAGCGGCGTCACGGTCGCCGGCATATCGGGGAGCGTCAGCACGGCTTCGGCTTTTACGCCAGCCGCTGCTGCGCCTTTGCGGTCCGTGACAAGAATGATGCGCCCGCCTCGCGCGAGCACTTCCTGCATATTCGATGCCGTCTTCTCGAACACGAAATCATGCGGCGCGATCACGACGACCGGCATCTGTTCGTCGATCAGTGCAATCGGTCCGTGCTTCAATTCACCGGCAGCATAGCCTTCCGCGTGAATGTATGAGATTTCCTTGAGCTTCAGCGCGCCTTCGAGCGCGAGCGGATAATTCGTACCGCGACCCAGATAGAGCACGTCGTTCGCGTCCACGATCTGCTTTGCAAGCCGTTCGATCTCGTGTTCGAGCTTAAGCGCCTCGGCCATATGACGCGGCACTTCGATCAGCGCATGAACGAGTTTGCGCTCGTCTTCGCGCGAAAGATGGCCTCGCGCTTTGCCGGCACCGATTGCAAGCACGGCGAGTGCTGCCAACTGACAGGTGAAGGCTTTGGTTGAGGCAACGCCGATCTCGGGACCCGCGAGCGTCGGCATGATTGCGCCGCTCTCGCGCGCGATCGTCGAGGTCGGGACATTCACGATAGAGAGCGTATGCTGGCCGTGCTCCTTAGCGTAGCGGAGCGAAGCGAGCGTATCGGCGGTCTCGCCGGATTGGGATACGAAGATCGCAAGCCCGTTCTTCGCAAGCGGCGCATCGCGATAGCGGAACTCGGACGCGATATCGACATCGACCGTGATCCGCGCAAAACGCTCGAACCAGTATTTCGCGACTAGGCCCGCATAGAACGCCGTGCCGCAGGCCGAGATCGTAATTCTGTCGACACTTTTAAAGTCGAACGTAAGATTAGGGAGGCGGACCTCCTCACGAGACATATCGATGTAGTGCGAGAGCGTGTGGCCGACCACTTCCGGCTGTTCGTGAATTTCTTTCGCCATGAAATGGCGATGGTTGCCCTTGTCGACGATGAAAGAGCCAGCTGCCACCTTCTGCACGGCGCGCTCGATGCGCTTGCCCTGCTCGTCGAAGATTTCGACGCCTTTGCGCGTGAGTACCGCGAAGTCGCCTTCTTCGAGATACGCGATAGTGTCGGTCATGGGGGCCAGCGCTATGGC
>LNFM01000517.1_pt1 | contig 103493 bp, 89 predicted proteins | sample 596031 | NCBI WGS metagenome assembly LNFM01 (sample SAMN04254537, study PRJNA301005) | activated carbon metagenome | isolation source: dual media filters at the Ann Arbor, Michigan drinking water treatment plant | place: USA: Ann Arbor
ATGCCTTGATCTTCATACACACCGCTGGAGGCGCGGTCGGAAATCGATACCAGACCGATTTTCAATTCATCAGGATTGGTCTTCTTTGACATCGTCTTCGTCATCCGTTGGTTGTGCAGCCGGTGCTTGCAATGATTTCAAAATCTGGAACAGTTCGCGGTAGGCTTTCGGCGGTTTGTTCTCTGCCTGTTCCTTGCGTGCATTGCGGATCAAGGTGCGCAAATGCTGTGCTTCCAGTTGCGGATTTTGTTCGAGTAAAACGGTCAGCGCTTTGTCGTCAGCCAACAGCTTGTCTCGCTTGCGTTCGATCGCGTGCAGTGCCGCGGTTTCTGACTTCGATGCGCCTTTCCAGCTATCGAGCATTTTCTGGATGGCAGCGAGTTCGTGCTCTTCCAGCGAACGCATTTTTTTGCCGACATATTGCAATTGACGACGGCGGCCTTCGTGATCCTTGATCAACTGGCATTCAAGGATGGCATCGCGCACGTCTTCCGGCATAGGGACGCGTTTGACGCGATCGCGTGGCTCGGCAATCAGTTCTGCGCCCAGCTTTTGCAGGGCGGTCATTTGGCGTTTGAGCTCCGATTTTGAGGGGCGCTCGTATTCCTGTTCGAATTCTGTGGATTGGAAGCCGCAGGAGCCTCGGTTGGGATTTGGCATGATCTGTGGGTAAGGCGTGTAGCCATTCTGTAAACGACTGCTATCATAACTGTTTTATACGCATTTCAAGATCAGTTAAAGCAACTTGCGCAGGACGTTTTGCGTTACGCAAAGGAAAAAGGCGCGTCTGGCGCGGCAGTAGAGATTAGCGAAGGCAGCGGTTTGTCGGTTTCGGTGCGCAAGGGCGGCGTCGAAACAATAGAACAGAATAAAGACAAGGGCATGGGCGTCACGGTGTATCTAGGCGAAGAACGCCATATTCGTCGCGGCAATGCGAGCACTTCCGATTTTTCGCAAAAGGCCTTGAAGGATACGGTCGAAGCGGCTTACAACATTGCTCGTTTTACCGCAGAAGACGACTGCGCCGGGTTGCCGGATGACGATTTGCTGGAACGCAATCCGCAGGATTTGAAGCTGTGCTATCCGTGGCTGATTTCTACCGAAGAAGCAGTCGAACTGGCGAAGCGTGGCGAAGCTGCAGCGTTCGCGGTCGACAAGCGTATTACCAATAGCGAAGGCGCCAGTGTCTACGCTCAGCAATCGCATTTCGTTTCTGCCAACTCGCGCGGGTTCATAGGCGGGTATCCCTATTCGCGTCACACGATTTCGGTAGCACCAATTGCGGGCAAGGGCAGCAATATGCAGCGCGACGATTGGTATACGTCCATGCGTGATCCGAAGAAACTGGCAGCACCGGAAGCGGTTGGTCGTTACGCCGCACGTAATTGCCCGGTGTTGTTTGAGGCACCGTTGGCTGCTGGTTTGCTGGGTGCATTTGTACAAGCTGTTTCTGGTGGCGCGCTGTATCGCAAATCAACCTTCCTGCTGGATTCGCTCGGAAAATCTGCCTTTGCTTCACACGTACAAATCAAAGAAGACCCGCATGTAATTGGCGCGGTTGGTTCTTCACCATTCGACGAAGAGGGCGTGAGAACCAGTAGTCGCGATGTCGTCAAAGACGGCGTAGTACAAGGTTATTTTCTGTCTACCTATTCGGCGCGCAAGCTCGGCATGCAGACGACCGGCAATGCAGGCGGATCGCATAATTTGGCTATGACATCGTCATTGACCGTGCCGACAGATAATTTCAAGGCGATGCTGAAAAAGCTGGATACCGGTTTGCTGGTCACCGAGTTGATGGGCCAGGGCGTGAATTATGTGACCGGCGATTACTCTCGCGGCGCATCAGGCTTCTGGGTCGAGAAGGGCATTATTCAATACCCGGTTGAAGAAATCACGATCGCCGGCAACATGAAGGATATCTTCATGCAAGTGGTTGCAATTGGTGCAGACACCTTGGTGCGTGGGACCAAACAAACCGGTTCTGTATTGATCGAAAATATGGTGGTTGCAGGTGGTTAATATGACGTTTTCGTAGTATGGTTATGGCAGTTGTTCATAGCGAAAAGTCGCAAATTTTTTTCTACTTTGCAGGGCTTACGCAACACTTACAACTCTCATTTTATTGCACGCATTCGTCAAAATATTTTGCCGAATGCGTTTGATAGAAGTCTTGTCCTTAACCAATCTGGAGACAAAATGGAACGTCGGTCATTCCTTAAAAAAGCAGCAGTTGGCGCATCGGTTGGCGCGTTTGGCATCCAGCTTCCCTAAATCGCTAGATACGATTTATGGCGCAGCAGATGTGTTTACCAAACGTGTTTCACAACTGACTGACGGCAAGTTCAATATCCGTCCTTTCGCCGGCGGCGAGATCGTTCCTGCATTGCAGGTAATGGATGCAGTGCAAGCTGGCACGGTTGAAATCGGCCATTCTGCTTCCTACTATTACTTCGGTAAAGATCCGACATTCGCATTCGATGCAGTCGTACCTTTCGGCCTGACCTCGCGTCAACAAACCGCATGGTTCGACCAAGGCGGTGGTCGTGAACTAACCCGTGAATTCTTCAAAGGCTACGGCATCGTCAACTTCCTGGGCGGTAATACAGGCACCCAGATGGGTGGCTGGTTCCGTAAAGAGATCAAGGATGTAAAAGATCTGAATGGTTTGAAAATGCGTATCGGCGGTTTCGCCGGTCGTGTGATGCAACGTCTGGGCCTGGTACCGCAACAGATCGCTGGTGGCGATATCTATCCTGCGCTGGAAAAAGGCACGATTGATGCAGCAGAGTGGATTGGACCTTATGACGATGAAAAACTCGGCTTCAACAAGGTTGCTCCTTTTTACTACACACCAGGCTGGTGGGAACCGAGTCTGCAACTGTCGTTCTATATCGGCATCAAGGAATGGGAAAAACTGCCTAAGCAATATCAGGCTGCGGTAGAAGCTGCTTCCTACGAAGCGCACGTCGTCATGCAAGCGCAATACGATGCACGCAATCCAGCTGCCCTGGCACGCTTGCTCAAGAATGGCGTTAAGCTGCGTCAGTTCTCCAAGCCGATCATGGAAGCTTGCTACAAGGCTGCTGTTGAAACGATGGATGAAGAAGCTTCTAAAAACGCCAAGTTCAAGAAGATCTATGAGCCATGGAAGCGTTTCCGTCAGGATCAGAACCAATGGGCTTCAGTTGCAGAAGCGCCGATCCAGAACTTCATGATCGGTCGCAAGTAAGCATTTCTGCTGTATTAAAACGCAAGTATCCAAAAACCCGTAGCGCATATGCGTTGCGGGTTTTTTTACGTCTGTTGGATAGGTGCTGGGATACGAAGAAAATTGACGTGTGGCGGCTTGTGTATTTGTTACGTCAGGCAAAAAAAATCCCGCAGAGCGCATCATGCGGGATTGTCAGGAGCAAAAACTGCTTACTTCTTGTCTGGTTCTGTCGAGAAGTTCAGTGCAGGCATCTCTTCAGTAGTTTCTTGTGGCGTATCACTGCCACTGGAGAAATTCAGTTCCATGCCGCTGCGCGCACCATATTCTTGCCCGCCACCCATATCGATTTGCAATTCTATTTTTTCCTTCATATCGGTTTTTTTGTCCACCGAGATCAGATTCGGGAAGGCGATGATCAGCGTGACCATGATGACTTGAATCAAAACGAACGGTACTGAGCCCCAGTAAATATCCGACGTCTTCACTTCCTTGGGCGCGACAGATCGCAAATAGAATAGTGCGAAGCCGAACGGTGGATGCATGAACGAGGTCTGCATATTGACACTCAACAGCACGCCGAACCAGATCAGATCAATGCCCAATTTCTCGGCAACCGGGCCGACCAGCGGTACCAGAATGAACGCCAGCTCAAAGAAATCGAGGAAAAATGCCAAGCCGAAGAACAGGATGTTGACCACAATCAGGAAGCCGGCAGTACCGCCCGGTAACGAGGTCAACAAGTGCTCTACCCACAGATCGCCATTCACGCCACGGAAGATCAGGCCGAACACGCTGGAACCGATCAGAATGAACATGACGAAGCAGGACAGACGTGACGTCGAATTCATCGCTTGTTTCAACAAGCTCCATGACAGACGACGGTTCATCAATGCCAGTACCAGTGCGCCAAACGCACCCATGCCGCCGCCTTCAGTCGGCGTAGCAATCCCGACGAAGATTGTACCGAGGACTAGGAAAATTAGCGCCAGTGGCGGAACCAGTACAAATACGACTTGTTCGGCAATCTTCGACAGCATGCCCAGCTTCATTTTGCGATTGATGTAGGCGACCAGGAAAGCACCTGCAATACTGAGAGTAGCCGCATAAATGATGCCTTCGTCCGCATGCAGTGTCGGATTGCTGGCCAGTAGAATTTTTTCAATCGCGAAGCATGCTGCAACGGTGCCGGCAATCAGAATGAACAAGGACATGACGCCGCTTGAACCATCCGGTTGCCTTAGATTACGAGCTTCAGGCGGCAATGCAGGCACCCATTTTGGCTTGAATATTGATACCGCCAATATGTAACCTGCGTACATTGCAGTCAGCATCAAGCCAGGGAAGAACGCGGCTTGATACATGTCACCAACTGAACGTCCCAGTTGATCTGCCATGACGATCAACACCAGCGATGGCGGGATAATTTGCGCCAGCGTACCGGATGCGGCAATAACACCTGTGGCGATTTTTTTGTCGTAGCCATAGCGCAGCATGACAGGCAGCGAAATCAAGCCCATCGAGATAACCGATGCCGCGACGACGCCGGTGGTTGCTGCCAGCAAAGCACCAACAAAAATAACGGCATAGGCAACGCCGCCTCGCAAAGGGCCGAACAACTGGCCGATGGTGTCGAGCAAATCTTCAGCCATGCCTGAGCGTTCCAGAATCAATCCCATGAAGGTAAAGAAGGGGATCGCTAGCAAGGTATCGTTTGCCATGATGCCGAAAATACGATTCGGCAAAGCTTGCAACAGTTCAGGTTTCAGCAAGCCAACTTCAATACCGACCAGGCCAAAGAACAAACCATTGGCAGCAAGAGAAAAGGCGACGGGAAAACCGGATAGTAAAAATACGACTAGCGCGCCGAACATGATCGGCGCCATGTTCGCAATGAGAAATTCAGTCATTTGTGTTCCTGGCGATCAGTTAATGTGATTTGCAGCTTTGATCGCCGCGATTTCATCTTCAGGGGTGGCGGCTTGTTTCTCGAACGCACTGGCCGGCACTTTTCCTTGCAGGTAGCCAATGCGTTTGATGATTTCGGAGATACCTTGCAAGGCAAGCAAAACAAAACCGACAGGTATCAAGAGCTTGGCAGGCCATACGATCAAGCCGCCGGCATTGCTCGACACTTCCTGATTTTCAATCGAAATCCAAGCGTAGGGTGTAGCGTAATAAAGAATCAGCAAAGTTGCAGGCATCAGGAACAGGATAAAGCCGATCAAATCGATCCATACTTGTGTGCGTTTGGAAAAATGCGAAACGATCACATCTATGCGCACGTGCTCATTGCGTCGCAATGTATATGAAGTTGCCAGCAGAAAAATTGCGCCAAATAAATACCATTGAATTTCCAGCCAGCCGTTCGAACTGATGTTGAACAGGTAACGTATTGCTGCATTACCGGTACAGATAAGAACGGCAATCAGCAAAGCCCAGCTAATGCCATGGCCTATTTTTTCATTGAGATTGTCAATGAATCGCGAAAGCGATAGTAAAAAAGACATTGTTTTTCGTCTCCAGATTGGATTTGAACAAGACGCAACCATGGCTTTTTGCTTGAAGCCATGCGCGTACTTTTAATTACTGTGAGTATAAAGAAGATAAATCGCTTGCGCTTTATTGGCGCTGCATTTCTGCTGCGTACAGGCGTATCCCATTTTTACAGAACATAACAATACAGAGTCTAGCTGACACCAACATTACGGTCAGCAGTGGGTAGTCGAAATCAGCGGGAAAATTTCGCTTTTTGAGAGGGTATTTTTTGAATGTTGATCAGATGGGATGGACGGGAAGCTGCCATCTGATCAAATTGCACGTCAGGCCAGTTTGGCGCGATTTCTAGAGATGGCTGCGCGTACCTGATTCGGAGCGGTGCCGCCAACATGATCGCGTGCAGCAACCGAACCTTCAAGCGTCAATACCTCGAAGATGTCGGCTTCTATCAGTTTGGAAAAAACATGCAATTCTTCCAGCGACAAATCGCTGAGATCAATGCCGCGATCGACACAGGCACGTACTGCATGAGCCACTGCTTCATGCGCATCGCGGAAGGGCAGGCCCTTCTTCACCAGATAGTCGGCCAGATCGGTGGCCGTTGCATAACCTTGTAATGCCGCTGCACGCATTGCGTCCGGTTTGACCGTAATGCCGCTTGCCATGTCGGCAAAGATACGCAGCGTATCGACGACCGTATCGACGGTGTCGAACAAAGGTTCTTTATCTTCTTGATTGTCCTTGTTGTAGGCTAGTGGTTGGCCCTTCATCAAGGTCAGCAAGGCGATCAAGTGACCGTTGACGCGGCCGGTTTTGCCACGTGCCAGTTCTGGTACATCCGGATTTTTCTTTTGCGGCATGATGGACGAGCCGGTGCAAAAGCGATCGGCGATATCGATGAAGCCGACACGCGGACTCATCCAGATCACCAGTTCTTCCGACATGCGCGAGACGTGCGTCATGATCAGTGCAGCAGCCGCGCAGAATTCGATGGCGAAATCACGATCGGACACTGCATCCAGTGAGTTGTGGCAGACATCCTCAAAACCGAGGGTGCGCGCAACGCGTTCTCTATCGATGGCGAAGGTGGTGCCGGCCAGGGCCGCAGCGCCCAGTGGCAAGCGGTTGACGCGCTTGCGGCAATCCAGCATGCGCTCTGCATCGCGGCCAAACATTTCGACATAAGCCAGCATGTGATGACCGAAAGTAATCGGCTGCGCCACTTGCATATGGGTGAAACCAGGCAGGATGGTATCAGCGTGTTGTTCCGCCAGATCCAGTAGCGCCAGACGCAGATCGCGTAACAGGCCGACGATATTATCAATCTCGCTGCGGACGTACAGACGGATATCGGTCGCCACCTGATCGTTGCGCGAGCGGCCTGTGTGCAAACGTTTGCCGGCATCACCGACCAGTTCGGTCAGGCGTTTTTCAATATTAAGATGGACGTCTTCCAGATCTAGCAGCCATTCGAATTTGCCGACATTGATTTCTTCCAGAATCTGCGTCATGCCGCGTTCGATTTCGGCGTGGTCTTGCTGACTAATGATATTCTGATGCGCGAGCATCTCCGCATGCGCGAGCGAACCCTGAATATCTACTTGCGCCAGCCGCTTGTCGAAAAATACTGATGCGGTGTAACGTTTAACCAGATCCGAGACGGGTTCGTTGAAGCGTGCCGACCAAGCTTCGCTTTTTTTGGAGAGTTGTGCTGTCATAATTGTTTCCTGATGAATACGCGATTATAAAACAAAGCCCACCCCCAGCCGTGATTAATCCTTGAACCATGCTGCCATTGTCTGAGTCCGTGCCTGTCAAGCCATTAGAGATAGTGATACCCGACTGTTGCAATATCGGCATCATGGTCAAGTCGCTGCTCTTCATCAATGGCGTGGCGTTGACGGTGATTCTGATTGACGCCAGTAGTGTGTACAACGGCTTGCTGTCCTTTATCGAAGCCTCGATGCTGATTGAGCTGGCCAGCCTGACGTCCTTGTTCGCGCTGTGTGGCTTGCGTCGAGTGATCAAAACCACTCAGCCATGGGCCCAGCGTATTGCGTGTGCTGTAGTGCCGGCTGCAATCACTGCCCTGATCATTCACTACCTGCTGAACGATCCACAGGCGATGATCAGTTTGAGCCGCCTGTCGGTCGCCGAGGGAATAGTGTGCGCTGCGTTATTCGGCATAGGCTTGCAGCATTATTTTGAATTGCGCACACGTGCATTTTCACCGGCGCTGGCAGAAGCAAGATTGCAGGCGCTGCAGGCGCGCATACGCCCGCATTTCCTGTTCAACAGCTTGAATGCCGTGCTGTCACTGATACGCACTGAGCCGCGCCGCGCAGAAACTACGCTGGAAGACATGGCGGATCTATTCCGTATCCTGATGCGCGATACACGCGAGATCACGACGCTAGGGAATGAAGTCAGGATAGGCATGCAATACCTGTCGATTGAAAAGATCCGTCTGGGTGAACGTCTGCAGGTTAAATGGGATATGGATCATATCGCAGGCGATGTTTTGCAGCGCGCAACGACGCCAGCCTTGTTATTGCAACCCTTGCTTGAAAACGCCGTGCATTATGGCGTCGAACCGTCGCAGGAAAATGCCACCATCAAGGTCGCCATCAGTCGCATACGCGATCGTATCGAAATCGTGATGACCAATCCTTATCATGCTGATGTCGTTTCTACTGGCAATCACATGGCCCTGGATAACATCCGTGAACGACTCGCTCTTTTATACGATATGGAAGCGCAATTGGCGACAAATGTGGTGGATGGACAATTTGAAGTCCGCCTTTATCTGCCGTATCAGAAAGCTGCTGTATGAGCTTGCCCATGCTGCCGCGTATTTTGATTGTCGACGATGAAGCGCCGGCACGTGCGCGTTTAACGACGCTGTTGTTGGACATCGCCACGGACTGTCCGCATGAGCTGATTGGAGAAGCGTCGCAGGTCCAGCAGGCACTGGATAAAATTGCTGAACTCACCCCCGACATTGTTTTGCTGGATGTGCAAATGCCAGGTATGACAGGCATCGAGATGGCGGCGCACTTGGCGCAAAATAATGCGGCCGGGCCGGCGATTATCTTTGTCACCGCGTATGACGAATATGCATTGAAGGCGTTTGAAGTGCACGCGCTTGACTATCTTTTGAAACCGGTACGCGCCGTGCGCCTGGCTGACGCGATTCGTCGTGTCCAGGCATTGAAGCAAAATACAGGGTCACAAGGCAAAATGATTGCAGATGTTGAAAGCACGCTTCATGCGGCGCGCAGGAATTTTTCAGTGCAGGAACGCGGACGCCTGCTGCTGGTGCCGGTCGCCGATGTGCTGTATTTGAAGGCAGAGGCGAAGTACGTGACCTTGCGTACGCGCGAGCGTGAATATCTGCTGGAAGGCAGTTTGTCCTCGCTGGAGCTGGAGTTTGCAGCGCAATTCATACGCGTACATCGTAATGCACTGGTCGCACGTGCTGCGATCACTGGCGTGGAGCGCGGGCAATTAGCGGTGGATGCGGACAGTGATAGTGAAAACGACAAGGCGCAGGACGCATGGCAAGTGATATTGCGTGGCATCGACGACCGTTTGCCGATTTCACGCCGTCAATGGTCAGCAGTGAAAGCGCTGGTACGCTAAAAACTTGCGGCCGTTCAGAGAATAAAAAAGGAAGCGCATGCGCTTCCTTTTTTTTATTCATACAGCCAAAAAACTCAGCCCGTATTGCGCAAACCTGCCGCAATACCATTGATAGACAAATGAATCCCGCGACGTACGCGATCATCCACTTTGCCATCGCGCATTGCGGTACGGTGACGTTTGATCAGTTCGACCTGCAAGTGATTCAGCGGATCGAGATAGGCGAAACGATTTTTGATCGAACGCGCGAGTAATGGATTATTGGCCAGTCTTTCTTTCTTGCCGTTGATGAGCGTCAGGCAGGCCGATGTACGTTCGTGCTCGCCGACGATACGTTTGAAAATGCTGTTACGCAGCTTCTTGTCGACCACCATTTCGGAATAGCGCGATGCAACAGCCAGATCGGTTTTCGACAAAACCATGTCCATGTTCGACAACAGCGTGGCGAAGAATGGCCATTCGGCAAACATTGCGCGCAAGGTTGCCACACGTTTCGCCTTGTTTTCGCCTTGCGCCAGCCATTGTTCGATGGCGCTGCCGAAACCGTACCAGCCCGGTAGCAGCAAACGGCATTGACCCCATGAGAAGCCCCACGGAATCGCGCGCAAATCTTCAATACGGCGCGTTGCCTTGCGGGAAGCAGGGCGCGATCCGATATTCAGTTCAGAGATTTCTGCAATCGGCGTGGCCGAAAAGAAGTAATCGGTGAAGCCTGGAGTTTCATACACCAGATCGCGATAAGCCTGATAAGCCAGCTCTGAAAGCTCGTCCATCACGTTTTCAAACTCGGCGAGCTTTTTCGTGTGCTTGCTATCCGATGGATGCGGCATTAGGCTGGCTTCCAGCGTGGCTGCAACCAGCAAGGCCAGATTGCGGCGACCGATTTCCGGGTTCGAAAATTTCGACGCAATGATTTCACCTTGCTCGGTCAAGCGTATCTGGCCATTCACGGTGCCGACAGGTTGCGCCAGAATCGCTTCATAGCTTGGGCCGCCGCCGCGACCGACGGTGCCGCCGCGGCCATGGAACAGGCGCAGCTTGACGCCCGCATTGTTGAAGACTTCGACGAGTTGGGTCTCTGCCTTGTAGAGCTCCCAGTTTGATGTCAGGAAGCCGCCATCCTTGTTGGAGTCAGAATAGCCGAGCATGACTTCCTGCAGGTCGCCTTGCTTCGCTATCAGTTTTCTGACCAGCGGGATCGCCATCACTTGTTCCATGATGGTTGCTGCCAGGCGCAGATCGGGAATGGTTTCAAACAATGGAATCACCATTAACTCGCCGACACCTGCAGAACTATGGTTCGCCTCGGTGCGCAGCAGGCCGGTTTCGCGCTGCAGCAGCAAAACCTCCAGCAGATCGGAGACAGTTTCCGTATGCGAAATGATGTAGTTACGGATCGCGCGCGAACCGTAACGCTGGCGAATTTCATGCGCGGCGCGCAAGATCGTCAGCTCGGAATTGGTTTCTTCCGAATAGTCGATATACGGTGAATACAGCAAGCGCGGCTCATTGAGCTCTGCCAGCAGCAATTCAACTTTCTTGTCCTCCGGCAGGGACGCGTATGCAGATTCGACTTGTGCGCGACTGAATAATTCGCTCAATACTCGTTCGTGTACGTCCGAGCTTTGACGCATGTCCAGTGTGGCCAGATGGAAGCCGAAAATTTCCGATGCGCGCAGCAGGGTAGCTAGGCGCGGTTTGATCAAGGCGTCGCCGTGACGGGCTTTCAATGAGTCTACCAAAATCAGCAGGTCGGCCGAGAACTCGGTGGCCGCTTGATATGGTTTGCCTGGACCGACTTCCTGGCGCAGGATGTTGGTTGCGCCGAAGGCGCGCGCAGTTGCAGCCAGGCGTGCATAGATGCCTATCAATGCGCGGCGATATTGTTCATCGGTGCGATGAGCAGACGTATCGGGCGACATGTCAGCCAATGCCGCGACTTCCGGGCTGACGCCGGCGAGGAAGGTCGATACAGATAATTCCGCACCCAGCGCATGCACTTCTTCCAGATAGAAATCAAGGATGGTTGTTGATTGACGTGCCAGCGCGAGTTGCATGGTGTCTGCATTGACGTTGGGATTGCCATCTCGATCGCCGCCTATCCAGCTGCCCATTTGCACATAGGATGGCAGATCGCGATAGGTATTGCCGCTGCCGCTACGTTGCGGAAACTGTTCGGCGATTTCGCCTTCGATATCTTCATACAGTGCTGGCAATTCGCGCAGGAATGTCATGCGGTAATACGACAGCGCATTGTTGATTTCGTCTTCGACAGTCAGCTTGGTATAACGCAGCAAACGTGTTTGCCACAAGGTCGTCACGCGCGCATGGATGCGTTCGGTATTTTCGGCACGTTCCTTGGCGGTCATGGGTAAATCGCGCTGCGCCAGCAGACGCGCGATTTCATGTTCTGCATCCAGTATGCTTTTGCGCTGTACTTCAGTCGGATGTGCCGTCAGAACCGGCGCAATGAGCGCTTCCTTGAAGAACTTGCGCACGGCCGCACCGGTTACACCGGCGCCATGCAGTTTTTCCAGTGCGTAGGCAATACTGCCTTCCTGCGCTTCCGAACCGGCCAGCAAATGCGCGCGGCGGCGGCGGTTGTGATGCTGATCTTCCGCGATATTCGCCAGATGCGAAAAATAGGAAAAAGCACGTACGACGGAAATCGTTTGTTCTTTCGTCAGCTTCTTCAGTAACTTGTTCAGTTCTGCGCCAGCCTGCACATCGGCTTCACGGCGAAAGCGCACTGCGGTTTGGCGTATGGTTTCCACTACCTGGAATACAGCATCGCCTTGCTGATCGCGTAATACGTCGCCGAGCAGGCGTCCCAGCAAGCGAATATCTTCCTTCAGTGGTGCATCTTTGTTGGCCGGTGGAGTAGCCGCGTGCGCAGGAGTTTTCAGTTGTTTTGCCATAGTCAAATAATGCAATCAGCTTGTGGATGGTGATAAGAATGGAAGGTCAAGTCTGCCGTGGGGGAGGTGCGTGCTAAAATTTCAAGAATGTTTTAATCCAAAAATCTGGAATGCCACCGCGATCGCGGGGTGTCATCGAAACCGGCTATTGTGCAAAAATTTTGCCTTAAACGCGTCTGCATTTAAGCAGGTTTGCAATTAGCCAGACAGAAAATCGAAAGAAGCCGTGCTGAAATTTCCACCTCCAAAAAAACTAGTCATTGCATCGCGCGAAAGTCGTCTGGCCATGTGGCAAGCCGAGCATGTACGCGAAAAACTGGCCTTATTATATCCGCAGTGTTCGATAGAGATTCTGGGAATGACAACCCGTGGTGATCAAATTCTTGATAGAACGCTGTCAAAGGTCGGCGGCAAAGGCTTGTTCGTCAAGGAACTGGAAGTGGCAATCGCCGAGCGCCGCGCCGATCTGGCCGTGCATTCGCTCAAGGATGTGCCGATGACCTTGCCGGATGGTTTTGCGCTGGCCGCGGTGCTGGAACGTGAAGATCCGCGTGATGCATTTGTCTCGAATGACTATGCATCGTTGGCTGAATTGCCGGATGGTGCGGTGGTTGGCACCAGTAGTTTGCGGCGTCAGGCACAGATTGCAGTGCGTTATCCGAAACTGGTGATTCGTCCCTTGCGCGGCAATCTGGATACGCGCCTGGGCAAACTGGACAAGGGCGAGTATGCCGCCATCATCCTGGCTGCAGCCGGCTTGAAGCGTCTGGGTTTGCCGCAACGCATACGCGCTTTCCTGGATACGGAACAAAGCTTGCCGGCGCCGGGACAGGGCGCAATGGGTATAGAAATCCATTCTGATCGTGCCGATTTGCATGAATGGCTGGCACCGCTCAATCATCTGGCCACGGCCCAAGCGGTAACTGCCGAACGTACTGTATCCAGAAATTTCGGAGGCAGTTGCCAGATTCCATTGGCCGCATTTGCGACGATAGATGGCGAGACGATGCGTATGCGCGCGATGATCGCCACGCCTGACGGCACGCGCGTGGCACGCGCCGATCTGGCTGGTCCTGCAGATGCACCGGAAGTATTGGGTGGGCAGATTGCGCAAGTATTGCAGCAGCAAGAGGCCACCGCCATCCTTGCATCCTGTCATGCCGGTGTTGACGGGGATGCCTGACGCTGCCGTGGGGGACGTCATCATTACGCGACCGCTGGCTCAAGCCGATGTGCTGGCGCAGCGCGTCACTGCGCTCGGCCGTCGCGCCATCATTTTCCCTCTGCTGGATATCCTTCCTTTGCCAGATCAGGCGCCGCTACAGCAAGCATTAAGCGATCTGAGTGGCTATGCCTTGATCGCTTTTGTCAGTCCGAATGCGATTGATGCGGCTTTTGCTGCACGTCCGGATTGGCCGGTCGATATTCCGATTGCAGTGGTGGGCGAAGGCAGTCGTCAGGCATTGGCCAGGCATGGTGTGACTGGTGAGCAGTACACCATCATCAGTCCGACCGATGCGGATAGAACTGATTCCGATACTTTGCTGGTCGAGCTTGATCTGGATGCATTGCGCGGCAAGCAGGTCTTGATAGTACGCGGCGAAACGGGCCGTCCACTACTGAGCGACGCATTACGTGCAGTTGGCGTGCAGGTAGTGATGCTGGCGGCGTATCGCCGTGTGGCACCCCGATTTGACGATGCGCGTCGCAGCGAACTGAAACGTTTATTGTGTTGTCAGAATGATTGGATCGTGACCAGTTCGGAAGCTTTGCGTTTTTTTACGCAGATGGTCGCGCAACTCGATGATGTGGAGGGCGTCGCAAAAATGCAACAGCAAAGAATGATCGTATCGCATATCCGCATCGCTGAAACCGCACGGGCGCTGGGTTTCAGCAATATCACCCTAACCAGATCAGGCGACGACGGACTGTTAGCCGCGTTACAATCTTGCTCATGAACGATATGCCGACAACTCCAGAATCCACTCCGCAACCGAATTCGGCTGCGCCCCCCACCGCTACCGTGATATTGGACGCCGACCCGCTACGCAAGCAAAGTGGCGTCGCACGCAAGCACCAGGGACTGATTTATGCTGCTTTGATCGTACTGGCCGTGCTGTTGGCAGCGCAATGGTGGGTGTCGCGCGAACAGCTTTCCGCCGTGCGTACCGAGGTCGCAAAGCGTATGCATAGTGGCGATGCAATCAATGCTGAAACCAAGGTCATCGTGAAATCGGCGCAGGAAACCGTCGCCGAACTGCAAGCCAAGGTGAACGTGCTGGAGAGCAAGCAGATAGAAGCGCAAAGTCAGCAACTTGCGCTGGAGCAGCTGTATCAGGACCTGTTCAAAAAGCGTGAAGACTGGGCTTTGGCCGAGATTGAACAAGTGTTGTCCACTGCAAGCCAGCAATTGCAATTGGCCGGCAATGTGCAAGGTGCCTTGATCGCTCTGCAAAATGCCGATGCGCGTTTGGCACGCTCGGATACACCACAATTTGTTACCGTACGCCGCGCCATTGGTCGCGATATTGAACGTTTGAAAGCGCTGCCTAGCCTTGATTTGACCGGCATTGCATTGCGTCTGGATAGTGTTATCAGTCAGATCGACACGATGCCGCTGTTGGCAGATGAAAAGCCTGCGGTGTCTGTAAGTGAACCCAAAAATCGTCCTTTGCCTGCATCAGGAAAGACGAAAAATGCCAAAGAACCAGCGTCTGCACAAACGGCGACCAATGAATGGTGGCCGGTGGCAAAAGCCAGATGGGAAAGCTGGACCAATGAAATGTGGGGCGAAATCCAGCAGCTGATACGCGTACGTAGTGTAGAAAGCTCTGATGCATTGTTGCTGTCGCCTACGCAGGAATACTACGCACGCGAAAATCTGAAATTGCGTTTGCTGAATGCGCGCATGGCTCTGCTGTCGCGCAACGAATCGGCATTTCGCAGTGACATGATTGCGTCGCAAGACAGTATTGCCAAATATTTCGATACCCGCGCCAAGCAGACGCAAACTGCACAAGCGATGTTGAAGCAAGTGCAGTCCAGCAATCTGGCGATCGAAATGCCGACGCTGTCCGAGAGTTTGAACGCAGTCCGTAATTACAAGGCGAAACCTTGAGGCAGGCATCTTGCGAGCAATTCCAGCATGCGCCTCAATGCAGCTCTTCAATAACCATGATTGCCACCTGTTTTTAATATGCGCATATTTCTCTGGCTAATCGCTTTGTTTGCCACCGCCATCGGTCTGGCAGTCGTGGCGCGTTTTAATCCCGGCAATGTGGTGTTTTTCTATCCGCCATATCGGATTGATCTGTCGCTTAATTTCTTTCTGCTGCTTGCCGGTTTGCTGTTTTTTCTGATCTATGCGGTGTTGAAAACACTGCGTATTGCGCAAAGAATGCCGGGTAAAGTTGCCGCCTATCGCCGCGACAAGCAAGAGCGCAAAGGCAACCAGGCTTTGCGCGAAGCATTGAAGGCTTATTTCGAGGGTCGCTTTGGCCACGCAGAAAAAGCCGCGATGCGCGCAACCGAATCACCGGATAACGCAGGCCTGGCCGCGTTGATCGCCGCACGTGCCGCACACCGCATGCAACAAACCGAGCGTCGTGACACTTGGCTGGCGACAGTGGAAGAAGATCAGACGCTGAAAACAGCACGCTTGATGACGGCCATTGAATTGCTGGTCGACGAACGTCAGCCTGAATTGGCATTGGATGTTGTCAAGGAGTTGAATGCCAATGGCACGCGTCACATTCATGCTCTGCGCATGGCATTGAAAGCAAATCAGCGCGCCAAAAACTGGCCCGAAGTATTGCGTCTGGTGCGTACCTTGGATAAAAACAATGCTTTGCATCCTGCCTTGTCTACGCGCTTGCGCGAACTGGCCTATGAAGACTTGCTGAAGGATTCGGCGAACGATGCTGAATCGATACGCAATGTTTGGTGGAATATTCCGGCAGAAGATCGCGTCAAGTCTTACATCGCTGCGCATGCGGCACAAGCATTTACCAAGCGCGGTTTGCAGGATGAAGCGCGCGCGATTGTTGAAAAAGCGCTCGCGGTTGAATGGGATGACAGATTGTTGCGTGCGTATCGCGCTGCTGCTGCAGCCGAAGGCTCGCCGGCACTGCTGGCGCAAATCGAGCGCTGTGAAGAATGGTGCAAGAAGCATCCTAACGATGCAGAACTTGCCTTGACGCTGGGTACTTTATGTCTGCGCCAGAATTTGTGGGGCAAGGCACAGCGTCAGTTGGAGCAGGCTTTATCGGATGCAAGCGGAGCGCGCATGCTGCAGGAAGTCCATCTGAAGCTGGCACAATTGCACGAAGCCTTGAATCACACAGAAGAAGCTGCGGCGCATTATCGTCAGTGTGCGTTTGCGACGACTTTGTAAGTCATCGTATTTTTGAGTTTTACTGGCAGTTTCTATGAAATGGCATGTTGGCGCGTTAGTTTGTCGGCAGCTTTCCCAATCGCAATGTCGTCTTGCCAGCCAGAGCAGGCGATGAAAGCCGCTATAATTCAGGGTTTGCAAAATTCTTCCCACTTCTGAGAAAATAATATGAGTCTGAATCACGTCCCAGCCGGCAATGATTTGCCGAACGACTTCAACGTCATTATCGAAATCCCTATGAATGCCGATCCGGTCAAGTATGAAGTTGACAAGGCATCCGGCGCGATGTTTGTAGACCGTTTCATGAGTACTGCAATGCACTACCCATGTAACTACGGTTATGTGCCGCAAACGCTGTCGGACGATGGTGACCCGGTTGACGTACTGGTGATCACTCCTTTTCCACTGTATCCGGGTGTTGTCGTGCGTTGCCGCGCGATCGGCATGTTGAAAATGACAGATGAAGCGGGCGGCGATGCAAAATTGCTGGCAGTGCCTATCGACAAGATTTTGCCTATTTACAGCCACTGGCAAAAACCTGAAGACATCAATGATTTACGCTTGCAACAAATCCAGCATTTCTTTGAACACTACAAGGATCTGGAAAAAGGCAAATGGGTCAAGATTGAAGGTTGGGTCGGCCCGGATGAAGCCAAGGCAGAAATCATGTCTGGCGTCGAAGCGTTCAAGAAAAGCGCTGGCAAATAAAATACAGATGCACGTAATTTGTGACAGAAAAAAGCGCACCTTGGTGCGCTTTTTTCTTGTATTACAACGATTGCATGCGTGTCAGGTGGGGCCTCGGCAGGTCAGCGAAACCATAATGTATAAGCAGAAACCAGACCGGCAATGATGACGCCGCATACCGGCCAGAAAAGACGGGATGAATGAAATTCTGGCGCGTTGGCTGGTTGCGCGAGCTCGGCGACGGACTTGGTGGTGCGTTCGGTTTCTCTACGTGTACGTGTTAAATAACGTTTGATATCCAGCGCCATCTCATCGGCCGTCTGATAACGTTTATCGGCCTTTTTATGCATGGCTTTGACAACGATTTTTGAAAGCGCCAATGGCACGCTGCTTTCAAGCGTGTGCGGTTCCGGTGCAGCTTTGAACGCAATGTTATGCAGCAGCTTGTGCGTATCGTCGTTTTGAAACGGCTTGCGGAAGGTCAGCATTTCAAACATCACCGCGCCCAGCGAGTAGATGTCAGTGCGCGCATCTGCGCTCAGGCCGAGTGCCTGTTCAGGCGACATGTAATTGGGCGTGCCGATAATATTGTCCTGAAACAGCGTGTGCGGTTCGTCTTGCTTTTGCGGCAGGTCTGAAATCCTGTTTGGCGTGCGGGCGATGCCGAAGTCGACGATCTTCGGCTGGTGATCGGCGACCAGGAAAATATTGGCAGGCTTGATGTCTCTGTGAACCACGCCATGTGTATGCGCGTGGTCCAGCGCATCGGCGATTTTCCAGCTAATCGATGCGACGTCATCTGGCGTAAAGCGATGACCGGCATCGAGCAGTTTGCTTAATTCACGGCCTTGCAGATACTCCATCGCGATGTAGGTCGAATCACCTTCGCTGGACGCTTCGTAGATCGTCACGATATTCGAATGAGCCAGACGACCTGCCGCGCGGGCTTCGTTGATGAATTGCTGTTCGTGCTGTTTTCTCTCTACCGGCGACAAGCGAGTGCGGAGAGTTTTGATCGCAATTGCCCTATCGATGATCGGATCGTGGCCCAGATAAACCACGCCGATGGAACCGCGACCGAGTTCATGCTTGACTACAAAGCGACCGATACGAAGTAACTTGGTTTGTGCGGTTGGGGGCAGGGTAGCTGTAAATGTCATCGTGCCAGTAGCATGCCTTGAGCTTGGAAAGATGACAAGCCTTTGACGGTGAATATCTTTCGCTTGAGCATTATTTTTTACTTGTTTTACAGCTTGAATGGATTGCGTTCATTCAGTTCATCCATATAGGATTCGATGCCGCCGCTTTCCCGCTTCAGGAATTCTTCTATCGCATCGGAAAACGCAGCATGCGCCAGCCAATGGGCAGACCAGGTTTTTTGCGGCAGGAAGCCACGCGCCATTTTGTGTTCACCTTGCGCGCCGCCTTCAAAGCAAGCCATTTTATTGGCGATACAAAATTCCAGCGGTTGGTAGTAAGCAGTTTCAAAATGCAGGCAATCGACATGCTTCTGCGCGCCCCAATAACGGCCATATACGGTTTGCTCGTCATGAATCAACAATGATGATGCGATCATCTGGCCATCCTGTTCGGCGATGATCAGCAAGATATTTTGCGGCATCGTTGCGCCTATGCGCAGGAAGAAATCCAGATTCAGATACGGCGTTGAACGATGGTCAGCATAAGTGTGATCGTAGCAGCGCTTGAAAAAAGTCCAGTCGTCTTGACTTGCATCATGGCCAGATACGTGACGAAAAGTCACGCCAGCCTCATGCACTTTACGGCGCTCGGCACGGATATTCTTGCGCTTCTTGCGTTCTAGTGTTTCCAGAAAGGAGTCGAAATCTTTGTATTCGGCATTCAGCCAGTGAAACTGCACGCCGGTACGCAGAATGAAGCCTGCTTTTTGCAATGTTTCCGCTTGTTCCGGTGGCGGGTACAGGATGTGGGTCGAAGAAAAGTGATTGCTTTCCTGCACGGTGGTGAGTGCCGCGATCAGCGCTGTCGTGGCTTCGGCGTCGCGCGCCAGCAGGCGGCTGCCAGTGACCGGTGTAAATGGAATCGCGGATAGCAGCTTGGGATAATACTGAAGCCCGTTGCGCTCATACGCATCGGCCCAGGCCCAGTCGAAGACGTATTCGCCGTAAGAATGACTCTTGACATACAGTGGGAGCGCAGCGACCAGCTCGCCTTCAGTCTTGTCGCTAGCTGAGCGCCATAGCGTCAGAAATTGCGGTTGCCAGCCGGATTTTCCCGATGCACAGCCGCTTTCATGCAAGGCATTCAGAAAAGCAAAGGATAAAAATGGATTGGCTTCGTCTTGCGTTTGAACCAGAGCATCCCATTGCACCTGGCCGATTTCAGACAAAGCAGAAACGATACGCGTGCGATAATTGAAAGATACGTTGGATGATGCGCCAGCAGGCTCGTTAGAAGACTCCTTGGCCGATTCATCTGACGTTTCGTTCACAGGTAGTTTGGCTTTATTCATGCATTAGCAAGCTTCACGCTTTTTCATTTCCTGAAATTTCGTTGTTGAATTTGATTTTTGAATTGATTCTTAAATTTCGTTATTACACTTCAAACCATGACAGTAAAAGTCGCCATCGCGCAAATCAACAGTACCGTCGGTGATCTTGCCGGTAATCGCGCCAAGATTGCAGAGTTCTCACGTCGCGCCGCAGAACAAGGCGCAGACATCGTTTTGACACCGGAATTATCGCTGGTCGGCTACCCGCCCGAAGATTTGTTGCTGCGCGATTCATTCTACGCAAAAACGGCGCAGACGTTGGATGCGCTCGCGGGCGATTTAGCTGACTTGAAAGACGTGCATGTGATTGTCGGCCATCCGATAGAAAAGGATGGCTTGCGCTTCAATGCAGCATCGGTCTTGCTGAACGGTCAGATTAGCGGCACCTATTACAAACATGATTTGCCGAACGCGACAGTGTTTGATGAAAAGCGTTATTTCTTATCAGCCGATTTACCGCTCGTATTCGATGTAAAAGGGACTAAATTCGGTATCAATATTTGCGAAGATACCTGGTTCTCGCACGCACCCGCGCGCGCGGCTGAAGCCGGTGCGCAAGTCTTGCTGGTGCCGAATGGTTCTCCCTTCCACATGAACAAGCAGCATTTGCGTGTCGATGTCATGCATGCCAATGTGACGGTGCACGGCATGAGCCTGGTGTACGCGAATCTGGTGGGTGGTCAGGATGAGTTGATCTTCGACGGCAATTCCTTTGTGCTCGATCAGCAGGGCGCGATGCGCGCCCAGTTGCAGCATTGCGTAGAAGACTTGCAGATCATCGAGTTCAAAGACGGTCAGCCTGTCAACGGCACCATCGTGGAAGAAACTTCAGTCGAAGCACAAGTCTATAAAGCGCTGGTGCTGGGCGTGCGCGATTACATAGGAAAGAATGGTTTCCCGGGTGCGTTGATAGGCATGTCTGGTGGCGTCGATTCGGCATTGACGCTGGCGGTGGCGGTGGATGCACTCGGAGCGGACAAAGTACGCACCATCATGATGCCGTCGCCTTACACGGCAGAAATTTCATGGGTTGATTCACGCGATATGGTCAAGCGCGTCGGCGTGCGTTACGACGAGATCGGTATCAATGATTGTTTTGAAGCGTTCAATCGCACGCTGGCCGACGAGTTCAAGGGTTTGCCGCACGATACGACAGAAGAAAATATCCAGGCGCGCATACGCGGCACCATCTTGATGGCGCTGTCGAACAAGCACGGTTCGATTGTGCTGACTACCGGCAACAAGAGTGAGATGGCGGTTGGCTATTGCACTTTGTATGGCGACATGGCGGGTGGCTTTGCGGTGCTCAAGGATATTGCGAAGACGCTGGTGTATCGCCTGTGTGCTTATCGGAATACCGTCTCTGATGTGATTCCAGATCGTATTCTGACGCGCGCACCTTCGGCTGAATTGCGTCCTGATCAAACCGATCAAGACTCCTTGCCGCCTTATGAAATTCTCGATGCCATCATGCAGATGTACATGGAAGAAAATCAAAGCGCTACAGAAATTATCGCGGCCGGTTACCGCAAGGAAGATGTCGCGCGTATCACGCATCTGATCAAGATCAATGAATATAAACGCCGGCAGTCGCCGGTCGGTATTCGTGTCACGCATCGCGCTTTTGGCCGCGATTGGCGTTATCCGATTACATCCAAATTCCGCGAATGATGGCAAAATAGACAAAATGCATGAACGAATGTCGCTCACAGCGTAGACTAGGCATGTAAAACAGCAGGCGCTGCAGATGAGTGCAGTTCAGCAGTTGCGAGTAAGTTTTAAAGAAAAAGTGATCACTCAAGGAGTTTCGATGAAACAAATTACCGCCATTATCAAGCCATTCAAGCTCGACGAAGTACGCGAGGCATTGGCAGACGTCGGCGTCAGCGGTTTAACCGTGACGGAAGTCAAAGGCTTCGGTCGCCAAAAAGGCCATACTGAGTTGTATCGCGGAGCAGAATATGTGGTCGACTTTTTGCCTAAGGTCAAAGTCGAAGCCGTGGTCGATGATGCTGTCGTCGATCAAGCCGTAGAGGCGATCATCAAGGCTGCGCGTACCGGTAAAATCGGCGACGGCAAGATTTTCGTACAGGAAGTGGAACAGGTTGTGCGTATTCGTACCGGTGAAACCGGCGCTGACGCAGTATAAAACAGCAGTCTGTTAGCTGGTTCGCTAATAACCCGGGCTCGATGAGAATTGAGCGCGGGTTTTATTTTGTCTAATCGGGACGAGATCGCAAGCTAAGCGCTTGCTGGCTAGCTCGCTCTGAGCAATAAAACCAAAGCGCCAGCCCCGCCATCAGCCGCTTTAGCCTGACAAAATGCGAGGACTTCGTCCTTTTGCACCAGCCAGTTACGTACCTTGTTTTTCAGCACGGGTTCTTTATTGATAGAACCCAAGCCCTTGCCGTGAATGACGCGCACGCAACGCTGACCGCGCTTGATCGCGCCGCGCAAGAATTCGCCCAGTGCTTCGCGTGCTTCATCGGTACGCAAGCCATGCAAATCCAGCTGGCTTTGAATCACCCAATGACCGCGTCGTAATTTGCGTACGACGTCCTGACCTATACCATTACGCGCATAGCTCAAGGCTTCATCGGTTTCCAGCAGGGTTTCTATCGTGAATTCGTCGGAAAGCGATTCCCTTAATGCAGCTTGTTCGTCGGCCAGATGCTGGCGTGCGATAGGGAGTGGCTTGGATGTGGCGAGATTTAATTTATTGGATGGCGTGAGCGGTGCGACTTCACCTATGCTGCGGCGGAACAGATCAGCTTCCAGCTGCGCAGTTTTTTCATCCTGTATGCGTTTTTCTTCCGCTGCCTTGCGCGACTCTTCCCTGGACTTCAAATCCTTTTGCAGCGATTTAAGTCCGGCAAAATCCTTGATGGAAGCAGGCATGAGAGATGTTCCTGAATAATCTGGCTAAAGCGCGCAAGAGCCTGCAATTGATTGCTGATCTTGCGCGCTTTAAATTTGCTACTTTAAAGAAGTACTTTAGCGCCTGAGTTAGTGACTAATTTACTCCTGGCCTTCCAGATAGCGTTGCGCATCCAGCGCAGCCATACAGCCGGTTCCAGCGCTGGTAATTGCCTGGCGATATACGTGATCTTGCACATCGCCTGCAGCGAATACACCTGGAACGCTGGTTGCCGTTGCCATGCCTTCAAGACCGGTTTTCGTCTTGATGTAGCCGTTATGCATATCGAGCTGGCCTTCGAAAATGCTGGTATTCGGTTTGTGGCCGATTGCGACAAAGACGCCGTGCAACTTGATATCCGTCATTGCATCACCTGCAGTCGACTTGATCTTGATGCCGGTTACGCCGCTGTCGTCACCGGTAACTTCTTCCAGCGTGTGGTTCAGTTTCAGCTCGATCTTGCCTTCGGCAACTTTTGCCATCAGGCGGTCGACCAGAATCGGTTCCGCACGGAATTTATCGCGTCTGTGAACGAGTGTGACTTTTTTCGCGATGTTCGACAGGTACAAGGCTTCTTCGACTGCAGTATTGCCGCCGCCGATAACCGCCACGTCCTGTTCGCGATAGAAGAAGCCATCGCAGGTTGCGCAGGCGGACACGCCTTTGCCCATGAACGACTGTTCCGACTCCAGGCCCAGATATTGCGCCGATGCGCCGGTCGCAATGATCAGCGAATCGCAAGTGTATTCGCCCATGTCGCCGATCAGGCGTATCGGTTTTTCATTCAGCTTGGTGGTGTGGATATGGTCGAAAATGACTTCAGTATTGAAGCGCTCTGCATGCTGCAACAGGCGCTGCATCAATTCCGGACCTTGCACGCCCAGCGGATCACCTGGCCAGTTTTCCACATCGGTAGTGGTCATCAACTGGCCGCCTTGTTCAACGCCGGTAATCAAGACCGGTTTGAGATTGGCGCGCGAGGCATAGACAGCTGCGCTGTAACCGGCGGGGCCTGAGCCAAGAATTAAAACGTGAGCGTGTTTTGCGGTAGGCATGGAATGATTAATCGTTAAAGTGTGAATAAATCGGGCATAGACCGGTAAAAATCCGATGCTCTTGAGTTTATATATGTTGCCACGGCATCAAATTTCAACCTGTCCTTGAATTATTGGGTGTAACAGGGAAAAACTGGTTAAGATTATAGACGAACCAGCCACAGCAGCAGGGACGGCAAGCAGAAACAGCCTTGACGCCACTTTTCACCCTGTATGCAAGTCGATCAACTGGATCGCAGCTGACTTGTATGCCTTCGCAGGTATACTTAGCATGCTTAACATTGACGCTAGCGCGTCCGGATTTATGACAAAGACAAGTACCGCCTATACCCGCAAGACCGATGCAACAAAGGCTCAACCTTTGCCTGGCAAACTCGTGCGACTGTTATCAGAAGCCCGCTGGTTTATTCTCGCCGCCGTCACGGTTTATTTAATTCTGATTTTTCTGACATACTCGCCGACCGATCCTAGCTGGTCGCATGCGAGCGTTGTTCCAAAGCTGCATAATTTGGGCGGGCGTGCCGGTGCATGGCTTGCTGATTTGCTGTTATTTATTTTCGGTTTCTCGGCTTGGTGGTTGTGTATTTTTTCTTTGCGTCTGGTCTGGCTCGGATATCGCCGCTTGTCGCAACGCTTCCTGTTGAAAAAAGAACCTGAGCCTGAACATAGGCATGAAGGCGTGATTCGCGGTATTGGTTTCTTCCTGTTGATGATAGGCAGCGTCGCGCTGGAATATTTGCGCATGTACAGCCTGAAAGCCTCCTTGCCGAATGCACCGGGCGGCGTGTTAGGCAAGTTGATAGGCAGTGCTGCGCAAGACGCTTTGGGTTTCATGGGTGCGACCTTGCTGCTGTTATTGTTGTTCGGCCTTGGTTTCAGTCTGTTCTTCCATGTGTCATGGTTGGGCGTTGCCGAGCGCATAGGTGAAACGATAGAAATGGTATTGCAGGCAATCCGCAATCTGTACGGTGCACGCGAAGATCGTAAGGTGGGTGTGGTTGCCGCAGTCAAGCGTGAAGAAGTCGTTGTGCACGAGCGCGCAAAAATTGTTGATGCCGCGCCTATGCGTATCGAGCCGCAAATCGTCGTCGTACCGAAATCTGATCGGGTAGAAAAAGAACGTCAGGTTTCGCTGTTCAACGATATGCCAGATACCAATCTGCCACCGCTTTCGCTGCTGGATGAAGCGCCGCAATCGCAGGAAACCGTCAGCATAGAAACACTGGAATTCACCAGCCGCCTGATCGAGAAGAAGCTTTCCGATTTCGGTATCACCGTCAAAGTCGTTGCAGCCTATCCTGGCCCGGTGGTTACGCGTTATGAAATCGAACCTGCAACCGGCGTCAAAGGCAGCCAGATTGTCGGCCTCGCACGCGATCTGGCGCGTTCGCTGTCACTGACCTCAATCCGCGTGGTGGAAACGATCCCTGGCAAAAATTACATGGCCTTGGAATTGCCGAATCCCAAGCGCCAAATCGTGCGTTTGACCGAGATCGTCAGTTCCAAGGTTTACAACGACAGCACATCCAGCTTGACGATCGCATTGGGTAAAGATATTGCCGGCAATCCGGTGGTGGCCGATCTGGCGAAGATGCCGCATTTGCTGGTGGCAGGTACGACCGGTTCGGGTAAATCGGTCGGTATCAATGCAACGATTCTGTCGCTGCTCTATAAGTCAGATCCGAATCAAGTGCGCTTGATCCTGATCGATCCGAAGATGCTTGAGTTGTCTATTTACGAAGGCATCCCGCATTTGCTGGCACCAGTCGTCACCGATATGCGCCAGGCCGGCCATGCGCTCAACTGGGGCGTTAACGAGATGGAACGCCGCTACAAATTGATGAGTAAGCTCGGCGTGCGTAATCTTGCCGGCTACAACACCAAGATCGCTGAAGCGGAAAAAAATGAACAAAAGATTCCGAATCCATTCAGTCTGACGCCGGATGCACCAGAGCCGCTGGAAAAACTGCCAACCATCGTCATCATCATCGACGAGCTTGCTGACCTGATGATGGTCGTCGGCAAAAAGGTCGAAGAGTTGATTGCGCGTATTGCACAAAAGGCACGTGCCGCAGGCATCCACTTGATTTTGGCGACACAGCGTCCATCTGTAGATGTCATTACAGGTTTGATCAAGGCGAATATCCCGACGCGTATCGCATTCCAGGTCAGCAGCAAGATTGACTCACGCACGATTCTGGATCAAATGGGCGCCGAAGCATTGCTCGGCATGGGTGACATGTTGTACATGCCGCCTGGCACGGGCTTGCCGGTACGTGTGCATGGCGCCTTCGTTTCGGATGAGGAAGTGCATCGGGTGGTTGATCACCTGAAGTCGCAAGGTGAACCAAACTACATAGAAGGCATCTTAGAGGGGGGCGTTGCGGAAGATGGCGATTTGACCCTGGGTGCTGAAGGTGGTGCAGGTGGCGGCGAAGCGGATGCGCTTTACGATCAGGCGGTTGCCATTGTGCTCAAGAATCGTCGGGCGTCGATTTCGCTGGTGCAGCGTCATTTGCGTATCGGCTATAACCGCGCTGCCCGTCTGCTGGAGCAGATGGAGCAAAGCGGTCTGGTCTCAACCATGCAATCCAATGGCAACCGGGAAATTCTGGTGCCTGCGGGTAATGCAGCTGAATAGAAAGACCACATGAATAAGAATTTGCAAAAAGAAAATTTCAAACAGAAATCGTTGGTCGCAAAAGCACTCGATTTGCGTGCCGCATTATTTGCGACGGTTGTGGTGGCAGGTGCATTGTTTTGGAGTTCGCAAGCGGAAGCTGCGGCGCTGGATCAATTCAAGTCTTTCGTGTCATCGACGCAATCGGCAAAAGGTGAATTCACGCAGCAACTTGTCAAGGTCGAAAGTGGTGCGAGCAAGGTATCGAATAAATCGTCGGGAACGTTCACCTTTGCGCGTCCGGGCAAATTCATCTGGACCTATCAAAAGCCTTACGAGCAATTGCTGCAGGCTGATGGTGAAAAACTCTATATCTACGATAAAGATTTAAACCAGGTGACGATCAAAAAGCTGGGCGATGCGCTCGGTTCCTCACCAGCGGCGATTCTGTTCGGCAGCAATGATCTGGAAAAGAATTTCACCTTGAAAGAAGCCGGCACCAAAAATGGTCTGGAATGGCTGCAAGCGACACCGAAAGCCAAAGACACAACCTTTGATCACATAGGTATAGGCTTGCGCAATGGTGTGCCGGAAGCGATGGAATTGCGAGATTCCTTCGGCCAGGTGTCATTGCTTACATTTACCAAGTTTGAAAAAAATCCTGCCATGCCTGTGAATCAGTTCAAGTTTGCGGTACCGAAAGGTGCGGACGTTTTTCAGTAGAAATTTTACAGCCGGCTTGCAGCATAGGTAAGCAAGACTTGTTGAGGTACAGTGCGACGCCAGTTTGATTTTTCGACTGGCGTCGATTTCATTCTCGCACCACATTTCAGCATCAAAATTATTCATGAGTTTTATCCCTCTCGCTGAACGCTTACGCCCGCATACCCTTGACGAAGTCATAGGGCAGCAGCACATCCTTGGTGAAGGCAAGCCGCTGCGCGTGGCGTTCGAATCGGGCGAACCGCATTCGATGATTTTGTGGGGCCCACCGGGCGTAGGCAAGACCACGCTGGCCCGTTTGATGGCTGACAGTTTCAAGGCCGACTTCATTGCCTTGTCGGCGGTGCTGTCCGGCGTGAAGGATATACGTGAAGCCGTAGAGCGTGCAGAGTTGTCGCGTGGTGCGATGGGACGCCGCACGATATTGTTTGTCGATGAAGTACATCGCTTCAACAAAAGCCAGCAGGACGCTTTTCTGCCGCATGTGGAAAGTGGCTTGTTCACCTTCATAGGCGCAACCACGGAGAATCCTTCTTTCGAAGTCAATGGCGCTTTGTTGTCGCGTGCATCCGTCTATGTATTGAAGTCGCTGGATGAAGACGACTTGGCTGCGATGGTCGATCGCGCATCTGCGACTGAACTGGACGGACTTACTTTTACGCCCGATGCCAAAGTGACGCTGATCGGTAGTGCCGATGGTGACGGCCGCAAGTTGCTGAACAATCTGGAAATCGTCGCGCGCGCAGCGCAAGCGAAGAAGCTTAATGAAGTCGATGCCGAATTATTGAAGGCCTGTCTGGGCGATGCCTTGCGACGTTTCGATAAAGGCGGCGATGCGTTTTATGACCAGATTTCCGCATTGCATAAATCGGTGCGCGGTTCGAATCCCGATGCGTCGCTGTACTGGTTCGTGCGCATGCTGGATGGTGGTGCCGATCCTCGTTATCTTGCGCGGCGCATCGTGCGTATGGCGAGTGAAGATATCGGTTTGGCCGATCCGCGTGCCTTGCGTTTGACACTGGATGCAGCCGAAACTTATGAACGTCTCGGTTCACCGGAAGGTGAATTGGCATTGGCACAAGCGGTTATTTATCTGGCGTGTGCTGCTAAATCGAATGCGGCGTACAAGGCCTACAACGCGGCGCGTGCGCACGTCGCCAAAGACAAGTCGCGCTTGGTGCCCGAGCATTTACGCAATGCGCCTACCAAGCTGATGAAAGAGCTTGGTTACGGCAAGTTGTATCGTTATGCACACGATGAGCCCGACGCGTATGCGGCGGATGAAACATATCTACCGGATGGGATGGCTGAGCCGCACTGGTATCAGCCGACGCCGCGTGGGTTGGAAGGCAAGATCGGTGAAAAGCTGGCTTATTTGCGTGCGCTTGATCAGGCAGCAAAGAAAAGCAAAAAATAAGCGCTTTACGCTTGTTTTCTTTTGATTGCGCTGGTGGTGATTCCCCTGATTTATTCAGGCTTTTCCGCTTTGGAAGAAAACCGGATTTTGATCTGCTTGAGAAATGCATATGCTGCCCCCAGACTGATGCCAGCTACGATCCCATAAACAATGCCGCCGCCGTGCAGTAAATATTGCCTGCCACTCCACATTGCTAGGCCAACGGCCAGGGTCAAGCCGATGATCATGAAGGCGAAAGGAATAGGGCGTGGTGCTTGATCTTCCATAATGTTCTGTTTGCTGACTTTGAAAATAAAGTAATGGTAACGCAGGCCGAGGCAACGGTGATAGCCGGCGAGCCGATGAATTTCCCCCGACTACGCCGGAATCACTGCCTGCCTTGGTACAATCTCGTCTTGATTCACCTTTTCGCTCCCTCCCATGATAGACATTCAACTTCTTCGTAAAGACATCGATACCGTTGCCGCGCGCCTTGCCGGTCGCAAATTTCAGCTCGACGTCAACGCCTTCAATGCGTTGGAAGCAGAGCGCAAGCAGATTCAATCCAGTACTGAAGACTTGCAGAACAAGCGCAACACACTGTCCAAGCAAATCGGTGCATTAAAAGGCAAGGGTGAAGATACTTCTGCGGTGATGGCGGAAGTGGCCGGTATCGGCGACGAATTGAAGGCTTCTGCGGCAAGGCTGGATATCTTGCAGGCAGATATCAGCAAATTCATGTTGGCGATTCCCAACCTGCCGCATGAGTCGGTGCCGGTCGGCCAGGACGAGGCAGGTAATGTTGAATTACGCAAAGTAGGCACGCCACGCGCCTTCGATTTCGAGGTGCGCGATCACGTTGATATCGGTGCGGGACTGGGCTTGGATTTTGATGTCGCGGCCAAGATTACCGGCTCCCGCTTCTCGGTCATGAAAGGCGGCATCGCGCGCCTGCATCGTGCGCTTGCGCAATTCATGCTGGATACGCATACCGCAGAGCACGGCTATACCGAATGCTATACGCCCTACATCGTCAATGCAGCTTCGCTGCAAGGGACCGGTCAGTTGCCGAAGTTTGAAGCCGATTTATTTGCGGTGAAAAAAGGCGGCCAGGAAGGCGAGGGCGAAGCGCTATATCTGATCCCTACCGCTGAAGTACCTTTGACGAATATCGTGCGCGATGAAATCGTCGCTGCCGATGCATTGCCTATCCGCATGACGGCGCATTCACCCTGCTTCCGTTCTGAAGCGGGCAGTTATGGTCGTGATACGCGCGGCATGATACGCCAGCACCAATTCGACAAGGTCGAGATGGTCCAAGTTGTGCATCCGGAAAAATCATATGAAGCGCTGGAAGAAATGTGCGGTCACGCTGAAAACATCTTGAAGAAGCTGGGCTTGCCGTATCGTGTCATTACTTTGTGTACCGGCGATATGGGTTTCGGCTCGACCAAGACTTATGATCTGGAAGTGTGGTTGCCTGCGCAAAATACCTATCGTGAAATTTCATCGGTATCGAATTGCGAAGCCTTCCAGGCACGCCGCATGCAAGCGCGCTTCCGTAATGCGCAAGGCAAGCCGGAATTGGTACACACGCTGAATGGCTCTGGCCTGGCGGTTGGGCGCACGCTGGTCGCATTGCTGGAGAATTATCAGCAAGCCGATGGTAGCGTGATCATTCCTGATGTATTGCACCCGTATATGGGCGGCCTGACGCGCTTGTCACCGCAAGCCTAGGTCTATAGAACATCGATGAATTAAAGCAGTGGTGCGATCAGTTCAAGTTGTGCTGAATCGTCATCTGTTTTTTCATTCGGCCACGGTCCCTGGCGACGGTCTATGAACAGGCTGTTACCAGGGATTTTTTTCGCCTGTTTTTTTGCATCGGCCATTGCGCTGGCAATTTGATGGTGCGACACATAGTGGCCGGGCTCAATCTTTACCACTCCTAACGATATCGTTACCAGAGCGTGAAAGACTTTTTTCCCGCGTCTGTCTTCGCTGATGTAACCAGCATTTTTTCTGTCTTCTTCATTGTAAAAGTCAGGTACCGCAGCGGCGAAAACATCGAGTATTGTGCGGCAGCGCTCTTCCCAGTCTTCATTCTGAAACAGGATGATGAAATCATCGCCGCCGATATGGCCGACAAAGTCGCGCTGAGGATCGCAGTAACCGCTCAGAATTTTCCCGGTCAGGCGCAGGATGTCGTCACCCTTGCGATAACCATAGACGTCGTTGTAAGGCTTGAAGTGATCGAGATCGACATAACAGGCGCAGAATGGCGTGCCGTTTTCCAGCAATCGGTCTATATGTTCGTAGATAGGCACATTGCCGGGCAGTAGCGTCAACGGGTTGGCGTAGCGCGCCGCGTTGATTTGCATTTGCGTGATCTCGCGCATCAAATCGTGTGCATTGCCCATACCCAGATATTGACCTGCATCGGTGATGATGAAGCCATTGAACAAATGATGACGGTCCGCGTCGACGATGATTTGGCTCAGTGCATGCAGCGCTGTATTTTTGTCTGTAATCAACGGATTGGAATCCATGAACAGCGTGCAGGATTTCTTGCCATGCAACTCGCGCAGATAGGGACGGGCGAAGCGATCAATCAGGTTGGCACGTGTGATCAATCCGATCGGCGTGCCGTTCGACACGACAGGCAAGACTTCCAGCGTTGGATCGCTGTTGAACATTTCATAGATGTGATTGTTTTGTATTTCTGGCGATACCGAAGGCACGCTGCGCAACAGTTTTAATGCAGTCAGCATTTTGTGCCCGCGTCCTGCTTCGTGCGGATAAACGGCCACGCCGTTATGTCGTAGCAGGTTGCGCAAGTCGGTCGATATTGTCGTCGCAGGCAAGGCCGTCGGGCGCGCGATTTTATAGCCTTGGCCATAAGCGACGCCCAGATCGCGAATCATCAATAATTCTGCATCAGTTTCTATGCCTTCCGCAATCACGATGGTGCCGGATTTTTCGGCGATTTCCTGTATTGATCGCACGAATTGCAGTTTGATAGGATCCTGATTGATGCCCTGCACGAAGTGCATATCGATCTTCACATATTCAGGACGCAGCTCCGACCACAGACGCAGGCTGGAAAACCCTTCGCCCAGATCGTCAATCGCAATCCGGAATCCCATCGCACGGTAATGCGTGACCGCTTCGCGCAACAGATCGTAGTCATAAGTGGGCTGGCTTTCGGTCAGCTCAATGATCACGCGCTCTGGATTGATGCCGACTTCATGAATGTAACCCAGGGTCTCGCCATGTCTGACGTCAGGTTGCACCAGGCATTCGGGACTGACATTCAGGAAAAGCTTGCCTGGCAACTGTAACTCTGCAAATTTTTCCAGCGTAATGCGCCGGCATAGATGTTCAACTTCAACGCTCAGATTGCAGTCGCGCGCGACCTTGAATAGATTCAAAGGCGAATGCAAAGGACTGTCGGAAGGCCCGCGGATCAGACCTTCGTAGCCGATGATTTCGCCGGTTTGCATGCGGATAATCGGTTGAAAAAGCGGCGTCAATTCACGTTGTTGTATGACTTCTTTCAGCCGCTGTGCCAGATGGTCGTCTGCTCCAGCCAGGTCTTCATGTATGGCAACATCGTTGGCGGCGGGTGACAAGTGAGTCTCCTTGGTTCTGAACCTTAAGGGCTGCGCAAACGGCGCCGTGCCCATATCGACTAAGTGCTCTGCGAGCACAATGCTCTCAGGCTGGGATGGCTTGGCGGGTGAAGATGACATCAAAATAACTCTTCGCTTCAGGACGGTACGGCGATTGAACAGACTGGTCTCGGCTGAATAGTACTGATGATTTATGACAGGATGATGATAGGAAACATTGCTTTATCGGCAAGTAGATTGCGCTTGTTTCGTCAGCAGGAAAATCGCGCAGGCAGATTGCCAAATGCGATTGGGATTTGTATTTTGCTTGCGTAATGATGGGGTTTCCGATTGCAAAATACTCTGATATACTCTTTCCCTTCACTGCATTCGAGCGCAGTGATAGACCCAATTAGGAGAGGTGGCAGAGTGGTCGAATGTACCTGACTCGAAATCAGGCGTACCGCAAGGTACCGAGGGTTCGAATCCCTCTCTCTCCTCCAGAATTAGTATTCAGTAGTTAGTAAATAACCCGCTTCAAGCCTTGTGCTGACGCGGGTTTTTTGCTTTTGGAAATTCGATAACGTGCATTTACTTCCGACAAAATAAGGGGTATTCAGGGTACTTTTTAACTGGATAAATTAGATGTCCTATGCCGTTGACTGATAGCGTATGTCGAAATGCAAAGCTCAAAGACAAGCAGTACAAATTAACTGACAGCGCTGGTACTTCCGAGGGACGGCGCGTATATAAGAAAAATACTTATTTTAATAATTAATGAAGCTATATATGAATTTAAGAATGTTTAAGAGCTAATTTGCGCAGTAAATTCCAGTTTCCTTTTACAAATGTTTCATCCTCTGGTTCGATTCTTTCCAGATACGCGGGATTCGTGATTACATTATCAATTACTGTAAGTTGTCGATAGATTTTTTCTCGTGAGCGGTGTTAGCTATTTCGTTCTGCGAAAGTTCGAGCTCTCTCATTTTGAGTTCCTGCTCTCGGATGTTCAATCTTTCGTTTAATAATTCAACGCTTCTACTTTTCTCATTTACATTGGTTGCGGCAACTCGTCCTTCTTGGAGTTTTTGTAATTCAACTTTTTCAAAGTAAGGAAGTAAGTTCCACGCCGGTGAATTTGATGTTGAATCAGGATTCTCCCCGCATACAAGATCTTTTGCTAAATTCACTGCGATAGTCTCTTTAGCCTTTCTTTTAAAAGTCTCCCATGCGTCACTGGAAATTTTGGAGGGCTTACCCGACACTCGAGGCAGTGTATTGAACACGTTATCCGCTCCGCGCACGAATACATAGATCGCACAGCAAAGTAAGTCTTTACCGAACTGCGGGAACAGGTATGAATGTAGTTTGTACTCAGAGCGCTTATGTTTAAAAAAGCCGCTAGCAAGCGGCTTTTTTGTTGCCCGACGCTTCATTGAATTGCTCTATTATTATTCTCAATGCCGCTGGTGTTCCGCAAAGTTCTGGTGGCTGGAATGTATATGAACTCTAGGCGCGTCAGAGGACATTCAGTATGTACAAGTTCAAGTAGTCTTTTTTCATGTCTGGTTCAAGGATATTCATAAAGGAATTGTCATGAGCAAAATGAGCGGTGAAAAAGCATCTCAGTTAGCAATCAACCTGATCGAAGAGCAATTGCAGATATTGCCGATATCGATCGCCATGATCTGGCAATCTGCTGATGCTGGAAATGTTGCGGAAGATGTACTGGCCGAAGTATTGCAAAGAAAGCCGCATCTGCTCAAAACCGGATCGGGTGGAAATATTGCTGCGTCTTATGCGGCAGTCGATCCCGAATGGAATTTTCATGCATCAACGCAGGCCTTGCATGCAGACGCATTGCAAAAAAAACGCTATTTGCGTGTAGTGATCAGCAACGCCTTGCTGGCTGTCGGTACTTACTTTAAACAAAACAATATGGCGGCGATGCGGACGCCAGAAGTGCAGTTTTTGGGACATGTTTGTAACGCGATCCTCAACGAAAATACTTTTGATATCGAACTGGGCTATTTACCGATCGCAACCTTCGATGGCTTGATTATTGATCAACGGCTTAATGGCACATTGTTGTTTGGGAATGGTGTGACGGATGGATTTATGGAGTTTGGTGATGCGATTGCATTGCTGCAGTGGTTGTCCCGGTTTTTGCGCGGGGAAAAGAATTTTGTTTCTGGTGGCGATGCTGGGTGAAGCTGGCATCAATCAGACCGATTAGCGACGGGGATTGTATTTTGTGGTGCCGTTAAAAAATTTCTGCGGTGTGGTGACGTGCGCAGGATAACTGGGCAGTCACACAAATTTGATGACCGGATGTTTATCCGGACAGCGGAATTAAAACTTCTCCTGACGCCATTTTGAAATTATTTGGATTTGTTGGATCCAGCTCCAGATATTCGGCCTCATCAGTGACATAGCATTCGTTGCCTGGTCGCGCATTCGCCGGGATTAATTTGATCACAGTACAGGTTGATCCTGTGGACTGATTTTTGAACTGCCCGATCACGGATGTACTAGACATGATGCCTCCCGGCTAAAGTGGTTGAATGGCAGTGATTACATCGTAATGAATACTCAATGACAATCCCATAAACATGGGGTTAGTAATATGCTGCAACTTTTCGAGTTGTTGGCGCCACTTGCAGCGGTTTTTTTTGAGGGGCGTAACCATTTTTGTTGTCAGCGCTGGCGATTACTACGCCACGCATGCATTTTTTTCGAGCATGCTAGGATGGCCGGTGAGGGGAGCTAGCCATGCCATCCGAAAAAATGGGTACTTACGAAGTCGAATATTCTGCTGTTCCCGCCGCAGATGGCAAGGGTTGGGTCGCGCATGTGGCTGTCTACGGCCACTCGACGAATCCGATGCACAGGAACTGTGTGTTTCCCGATCAACGTGTTTCACTGGAAGCAGTGTTCAATACCAGCGAAGAAGCAGAAGCCGAGGCGCGTAGAGCCGCCGCTGATATGCTGGATTCTCACGGTAGCGGTTCGCGTACTTAGTCGCGTTGCTGCATCAGTAGCGCTGAACCTTTTGCATCTTGCGGCATCTCTACATCAATACCGCAAAATAATGAGGGATTGCCATGAGAGAGTTTTCTCCAAAACCACGGCGTCATGTATTCAGGGCCTACGCAACCAGGCTCAAGGACGGCACGTTCTCTGGCCACGTCTCTCATTCCCTGGAAGGTGAGCCGACCGAGGTGGAAAAAATTTACAACACGGGAATAGTGGGGACTGAACGTGAAGCTCTGGATGAGGCACACGCTTTTATTGCTCGCTATGTCGCAGATCATCCCGAAGGGCGCGAATAAATTTGGTTCGCAAGGCAATATTTGGTGTGTTCGATATGGAGGCTGGCATGAGCAGAATACCTGATGCGGTTTACCACGGTTATGAAATCTTTACGGTCATAGTGCCGATTGGCGATGGTCGCTGGTCTGCCACCAGCGAAATAGAGAGCAATGGTGCCGAGGGCATCGACATATCGCAAGGTTTTGGTGGGCCCTGTGAGGGAAACGATATGGAGGAGGCAAGGGCGCTGGTGCTTGTCGATACAAAACAAAAGATTGATGACTTACTTGCCGAACCTTGAGCAATGAAGTAAAGCAGGGATGGTTTGCAATAATATCGAAGCCGCAGAAATCACCATCTGCGGCTTTTTTTCTTTTGCGGATGCACTTGCCTGCCTAGTCTTATGCGTCCCGCATATAAAAACATGCGTACTTTGAGCGGACAATCAGGGACGACTGGTTTATAGTTTCCAGCTAGACACTTGGCTTCTCATCATGACTGATCCGCACACCCTTACTACCGTCGTTGAACCGCTGATTCAGGTCGGCATGTCGCTGCCAGAAATCAAATGGCCTTATCTGGTCAGTCTGACGCGCCTGAGTCTTGCGCTTGCATTGGGTTTGTTGATCGGGCTGGAGCGTGAGCGGCGCGGCAAGGAAGCCGGCTTGCGGACCTTTTCCCTCATTGCATTACTGGGTGCAATGGGCGGCACATTGGGCGATAACTATGCTTACCTGATTCTATTGCTGACCGGCGTCCTTACGGTATTTCTGAACATTCAGCGCTTGCGCACCAATGACAGCAGTGAGCTGACTACATCGGCTGCGATGCTGATTACCTGCGTCGCCGGCATACTATGCGGCAAAGGTCATACGGCGACGCCGGCATCCATCATTGTGATAGTGACTGCGCTGCTCGCATGGAAAGACCGATTGACCGGTTTCAGCCTTGGCCTGACAGAAAATGAAATGCGCTCAGCCTTGTTGCTGGCGATTCTTGCCATTGTCATTTATCCGGCGCTGCCCGTCGGCACCGTCGGCCCGTGGAATTTGATTGAACCGCGCGCAGCCTGGGTCACTGTGATCCTGATTGCGGGTATCGGCTTCGTCAACTATGTGCTGTGGAAAATGTACGGCACGCGCGGCATCGTGATGGCGGGTTTTCTTGGCGGCCTGGTCAATAGCAGCGTGACTGTCAGCGAACTGGCTTCGCGCGCCAAGGACAATCAACACGATACGGTGAGTGCCGCTTATCGCGGGATTTTGCTGGCGACCGCTGCAATGATTATTCGCAATGGCGCATTGCTGTTGATACTTGCGCCAACTGCGGCATTGGCGGCGACGATTCCTTTTCTCTTGATGCTGGCCATTAACGCAGGCTGGTTTTTCTTCGATGCCAATGCAAGGCAAAAGGCGGTGGGCGATCCAGCGCATCCTGTTGATTTGCCACTGCCATTCGCACTCGGTGCGGCACTGAAGTACGGCTTGCTCTTCCTGATCTTGCATATTGCCGGTGTGATCGCGCAACAAACTCTGGGCGAAACCGGCTTCTATGTGGTCAGCCTGATCGGTGGTGTCGTCTCCAGCGCGAGTGCGGTGGCGGCTGCGGCGAGTTTGGTGACCAGTGGATCGATCCCAGAACATGTCGCCTCTACAGGTGCTGTGATTGCATCGCTGGCCAGCGTATTGATCAATCTGCCACTGGTGTTGCGCGCACATAACCGCAAGCTCACCTTAAGATTATCGATCGCCATGCTGTCTATTTCGGTCGTCGGCATAGTCGGGGCCTTCCTTGCCAAGCCCTTGATGGTTTTGTTACTGGAGGCCTTCCCTGTGCTTTCGCAATTTAATTAGGTGCGTCATTGATATATGGATTGACGACTATGCAAATAATTAATCGGTTGTTGGGAGTCGGATAGCTGCGCGATATAGTCGCTGTTGTCTCCTCCAACTTCTCAAGAATTGGATTCAGCCCGCTTCCGCTAGGATGGCGGGCTTTTTTTTTGAGCTGGCTTCGTGTTTGTTGCAGTAATTAAACGGCTCCCATATTGATGGGATACGAAAATCTTAAAAATATTGCAACAATCACCTCTGTTTAAAAATCCGTGGTTCGAATCGTGGTTCGCATGTAGTTGTTCTGGCTTTGTATTCCTGATTCTTTATTTCTGATCCAGCATTTCAGATTTTGTATCAATCACATTGGCGGAAGGTACGGCATGAGATCAACCGAACATGGCTTTTCCCTGATTGAAGTACTCGTATCGGTGTTTGTCTTGACGGTTGGTGTCATCGGCGCCACCGGCATGCATCTGAACGCCTTGCGTACGGCGCAGCAGTCCACCTATCAAACGAGTGCCTTGCATCTGGGAGCCGATCTGGCCGATTCCATGCGCGCCAATGTCAAGCAAATGCGTTTGGCAGACGATCTCAACCCCTATCTTCAGGTCGACTATCAATCATCTTCTACGTCCGCTCGTTCAACGAATGTCTCTTGCTATGGAGTCAGTGGCGATTGCGATACGGAAGAGCTTGCCCGTTTTGATATTGAGCAGCTACTGCAACGCATTGATTCGGATTTTCCTGGTGGTCGCGTGCGAATTTGTCGCGATGCCATGCCGTGGAATGCCAAAGCGCAGAGATTCGAATGGGACTGTGCAATGGCATCAAGTGGGTTGGCGATTGTTCCTCTGGTGATCAAAATCGGCTGGCAGGAAAAAATGCTTCATGACAAGACGTCTGAAGACGAGGCAGCGGTTGCGCCTGGCATGGTGTTGACCGTTGCCGCCTATTCCAGATGAGTCATCGCAGCCAGTGTTATCGGACAATTGCCCTGTTCCGTCAGTACGGATGGACGATCACCGAAATGATGATCGCAATTGCACTGGGACTCTTCATCTTGTTGACCGCTATGGGACTGCTCTTGTCCAGCAAAACAGGCTACGTCATGCAAGACCAGAATGCTTACATTCAAGAGACCGGACGCTATGCGACCGAAGTGGTATCGCGTAGCGTGCGTCAGGCTGGTTACGAAAACTGGAATAGTGGAACCATACCCTTGCAAACAGCTGATAACTTCAGCGCGAACGTGATGGGTATGGATGCCATGACGTTGAAGAAGACGAGCGCAGGATTGGATGGCGCGACATCAACCGATGTCGTCAACGGCAGCGATGTGCTCGCATTGCGTTTCTTTGGTGCGAGTGCTGACGGCGAAGAGGGGGCAATCTTAAACTGCGCAGGTCTGTCTGTAGCGGCGCCTGCTTCTCTTCAAATGGCCGAGCAGGAACGCGGCTGGAGTATTTTCTTTGTTGCCAAGGATAGCACCGGCGAACCTGAATTGCGTTGCAAGTATCAATCGAAGACGAGTTGGAACGCAGATGCAATTGCGCGCGGTGTCGAATCTTTTCAAGTCTTGTACGGCGTTGATGTTGATGGCGATGGCCAGCCCGAGCAGTTTCTGAATGCGGACAACATTGATGAACTGGACAATCAGTTGCTGCTGGTTGGCGAGAACGCGATTGCGAGAGCAATCGATAAAAATCGCAAGACCGCATGGAAGATGGTTCGCACTATTAAATTTTCGCTGCTGGTGCGTGGCTCCCAAAATGCACGCGACGATGTACTTGCGACCGAATACAACTTGTTCGGTACCGACTACGGTAATGTGCACGCCGCCAAGGATAAAGGCGTGCGCATCCGGGAAGATACTTTGCCGATTGCAAGCAGAAACCGGATCCGGAGAATATTTACACACACCATTCAACTGCGTAATGATGCTGCGGGTACTGGATTATGAGCCGGATTCTGAGCCGACTCATGAGCGGGCATATGAGTGACAAGGTTTCGGCACACAAGGCGCATCAATGCGGAATCACCTTGCTGGCAACGCTATTGATCCTGTTGGTAGTGTTGATGCTTGGTACGGCTGCTGCGCAGATTGCGGTGCAAGGCGAGAAATCATCCCGTAACGATAGAGATCATAAAATTGCATTTCAGGCTGCAGAGGCTGCCTTGCTGGATGCAGAAATGGATATCGAGCATTCGCCGGACGAAGACAGATCGCGTAGCGCCCTGTTTTCCAGCATTAGCGCAATAGGCTTTCCTGCGGCGGCAGGCTCTGCTTGCGGCAGCGGCGAACAGAATACCTATCTCGGGCTTTGTCCTCACTCAGAGGCGGGCGCACAACCGATCTGGCAAGTCGTCAATTTTATGGACGATGCGGCGATTACGACCAGCTCCGTGCCTTACGGCAGATTTACCGGACAGTCTTTTTATATCGCCAATGGCTCGCTTCCCGTCAAACTTCCGCGCTACATCGTTGAGTTGATGCTTTATAAAATGCCGGCGACTGGTGCCGATGAGCGAACCTACTTTTATCGTATTACTGCTGTCGGCTTTGGTGCACGGGAGACGACGCAGGTCGCATTGCAAACGGTTTATCGGAAAACGCATTGATGGAAGCGATGCGCCGACATGCGCTTGTCGCCAGTTTATTCACGGGTTTGCTATTGGCGGTAATGCCTCACTGTTGCGCTGCTGCAGTGCCCGAAGTCGCGCTGGATACTGATCCTTTCGTTAGCCTTCAGTGCCTGAAACTCTCTGTCGAAAGTTTGCGCGTGTCGGGTGCAACAACATCAGCGACGCATATTTCTGCAGAGGGCGTGTCCTTATATCAAGCGGCATTTAATCCGGTTATGCGGAGCGGAAGCCTGAAAAAATATCGTCTGGGATTTGATGATATTGAAGGCACGATCAAAATCGCATCCCATGCCGAATGGGATGCTGCAGAGATATTGACAGGTATCACACCGACCATTGCAAAGCCCGCGCCCGAAGCCCGACATATCTATACATCGGTACTCACGGAAAATCGTTCGCTGCTTACGATCCCGTTTTTATGGAAGGACTTGTCAATCGCGCAGAAAGCCTTGCTAGATGCTTCTCCTGTCACTGGCTCAAGTGATCAACTTGGAGAAAAGCGATTGAATTATCTGCGTGGCGCGCGGCTCTACGAGCTCGGCAACAGCGGCGGTATTTTTCCGAAGCGGGATCGTATTTTGGGCGCCATTGTACATAGCCCGCCAGTATTTGTCGGGCCACCATCGACAAGTTTGCAAGGCGCTGGCTATCACGCGTTTCATGTGGCGAACAAAGAGCGTCGTGCTGCGGTCTATGTCGGTGCAGGCGATGGCATGCTGCATGCATTTGACGCTCTGAATGGCGAAGAGATGTTTGCCTATGTGCCGCAAACTTTATTCAAAAATCTGAGTAGTCTGACGCGACAAGACGGGGCTTACCGTTCCTTTGTTGATGGCGTGATAGCAGTCGCCGAGGCGCGCGTCGGTAACGAGTGGAAAACGGTACTGGCTTCTGGTATGGGTGGCGGTGCGCAAGGCGTATTCGCACTGGACGTTACACGACCGGACCAATTCGAAAAGGGTCTGGGCGCATTGTGGGAATTTACCGATAGTGACGATGCCGATATCGGGCATGTTGTTGGCGTGCCTCTGATCGCCACTTTCAAGATCAAGGTCATCAAAGGTACACCCAGTTATCGGGATTTTGTGGTCGTTGCAGGCGGCTTGAACAGTTATCGCGATGACGGTACAGGAAAATTCAATCTTCAGGCACCTGGCGCCTTGTTCTTGCTGGCGCTGGATAAAGCCAAATCGGAACCATGGAAGATCGGTTCCAATTACTTCAAATTCATCACTCCTATCAGTGACAAGACAATCGCAAACGGCTTGGTTGCACCGACCCTGACACTTGCCAACGATGGTGCGGTGAACTATATCTATTCCGGCGACCTGCAGGGAAATGTATGGCGCTTTGATTTCAACGGTAGCGCGCCCTGGGCGAATGCGCTTGCCGGTTCGTCGGGAAAGCCACTGTTTACTGCAATGGATGAGCAGAAGAACCGCCAGGTCATTGCGCAGAAAGTCCAGATCGCATATGGCCCCTATGGCGGCTATCTACTCTTGTTTGGCACTGGGAAATTCATGGAAGCGGCAGACTTGAATGGTGCTCGATTCAAGACGCAAACATTCTATGGAATTCTGGATGCCCTGGATGGCAAGGCGGTGACGAGGAATCAGCTCGTCGAACGCAAGTTGATTTCCGCAGGTGCTAGCGACGGTGCTTTGGAGATCAGCGGTAGCGCGCTTAGATACGGCGCACCCAACAATAGCGATAGAGGTTGGTACTTCGACTTTCTGGATGCGAACAAGACTGGTGAGCGTAGTATCAGCAGCGCCCGTATCAGTGATGGCAGCCTGTTCTTCAATACCCTGATACCCGATGCCGATCCCTGTCAAAAGCATGCGGCTCGTTCTTATGTGTTGAACGTACTGACTGGTTTGCCGGCCTATGCGAATCTCACTGCATATCCGGCAAGTGCCAGCATTGTCAACACACCGATAGTGATGGCAATAGTGCCGGACAAGCCTTCGCGCGATGTCACTGGAAAGCGCCGTGTAAAGAAGAAGCTTGAGGTACTTGATCCCGTCGTCGGTGATCAAACCGGCGAAAAGACGAACGTACCAAAAGTCGCCACTGAGGCGGTCACCGTTTCCGGCCGCCTGAGCTGGCGCGAGATCGTAAACTGGGTTGAACTACGTAGGTCGGCGACTAAAAAATAAGGAAAAGAATGTCCTTCAAATACGTTCGGGGCTTCACGATGATAGAACTGATGATCGCGCTGACTATCCTCGCAATTCTGGCTGCGATTGCCATTCCGTCCTATCAGGAATCCGTATTGAAGGCGAAGCGTACCGAGGGACGGGCTGCGCTGATGAAAACCATGCAGCAACAGGAACGCTACTACTCTCTGCATACAACGTATCTGGCATTTTCTTCGGCATCTATCGCTCCTGACGAAAAGAGATTCAGCTGGTTTTCCGGCGAAAATGCGCAAAGCAGCTTCTATGAAATCAGTGCGCAGTCTTGTAAAGAAAGATCCTTGCGCGAATGTGTATTGTTGACGGCGCTACCTGGTACCGACAAGGTTAATACGCAGTATCGTGATTCAAAATGCGGCAAGTTGACCTTGTCCAGCAGTGGCGAGAAAACGGCTGCAGCCGATGGCTGCTGGTAAGTGTATGCGCATGCTCATGTTGTCCACCAAAGCCAGAAAATCTCCGCGTGCTGCGGGATTCTCGATAATCGAACTGATGGTGATATTGATGATTGCCGGTATTCTCATGGCGATTGGTATCCCGAGTTTTCAGTCCATGATTCAAAATCACCGGTTGATCACCGCCACAAATGCCTTGTTCATGGCGGTGAATCTGACGCGTTCGGAAGCCATACATCGGGGTGTGCGGGTAGATATGGCACCTGCTGGAGACGGGGCCACGTGGAGCAATGGCTGGATCATTTTCATCGACGAAGACAATGACCAGCGGCCCGACACGAATGAAACGATGATTTATTCGTACGATAAACTGCACCGTGATTTGCGTATCACGCCCAGCTTCACCGATTCGAAAGTACAATATATCGCATTCAATGGGACTGGCCGGACTCGCACCAATGCGAACAGTCAGACTTCGCAATCAGGAAACTGGTTGCTCGAAGTGGGTAAGCAATCGCGCAAGGTTGTGGTTAATTTTCTCGGTCGGCCGCGGATATGCGATCCCGACAAGGACGCGTCAAGCTGTTGACCTGTCCGCGTCACGCCGGTTGCGGTAGCAATTCATCATTCTGGAAAAATTTCTCGTGGAAATTCATAGCGACGTGCAAGGGATACGCCTTGCATTGGAACTGGCAGCCAAAGGTATGTTTACGACGACACCGAATCCGCGTGTCGGTTGCGTCATTGTCAAGGAAAACAAGATCATTGGTACCGGTTATACGCAGCCGGTTGGCCATGCGCATGCCGAAGTACAGGCATTGAACGACGCAGCTGACAAAGGTTTCGACGTCGAAGGTTCCACCGTCTATGTCACGCTGGAACCATGCAGCCATCACGGTCGTACGCCACCTTGTGCCGATGCATTGATCCAGTCACGCGTGGCGCGTGTGGTTGCCGCAATTGCCGATCCGAATCCTCTGGTCGCCGGTCAAGGTCTGGCGCGACTCGAAGCCGCAGGCATACAGGTGACATGCGGCGTGTTGGAGGACGATGCCCGAGAAATGAATATTGGTTTTCTGTCGCGCATGCAGCACGGCAAACCTTGGGTACGGATGAAGAGCGCTGCCAGCCTGGATGGCATGACCGCGCTGCATAACGGCAGCAGTCAATGGATCACAGGCGATGAAGCGCGGGCGGATGGTCATCACTGGCGTGCCCGAGCGTGCGCTATTTTGACCGGCATCGGTACCGTGATGGAAGACGATCCACAATTGACGGTGCGTGCCATCGACACGCCGCGCCAGCCACAACGCATCGTCATTGATAGCCAACTGCAGATTAGTGCGCATGCGCGGGTATTGAGTGGCGGCGGTACCTGGATCGTGGCGGCAGAGGGCAAACCCGAGAAAGAAAAAATCCTGCGCGACCTCGGGCATGAAGTAATCGTTTTGCCGAATGCCGATGGCAAGGTCGATTTGCAAGCGCTCATGCTGGAATTGGGGCGTCGCCAGATCAATGAGCTGCATGTAGAAGCCGGCTTCAAACTGAATGGTTCGCTGATACGCGAAGCTTGCGTCGACGAGTTGCTGGTTTATCTGGCGCCGACTTTGCTGGGTGACGCACAAGGCATGTTCAATCTGCCGGTACTGGAATCACTGGAACAAAAGAAGAATCTGGCTTTTCATCAGATCAAGCAGATCGGTGCCGATTTGCGTATCCTTGCTCGCTTCATCTGAATAACTTCTTCATTTCGCACCTTTTACCTAGATACCATCATGTTTACTGGAATTATCGCTGCCGTTGGCAAAATCACCGCAATTTCCCCGCTGGGCGATGACGCTGCCGGACATCGTCTGACTGTTCATGCTGGTGGCTTGCCGCTGGCGGATGTTGCATTGGGCGACTCGATTACCTTGAACGGCGCATGCATGACCGTCGTGAGCAAAACGGATCAAGAGTTTGCGGTAGATGTATCGCGTGAAAGCTTGAACTGTACCTCCGGCCTGGATGCCATCGGCGAAGTTAATCTGGAAAAAGCAGTTACGCTATCGGAACGCCTGGGTGGCCATCTGGTATCAGGGCATGTTGACGGGCTGGGTGTCGTCAGCAAGTTCGAACCCGTCGGTGAATCGTGGTTGCTCGCGGTGCAAGCACCAAAAGCGCTTGCAAAATACATTGCAGTCAAAGGCTCTATCGTCATCAATGGCGTGTCGTTGACGGTGAATACCGTTGACGATCTAAAGGATGCATGTGAATTTTCGGTCAACCTGATCCCGCACACAGTTCAGGTTACTACGCTTAAACATCTGAACGCAGGCAGCAAAGTTAATCTTGAGATTGACCTGATCGCACGTTATGTAGAAAGAATGCTGACATCGGCGCGCGCAGAGTAATACTTCAGAAAATTCCATGCACCAAGACCTGGTGCATGGATTGCAGTCATCTCGGAAAAATGACGCGTATGAATACTGATTTCCGATAATTGGCGAGTTGAATCTCGTCGAACACGCGCGATACCAAACATGATTGAGTACGAGAGTAAGTCTGCTATTGGCATATTTTCTTGCAGGCTCAATCCTTTCCAGAAAATTTAGTTTCCCTTGCTTCGCAAAGTCCACCTTGGTCGTACGACCATTTAAATCGCAACGCGTATCAGCAACTGTGTACCTACCTAATCCAACCATTGCTTACGGGCATCTGCAGTCTTCGTTTTAACAGGACTGGTAGTTTCAATTCAAGTCTGTCGATTGACGTTGCAGCGCCTATCCAATTCGACTTTCTTTGCAGTGTTCCCACATTGATGTCGCACGCCAAGATGCCGAAATATTGTGGCCAGAATATTTCCACGCTGAAGTCCGCTCACGCGGTTTTTATTGCAGTCATTTTTTTTACTCTATCACATAGTTTCTTCCGCCGACCACATGTCGTGCACTAAATAGTCAGTGCACATTTGGCAGTCATGATCGACGTGTTCATCGTCAAATTAGATGTCTTTAACAAGTGCATATCTGTGTGAACGCTATGGCTATATAAAGATAAAAAATCTCTCCGTGCACCATTTTCTATTCAATGATTTTTCCGAATATGTAATCGCATAAATCGATTATTGATCGACTTGAAAAGTCATCGCCATCCTTCTAATCTATTTAAATCAGCAGTTGATCATGATGGTGTTGGCAACAAAGCAGTCTTCCATCCATCAACAATATCTCTCCGGTAATGTTCTTCAATCGCATGTGCAAGACCGAAATATTTATTCGATTTCAGTAGTGCAAGAAGATCGCTTTTGATGAGTGCATTTTCAGAATATTTCGATTGATGGAATCGGCTTGCGTTTGATATGGATCAAATGGGCGGGTCGATTTCGAAATACATTTTGTCTTTTACGCAGAACTGACTTATTTGGGATTTCGTATCAATGAAAAAAGTTGCGTTGGTCACCGGTGGCACCAGAGGAATAGGTGCTGCAATTGCAGTTGCATTGCATTCCGCCGGTTACGATGTTGCAGTGACTTATCACAGTAATGTCGATGCCGCGCACGCGTTCAGAGAAAGTACATCTATTCCGATTTTTTGCTGGGATGTTTCTGATTACACGCAATGTCAGGACGGCATACGCATCGTGGAAGCAGAAATAGGTTGCATAGATGTACTGGTGAATAACGCAGGCATCACTCGCGACACGGTTTTGCATCATATGGTGCCAGGCCAGTGGCAGGACGTCATTAATACCAATCTCGGTTCTGTCTTCAATATGTCCCGCAATGTCATTGAAGGTATGCGCTCGCGCAGCTTCGGAAGAATCATCAACATCAGTTCTATCAATGGCGAACGCGGACAGATGGGGCAGACGAACTATGCCGCTGCCAAGGCGGGCATTCTTGGATTTACCAAATCTCTCGCGCTTGAAAGTGCACGCAAGAACATCACCGTGAATGCGATTGCGCCTGGATATTGCGATACGGATATGGTTTCCGCCATTCCGCAAGAAGCAATGGAAAAAATAATGACAGGGATTCCCGTTGGGCATTTGGGAACGGGGAGTGATATTGCCCGGTTAGTCGTGTTTCTGGCTGATAACGCAGCTGGCTTCATTACTGGCGCGACCTTTGACGTTAATGGTGGACAGTTCATGGCGTGATGTTGAACACCGCCATTTCAAACCTAATTTATTTAAATAATGTGAGGAGAATGATATGGAACGAATTTTTTTGCACCCGGATATATCACTGGGCATTATCGAGATGGATAAGGCGCATAGATTATTGATGCGTGAAATCATGGACATGATGCAGGCTCCGAACTTTGAATTTGTCAGTCGCTTGCCGCACTTGGTAGAGTTGTTGGAGATGGATTTTCGGGGCGAGGAAGAGTTGATGGAAAGAATGGATTATCCGGACTTGCGTGCACATCGTGAACAGCATGCAGAATTGCTCGGTACTGTGCATCAAACCGTTGCGAAGGCAATGAATGGCGATTATCTGCTGCCTCGACAGGTGTTGAACATGTTGCCGGAATGGTTTCTATGGCATCTGGTCAAGATGGATGCTTCACTTGTAAAAGCGTTAAAGGCAGCTGGCGCTCAACCGATCAATCGCGCTGTTTCTAAACCGACACATTGGGCTGAAAGAGAACCACAGCATATCGGCTTTGTTTAATGATGACCTTAACCGAGGAGCACACCATGTTTCCCTTTTCTACAATGAATGCGCCCGATAATTTGAAGAGTATATTCAATTCAGAACTCGGTTTGTATAACGCTGCTTCTGGCAAGGCATATGATGTGGCATTGAAAATCGCTGACTTGAATCTTGAACTCATGAAACAGGCTCGTGCAAATTGGGCCGCACAGTCTGAGCAAATAAAGCAGATGGACGGGAATATCATTCCTCCATTGATGGATACCAATCAATTCAAGAAAAACGTCGAGATTGCCACGTCCTATGGCCAACATATGACAAAAATCATGCTCGATCTGCAGTCCGATATGTTGAAGGTGGCACAGCAGCAGGCCACCAAGATATCGAGCACGAATGAAAGCGCATCGGACGCCCAGGAGGCGAGTATGGCGAATCCTAATTTTCCGGGGATTTCCATGCTTCAAAGTATGGTTGAGCAAGCCAGTAAAGGATATGCCGATTGGAATAGCAGCGTGCTCCATTCCATGGATGCCGCTGGCTCCAATCTTGCACATCAAGCGGCGAGTAAGGGATCGAATAATCATGCGAAGTCGCGCAACGCAAAGTAGTCAACGGTATTGCTTTTCTGTATAAGCCGGATGCTTGTTGAACGTGTACTCAGCATGGCGTGTCGGCACCAGAGGCCATGCGTGCAAATCCCGACAGGGCTGTTGGTCTGGCGGGTAGTGGATATGCAAGCTGTACTTTTTAGGTGAAACAGCGTTATTCAGTTTGGCAACAGTTTGGTTGCCAAACTGGCTGCCATCCATTCTTCATTGGTCGCTTCGACCGTTACCGCAATGCTGCTGTCGGGCGAAGAGATTAATGAGGCGTTGGCCACATTTTTCTGGGCATCCAAAGCCAGTCCCAGAAACTGCAAGCCGTTACATACGCGCGAGCGTATCTCAACATTGTTTTCGCCGATGCCGGCAGTGAACACCAGCATATCCAAACCACCAAGAACTGCAGTGAGTGCGCCAATTTCTCTCACAATACGGCGCACGTATAGTGCGAGTGCATCATGCGCACGTGGGTTGTTTTTTTCAATCGGCAGCAGTTGGCGTGGGTCGGATGACACACCGGAAATTCCCAGCAGGCCGCAATCATGGTAGAGCATGTGTCCCAGTTGTTGCGGCGTCAGCTGCTCAGTTTCCATCAGGTATAACAGCACTCCAGGATCCAGTGCGCCGCAGCGCGTACCCATCATCAGACCATCGAGTGCGGAAAATCCCATGGTCGTTGCCACGCTATGCAGGCCTTGCATGGCGCACAGACTTGCACCGCTGCCAAGGTGAGCGACGATGATTTTTTTGCGAGCTAGATCGCCGTAGCGTTCTGCCAGAACGATGGACATGTATTCGTATGACAAGCCATGAAAGCCATAACGCTGCAAGCCGCGCTCCCAGGCGGAGTAAGGTAGTGGCAGCATCTTTTCGACGCGTGGCAAATCACGATGAAACGCGGTATCGAAACAGGCAATTTGCACCAGCTCAGGTTGCCACTGCAACAGGCTTTCAATTGCTTCCAGTGCGAATGGCTGGTGCAAAGGAGCTAAGGGAATGTAGCTGCGCAAGTCCGACAAGACCTGATGGTCGACGCGCACCGGCGCGGAATATTTGCTGCCTCCGTGTACTACACGATGTACGACAGCGACCAGCTGCTTGCTGCCAAGCTGCTTGAGGGTGCGTTGCCGGATGTGTTGCAGCGCCTCATGATAAGGCGTGTCTGTACCGATGGGCAGGTTTTCCGGTGACGACTCAGAGGAGGAAAATATCGGTGTGGCGCTGGTAATGCCATCGACTTTGCCGCTCCATGCGGGACTGCGGCTGGACAGGGAATTGGGGGCGAAGAGTGCAAACTTGATGCTCGAAGAACCGCAGTTCAGAACCAGAATGCGCTTACTCATGAGGTACCCTTTTTGGCCTGATGTGCCAATATCAGCGCAATCGCACAAGAAGCGATCCGTGACTCTCTCGAATCGGCCCGGCTAGTGAGGACAATCGGTACGCGCGCGCCCATGACAATGCCGGCGCTGGCCGCACCGCCCAGATATTCGAGCTGCTTGGCCAGCATGTTGCCACTTTCCAGATCAGGCACCATCAGGATATCGGCACGTCCGGCGACCTCAGAAGTAATACCCTTGATGCGTGCTGCAGCGATAGAGATAGCATTGTCGAATGCCAGTGGACCGTCCAGCAATGCCCCTTTGATTTGTCCTCGGTCTGCCATTTTGCATAGTGCTGCAGCATCAAGTGTTGCCGGCATACGCGGATTGACTGTTTCTACTGCCGCCAGTATGGCCACTCGCGGTTGTTCTACGCCGATTGCCTGGGCCAGGCTGATGGCATTGCGGATGATATCCGCCTTCTCATCCAGATTAGGCGCGATATTGATTGCTGCATCGGTAATGATAAAGGGGCGTGGATACGCAGGTGTTTGCATCAGGAAGCAATGGCTGAGGCGACGCTCGGTGCGTAGTTCAGGACAAGCCAGTATGGCTGACATCAGCTCGTCGGTATGCAGGCTGCCCTTGATGATGATGTCGACTTCACCCTTTGCCGCCAGTGTGACCGCGCGGGCCGCTGCTGCGTGGCTATGGGGAACATCCTCGATACGCAAAGTCGAAATGTCCAGACTGTTGCTGTCAGCGATGGCTTGTAATTTTGCCCTTGGTGCAACCAGGACGGGAATGATCAGGCCGGCTGCCTGCGCATCCAGCGCTGCCGAGAGACTGAGCACATCGCAAGGATGGACGACTGCCGCCGTAATCGTTCCCATAGGCCGGACATATTCCAGCAACCGTAACAGACCATTATCGCTGGCCAGTAATCGTACTTCTGGCAGGGTGGTGCGCGGCAGTGAAATATGCTCTGTTGGCGCAATCACATCTGCCTCGCCTTCAAGCACGCTAATGCCATCCTGATTGATGCAGGAGCAGGCCATTGTCAGCCGTTTACTCGTTTCGTGGCGGGCAGTCACGCGCACACTGATTCTTAGGGTGTCACCTATGCGCGCAGGCGCTTTGAAATTCAATGTCTGCGCCAGATAGATCGTACCCGGTCCCGGCAAACGTGTACCCAGCACCGCTGATATCAGCGCACCGCCCAGCATGCCGTGTGCAATCACGCCTTGAAAACGAGTGGACGAAGCGAATTCCGGATCCAGATGCTGCGGATTGACGTCACCCGACAGTATCGCAAAAAGTTGAATATCTTCAGCTGTCAGCGTGCGCTCGGTAAAGGCTTCGTCGCCGATGGCGATTTCGTCGAACACCCGATTTTGAACAATGCGTAGATCGTCCGTACTCATGCAGTTCTCCAGATAGAAAGCAATACACATGCAGGATACGCACATGCAGATGCGGGTGGCGGGCGCACAAGCCCAGGCAAGCGCTGCAGCGGGGGATGAACTAGCAGGTATGCGTAGCAAGGCGTTGGTTGTTCAGGTGATGCGGGCGCTGAAAATGCCGGCGCCACATGCTGACCTGTCTGTTCATGCATGCTCTGTGAAGCAGCTTACGGGTAATCCATTTGTAGCATTTTGATTTCAATCAAATGCTCTGCAAGGCAAGGCAAGCATAGGCTATTTCAAGCCGAAATGCGACCAGAGCCAGGATACAGCTGACTCAGTAACAGCCAGGACGAGAGTATCAGTAAAAATAGTGGCATTCAGCCCGAAAGCATTTGAAAAATGCGATGTCGGTAATCAGACTGCCGGCAGAGAAGATGGCGATTCTTTTGTTGCATCAAGGCTGCATCACATATTTCCCCGGCGCCGAAATTTTATGTGCCGGCATCAGGGGCGGTGGCACACGTTTTCCGGATTTGTTGCGGAGCCAGGATTCCCATGCGATCCACCACGACCCTTCATGGTGTTCAGCTGTGGCTTGCCATGTGTCGGCATCCATCGCCAATTCTTTGTCGGCATGGGTCGAGATCTGATAGCTGCGATAAGGATGGCCTGGCGGCGATACCACGCCGGCATTGTGGCCGCCGGAAGTGAGCACGAATGTGACTTCGGTATCTGACATTCGATGAATCTTGAATACCGAGCGCCATGGCGCAACGTGATCGGTTAGCGTGCCAACCACGAAGATGGGGATACTGATATCCACCAGATGAATCGACTTGCCATCCGTAACATATCTGCCTTCGGCGAGATCGTTGTGCAGGAATAGGTGACGCAGATATTCCGAATGCATCCGATACGGCATGCGCGTTGCGTCGTCATTCCAGACCATGAGATCGGATTTCTTCTCGCGCAGGCCGAGCAGATACTGGTTGAGTCTGCGCGACCAGATCAAGTCATTGGAGCGCAAGAGTTGGAACGCACCTGCCATTTGTTTGGTATCGAGATACCCCTGTTCCCACATAATCGCTTCTAAAAAACTGACCTGACTTTCATCAATGAAGAGAGATAGTTCTCCAGGCTCTTCAAAATCCACCTGGGATGCAAACAGGCTGATGCTGGCAATGCGTTGGTCGCCGTCGCGAGCCATGCTGGCCGCAACAATCGACAGCAAGGTGCCACCCAGGCAATATCCTGCAGCGTTGATTTGTCGAGCATGCGTCAGTTCGGTAATGGCGTCGATCGCGGCCATCACGCCCAGTTTGCGATAATCCTCCATCGACAAATCCCTATCCTCGGCCAATGGATTTTTCCACGAAATCATGAATACGGTGTAGCCCTTGCTCACCATATATTTGACCAGCGAATTTTGTGGCGACAGATCGAGTATGTAGTACTTCATTATCCAGGCCGGCACGAAAAGCAAAGGTAGTGCGTGCACCGTCTTGCTCGTTGGTGTGTACTGAATCAGCTCGATCAGATGATTGTGAAAGACAACTTTGCCAGGTGAGATCGCAATATCTCTGCCGACTTTGAATGTATCGTCAAATTCATTCGTGTCGTTGGTAATGCTCCGTCGCCAATCCGCAGTAGCGTTGAGCCAGCCCTGTACAAAGTTGTTGCCCCATGACTGGATGGCAGCTTGCTGTATGACCGGGTTGGTCAGCGGAAAATTTGAAGGTGCCAGCGTGTCCAGCAACTGGCGTACTGTAAATGTCACGACTTCTTCATGATGCTTGGACACACCCCTGACGCCGGTGGTTGCGCGATGCCACCATTGTTGTTGCAGCAAGAACCCCTGTGAGATGGCATTAAACGGCCACGTTTGCCATGCCGGATCCCTGAAGCGTTGATCCTGCGATAAAGGCGCGATGCAGAATGGTTGCGACTGGCCTTCAGTGCTGATGCAATGGCGATTGTAGAGATGCCAGCGCCAGCTGTTTTGCCATGCTCTGTCCAGCAAGACAACGCGCTTGGATGGCGACAATGATAGATGGATCTGCCAGTCGGCAAAGGCATTGAACATGGCCGCCGGCGAAATGTTGTGAGTCAGGCGTCCTAGCAATGCGTTACTCATCAAATCCAAAGGTGCTGATTCGTTTGCGCTTTCAGGATATTGATAAGTCAATGGCGTTAGCCACGCACTCGCCATGCGTTCTAAAGTGAGATTGCTGGATGGATTCTTCTCAAACATTGCAGGCCTTCGGAGGAGCAATGGCGCTAGCCTAGCAACGCATACCGTCACTCACTTGATGCAGATCAAGGCGGCACGTTTCAATGCGCTCATTTGTGCCGGATGCTTTGTTGATAAAGGCTTGCGCTGTAGCTGCTGGCAAAGAATACAGTGCACCATACAATCACTATTCAATGCGGCAAGGAATCGTGCGACGTTTTGAATAGCGCTCTTATATGTGAGCAATAAACTGGGTCGGGCGCAGCCTTCAAATGTTGATATTGACTGTAGATGCGGCCAATGTATGGCAGCTACGCAGGCCGTTTAAAGAGCGTGCCGTGATCGCGATTGCAGGGAACGGCAGATGGTTCTTCAAGTGTATTTTTATATTGGCGGGCCGACTTGCTGATTTAATTTTTGATTAAACGACTATTGATCCATGTCAAATTGTGCATCCAGCTTGCGCATAGGATGATTTCAACAAATTTTCTTTACAGGGAGACAGCATGCTCAAGACCATATTAGTGGCGACAGATGGTTCCGATTTGTCGAGGAAGGCGATAACGGCAGCGATTGATTTTGCGGCATCTTATGGCAGCAAAATAGTGGGTTTGGCGGTTGCTGAAGTATTTCCTGAGTTGTTCCTGGATTACGACTTGCGGGCTATCGAAGAAGACATGCAACAACAGGCTGCATCGAACGCGAATTTTATCGCCGACTGTGCAAAAAAAGCGGGCGTTGACTGCGAAGTACATACGGTCACTGGCGTCCGTCCCTATCAAGAAATCATTAAGGCTGCTGAGCAATTCAATTGCGACACCATTTTTATGGCGTCCCATGGAAAGAAGGGACTCGATAAAGTATTGCTGGGTAGCGAGACGCAAAAGGTGCTGTCGCACAGCACGATTCCAGTTCTCGTTTTCAGGTAAGACGCGAGACTTGATCGCAGTTCGATAAATATTTCGATAGACATTCACGTTGGAGAGGTGACTATGAAAACCGATCGCCAGTTGAAGCAAGATGTTATTGATGAGTTGGAATGGGAATCTGCAATTGACGAGACCGGCATAGGTGTCGAAGTGCATAACGGCATTGTGACTTTAACGGGGACGCTTAACAGCTATGCAGAAAAATATGCTGCCGAGAAGGCAGTGCAGCGTGTTGCTGATGTCAAAGGGCTTGCGGTTGAAATCGATATAGCCTTGCCCGGCTGGGGACAGCGTACTGATGCGGATATCGCCAGAACCGCAGCGCAAGCATTGGAGTGGAATGCGTTGGTGCCTCAAGACTGCATCAAGATAGTCGTCGAGGATGGATGGATTACGCTTACTGGAAATGTGGATTATCAGTATCAACGCATGGCTGCTGAGAGAGCGCTGCAAACTTTGCTCGGTGTAGTCGGTATCAGCAATCAGATTGCCGTGACGCCGTCTGTTACGCAGCGTGATGTTAAAAGTCATATCGAAGCTGCTTTGCAGCGTCGCGCCCATATGGAAACAAAAGGGATTGAGGTTGTCGTCAATGGTGATCAGATCACGTTGAGCGGCGCTGTATCGTCCTTCGCAGAACGTCGTGCAGCATTAAGCGCTGCGGCACAGACGCGTGGTGTGGCGAGGGTAGTTGACAAGCTGTTTGTCGCCTGAGCCTTGCTCGGGTGCTTGCATTAAGCGCCGCTGATTCAGGATTGTTACTAGGGTAGGTATTCTGCACGCACTAGACACAGCATACATATTCGTTGCAGTGACAAGACAAAGATAAATATTAGACGGCAGCCGTCCGCTAACAATATTTTAATGGCGGGACTGCAGCGGGTTCCGCTACCTCAGCGGACGCATGTAATTACTTTGCGGTCCAGAGACGCTGCAGATAGGTAAGCTGAGGGGATAAATAATTGTATTCGGTCACTACAGATGGCAAATCCAAGCTGGCCTGCGAAGAATCGCTAATATCTATGCCCGCAGCCAGTTTGTTTAGTGCAGATAAATTAAATACCTCGACGTCACGCTGTCGTACCTCAATGAGTCCGTCTTTGCGCATTTTTGCAATCATGCGACTGACGCTTTCCATCGTCAGGCCAAGATAGTTTCCAATATCTTCCCGAGTCATGCGTAGCTGAAAGCGGGTTGGTGAATATCCTCGCAGTGCATAACGCCTCGACAGATTGATGAGGAAGGCCGCAAAACGCTGTTCCGCGTACATATTCCCGAGAATCATGATTACATTCTGTTCGCCCATGATTTCCTCGCTCATTACACGATGAAAATGACGCATCAAGATCGGCATCTCTGTGAATAATGTTTCGAGTTGTGTGTAAGGGATCATGCATACTTCGCTGTCGTCCAGTGCGACTGCGTCACATTGATGGAGGGCGCTACTAATCGCATCCATACCCAAGAGATCTCCACTCATCTGGAAGCCATTGATTTGCCGGTCGCCGGCCAGATTTTCCTGATAGGTTTTGAAATGGCCGACACGCACAGCGTAGAGCGATGTGAACTGATCACCTATGCGATAGAGATAACTATCCCTCGCAATTTTTTTGCGTACGATAATCTGGTCCAGGAGTCGCGTTTCATGTTCATTGAGTCCGGTCGGCAGGCATATCTGGCGCATGCTGCATCCTAAACAGCTACGAGATGCAGATTTTTCAGCACTAGAAGACGAATGCGGTTGCAAGGACTTTGCCATGACGCCCTCCATATGAATGAAACCTGTACAAATCTCAAATTCATGTCAACGTGTGTGTAACTTAATGTAACTTAGCCAAGTTCAGTATGTCCCCACTACTCATTATTTTACTGTTCTAGATCAAATAAACAGTAATAAAAAAACAACAAAAATACAACGAAATATTGCTGCAGGATAATGTTCGGGGTGACGATAGTCGTGAATCCGCTGGGTAATTAGCAATGCTGGAAATGCGTTCCCGCCGAGCTCGTTGATTGATAAAAAATCACCGCGCACGGAGTCGCTGCTTGAGGGGTGTGGGCTCGGGAAAATTGATCTTCGGAAGTGCAGGGCAAACAGTGTTGCACGTTGCAACTGAGTATTCGCATTAAATTCGCCACTCATTCGCACATCAAAGTAAGCACCGACTGTCATTCTTGGACTCAAGCGATGATAGCTGTCATTCCTTTATCGTCGACATGCAGACATTCGTTATCACTGAGGCAAATTTTTCTATTATTGACTTAAGCCGCGCGCATCTATGTCCCACATATCTTCTACTTTATCGTTTCTGATACATACGTATTGGTCATAAAGATTGGCGGTCGGGTCGCAATGTCCAGGTATCAGTAACACTTGTTCACCCAAGCGATCGCGGCTAAATGCACCGGCATTGTCGATAATTTTCAGCACGCCGTGCTCATCGTTGGCACGCACAAATTTCAATTCGTCGTTTTGCCCCGGCTTTAAAATTGGCAGGCCGGAATCGATCGCAACACCTTTCAAGCCTACATCGCACACAGCAAGATCGTCCTTCGCCGTACTCATGATGGTCGTTGCTATGAACAGACTGTGACGTGGCATCGCACTACCGTTCCATTCGTTGGCACCGTAGTGGGCATCCATGAAGATGTAAGAGCCGGGCTGAATTTCCGTGAACACACCGCTGGCAACGTCGAACTCTGCGGTACCGGTGCCGCTACCGGTGATAACCGGGCAGGCAACGCCGCGCGCAGAGAGAAATTGCGCATACGCGGCAACTTTTTCTGCAGATGCAGCCGCCGATGTACGCCGCAAATCCCAGGTTGCCAGATGCTGAATCCCACCATGGAATGCCTGCAGGCCACCAAAACGTAAAGCAGAGTGTTGCGCTATGCAATCCACCAGCGTTGCCAGTCCTTCCATCCTCGCGACTCCGCAACGGGCCTGCCCGATATCGACTTCCACCAATACCGTGATCATGACGCCAGCTGCGCTGGCTGCTAATCCAAGCGCTTCGATTTGTGCGATGTGGTCGACACACAGACTTAACTTGACGTGGCGCGCCAGTTCAATCGCCATCGCGATTTTGGCGGGGCCGATAAATTCGTTGCTTATATATATGTCAGAAATTCCCGCCGCAGCAAAAGGATAGGCTTCACTTAATTTTTGGCAGCAAATGCCGATGGCACCGGCCGTGATCTGCTTTTGGGCAATAACACTCGATTTATGGGCCTTGGCATGCGGTCTGAGTGCAACTCCGTGCAGCTTTGCCATTTCAGCCATACGCGCAATATTGTGTTCAAAAGCGTCCAACTCTATTAATAAGGCAGGCGTGCTGACCTGTGCCAGCGTATCTCCGAGCTTGGCAATCGGCGGCGGTTGTATCGAAAAGTGAGCTGTCATCGTGATTTCCATGGCATATCAATGGTTAGGAAAAAAGTTACCAAGATCAACAATTGACATTTATTTTAAAATGTATATTGTATTCAATATTCTAAATGCATAATTTTTAGCGCGCATGATAAATTTTAGGAAATTTGATTGCGATGCAGTGTGTTGGTAGTTGGCGCTTTTACTACCCATGCTTAATAACGCATTTGGAATGAATAAGTCCGGGAGGTCGCCACAGAGTCGCCCCCAAAAGCAGCAAATGATTAAAACCCGGTTCGACCCACTACAACGGAGACAGCATCATGCAAAAAAAACTGATTGGCCAACCGATCAAGATCGGATTCGTCCTTGCCACCCTGTGCAGCGCCTTTAGTGCACATGCGTGGGAGCCTACCAAACCGGTTGAAATGGTTGTCCCGTTCAGCGCAGGGGGTGCTTCCGACCAGATGGCACGTTCGATTCAAGGCATTATTACCAAACATAACCTGATGAAGCAGCCCTTCATCGTCAGCAACAAGTCCGGTGCCAGCGGCGCAGAAGGCTTGCTCGATCTGAAAGCATCGCGCGGGAATCCGAACAAAATCATTGTGGCGTCTTCGTCGATTTACACCACGCCACTCGCAACCGGCCTGCCATTCAATTGGCGTGATCTGACGCCGATCGCGATGATTGCACAGGATGCTTTTGTGCTGTGGACCAATACAGAAGCCGGCTACAAAAAACCACTGGACTACATCGCAGCTGCAAAGGCCAAGCCAGAAACTTTCAAAATGGGTGGTACCAGCTCCAAACGTGAAGATCACATGATCACCACGATGATCGAGAAAGCCACTGGTGCGAAGTTCCTCTACATTCCGTACAAGGGCGGTGGTGAAGCAGCGACACAACTCTCGGGCAAACATATCGATTCGGACACCAATAATCCATCCGAATCGGTTTCGCAATGGCGCGCCGGACAGCATCAGGCGCTGTGCGTATTCCAGGACAAACGCATCAACTACACTGCCAAGGTAACGGACACGATGGCGTGGTCCGACATCCCGACCTGCAAGGAAAGCGGTCTGAATGTCAGTTATCAGATGCTGCGTATTTTCATGATGCCGGGCGGTGTTAAACCGGATGAACAAAAGTTTTACGTCGATCTGTTCAAAAAGGTTGTCGAAACACCGGAATGGAAAACCTACCTCGAGAAAAATGCGTTACAACCGGAGTTTGTTACTGGTGCACCCCTCGATGCATTCCTCGCAAAAGATGAACAGGCTCATCGCGAAATCATGAAGGCGGCAGGTTTCGTCGTTACGAAATAGACGAACGTCATCCGCTGACACCCATGAGGATTCAGTGACGTCGGCCCTTTTGCAAGTTCACACGAGTGGCCGACGCTCACTGCATCAACAATTAATTTACGGGTAATCAATATGAATAATTCAGAACCACTTATCGAAGAAGTGCGTGAGCATTCGCCCGCAGTCTTCTCTATCCGTACGGCAGAAATCGCAGTTGCCATCGCGCTTGCTCTAGGATCCATGATTCTCATCTGGGATAACTACAAACTCGGTGCAGGTTGGGGTCCATACGGTCCCGAAGCAGGTTATTTCCCAATACGTCTTGCGGCCGTCGTTTTAATTGCAAGCATCGTCGTGTTCATTCACGCCATCCGCGATAACGATCGAACGCCTTTTATCGAAGTCGCACAAGCCAAGCTGGTTGCCGTCATTCTGTTGCCGCTGCTGTTCTTCGTGTTCACCATCGCTTATCTCGGTATCTATGTTGCGTCCACCCTTTTCATCGCGGCCTTCATGATCTTCCTCGGCAAATTTCCGATATGGAAAGCGGCGCTGGTATCGATTTGTCTGATGGGATTTTTCTTCTTCATTTTTGAAATTCAGTTCATGGTGCCCTTGCCAAAAGGCCCACTGGAAAACTGGCTGGGCTACTAAGGGCAATCATGGACGAACTTAATTCACTCATGCAGGGCTTCGGCCACGTACTCAGTTGGCAAAATACCGGCCTGATGCTGCTCGGGATTCTTCTCGGTATCGTGGTCGGTGTGTTGCCTGGTCTCGGTGGACCGAATGGCGTTGCGATTCTGCTGCCGTTGACGTTTTCAATGAACCCGACCTCGGCAATTATTCTGTTGTCGTGTATTTATTGGGGCGCATTGTTCGGTGGTGCGATCACTTCGATCTTGTTTAATATTCCTGGAGAGGCGTGGTCGGTTGCGACAACTTTCGACGGCTACCCGATGGCGCAACAGGGGCGAGCGGGGCAGGCGCTCACCAGTGCATTTACCGGTTCGTGTATAGGTGCGCTGTTTGGCGTTGTGATCATTACCTTCCTCGCACCATTGGTTGCAAAGTTTGCATTGCGCTTCGGGCCTCCAGAATTTTTCGCTGTCTACTTCCTGACCTTTTGCAGCTTCATCGGTATGGGCAAGGAGCCGAAAGCGAAGATCATCATCTCGATGTGCGCCGGCTTTTTGCTGGCAGCGGTTGGCATGGATACGATTTCCGGCCAGTTGCGTATGACGTTCGACTTCCCTGAACTGCTGCGTGGCTTCGATTTCCTGGTTGCGGTGATTGGTTTGTTCGGCGTCAGCGAAATCTTGCTCACGATGGAAGAAGGTCTGGCTTTCAAAGGCAAGAAAGCAGCGATCGATCTGAAAGTTGTTTTCAAAACCTGGGCTTCATTGCCGAAGTACTGGATGACCCTGCTGCGCTCATCCATTATCGGATGCTGGCTCGGCATTACGCCCGGTGGCGCTGTGGCCGCTTCATTCATGGGATATGGCATGGCGAAGAAGTTTTCGCGCACGCCGGATGAATTTGGCAAAGGCGCAATCGAAGGCGTGCTTGCACCAGAGACTGCAGCGCATGCCGCAGGCACCAGTGCATTGCTGCCTATGCTGGCACTTGGTATTCCCGGTTCTGCTACTGCGGCAGTCTTGCTTGGCGGTTTGATGATCTGGGGCTTGCAACCTGGCCCTATGCTATTCGTCGAACAGAAGGAGTTTGTATGGAGCCTGATTGCCAGCATGTACCTCGGTAACATCGCTGGGTTGTTAGTGGTGCTGTCGACAGTGCCATTGTTCGCTGCGATTCTGCGGATTCCATTCTCGATCATCGCACCAGCTATCATGGTGATTTGCGCGATCGGCGCATACACCGTGCACAGTGCGATCTTCGATATCTGGCAGATGGTGGTGTTTGGTGTAATCGGCTACATCTTCAAAAAACTCAGCTATCCATTGGCACCACTGGTGCTTGCCTTGGTACTGGGCGATAGAGCGGAAGATGCCTTCCGTCAAACCATGGTTGGCTCCAAAGGTGCGCTCGGCGTATTCTGGAGCGGTGGTCTGGTTGGCACCATCATGACGCTGGCGATGATCGCCTTGCTGTGGCCATTGGTAAGCAGTCTGATTGCACGCTTGCGCACTCGCGAACCGGTGCTGGCTGTCTGATGCAAGAGGTCAAACGAAGCATAAAAAAAGCCTGGAGCGTGCTCCAGGCTTTTTTTATTGCAATCGCACGTTGCCGAATTTTTTATTTGACCGACGCCTTTGATTTTGCAGGAGTGGCCGCTGCAACTGCGCTCGCTGTGGCCGATTCGCGTAAATCTGACATGACCGAATCACGTTTATCCAGCAAATGCTGACGCAGTATATTTGCCAGGCGTTTGCCATCACGAGTTTCCAGCGCCTTGATCATTTCGTCATGTTCGCCAATCGCGCGATCCCATTTCTCTTCCTTGAAATTGGATTTGAAACGTAATGCCAGCAAACGGCGATTTAATGAAAGATAAATTTGGCGCAACATCGTATTACGTGCCGCCTCATTGATCTTGTTATGGATTGTTTGATTGCGACTGTAATAGCCGGGCAAATCGTTTTGCGAACGGCACACGATCATCGCATCATGCAGCATCTTGATGTCTGCAATTTCTGCTGGCGAGATACGTTCGGCAGCCAGCTCGCCGGACAATGCTTCCAGGCCGCTCATGACTTCAAAGGCTTCCCATATCTCGGTGTCGCTCATCTTCGATACAAAGGCACCGCGATTCGGCGCAATTTCAATCAAGCCTTCGGATGCAAGAACCTTCATCGCCTCGCGCAAAGGCGTGCGCGAAATCCCCAGCCGTTCACACACTTCGCGCTCGTTGAGTTTAGTACCGGGAGCCAACACACCTTCAATGATCAGGTTTTGCAAATGCTCGACAACTACATCGTGCAAGCGCTGTCGTTCCATGCGCGGAAGGTCGGGGGCGTTGTTCGTCTGTTCGTTGATGTTGAATGTATTTTGCATACTAATTCCGAGAGGTAATGCCTTATTTTAATCGAATTGTGCCTTCCTGACTGCGTTAGCAGAAGCCTGGCTCATATGGAATACAACAACTAAACCCCGGTCTGAAGCGAAGTTTATCTGGGGATTCTTTATTGGGGCCGAAGAAGATGCGTATGCATCACAAGACTTCAGTTACTACTCGGATGCCAAATTCAAAATGTCACACAAAACTCCCAATTCGCTTTACTAATCAAATTCCACTTGCTATAGTATTTTGTATGCAATATCCAATTATTGGAATTCTCTCACGGAGATTTAAATGATCAAACTAGACTTTCATCCAGCCGGCCGTCACTTTCTACAAATCCCCGGGCCTAGCCCTGTGCCGGATCGCATCCTGCGTGCGATGAGTTATCCGACCATCGACCATCGCGGCCCGGAATTCGCTGCGCTCGGTTTGAAAGTCTTGTCAGGCATACAGAAAATCTTCAAAACCACGCAACCGGTCATCATCTATCCAGCGTCCGGCACTGGTGCCTGGGAAGCAGCGCTGGCCAACACCCTCAGTCCGGGCGACACCGTGCTGATGTACGAGACAGGGCACTTCGCAACACTGTGGAAAAAAATGGCAGAAGCACTCGGCCTTAAGCCTGAGTTCATTGGGCTGCCTGGTATAGAAGGTTGGCGTCGCGGCGTTCAAGCCGATGCCATCGAAGCGCGTCTGCGTGCCGATACAGCTCATGTCATCAAAGCGGTGTGCGTCGTACATAACGAAACCTCGACTGGCGTTACTTCCAATATCGCCGCTGTGCGCAAAGCTATCGATGCAGCCGGTCACCCGGCATTGCTGCTGGTGGACACAATTTCCGGTTTGGCATCTGCTGAATATCGTCATGATGAATGGGGCGTCGACGTCACCGTATCGGGTTCACAAAAAGGCTTGATGCTGCCACCTGGCATCAGCTTCAATGCAGTTTCCACAAAGGCCATCGCCGCCAGCAAGACAGCCAAACTGCCGCGCGCATTCTGGGCGTGGGACGAAATCATCGAGATGAACAAAACCGGTTACTGGCCATACACGCCGAATACCAATCTGCTCTATGGCTTGTCCGAGGCACTAGACATGATTCTGGATGAAGGTCTGGACAATACATTCGCGCGTCATCAACGTCTGGCTGCTGCATGCCGTATCGCGGTCAAGGCATGGGGACTGGAAGTGCAATGCGCAGATCCCGACGTTTTCTCACCGGTACTGACAGGCGTCATGACGCCGGAAGGCATAGATGCCGATGTCGTGCGCAAAACAATCTACGAGCGATTCAATATGTCGCTAGGCACCGGCCTTGGCAAGATGAAAGGTCGCATGTTCCGCATCGGTCATCTGGGTGAAGCGAACGACTTGACCTTGATGGCGACTCTGGCTGGCGTCGAGATGGGTCTGAAGCTTTCCGGCATTACGATCAAGGCTAGCGGCGTCACTGCAGCGATGGATTATTTGTCGAATCAAAAAATCCCTGCATTGAAAATCGCTGCCTGATAGCAAGTACTGAAACGCGTTGCCGGCACGGCTTGAATATTCGGCAGCCCGGCAACGCGATGCATCTGTATTCAGCATCCGTATTCAATGCGTTGCGCCCGCTTCCACAAGGAAAATATAGACATGCCCGTCCAGCCACTCCATTTCGTTCCGGTTAATCCGCTCGGCTTGTCTTCATCCAGCCCATTGGCCAGATTGCTGCACAAGGAATTGCGCGGCGATGTGCTGTTCAGCCAGGCTGACCGGGGTCGTTACGCAACGGATGCATCAATCTATCAAATCATGCCTATCGGCGTCGTGGTGCCGCGCGATCAGGATGACTTGTTGACGTGCCTGGATATCGCTCGTTCGGAGAAAGCACCGATACTCGCACGTGGCGGCGGCACCAGCCAGTGCGGGCAAACGGTAGGTGAAGCGCTGGTCATCGATAACAGCAAATGGCTGAACAAGGTTATAGATTTTGATAAGGAAAAACTGAGCATTACGGTCGAACCCGGCATGGTGCTCGATCATCTGAATGCATGGCTAAAGCCGCACGGCTTGTGGTTCCCTGTCGATGTATCGACCGCTGCACAATGCACGATAGGTGGCATGACAGGTAACAATTCCTGCGGATCGCGTTCCATCGAATACGGCAATATGGTGCACAACGTTCTTGGTATCGATGCGGTACTTGCTGACGGTACGCACGCCCGTTTCGAAACCTTGGAAAACATGGCGCAGAACGCGCGCGTGCAACAGATCGTGCAAGGTTTGCAGTACATCGCCACGCGCGAACGTGAAGAAATCATCGAACGCGTACCCAAGGTGTTGCGCCGCGTCGCCGGCTATAACATTGATTTATTCGATTGCCAGAATCCGCTTGCCTATACTGATGATGGCAGTGCCAATCTCGCACACATACTGGTCGGGTCGGAAGGCACGCTTGCGTACAGCCGCCAGATCACGCTGAAGCTGGCACCGCTACCTGCGGCTAAAGTTCTAGGCGTCATCAACTTCCCGACTTTCTATCAGGCGATGGACATGACGCAATACATCGTCAAGCTCAAGCCTACAGCGGTCGAGCTGGTTGATCGCACGATGATCGATCTGTCGCTCAGCAATCCTGCATTCAGACCTGTCATCGAAAAAGCGTTGGTCGGTCAACCGCAGGCAATTCTACTGGTTGAATTTGCTGGTGACAGTAAAGCGGAGTTGGTTGAAAGACTGTCGGCATTATCTGATTTGATGAGCGATCTCGGCTTGCCGGGATCCGTCACGAATATGGTCGATGCCAACGAGCAGAAAGCATTGTGGGATGTACGCAAGGCCGGGCTCAACATCATGATGAGCATGAAGGGCGATGGCAAACCGGTTTCCTTCATTGAAGATTGCGCAGTACCGCTGGTACATCTGGCGGAATATACCGAGCGCCTGACAGAGGTCTTTCACAAATATCAAACCGAAGGTACCTGGTACGCACACGCTAGTGTCGGTACCTTGCACGTGCGGCCGATACTCGATATGCGGCGCAACGGTGCGGCCGACATGCGGGCGATTGCAGAAGAAGCATCAGCATTGGTGCGCGAATATAAGGGTGCGTATTCCGGCGAACACGGCGACGGCTTGTGTCGTGGCGAATGGGTGGCATGGCAATATGGACCGAAACTGAATCAAGCCTTCAGTGAAATCAAGAATCTGTTCGATCCGGATAATCGCTACAACCCCGACAAGATCGTGCGTCCACCGAAGATGGACGACAAGAGCAATTTCCGTTTCGCTCCTGGTTATCGCGAACTGCCTATAGAAACCAAAATGGATTGGTCAGCGTGGAACGTCACGCGCGATCCAGCTAGTGGCTTGGAAACAGCACCTGGTACTGGCGACGATCGCACTGGCGGTCTCGCCAAAGCAGTGGAGATGTGCAACAACAACGGTCATTGCCGCAAGTTCGATGCTGGCACGATGTGCCCGAGTTATCGCATCACCAAGGATGAGCGCCACGTTACACGCGGCCGCGCGAATACCTTGCGGCTGGCAATTTCCGGACAACTAGGCGACAACGGTTTGGCCAGTGCGGAAGTGAAAGAAGTACTGGACCTGTGCGTCTCATGCAAAGGCTGCAAACGCGATTGTCCGACCGGCGTCGACATGGCGAAAGTAAAAATAGAAGCACGCGCCGCATGGGCTGATAGACACGGCAGCACCTTGCGCGATCGCATGGTTGCCTTCATGCCGCGTTATGCACCATACGCCAGCCTTATCGGCGGCTTGCTCGCAGCCGGCGAACGACTGCCATGGGTAGCTGGCTGGGTGAAAAAATTCGTTGGACTGGCACCGCAACGCGCTTTCCCAAAATTCAAACGTTCTTTCCTGTCGCAACAAACTGAGCGTCCAAGTACAGGCAGCAAAGAAGTGCTGCTCTTCGTCGATACCTTCAACAATTACATGGAGCCGGAGAACGCCACAGCTGCACAAGCAGTGCTGCAAGCCGCTGGCTACACCGTGCACCTGAATATCAAAGCGAATGAAAGACCGCTCTGTTGCGGCCGTACCTTCTTGTCAGCAGGTCTGGTTGAAGAAGCGAAAAAGGAAGCACGTCGCACGCTCGATACGCTGATGCCTTTCGTCCATCGTGGCGTCGCGATTGTCGGCCTGGAGCCATCGTGTCTGCTGTCAATGCGTGATGAATTCTTGAGCTACGGCTATGGCGATGAAGCGAAAGAACTCGCAGCGTCGGCTTTCCTGTTTGAGGAATTTCTGGTCAAGGAACAGGCTGCAGGAAGAATCGATCTCGCGCTACTGGACCTGCAGCCGCTGGCATCGAACAAGGCCTCGCTGCACGGTCACTGCCACCAAAAAGCATTTGATGCAGTACGTCCAGTGCAAGCTGTTTTGAAATGGATTCCTTCACTCGATGTAGCGCTGATCGAATCCTCATGTTGTGGCATGGCCGGTAGTTTTGGCTATGAAGCCGAGCACTATGAGGCGTCGCAAGCAATGGGCGAGTTGTCGCTTTTTCCTGCGATACGTGAAGCGGAAGCTGGAACTATCTTTGTTGCGGATGGCACCAGTTGCCGACATCAGATTGTTGATGGCACGCAGAAAAATGCCTTGCATGTAGCACGTGTGCTGTCGATGTCATTAAGCAACAGATAGAGATGAAGTTTGGATGCATCTGGATCACTGTTGATTTTATCTACACATACTTGTCCGACCAAATTACCAACAGCAGTCGTCAGTAAAAAAATACATCAACGTGCCATCAGGCGCGCCTATGCATTCATATATTTTGGAAAACCCGATTAATCCGGCCACACAAATATGATGCGACGATGCGTTCCTTGTTGCACTGAAATTTTCTGGGATTGTGTGATGCCATTCTGGGTGGCTGCTATCTGATAACTCCCTTTTGGTAAATTGGCCAAAAAGATCGGACCTTCCGAGAGCGCATCAATAAGAATCGTGTCTTTGCGATCTTTCACCTGGATACGAAAATCAGAAGTGTATTGATCTCGTTGCCCTGATTTGGATTTGACGATAGAAACGATTTCCAGCGCATAGCGAGGTGCCATTGACCTCATCTCGGCAGCCTCGTCCGAGCCGACACCTCCGGATATATAGCTTGCATGTTCCGTCTTGTACTCGACCGGAGAGGCAATTGCATACGTCATATGGCTCAGCAGAAGGCCGATAAAAAAAGATGCTGATCGCTTGCCCATACTATCCTCCTCGGAATGCGCTACGGTAAATGACCCTGTCTGTAACGCCGGTCAAATATTTCGCCTGTGCTGATTGAACGGCATCGCGTCACAAGGGGCCATATTTCCATATGGTCCGCTTACGGTTTGGGGCTAGCCTCTATTCGTACTGACTTTTCGAATGGCGTTCCTCAGGGTTTCAATTGATTCCCGAAATGATTTTTCTACAGCGCGCCAGGCATTGCTGCCTTCGTCCTTCAATGTTTGCCATTTCGCTTCAAGACTTTGCTGCTGTTGCTGGAACTCTTGAATTTCTGATTCTATCTTCGCTTTTGCTGCCTCGGATGCGCTTGCTGCTTTTGCTTTCAAGGTGTCCAGCTCTTGTTGCAAGCGATCGAGCTCTTCTCTGGTGATTTTCAAAAATTCATTTTTTTGTTCACGATCTTTTTCCGCCGTGTTTGTCGATGCAGATTGCTCATCCATCGGCTTTGTCTTTGGCAAATTCATTTCGTTTCGATCGCAGCCGGCTATCAATAAAAAACAGAATGCCAACAAGGAATACAGTATGTTTTTCATGCTCAATCCTTCGTTTAATCATGATTGCTAAACTGCGATTCAGGAAAAGCAGCAGTTTGTCGTACCACGCCAGCACGATAACTGTGGCACGACGCGCGGACGATTAATTGATCGTCAGTTGCTTGCTTCCATTGCGTGTTTTTTTGGGAAGCGTCAATTCGACCACGCCATCCTGATACTTTGCAGTCGCGTTTGAGGCATCAATATCATGTCCAAGCGAAAAGCTGCGATACAAGCGTCCGGAAAAGCGCTCGCTGCGGACTACCGTTTCACCTTCTTTTTGTTCTTTGACTTGTGTAGTTTGTGCCGAAATAGAAACCTGATTGCCGTCAATATCAATTTTTATATCTTCTTTTTTCATGCCTGGAACATTGGCCTTCACTGTGTAGGCTTGCTCTGTTTCCGATACATCCATTTTCATTTCCTGACTGCCCTCGAATGCCTGCAGGGCCGGTGCCAAACCAAATTCCCGGACCATATCTTCGAATCCCGTAAAGGGTTCGAAGCGGGCGATATTGCTAAATGGATTAAACCGCGTCAAATTCGTAGCCATGATTGAACTCACTTTCTATCAGTAGTTTTTAATTGATTTGATATGTGCAAATAATTTTTCCTGCGCTACCGTCGAGGGTGCGATCAGAAAATTAAGAATAGATGAGTGGGCAAGTGTTTATGTGATCCATATCAAGTGCTGTGGATTTGCGTTCTGAATCGCCAGATGCCTAGACCGCCATACGCGTTGGCGTTTAGGTTGGACGTTAAACCGGCCGTTAGACGGGGTGATTGGAAAGACGATTGATATTGGCGCGCGCAGGGGCGGTGGGACTGGTCTTCTGATTTGAATTTGGCCTGTCAATCGAGTGCAGACGTGCATAAAGTGGAGGATTTCGCCCAAACCAGGCAATTCTTCTGTAATCCTCGGGGTCGGAGGTCGCCAAATCCTTTAAAATAGCGGCCTATTCCGAGATTCCCCTATGTCTATTTCAACTACCCAAGAAATCGTTGCAGAATTGCGTGCCGGCCGTATGGTGATACTGGTCGATGAAGAAGATCGTGAAAACGAAGGCGATCTGGTGCTGGCGGCAGACTTCGTCACCCCGGAAGCGATCAATTTCATGGCCAAGTTCGGTCGCGGTCTGGTTTGTCTGACCTTGACCGAAGAACGCTGCGATCAACTCGCGCTGACGATGATGACCTCACGTAACGGCACTTCGTACGGCACCAATTTCACGGTATCGATCGAGGCGGCAGAAGGCGTGACGACGGGTATTTCCGCTGCGGATCGAGCCAAAACCATTCAAGTTGCGGTTGGCAAGAACACCAAGGCATCGGACATTGTTCAGCCTGGCCATATTTTCCCGTTGAAGGCGCAAAAGGGCGGTGTCCTGATGCGCGCCGGCCATACCGAAGCCGGTTGCGATTTTGCCGAGTTGGCAGGTCTGACGCCCGCCGCCGTGATTTGCGAAATCATGAAAGATGATGGCACGATGGCGCGTTTGCCGGATTTGATCGAATTCGCCAAAGAACATGATTTGAAAATCGGCACAATTGCCGACCTGATTCACTATCGCAGCCAGAATGAAAGCTTTGTCGATCGCATCGGCGAGCGCACGATGGAAACGGTACACGGTACTTTCCAGGCAGTGCTGTATCGCGATAAGCCTAGTGGCGGTGCGCATCTGGCGCTGGTACATGGTGAAATCGTGGCGGGCCAGGAAACCCTGGTGCGCGTGCATCAACCGGTATCCATCCTCGATCTGCTGGAAACCAAGGCGACCACGCATTCGTGGAATATGGCTTCGGCGATGGCTGCGATCAAGCAATCCGAGCGTGGTGTGATGGTTTTGCTTAATTGCGAAGAGTCGGCTGATGAGCTTTTCTCTCAATTCGAGGCGCTGACTAATCCGGATATTCGCCCGCAACAGCGCGCCGCGCGTATGGATCTGCGTACTTACGGTATCGGTGCACAGATTCTGAAAGACCTGTCCGTTTGCAAAATGAAGCTGCTGGCGAATCCACGCAAGATGCCATCGATGACAGGCTTCAATCTGGAAGTAACCGGTTATAGAGCAACGCCAGAGAATTGAGTGTTCCTTCAATTTTTTGAGAATTAGTTAATTAAATCAAGCAATAAGCTGCGGTGGAATAAGTAAAGCGGCAGCGAAGTTGAACCAGTAACAATGTATCCAGCGCTTCGCGCATGAAGGGAAATACCATGACAGTTGGCACCTACGATATGAATTTGGCAGGAGAAGGTTTGCGGATAGGCATCGTGCAAGCACGTTTCAATCAGGACGTCTGTCACGGTTTGCTGGCATCTTGCCTCGCCGAACTGAAGCATCTCGGTGTCGAAGATGAAGATATCTTGCATGTGACGGTCCCCGGCGCGCTGGAAATTCCTTTGGCTCTGCGCAAAATGGCTGAAACCTTGCAGTTCGATGCCTTGATCGCTATCGGCGCGGTGATTCGCGGCGAGACTTATCACTTTGAATTGGTATCGAATGAATCCGGCGCTGGCATCACACGCGTAGGGCTGGACTTCGGCCTGCCGATTGCGAATGCCGTTCTGACTACCGATACCGACGAACAAGCCGAAGCACGCATGGCAGAAAAAGGTGCCGATGCGGCACGTGTCGCGGTCGAGATGGCCAATCTGACCATCGCGCTGGAAGATCTGGCAGACGCTGGCGACGCGGAAGAGTAACTGTCCCCACAATTGTTTTATCGCCTGCCTGCAGTGCGCGCTTTTTAACCCTTTTGCGCCTTCTCAAATGAAGTGCTGTGAGCCATGACCCAAAAAACCGACCACGCCAATCCGAGCAAAAATCGCACGCCGCGTCACCGCGCGCGTGAATTTGCATTGCAAGGCCTGTATCAATGGCTATTGAATAATGAAGATGTACGGATAATAGAAACGCATATCCGTCAGGCGCATGGCTTCGACAAAGCCGATGCCGAGCATTTCGATGCGCTGCTGTATGGCACCGTTAAACAAGTGAGTGAACTGCGTGCAGGACTGGCGCCATTGATCGATCGCGAAATTTCTCAATTGTCACCAGTGGAACATGCGGCCTTGCTGATCGGCGCTTTCGAATTGAAAAATCATATCGAAATCCCGTACAAGGTTGTCATCAACGAAGCAGTGGAATTGACCAAGTCCTTCGGCGGTATCGATGGCCACAAGTATGTGAATGGCGTGCTGGATAAATTTGCTGCTGGTGCGCGCGAGCCTGAAGTCAACGCTGGACGCAAGGGCTGATTGCCGATTTCGTTCTTATCAAGGCGCTGTTTATTCAGTCATATGAATAACGCTGAAAGTAAAAAACATCGCCACCTGATTTCCATTTTTGGATGCAGGTGGCGATTTTCATTGGGGAACTAGCTTGTCTTCGAATATGACTCAACTTGCCTCTCGCCTCGATAACATCGCGCCTTTCCATGTCATGGAGCTGGCGAAGATGGCCGCCGAGCTGGAGCGGCAAGGACGCCACATTATTCACATGGGCATAGGCGAGCCGGATTTCACCGCCGCACCCTCAGTGCAAGCAGCGGCAGCGCAAGCCATGGCGGACGGCAAGATGCAATACACGTCGGCGACTGGCTTGCCGGAGTTGCGTGCAGCGATTGCCCGGCATTATCACGATAAATACGGTGTTGACGTTGCGCCCTCGCGCATTATCGTGACGGCTGGCGCATCCGGCGCTTTGCTGCTGGCTTGTGCCGCCTTGGTTGAGAAGGGTGCAGAGGTCTTGATGTCCGATCCTTCCTATCCATGCAACCGGCATTTTGTTGCGGCTTTTGATGGGACGTCGAAGTTAATTGCAAGCGGTCCCGAGCACCGTTTTCAGTTGTCGGCCGATATGGTGCACCAAAACTGGAGCGCACAAACCTGCGGCGTATTGCTGGCATCGCCATCCAACCCGACAGGCACCTCGATAGAGGAAAGTGAATTGCGCCGAATTGTTGAGATCGTGCGAGAAAAGCAGGGCTTCACGATAGTCGATGAGATTTATCACGGGCTGCGTTACGATGCCGCGCCATTTTCTGCATTGTCGCTGGGCGACGATGTGATCGTCATTAACAGCTTTTCGAAATATTTCAATATGACGGGCTGGCGTTTGGGTTGGTTGGTGGTGCCGGAAGCCTTGGTGCAGCCTATTGAAAAATTGGCGCAGAACCTGTTCATTTGCCCATCAAGCCTGGCGCAGCATGCTGGACTTGCATGCTTCGCGCCGGAAGCGATGGCAGTTTATGAAGAGCGCAAGGCTGAATTCAAACGTCGTCGCGACTATATCGTGCCGGCTCTGGAAGGGCTGGGCTTCAAGGTGCCTGTGATGCCGGACGGTGCATTTTATGTATACGCCGACTGCAGCGCCTTGTCTGATGATGCCGATCAATTGACGATTGCAATGTTGAATGAAGCTGGCGTGGTGATGGTGCCCGGTTTGGATTTCGGCCCATCTACCGCACGTCAATATATCCGCGTGTCTTATGCGACGTCGATGGAGAATTTGCAGGAAGCCGTAGCGCGCTTGCAGGTTTTCTTTGCACGGCGTAGTTGATGGTTCTGAATCAAGAAATAAAAAAAGGAGCCGCAGGCTCCTTTTTTACGACTGTAAATCGAAATTTACAGCGAAGTGTATTGCATGATATTCGCTTGGCGGCGCGCACGATCTTCCATCGCTGTTTTGTCACTGATCATGTCAGGAGATTTTTCCGGTACAGCATTAGGAATGGGCTGTATGCGTGGCGCTGCACGGCTTGCCATCGTCGCAAAAGCCGATACGCGTTTGCCGCTTGCCACGGCTTTCAGTCTGTCGTATTCACCCAAGACCTTGGCGCCGTAACCCAAATCGGTAGGCATGGCGGCTGCGCCCACATAGCGTTTCAAGCCGGCTTCAATCGAACCGCCGCGGGCGACGTATTCCTTCAGAATCAGGGAGCCGACACGAATGTTGGCGATCGGATTCAACGCAGCCTGCGTGCCACCCATTTCAGCAAATTTATCGTGGTGCACTTTTGACATTACTTGCATCAGGCCTTGTGCGCCGACCGGGCTTTCAGCAAATGGATTGAAGCGTGATTCGATTGCCATCACTGCCAAAATCAATAACGGGTCGAGATTGATATCCCGTGCAGTCAAATATGCGGCCGAAACCAGCATGTTGGTTGCATCGTTAGCGACGCGATAGCGCTTGGACAGCCATTGCGTCACGCGTTGCTGTTGCAAGTCAGTGCCTGTCATTGCGTTGTTGCTGGATTGCGCCGTCATGGCGACTGCAGCATCTGCAGGGGCTGGTGCTTCGTCCATCAGCTTCGCCATAGGTGGAATATCCATGGGTGCTGGTGCGGCAACGGCTTCGCTGAATGGCGAGAGTGCTTGAACGCGATCTGCAATTTCCGGCTTGAAAAACATCAATGCCAGAGTTGCGATGGCAGTAAGACCCAAAGCCATCACTGCATGACGTCCTGTCGCAACGAGGCGACTGGCTGAACTGCGGACGGAGATCGACGTTGCGATCGCCTGTCGTGCTGATTGGTTGGCGACTTGTCGCATCGCCGTGTTGATTCGATTTAACATATAAAACTCCAGGATTGACGCGGCAAATAAAGGGCTCCACTACAAATGATGCTTATCTGTAGAACCCTGCACATGCCGTGAATCAGAGAAATCGCCTGCTGTCGCGCGTCGCGTACGGCAAGCGTCGGAGTTGATTACGTGTAGGACGCGCATCGTATGCAGCAGACCCTTGGCAAACAACTTTTTTCGGGGAGAAGGCGGAAGCCTTTTGACAAACACTCCTAAAATATCATTTGGGACCCCGATCCCGTGAAATGAAGAGATTTCAGTTCTGCCCGGTTTGGTGTTCAAATACGGGCTGCTCTTCAAGTTGCGCGAATTGTAGGAGGGCGTTTATATCAAGTCAATACTATAAAAACGAAATCCTATTACTTTTAAATCTTAAGTTTGCGCCAGCGGACCGGTAAAACCTAAGCGAATCAGGTACTTGGCCGTTTTATTTAAAAATTCAAGTCCAATGTGCAAAATGGCGAAAAAATATGAAATATTCTGATTTACGCGACTTTATTTCTCAGTTGCAACAGATGGGCGAACTTAAACGCATAAACATGCCAGTTTCGACGTATTTAGAGATGACAGAGATTTGTGATCGCACTCTGCGCGCTCAAGGTCCGGCACTTTTGTTTGAGCAGCCGACTGGTCATAAAATTCCCGTACTCGGTAATCTTTTCGGCACGCCGCAGCGCGTTGCCTTGGGAATGGGAGCGACCGACGTCAGTGAATTGCGCAAAATTGGTCACGTGTTGGCGATGCTGAAGGAGCCGGAACCGCCCAAGGGATTCAAGGACATGCTGGGTCTTGGATCGCTGGTGAAGTCGCTATGGGATATGGCGCCGAAGGAACGCAGTAGTGCGCCGTGCCAAGAGATCGTTTGGGAAGGCAATGACGTTGATCTCGCGCGCCTGCCCATCCAGCATTGCTGGCCTGGCGATATCGCACCTCTTATTACATGGGGTTTGGTCATTACCAAAGGACCGCACAAGAAGCGCCAGAATCTGGGTATATATAGACAGCAGGTTATCGGCCGCAATAAAGTCATCATGCGCTGGCTTGCCCAACGTGGCGGCGCACTGGATTTTCGTGAGCACTGTATTGTGAATCGCGGTCAGCCGTATCCGATTGCTGTCGCACTTGGTGCCGACCCCGCTACTATATTAGGAGCGGTCACACCGGTGCCTGATAGTTTGTCGGAATATCAATTCGCAGGCTTGTTGCGCGGTAGCCGGACCGAACTGGTCAAGGCGATCGGCAGTGAATTGCGCGTGCCTGCTTCTGCCGAAATCGTATTGGAAGGACATATCTATCCGGATGAATCGCATCCGTCCGGTTACGAGCATGCGCTCGAAGGCCCGTACGGCGACCATACCGGTTATTACAACGAGCAAGATACTTTCCCGGTTTTAACGATAGACCGCATCACGATGCGACGCGATCCGATTTATCACTCTACATATACGGGTAAACCGCCGGATGAGCCGGCCGTTCTAGGTGTGGCGTTGAATGAAGTCTTCATTCCATTATTGCAAAAACAGTTTTCCGAAATTCTGGATTTCTATCTGCCGCCAGAAGGTTGCAGCTACCGGATGGCAGTTGTGCAGATTAAAAAATCCTATCCGGGTCACGCCAAACGCGTCATGTTTGGTGTCTGGAGCTTCTTGCGGCAGTTCATGTATACCAAGTTCATCATCGTGGTGGATGAAGATGTGAATATACGCGACTGGAAAGAAGTGATCTGGGCAATTACTACGCGCGTTGATCCGACACGCGATACGACGCTGGTCGATAACACGCCTATTGATTATCTGGATTTTGCGTCGCCGGTCAGTGGCTTGGGCAGCAAGATGGGGATAGACGCTACCAATAAATGGCCGGGCGAAACCAGTCGGGAGTGGGGAACCACGATCCAGATGACCGATGAGGTCAAGAAGCGGGTAGATCAGATCTGGCAGGAGTTGGGCATTTAATCGACGCCTAGCGATGCAGTCTCGGTGAAATGCTTCTATCAAATAAAGGGCCGCTTGAGAGAGCGGCTTTTTATTATGAAGTGATATTTTCTGAAAATTGCCCAGATGAACGTACTAATTCCCGCAGCGCGCTTCCTTCTTTGCTGTTAAAATTCGTCTCGGCGGGCCCCTGCGCATTGCGGCATGGCCAACCTGGTCAGGTCGGGAACGAAGCAGCCACAGTCATTTCCTGCAAGTGCCGCAGATCAGGCTCGCCTCTTTATTTTTTGTTTGATATCGCGACAGTTTAGTCGCAACAAACCCTCGCTGTACTTCCTCGTTATACCTTTTGTTCACGCCGTTTATATAGTGTGGTTACCTGAATTGATTTCCGGATAACCGATTTGAGTTGTTTGCTTGCTGTGGCGCGCTTGGACTAATCTGGCAGTAAATTGCTTTTCATTTTGCGCATTACCTGCGTACTGCTTTCTATTTCACTGATCGACAGGCCTTGCATCATCTCTGCACGTAGCTCTTTCGATAATTTTTCGATGATCTTCAATTGTTCATTGGCCTTGGGTGTCAATACTGCATATTTACGCCGTTTGTCATCGGTGGATGCAGTACGCTGTATCCATTCCTTTTCTTCCAGGATGTCGAGCAGACGAACCAGTGTCGGACTTTCAATACCCAGCTTGCGCGCGAGATCGCGCTGCATCAGACCTTGCGGGTTTCTATGCAACTGTAGCAGGACTTGTCGTGTCGAAAGGTTCAGTCCGAATGGTTTGAGGCGCTGATTCATCTGATAACGCCAGGCACGGGAAATGTCGCCTATCGTTTGCCCAAGTTCGGTTTGGTAATCGGTCAGATCACCTTGCGTGTTTACAGTCATTTTCCAGCCTGTTGCGATTGATGATAATTGGCATGTTAAGCTAGCAGTTAGTATAGCTAACGAATTGATGCTTGGTAACGTTGGCGCTTGCGCTTATTTTCATGAATTGCTTTATTCTGCAGTTCATCTCACAAGTTCACCCTAAATAGTCAGCATGCAACAAACGAAAAAATATCTTTTGATCGGCGCGGCCGTCGCAGTGCTTGGTGGCGCTGCTTATCTAATTTTGCGCGCTCCTGCAGAGCAGGACAAAAAGTTCGATAACGTGCAAATCGTCAAAACTGCTGTGGCTGAACAAAAGACGATTCCGATCAAGGTGTTGGCCAATGGTTATGTGACGGCGATTAATACGGTCGACGTGCGGCCTAAAGTGCAGAACATCGTGCGCACGATTCATGTCAAGGAAGGGCAGTTCGTCAAAGTCGGCCAATTATTGTTCACGCTGGACGAGCGCAGCGATCAATCGAATGTGGCAAAAGCACGTGCCGAGTTGGCGGCAGGTCAATCAGATCTGGCGGATGCAGAATTGACGCTGAAACGCAATGAAGACCTGCTGGCACGTAATTTTGTTTCTAGAGCTGTCGTCGATACCGCGCGCAACAAGGTCGAGTCCTTGCGCAGCGCCGTGAAAGCGAATCAGGCGATTACAGAGTCCAGCAATATCGCACTCAGCGATAACCGTATAGAAGCCAGTATTTCAGGTCGTATCGGGATGATCAATGTACATCCCGGTAGTCTGGCGCAACCATCGGGTGAGGTGATGGTGACGATTTCGCAACTGGATCCGATTGCGGTCAGTTTTTCCCTGCCGGAACGTGAGCTGGCAAATATCACGGCGACCTACCCGCAAGGAAATGCACCAGTCAACGTGCAATTGCCCGGGCAGCCGGAAGTCACCGGCAAGCTGATCTTCATCGATAACACTGCAGATACGCAAAGCGGCACGATACGGATGAAAGCGCAATTCGATAATGCGTCGCAAAAGCTATGGCCAGGATCGTTCGTCAGCGTGAATATGATTTCGCGTAACGTGACGAATGCGTTGCTGGTACCGGCACAGGCGGTAGTGACCGGGCCTGAGTACAAATTCATTTATGTGGTGCAGCCGGACGACACGGTCAAGGAACAAAAGATTGAGGTCGTGGCGATTGAAGACGGGCAGGCGGCCGTCACAGGTCTGGCTGCCAATGCGCGTGTCGTGGTTGAGGGTGCGCAAAATCTGCGTGCTGGCGGCAAAATCAGCGAGGCGAAAAACACGTCTTCATCAGGGACAAATTCGGCGGTCGCTCCCGTTCATTAATATTTCCAGTTGCAGGATCGCAGGCATCGCTCGGCATATCGTAAATGTAGGCGCATGTATCTTAAATTGATTAACACAGTGTTATTGCCCGGCTGATTATCCATTGAATATTTCCGAACTTTGCATACGTCGGCCGGTCATGACCGTGCTCTTGTCGATCGCGACAGTCGTGATCGGTCTCTTCTGCTATTTCAAGCTGCCGATCGCAGCCTTGCCTAGCTACGACACGCCTATCATTAACGTTACCGCATCCTTGCCTGGCGCCAGTCCGGAAGTCATGGCGTCGTCCGTCGCCACGCCGCTGGAAAAACAGTTTTCCACTATCTCCGGTCTGGCCACGATCAGTTCAAGCAGTACCTTGGGCAATACGTCGATTGTGCTGGAGTTCGAACAAAATCGTGACATCGATGCAGCGGCAGTGGATGTGCAAGCTGCATTGCTGCGTGCGCAACGCGGCTTGCCGGAAGAGATGAATGATTTGCCGGCATATCGCAAAGTTAATCCTGCCGATGCAGCCATTTTGTTACTTGCATTAACCTCGCCATCCATCTCTTTATCCGACCTGAATGACTATGCAGAAAATCTGATCTCGCCATCATTGTCGACGATCGCCGGCGTCGCGCAGGTACAGGTGTATGGACAGAGACGCTATGCGGTGCGTATCAAGGTCAAGCCGGATGAGCTGGCGGCGCGCAATATGACGATGGATGAAATTGCGACATCGCTGCGTGCGTCGAATGCCAATTCGCCGGTAGGTGTACTTGATGGAGCGCGCCAGACGCTGACGCTACAGGCAAATGAGCAATTGAAGAATGCGGAAGCATTCAGCAATCTGGTGATCAGTAGCAGCAATGGTCAAACTACGCGCCTGAAAGATGTGGCGACAGTCGAGGATAGTGTTGAATCCGTCAAAAGCGGTAGCTGGGTAAACGGCAAGCCTTCGATTGTTCTTGCCGTTCAGCGTCAGCCGAATGCTAATACGGTGGCCGTGGTTGATGGCGTCAAAAATACGCTGCCACAGTTCAAGTCGCAGATGCCGGCGTCTATCGAGTTGCAGGTGTTGAATGATCGCTCAGTTTCTATACGCGAGGCGATTCATGACGTCAAACTCACTCTGGTATTGACGATCGCATTGGTGGTGTTGGTGATCTTCCTGTTTTTGAAGCGCCTTACCGCGACTACGATTCCGGTGTTGTCTTTGCCGATTTCGCTGATCGGTTGTTGTGCCTTGATGTACTGGTTTGGCTACAGTCTCGACAACATTTCTCTGCTCGGCATTACGATTGCGGTCGGACTGGTAGTGGATGACGCGATCGTGATGCTCGAAAATATCGTTCGCCACATCGAGGCCGGCATGGATCCGCTGGCCGCCGCCCTGAAGGGTTCGCGTGAAGTCAGTTTCACGATTATTTCGATTTCGATTTCTCTCGTCGCCGTCTTCATTCCTGTCTTTTTTATGCCGGGCGTGATTGGCTTGTTGTTTCATGAATTTGCCGCTGTGGTGTCATTGGCAGTGCTGGTTTCGGCTGTCATGTCTTTGACGCTGGTACCGATGATGTGCAGCCGCCTGCTCAAGCATGAGGAGCAGGATGGAAAAGAAGGGGGCGCGCACAAACAGGAAAACTGGCTCAGCAGAACCTTCGAAAAAGGCTTCAATCGCCTGCTGGCTAGCTATACCAAAGCGCTGGACTGGTCGCTTGCCCATAGAACCATTATGTTGATAGTGGCGGCAGGCACTTTTGTATTGACGGCATTCTTATTCATTACGATTCCGAAAGGTTTTTTTCCTTCAGAGGACATAGGCCAGATCAGCGTCACCATTGAAGGTCCGCAAGACGCCTCTTATCCAACCATGGTGAGCCTGATAACTGCCGTCGGCACCATCATTCAAAATGATCCGAATGTAGCAACCGCGACGATGCGCGCGCGCGATAGCAATGTCGGCAATATGTTCGTCGGCCTCAAGCCGCGCTCCGAACGCGCATCAATGGACGAAATATTGAGCGATTTGCGCCGCAAGGTTAAGACGGTAGCGGGTGCGACAGTCTATTTGACACCTATACAAAATTTGCGACTGGGCGGACGCACATCCAAGAGTCAGTTCCAATATGTATTGCAAAGTGTGCAGGCGGATGAGTTGAATACATGGGCGGAAAAGATGCAGGCGCAGATGCGCGCAGACGGTTCTTTTATTGATGTGACCAGCGATTCGCAATTGAAGGGTTTGCAAGCGGTGGTGGAGATCAATCGGGATCGCGCGAATGAGGCAGGTATCGGTATTGCAGATATTCGTACTGCGCTGTACAGCGCATACGGCGATCGCCAAGTCTCGACCATTTACACCAGCAGTAATAGCTACTCGGTCATCATGCAGGACGACAGCATGGGTATGCAGGATGAGTCGACGTTGAGCAAGATTTATCTGCGCAGCAAAACCGGCGCCTTGGTACCGCTGATGAGTGTGGCAACGGTCAAGCGCACCGCCGGCCCGATCTCGGTCAATCATCAGGGTCAATTGCAGGCCATTACCCTGTCCTTCAATCTTGCGCCCGGCATCCCCTTGGGTGATGCAACGAAGAAGGTTGAGCAAATCAAGGAAGCCATTAATCTGCCAAGCAGCATCGTTACCAGCTACGCCGGCGATGCTGCGGTATTCCAGTCTTCGCAAGGCAGTCAGATTGCATTGGTCGTATTGGCGCTGGTCGTGATCTACATTCTGCTCGGTGTTTTGTATGAAAGTTATATCCATCCGATCACGATTCTCGCTGGCTTGCCGTCGGCTGCGGTAGGCGCTTTGCTGACATTGCGCATCTTCGGGTTTGATCTAACGATGATTGCGGTGATCGGCATTCTGCTGCTGATCGGGCTGGTGAAAAAGAACGCGATCATGATGATCGACTTTGCACTGGCCGCGCAGCGCGAACAAGGTATGACGCCGGCCGAAGCAATTCGCACCGCGTGTATTTTGCGCTTCCGCCCTATCATGATGACGACGCTGGCTGCCGCAGTCGGTGCCTTGCCGATTGCGCTGGGCCTCGGGGCGGGTGCGGAGTTGCGTCAACCGCTGGGCTTGGCTGTGGTGGGTGGTTTGCTGGTGTCGCAAGTGATTACTTTGTTAATTACGCCGGTAATTTATCTCTACCTCGATCGCTTCAGCGGCGATGGTCCTCTGCAAATCACACCTGAACAGGAACTGGCTGCGCGCTGAAGCTAGATCGGCCATGCACGCGCAAGTATTGCGCGCTGTACGGCTTCTGAAATATGCGTGCCGCCCAAGGTGCCAAATACGCGGCCGCATGCTGCATCGCTGCGACTGCTGAAGAATATTTCAGCGCTTGCGGCAGGAGCATATTCCAGCATCAGGCAGGATTGAATAATCAGTACCAAGCGCTGAGTGATGCGACGCGCCAGAATTTCCTGTTGTTCTGCCGAATGTGCCAAGTCTTGCCGCAAGGCGTTGATGGAATCGCGCAGCGCAGGGTGAGCGGAGGCTGTAACTTGCAATTCATTCAGCAGCAGCTCAAAACCTTCCTCTTCTTTGGCGATGGCACGTAATACATCCAGGCACATAACATTGCCTGAACCTTCCCATATCGAATTGACCGGTGCTTCGCGATACATACGCGCCATAGCACCGGTTTCGACATAGCCGTTGCCGCCCCAGACCTCCATGCATTCACCGGTAAATTCCAGCGCACGCTTGCAGATCCAGAACTTGGCTGCCGGCGTAACGATGCGACGCCATGCGCGTGCCCGCAGATCGCTGGGCGACTCTTGGGATGTATCGACGGCGCGCGCCAACTGCAACATCAGCAAGGTGGCGGCTTCGCTTTCCAGCGCGAGATCGGACAATACATTGCGCATCAGCGCGTGTTCTACTAATGGATGCCCGAATGCCCGGCGATACCGTGCATGATGGATGGCTTGTACCAGCGCGTGACGCATCAAGCCTGTACTGCCGATCACGCAATCCAGTCGCGTGTGATTTGCCATTTCCATGATCGTGGGTATGCCGCGACCTTCTTCTCCAACCATTACGCCATAGGCATCGTGAAATTCGACTTCGCTGCTGGCATTGGAGCGATTGCCGAGCTTGTCTTTCAACCTTTGTATCGATATTGCATTCTTGCCACCATCCGGCCGCCAGCGCGGAACGAAGAAGCAGGACAGGCCTGCATCAGTGCGCGCCAACACCATATGCGCATCGCACATAGGCGCAGAGAAAAACCATTTGTGGCCGGTGAGCAGGTATTCGTCGCCACGTCCGCCGTGACCGATTGCGCGTGCCACAGTCGTATTACTGCGTACATCCGAGCCGCCCTGTTTTTCCGTCATGCCCATGCCTATCAACATGGAATATTTTTGTTTCAACGGTAGATCGCGACTGTCGTGTTCCCGCGAAAACAGCTTGTCTCGTAGCGTCGCGAATAATCTTGCTTCTTTCTGCAGCAAGGGTATCGATGCAAAGGTCATCGTAATCGGGCACAACGATCCCGATTCGACCTGTGCCTGCAGATAGTAGGCGGCGGTGCGCGCTAGATGGACGCCTGCGCGTGGCTGCGCCCAAGGCATCGCATGCAGATTTTCACGTCTTTGCATGGCGAGCAATTGATGCCAGCTGGGGTGAAAGTTGACGACATCAATGCGGTTGCCGCAACGGTCGTGGGTCTGCAGTTCGGGCGCATGCTGATTGGCGAGCTGGCCCAGATGCAGAATTTGTTGTGTGCCGAGTTCGGTTCCGTAGCGCAGCAGATCTGTCGCATGCCAGAGTGTCTGCTCACCTTGTATGCCGGCGACCAGCACCAGATCGGTGGCGTACAGATTGTAGTCGTGCAGATCAGGCACCTGATTGGTAACGTCGTGCGTAGTCCATTGCATGGAATGCTCCTTTTTCCATGGTGCAAACTTCGAGACTGCCGGATGAATGGGGCTGAACCAAGTCTATAACGAGGCGCCACAGCTTGCCATTTTTAATGCGGGCGGACAGGGTTTAACTTGATTTTTCTCCGGTTTTTCCATCGTTTTATCTATAGGGTATTAGCTTGCAAGCAAGGAAAACAGCAACACTGTAAATCTCCTGCCGTCGTCAGGTAAAATGCGGTTTGCGTTTTTATTTGTTTTTATCCAGATCGGTCCTCATGTCCTATCAAGTTCTCGCCCGTAAATATCGTCCGAAAAGCTTCGACACGCTAGTCGGGCAAGAGCATGTCGTGCGAGCCTTGACACATGCGCTGGATAACAAGCGCTTGCACCATGCATATCTGTTCACCGGCACGCGCGGCGTTGGCAAGACGACCTTGTCGCGGATCCTGGCGAAAGCATTCAATTGCATAGGCCCTGATGGTAACGGCGACATCACGGCGACGCCATGTGGTGTATGTGACGCTTGCGTGGCGATCGATGCGGGTCGTTTTGTCGACTATATCGAGATGGATGCCGCATCCAATCGCGGTGTCGATGAAATGGCACAGTTGCTGGAGCAGGCGGTCTACGCACCGTCGAATGCGCGCTTCAAGGTCTACATGATCGATGAGGTGCACATGCTGACCAACCATGCATTCAACTCGATGTTGAAAACGCTGGAAGAGCCGCCTGAACACGTCAAATTTATTCTGGCAACGACTGATCCGCAAAAAATTCCGGTGACCGTTTTATCGCGTTGCCTGCAATTCAATCTGAAACAAATGCCGCCCGGCCATATCGTTGCGCATCTGGACGATATTCTCGGGCAGGAACAAATCGAATTCGAAACACCCGCCTTGCGTTTGCTGGCGCAAGGCGCGCACGGCTCCATGCGCGATGCCTTGTCGCTGACCGATCAGGCGATTGCCTACGCGGCTGGCAAGGTTACGCTGGAAGCAGTGCAGGGCATGCTGGGTGCGCTGGATCAATCCTTCCTGATTCGTTTGCTGGATGCCTTGGCGCAAAAAGATGGCGCCGGTTTGTTAGCTGTGGCCGATGAAATGGCGACACGCAGCTTGTCGTACAATGCGGCGCTGCAGGATCTGGGTTCGCTCTTGCACAGGGTCGCATTGGGGCAAACAGTGCCGGCTGCCTTGCCGGATGATTTGCCTGAACGTGAGGATGTATTACGTCTCGCAGGATTGTTTGATGCCGAAGAAATCCAGCTGTTCTATCAAATCGCCGTGCATGGTCGTAATGAACTGGGATTGGCACCAGATGAATATGCCGGTTTCTCTATGACCTTGTTGCGCATGCTGGCATTCCGTCCGGGCTTTGGTCAGGCGGAAGCAAAGCCGGCAACAACTACGGCTGGCGCAGCGCCAGCTAGAACTGCCCCAGCTGCGGTAGCGATTACACCAGCAGCACGCTTGAGCGCAGCACCACAAGCCGTGACGAATAGCGCACCCGTGGTACGTCCCGGCATGAGTCCGGGCCGCGCAGCTTTGGAAGCAGCGCGTTCCGGAATGAAAGTTCCACCGCCTCCGGCAGCGAGCGCGACAAGGCCTGCAACGACAGTCGGTGCTGCACGCGTGCAGGCGTCTGCTTCCGCTGAAAAATCAGCGTCTATAGACATGCCGCCTGCGCCACCCTGGGACGATGAAATGCCGGCAGAACGCGGCAGCGTCAATGAAGAATTTTCCAATTCTGCGGCTCAAAAAAAAACTGAACCGCAATCTGCACAAGCGGTAACGGAAAACCTACCGGCCTCATCGTCGAATTCTGCCCCGCAAGTTACGCCATCCCGTCCCTTCGTTTTGTATCCGGTCGCAGCTTTGAACTGGGATGGCAACTGGCCTGCGCTTGCAGCAACCTTGCCTGTGCGTGGTGTTGCGCAGCAACTGGCGCAGCAGAGCGAATTGATCAATTGCGGTCTGGGTGATGGCAATCAAATTCAGTTCGATTTGCAGGTTGCAGTGGATGTCCTGCTTGCCAATGGCAGCGTGGAAAAACTCACGACGGCTTTATCCGAACATTTCGGTCAGACAGTGCGTGTGCAAACTAAAGGCGGTGCGGTTGAACACACCGCTAACGCGGCAGCACTATTGGATCGCGCAGAGCGACAGCGCGATGCAGAAAAATCAATGCAGGAAGATCCATTTGTACAAAAACTGATGCGTGAATTCGGCGCGACCATAGTCTCGGTCAAGCCGGTTTAATGGCGTGTCGGCAAACATAGTATGCAAACCAAATTATTTAAAGGAGCAAGATCATGATGAAAAACCAATTGGCCGGCCTGATGAAGCAGGCGCAAGCAATGCAGGACAACATGAAAAAGATGCAGGACCAACTGGCATCGATTGAAGTCGAAGGCCAGTCCGGCGCAGGCTTGGTCAAGATTGTCATGTCTTGCAAGAACGATGTGAAACGCGTTTCCATCGATCCATCCTTGCTGGCCGACGATAAGGACATGCTGGAGGATCTGGTCGCCGCTGCATTCAACGATGCCGTGCGCAAGGCAGAAGCAACCTCGCAAGAGAAAATGGCGGGTGTCACTGCCGGCATGCCTATACCACCTGGCTTCAAAATGCCTTTCTAAATCCGTATCCAGTGCAGTTGAGAATTTGCAGTTTGGTTAAAACATAGTTGCAGCATAGTTACAGCTTGAATCATTGAAAGCCCTTTTTTGAAATCGACATCGAGTCTTGATTTTTTGACAGAAGCATTGCGTCGGCTGCCCGGCGTCGGGCCCAAGTCTGCGCAACGCATGGCTTATCACCTGATGCAACATGACAGAGAGGGTGCGGCAATGCTGGGTCGCGCCTTGTCGCAAGCAGTCGACCGGGTGCAGCACTGTGCGATGTGCAATACCTTTACCGAGCATGCAGTGTGCGAAACCTGTCTCGATACCGAGCGCAATCCTGCCTTGTTGTGTGTGGTCGAGACACCCGGCGATCAGTTGATGATCGAGCAGACGCTAACCTTCAAGGGTTTGTACTTCGTGTTGATGGGACGTTTGTCACCGCTGGATGGCATAGGTCCGAAAGACATACACCTAGACAAGCTCATCAGTCGTGCCACCGACGGTATTGTGCAGGAGGTCGTATTGGCGACCAATTTCACGAATGAAGGCGAAGCCACTGCACATTACATCAGCGAAACGCTGAAAGCGCGTGGCCTCAAAGTCAGTCGACTTGCGCGTGGCGTACCGGTAGGTGGCGAGCTGGAATATGTGGATGCAGGCACCATTGCACGCGCTATGCTGGATAGGCGTACTACATAAAATTTCCCAGAGATCCATTTGCAGAATTGATTGCAGGGTAATTTTTCTTGCATATTTTCAGTCTATCTATATTTGACAGCCATGACTAAAAGCGCATCGCCCGGGCCGCTGGCCGGCATCAAGGTTCTTGAACTCGGTACATTAATCGCCGGTCCGTTTTGCTCCCGCATGCTGGCAGAGTTCGGTGCCGATGTGATCAAGATCGAGTCGCCTGATGGTGGTGATCCGATACGCCAATGGCGGGTGTTGAAGGATGGTACTTCCTTGTGGTGGTCGGTGCAGGCGCGTAACAAGAAAAGTCTGACGCTCAATCTCAAGGATCCGCGCGGCCAGCAGATAGCGAAGAAGCTCGCGCTGGAAGCTGACATCATCATTGAAAATTACAGACCCGGCGTGCTGGAAAAATGGTCGCTTGGTTACGCACAACTGAAGGCCGAAAATCCGGCAACCATCATGGTGCGCCTGTCCGGCTTTGGTCAGACTGGTCCATTGAAAGATCAGCCTGGCTTTGGTGCAATCGGCGAATCGATGGGCGGCATGCGTTATGTTTCCGGATTCCCGGATCGGCCGCCACTGCGCATAGGGATTTCGATTGGCGATTCGGTCGCTGCCATGCACGGCGTGATAGGCGCGATGATGGCGCTACGTCATCGTGATACAACCGGCGGTCGCTGGAATGGTAAGACTGGCGATGCACAAGTGGCAGGGCAAGGTCAGATGGTCGATGTCGCTCTGTATGAAGCCGTCTTCAACATGATGGAATCGCTGGTGCCGGAATACGATTACGCTGGTGTCGTGCGCGAGCGCACCGGCGGTGCTTTGCCCGGCATCGTGCCGTCGAATACCTATACAACCGGTGATGGCGAAAATATCGTCATCGCAGGCAATGGCGATGCCATTTTCAAACGCCTGATGCTGGCGATGGGACGGGATGATCTTGCTAACGATGTGCAACTCACACGCAACGATGGCCGCGTGCCGCGTACGGCGGAGATAGATGCAGCGATACAGGCTTGGTGTGCTACGCAAACTATAGACAGTGCGCTGGCGATATTACAGGCTGCCGATGTCCCTGTTGGTAAAATTTATTCAGTGCGCGACATGATGACGGACCCGCAATTCCTCGCGCGTGGCATGTTCGAACAGCATGCATTTCCAGACGGCACACCGATCAAGCTGCCGGCGATCACGCCAAAATTATCTGAAACGCCGGGCGAAACCAAATGGCTGGGGCCGACCTTGGGCGAACATACGGACGATGTATTGAAAACACTTGGTTATGATGAGACTGATATTGCAGAATTGAGACGTGACGGCGTGGTGTGATCAACGCTGCATGCATGATAAAAATGCGCAATAAAAACGGGAGATGAAATGAACAGGAATTTCTGGAAGCAGTTTGCGCTAGCGCTGGGACTTTTTTTACTCGGTTACTGGACGTTTAACGGCTTGATTTTCAACTAGCGTCGGTCCACGGTGCAACCGGTGGCGCGCTGCATGCTTGCAAGCCGGTAGCAGAAGTGCGTAACAAGAAAAATAATACTTGGGTACTCAGGGATTCCTGGGTACCGGATTGTAGTTGAGCGACTGCAATCCAGTACCAGGTTTATCGCTCAGCCAGGGCTGACTCAAGACATGATTAGAATTTGTGACTCAACAGCAACGATACTTGATGGCTCGAGTAATCGCTTTGATTCCACTTGTAATCATAAAGAGCTTTCATTGTCCATGACTCTTTCGAGCAATTACATGTGAGCATGGTAATTCCTGCGCCCACATTGAACAGATCGCGATCCTGCTTTATCCCTTGCGCTGAAAACGTCCCGCCACCGCCAGTAAACGCTGCATCTTGCTGCATGGTCGTCGACTGAAAGTCATGCAGCCATTTCACGTGAAGTTCGGGTGAATAAGTACGATTGCCGGATTGAATGATTTGCTCCGCTTTCACCCCCAGGCCTGATTGCACGAAATCGTAATCCTGGCTGGCCACGCGCAGACTGGCACCGCTAGCGCCTTGTTCCGTGTAACTGTCAACGGAAATGCGCGAGACCTGCAATGATGCGAGTGGAGTGATGGTGGTTTGGTTGACGATGAAATGTTTTCCCGCAGAGATCAGTGCGCCATATTGTTGACCACTGAAGTCAGCTGTTGCGGTACGGTTTATTCCAGGAAATACAATGGAGCGTGAGCCATCGTATTTATCTATGCCAGCCATCACCGAGCCTTGTACAAAAGAGGTGCCTTCCTTGTGATCGAAATAAGCTGTCAACTGATAGGAATCGATTTTTGTACGACCGCTGGCATTGTTGCCCTCGATACTAGTGTTGGCGTAGCCGCCACCAAAACCGACGCGGGTCTTGTCATTCAAGGGCATCTCATATGCAAGCATCAAGCCAAATGCCTTGCTGTCGTAGCCATTCATGCCATTGACATTATCCTGCTGGCCTTCCATGCCGAAACCTTTTGCCCACCAGCTACCGCGCTGATCATGGCTTTGGCATTCTTGTGCAGTCTTGGCCTTGACCGTATCACTGGGGCTGCAAGTGTCATCGCAGCATAGGCCTTGAATCTCATCCATGCGTGCCATCCACAGGCCGTCAAAAAGTCGGGTGGTTTGTCCCGCGACCCAAGGTGCTGCGAGATTGGTAGTGCCGGGTGCGAGTTGAGCAAGTGCATTATTGATTGCTGCCGCAGTAGGTAAGACGGCAATCGCATCCTGGATGGCACGTAGGTCGGTACCCGTGGGTGCGTTGACGTCCAGTATGGGCCCAATCGCAACAGCACCCGGAGTAGTGCCAAAGCTTGCCAGTGGCGCTGCCGTCAGCAACAGCGTGACGTCGCCGGTGGTGGTCGGCCTACCGCTGAACTGGTAACGTGGGTTGTTATTCACGACGAATACAGGTGCGCCTATGCTACCTGCAGTCGCATCGACAATTCTGAAACTGGTGCCGGTGGTCAGCGCACCCGTCACGGTCGGGGTCACCGTAATGCCACCGGCATTGATTTGTCCGTTGCCGGCGATGACCTTGCCGTACACGGTATCAGTGGCTAGCGTTGTGGCAATCGTGCCGCCAGCATTCGTGGTCAATTGTCCCGTGATATTCAGCGTGTTGGTGCCGAGGTTCAATCCCGATGTCTGCGCTGCGCCTGTAACCGACGCGTTTCCACCGACAACATTAATCATTCTGATGCCGCTAGCGCCACCGATGGCGCCATTTACGATACTGCCGCCGTTAAGCGTCAAGGTACCTGTACCGGCGGTGGCAGTCGTCATTGCGCCAGTTAATGTGCGTCCCGCAGCAAGATTAATGAAGCCGTCATTGGCAAACAAAGTCGCTGCGCGGGTATCTCCATTGAAATTGACAATTCCGGTGCCGGTGACATCCAGTGTCTGCGAGTAAACCGCACCGTTGAAGTTCACTGTAGACGCGCTAGCGCCAGCATCTATGTGGAGGAACTCCGACCCTATGGTGCCGGTAAAGCCTGTCACCGTTGAATTGCCACTGAACACGACAGTGGCAGTAGCATTGGAGTTGCTGGTAATGCCGCCGCCCAGATCATTATTGGTATTGATGTTTTGGTTATTGCCAACGCTCAACGTCCCCGGGCCTGCTGTATCCACACCATTCAACTCGCCTTGCGCACCGACCACGCCTGGAAGCGCTACCGCTTCTCGGGCGATACTAGGCAGGGTCCAGCCTGCGATGACAGCGGCGATTGCTGTGGACATGATTAATTTTTTGATGGAAGCCTTTTAATGGTTAGACATTGCATGCGTACTGAAAGGTACGGAGGGCAGTCTAGCGCTTATTTTTTAGGCAGTTGCATACAATATTTAATATTAAAATTGTGTGTGCGTAAGTGACTTGTCCCACGGACAGAGTGATTGTATGTGTGTATAAACAAGGTTGCATATTGCGCTAACAGAATACGAATAAGCTGTTGATATGGGACGCTGTGTTGCCAAGATTGACTGATATACATACAAAGTCACTTGGAAACTTTTATGTCGGCAACATGCGCGTTGCACATGTCAGGTAAAAGGCAAATAGATTCGGAAAATTTTTCGAATAGTGCCGATTTTTTATGCGCTGCAGCTTATATCGGAACGATCAGTCTCCGGAATATACAGTGACATTCTTCACACGTTTGAGTGAGCGCCATGCCGTTCAAATTTACTGTAATCACGGAAAATTACTCATGACGCCGGCACAAGAAAATGGCTGGGTCGGCGATCTGCGGTCATACCGGTGAGGTTTTGAAAGCACTGGGTTATGATGAGTCGACATTGCAAAACCAAGGCGCGACGGTATCGTGTAGTGCACGTAGTCGCAACCTCAATACTGCCGAAAAAACGAGGAGATGAAATGAAGCAGAATTTCTTGAAGCAGTTTGCGATTGCCTTGGCGCTTTTTCTGCTTGGTTACTGGACGTTTAACGGTTTGATCTTCAACTAAATTTGTTGCGTTAAAAATTCACACATCTCATCTCTTCGCTCTTAAAAACGAGCACCCGCAGTCCACATTGCACCTGCGGTTCCAAAGACAATCACTTCGGTGCACAGATGTTTATAACAGTACCCGACTGCCGGCAGAATGACTGGTGCCGTTCCATATTTGTTAAATGGAATATTGTCCTGATATTGATCTTTGTAGCCATGAATCAATCCGCCGACAACTTTGACGTACATATCCGGAGTCGCGTCTAGCGGGCGAAATTTCGCGCCCCAATAAACCAGCTGCGTATCCTGATTGTATGAATTGCTGAAACTTGCGCCACCCACCACAAAATTTTTGTCATAGTTCCATTCCAGATTAATCAAACCTTGATGATTATTGTGGATGGGAGAAGGACGAAAATGTCTGGTCGCAACGCTGGTGAACAGTGTCAAGTTGTTGGTGCTGTAGGACGCAACGGAATCTGTATTTTCTTGTGCATGAGCAGGAAGTGCCACTGCAAATAGCAAGGCGAGGAGGGCTGAAATGCCCGGATTGTGTAGATTGTTTTTTTGCATATTAAAAATTAATGTGTATGGCATGTAGTAGAAATGAGGTGCTCTTGTGCTTGTAACTCGGCGTGGGCCCTGTAATTGGCTTTGTTATTGATAGACGGGCTTTGCAAGTCTTGGTCTATACGACTTCAGATTCGGCAATCGGTTCATATTATTTCGCCAGGAATGTTTGGTATCGCGTTGAGGCGGAGTGCAATATGCTCATCGTGCACAGCGAGATGGTGACTGGCGAGCGATGGTCTGAGCTCGCTGATAGATGACACTGTTAATCATGCTGACAACCACGCTGATCGAAACGTGGCTAACAGTGATTGTGCATCGGAAATGATGCGACTTTTGCTTTCAGCAGTACGCTGGTACTTAACTCAATGCTTCAATCAGCTTGTCCAGCTTCACCGCATCCACGCAAAATGCACGTATGCCTTCGGCCAGTTTTTCTGTTGCCATTGCATCATCATTCAACATGCTGCGGAAGGTTTTTTCATCCAGCGTCAGTTTTTTGATGTCTGCATTCTTTGCTTCCGCAGGAACCAGTTTGCGTGCCAGTGGTGCATCGGATTCAGCAAGCTTCTGCAATAGTTCAGGGCTGATAGTCAGTAGATCGCAGCCCGCGAGTTCGGTAATTTGCGAGGTATTGCGGAAGCTCGCGCCCATCACTTCTGTCTTGTAGTCGAACTTGCGGTAATAGGTGTAAATGCGTTTGACGGATTGCACGCCAGGATCATCGGCGCCTGTGTAATCGGTGCCGGTAGATTTTTTATACCAGTCGTAGATGCGGCCAACGAAAGGCGAGATCAGTTGCACATTGGCGTCTGCGCAGGCTATCGCTTGCGGCAGCGAGAACAACAAGGTCAGATTGCAATGGATGCCTTCTTTTTCCAGCACTTCTGCCGCGCGTATGCCTTCCCAGGTGGATGCGATCTTGATTAACACGCGCTCGCGTGAAATGCCTGCGGCTTCATACAGTTTGATCAGCGTGCGGCCTTTGGCAATCGAGCCTTCAGTATCGAAAGACAGGCGCGCATCAGTTTCCGTCGAGACGCGACCCGGAATGACTTTGAGAATTTCCGTACCGAATGCGACCAGCAAATGATCGACGATTTGATCTGTGCTTTTGTCTGCGTGTTCGCGCGCGATTTTTTCCATGATCGGGCGGTATTCATCCTTCTGCACAGCCTTCAAGATCAAGGAAGGATTGGTCGTTGCATCTTGCGGTGCAAATGCCTTGATCGACTGGAAGTCGCCGGTGTCGGCAACGATCGTGGTGTATTGCTTCAGTTGTTCGAGTTGGTTCATGGCGAGGCTTATTCGTGAGAAAGATGTTTGGTTTCGATAATCTTATTGTACGCAAAGTGCGGGCGAATCTGCTGCGTGCTCGATTCTTCCAAAAGTTTGGCGGCAAACAAGATGATTGATCCGTGACTGGATCAATAAAGTACGAATGAAAGAAACAATCACAGGAGTGCAGATATTAGCGACAGACACTAGCGTAGGAAGGAATCGAATTGCATTTCGATTTTTTCCAAAGCTTTCTGTGCTGTGAGCATTTTTTTGCGACGTTCCGGACTGAGACGTAGTGCCAGGCCCACTGCCAGAATATCGATGACGACCAGATGGGCGAGGCGGGCAGAAATCGGTGTGTAGGGATCAGTATGGAAATGCAGATCGATCGGGATCAGTACAGTCGCCAGTTCTGCCAGCGGTGTCCCGCTAGGAGCGAGGATGACGACATCGGCACCACAGGAACGGGCCAGCTGTACGCTGCGCAGCAAGGCGATGCTATTGCCGCGCTGTGAGATGGCGACGACGGCATCGCCTTTTTTCAACAGGGATGCAGCAATGCTGTGTATGTGCGGATCGACGTAAGCAACGGTCGGTACGCCAGAGCGGAAGAACTTGTGCTGTGCGTCGGCGGCGATGATGCCGGATGTGCCTTGCCCATAGAATTCGATGCGGTTGGCGCGCGACAATACCTGCAGTGCTTGCTCGATAGCGTTAGCATCGAGGCTATTGCGCAGGTCGAGCAGGGTGTTGATAGAGCGGCTGCAAATCTTGTTGACCAGATCGGCGGCCAGATCTTCCGGTGCCGGTGATTCGTCGGCGCCGGGCGAAAGTGCCAGGCCTTGTGCCAGCTTCATCTTGAATGCATGCCAGCCATCGAAACCAATCGCACGGCAAAAGCGTACGACAGTCGGTTCCGAGACATCGGCTTTTTTAGCCAGCGCTGTGATGTTTTCAGTGATCGCCAGCTCCGGTTGTTCCAATACGGCGAGCGCAACTTTCTTTTCCGATTTGGAAAGCGAGTCATACTGGGTGCGTATCGAATCAAGCAGCATGCGGTTTTTCTCTTTTTCGTCCGTTTATTCCGGCAACGCTTCTTCGCGCCATTGCAAACCGTCGCGGCCTATCAATGCGCTGGCGGCGGCGGGGCCCCAGGTGCCGGATGCGTAAGGCAAAGGCTCGTTGCCTTCCTGTTCCCAATGGCGCAGTACAGGCTCTACCCATTCCCACGCTGCTTCGAGTTCATCGCTACGCATAAACAGAGTGAGCTGGCCGCGCAAGACGTCGAGCAACAAACGTTCGTAGGCATCCATGCGCGGAGCCTTGAAGGTTTCTGCAAAATCCAGTTCCAGCTCGACCGGTTTCAGACGCATGCCATCGCCCGGCGTTTTTGCCATCAGGTTCAATTGCAAACCGTCATCTGGCTGCAAACGGATTACCAGACAGTTCGGCTGGAAGCTATTGGTCGATTGCGCGAAGATCGAATGCGGGATCGCTTTGAAGCGCACCACAATTTCAGCCAATTGATCGGCCATGCGTTTGCCGGTGCGTAAATAGAAAGGCACACCAGCCCAGCGCCAGGTATCGATTTCGGCTTTGACGGCGACAAAGGTTTCGGTATTCGAATCCGGATCGGCATTTTTTTCCTGGCGATACGCCGGGACTGCCTTGCCTTCTACATGGCCAGCGCGATATTGGCCGCGCACGATATTTTTTGCCAGGGTGGTTGGCGTAAATGGTTTCAGCGAACGCAATACTTTCAGTTTTTCGTCGCGCACGGCATCAGGGGTGACGGACAGCGGTGGTTCCATCGCGACGATACACAGCAACTGCAGCAAATGGTTTTGCATCATGTCGCGTAATGCGCCCGATGTTTCGTAGTAACCCATGCGATTGCCGACGCCGATTTCTTCGGCAATGGTGATCTGTACATCGGATATCCATTCGCGGCGCCACAATGGCTCGAACAGCACATTGCCGAAGCGCAGTGCCAGCAGATTCTGCACAGCTTCTTTGCCGAGGTAATGGTCGATACGGAAGATTTGCGATTCCTTGAAGACCTGGCCGACTTCCAGATTGATTTGCTTGGCGCTGGCTAAATCACGACCCAGGGGTTTTTCCAGAACGACGCGAGAATTTTCAGTAGCCAAACCGCGTTCCGACAGGTTGTGGCAGATTTGCGCGAACAGCGTAGGCGGAGTCGCCAGATAAAACACACGGGTTAGTGCTGCGTCGTTACGCAATACATCGTTCAGCGGCTGATAAGTCGTAGCATCGGTAGCATCCAGCGAAACATAACGCACGCGTAAGCAAAACTTGTCCCACGATGCCTGGGCGAATACTTTTTCATTGATATGCGGTCGTGCATTTTCATTCAGTGCATTGATGAATTCTGCATCGCTCCAGCTTTGGCGGCCTATGCAGATTATCTGCGCATTGGGCGGCAAATCCCCGGCGCGGTCGCGTGCATACATTGCAGGGATCAGCTTGCGCATCGACAAATCGCCGCCGCCACCAAACAGTACGAGATCAAAATCGGTAAGAGCCATGATTGTTTTTATTCAGTTTGTTTAATTTGCTTACTAGGTTTAGATGCGTGAATCTGGATTCATCAGATCATCTACAGTAAATATCTTATTTGACCGCTTGATTACAGTGCCGCCTTGGCGCGTGCGATCAAGCCATTGGTCGAACTATCGTGCTGCGCCGGTTTGGCTTGTTCGCTTAATTCGGCGGCAATGTTCTTTGCCAGAATTTTGCCTAGCTCAACACCCCATTGATCGAAACTGTTGATGCCCCAGATCACGCCTTGTACAAACACTTTATGTTCATAAAGGGCGATTAACGCACCAAGTGTGTTTGGGGTTAACGCGTCCATCAAAATAGTATTGCTTGGGCGATTGCCGGGGAAGGTCCGATGTGGCAGCAGTTTTTCGATTTCATCGGCTGGCAAACCTTGCTTCTGCATATCGGCGCGGACTTCTTCCGCATTCTTGCCGCGCATGAATGCCTCAGATTGGGCGAAGCAATTTGCCAGCAACAGGACTTGATGCGATTCGAGTTGATGCGATGGTTTCAGTGCAGCGATGAAATCAACTGCCATCACGTCCGTTCCCTGATGCAGCAACTGGAAGTAAGCATGTTGACCATTGGTGCCGACATCGCCCCAGATGACAGGACAGGTTGCGACATCGACTTTGGAACCATCGACCTTGACGCGTTTGCCGTTGCTTTCCATTTCCAGCTGTTGCAGGTAACCGGGAAACAGGCGTAGATCCTGATGATAGGGCGCAATCGAAATCGAATTGCTGCCGACGAAGTTGCGATTCCAGATTCCTATCAAAGCTAGGATCACGGGCAGATTTTTTTCCAGCGGCGTTTGCTGAAAATGCTGATCCATCGCATGCGCGCCAGCCAGGAATTCCTTGAAGTTGTCTATGCCTATAGAAACGACCAAGGCCAAACCGATCGCTGACCACACGGAATAACGCCCGCCTACCCAGTCCCAGAACGGAAACATGTTTTCTTCTGCGATACCGAATTGGGTTACCAAATCGACTTGCGTGGAAACCGCAACAAAATGTTTTGGCAGTTCTGCTTCGCTTGCATTGCGTAAAAACCATGCGCGCGCGGAGCGTGCATTCGTCATCGTTTCTGATGTGCCGAAAGTTTTTGAGGCAATGATGAAAAGCGTCGTTGCTGGATCTATACGTGGCAACAAGGCATCGAGATCATGACCATCCACATTTGAAACAAAATGCATGACAAGTCTAGGATGGCCAAACGAACGCAGCGCCTGGCACGTCATTTTCGGACCGAGGTAAGAACCGCCTATGCCGATGTTGACGATGTCGGTGATCTCGCGGCCATCGTAGCCGCGCCATTCTCCTGAACGTATGCGTTCGGAAAATACACCCATCCGATCAAGGACATCATGGATATCCGGAATGATGTTTTTGTCGTCTAGCAGCAATTGATCGCTGCGCGGTCTGCGCAAGGCGGTGTGCAATACGGCGCGATGTTCCGTGCGATTGATTTCCTTGCCGGCAAACATCGCATCGCGTTGTGCTTCAACTTGCGTTTCGCGTGCTAGATCGCACAGCAATTGCATCGTTCTGTCGGTAACACTATTTTTCGAGTAATCGAGAAACAGGCCTGCACCTTCAACGGATAATTTGGAAAAGCGGGCAGGGTCTTGCGTAAACAAGTCGCGCACCTGCCAGTTCTTTGCTTCAGCGTGATGCTGTTGCAGTGACTGAAAAGCAGTGGTGGCGACCATTGAGAGTGTTGGGTTGGACGTGCGCATGGGCATATATGCGGTAGAAGTTGGATTTAACTATACATCAAATTATGGTAATTTCACTACAAATATATTCCGTGCCGGCAACGTGTCAAATAAAATGCACGTTACCGCGTATCCGTAGCTCGCTTGTTACGGATACGCTTAAGGGATGAAAGTTCAATCCGCTAGGATGATTGGGCTGGTTTGCAGGATAATGTCGGGGAAGTGAATTTCCTGCGTGATTAACTGTCTACGAATTTCGTAGGAAAACCAAAAAAGATGTTTGGTTGGCACGTTTTATTGTAGTAAAATTTCAAAACCGTTTTCAAGGATTTCATATGCCGCTCAATCCCGTCGTGTCTGCTGTCACCGAGCGGATCATAGAGCGCAGCCGCCCTTATCGCGCTGCTTACCTGAATCAACTGGCGGACTCCATACAGCAAGGCGTGCAGCGCAGCACCCTGTCTTGCACGAATCTCGCGCATGGCTTTGCCGCGTTCCCGGCGAACGACAAGCTGGTGCTGAAGCAGCAAAAAAATCCATCCGTCGCAATCATCTCTGCTTATAACGATATGTTGTCGGCGCATCAGCCCTACGAACGTTTCCCTGCCATCATCAAGGATGCAGTGCGCCAGATTGGTGGCGTTGCGCAATTCGGTGGCGGTGTGCCGGCGATGTGCGACGGTATTACGCAAGGTCAGCCGGGCATGGAGTTGTCGCTGTTTTCGCGCGATACGATCGCCATGTCTACGGCGATTGCGCTGTCGCACAATATGTTTGATGCCGCGGTTTATCTCGGTATTTGCGACAAGATCGTGCCCGGCTTGTTGATCGGTGCTTTGCATTTCGGTCATCTGCCGGCAGTGTTCATTCCTAGCGGCCCGATGACGACCGGGATGTCGAATTCAGAAAAATCCAGAATTCGCCAGTTGTACGCGCAGGGCAAGATTGATAGAGATGCCTTGCTGGAAGCCGAATCCAAGTCGTATCACGATGCCGGTACCTGTACTTTTTACGGCACCGCCAACAGTAATCAAATGTTGATGGAAGTGATGGGCCTGCATCTGCCGGGTTCGGCTTTCGTCACGCCGAATACGCCTTTGCGCGATGCCTTGACGGTACGCGCAGCGCAACGCGCAGTAGAGATCAGCGCGCAAGGAAAAACTTTTACCCCTGTCGGCCGTCTGGTCGATGAAAAAACCATCGTCAATGCGATCATCGCCTTGCTGACGAGCGGCGGTTCGACCAATCACACGATACATTTGATTGCGATTGCAAAAGCAGCCGGCATCGTCATCGACTGGAATGATTTCGACCAACTGTCTGCGGTGATCCCTTTACTCACACGCATTTATCCGAACGGCGAAGCTGATGTTAATCATTTCCATGCGGCTGGCGGTACCGGTTTCGTGATTCGGGAATTGCTGGATGCAGGTTTATTGCACGACGATGTGACGACTGTATTGGGCAAGGGTTTACGTGCACATTGCACCGAGCCTTTCCTCGACGGTGAGAAAGTCGTCTGGAAGCCGGCACCGGAAGTCAGTGCCGATGAAAACGTTTTGCGCCCAGCCGACAGACCGTTTGCGCCTGACGGTGGTTTGCGTTTGTTGACCGGCAATCTCGGTCGCGCCGTCATCAAGATTTCTGCAGTCAAGCCGCAATACCATGTGGTCGAAGCGCCAGCGATGGTCTTCACATCGCAAGAAGATTTCATGCACGCTTATCAAGCAGGCAATCTGAATCAGGACTTCGTTGCGGTCGTGCGCTTTCAGGGACCGAAGGCGAACGGTATGCCAGAGTTGCATGCGCTGACACCTGCGCTCGGTAGTTTGCAGGATGCCGGCTTCCATGTTGCGCTGGTTACCGATGGCCGCATGTCTGGAGCATCCGGCAAGGTGCCGGCGGCGATCCATGTGTCGCCGGAAGTGCTGGCGGGTGGTCCGTTGGGGCGCATACGCGACGGCGACATTATTCGGCTGGATGCGGAAGCAGGTACCTTGCAGGCATTGGTCGATGAAGCGGAATGGCAACAGCGTCCGCATGCATCGGCTGATCGGTCATCGAATGTAGTCGGCATGGGACGCGAGCTGTTTGCGATGTTCCGCTCATCGGTCAGCGTTGCCGAAGATGGCGCTACTACCTTTGCATTGCCACGATTGATTGTGCCGTCCGATACCGAGATCAATTTGCCGAAAGGCGATGCTGAGCCATTCAGCGATGAAGATACGCACGTTCAACAATCCATTTAATTCAGAATAAGTCAAAAAGATGAGCCAGCCCATGAACCTGCTTGAAATTATGCGGTGCTCTCCGGTGATTCCGGTGATTGCGATTGACGACCTCGCACATGCAGTTCCTTTGGCGCGTGCGTTGGTTGCCGGCGGTATACGCGTGCTGGAAGTCACCTTGCGTACGCAATACGGCCTGGCTGCAATTCGCGCGATAGCCGAACAAGTGCCAGAAGCGATTCTTGGCGTGGGTACGTTGACGCGACATGAGGATTTTGCTGCGGCACGTGATGCCGGTGCGATCTTTGGTGTATCGCCAGGTCTGACCAAGGATTTGATTGAAGGCGCGCGTTCTAGTGGACTGCCACTGTTGCCAGGCGTGATGACCCCATCTGAGGTGATGAGCGCGCGTGAGGCTGGTTTCCATCAGGTGAAGCTTTTCCCTGCTGTGCCGGCTGGCGGTGTCGGCATGTTGAATGCGATTGCCGGTCCGTTGCCGGATATGCTGTTTTGTCCTACTGGCGGAATTTCGCAGGAGACTGCGGCGCAGTTTCTTGCCTGTAAAAATGTTGCGTGTGTTGGTGGGTCTTGGTTGACGCCTAAGGATGCGTTGGTGGCGGGGGATTGGGCGCGGGTTACCGCTTTGGCTAATATTTTCATTGCTCCGTGGTGGGTTGCCGGGCTACCCCCGGCGACTGAATCTCATCGAAGAAAAGACAGTCTCAGCGACAGCAGCCCCAATTGCCAACGCACACAAAAAATCCTACCACCTATATTCGCCCCCTCATAGACACCACCCAAATCTGTGTGTAAGGTCTAACAAACAGCATCACAATCCACATCCATCCGCATTCTTGTCAAGACAACAGGGATCCGTCCTATGCATGGAGCAGAGTTCATCCAAGACCTGGCCGTGATCATGCTGATCGCCGGTTTTGTCACAGTTGCGTTCAATTACTTCAAGCAGCCCGTGGTGCTGGGCTACATTCTTGCTGGCGTGATCATCGGGCCGCATACTCCGCCTTTCGAGTTGATTCAGGACGACCGCACGATCAAGATCGTATCTGAGCTGGGCGTCGTCTTCCTGATGTTTTCCCTGGGTCTTGAATTCAATTTGAAAAAATTGAGCCGTGTCGGTATCACCGCATTCATTGCGGCGATGGCAGAGATTGTATTGATGACGTGGATAGGCTACAGAATCGGTCTGTATTTCGAATGGAATACGATGGATTCGCTATTCCTGGGTGCGATGCTGGCGATTTCTTCCACGACGATTATAGTCAAGGCGCTCGATGAACTGGGCTTGAAGAATGAGCGTTTTGCACAACTGATATTCGGCATTCTGATCGTCGAGGATATCCTGGCGATCGGCATGATTGCCTTGCTGTCCGGTATAGCGATGACCGGATCGGTTGATGCCGGCGACGTGTTCGTTACAGTCGGCAAGCTATCGCTTTTCATGATTGTTGCCCTGATACTCGGCTTGCTGATGGTGCCGCGCATTCTGGCGTTTGTCGCAAAATTCAAGAATACGGAAGTGTTTCTCATCACCGTGCTTGGCCTGTGCTTCGGATTTTGCTTATTGGTATTGCAACTGGATTACAGCATCGCTTTGGGCGCGTTCATGATAGGCGCGATCATGGCGGAGGCGCGGCAATTGCATTTGATTGAACGACTGATTGCACCTATACGCGACATGTTCAGTGCGATGTTTTTCGTTGGCGTCGGCTTGTTATTCAATCCCGAAGTATTAATCACGTATGCATGGCCGATAGCAGTCATTACGGTGGCGGTGGTGCTTGGCAAAATCTTCGCATGTGGAGTGGGCACTTTCGTCGCAGGCAATGACGGTAAAACTTCTTTGCGGGTGGGGATGGGGTTGTCGCAGATTGGGGAATTTTCTTTCATCATCGCGTCGCTCGGTTTGACCTTGCAAGTTACCAGCGAATTCTTGTACCCCATCGTGGTGGCAGTGTCTGCAGTAACCACTTTATTGACGCCGTACTTGATCAAACTGGCCGATCCGCTGTCGCGGCAAGCTGCCACGGTGATACCACCCGTTATCAGTCGGGCGGGTAATCGCTATACCGCATGGTTGCAAAGTGTGCAGCTACAGGGTGATCGCGCAATACTGGCCAAGATCATCATGAAAATAGTCGTACAAGTCATCGCAAATTGCGCTTTGACTGCCGCAGTATTCGTCGCAGGTATCTACTTGCTCGGCGTGGTCGAGCAGTTTCTCGGAACCTCGTTCGAGGATGAAAAAATTCATAAAACCGTAATATGGGGCGGAGCGCTTGCGTGTTCGCTGCCTTTCCTGATTGCGACTTACCGAAAACTGAAGGCGCTGAGTTTGCTGCTGGCTGAAATCATTACCGGCGAAACCAGCCGTCTCGCACATGGCTGGCGACGTCTGATTGCAGAAACGATTCCGCTGCTCTCCATCGCTGTCATCCTCTTGTTAATCGGTTTGTTGAGTCATAGCATTTTGCCACCGATTGAAATGCTGGCACTGTTGCTGGGCGCTGCTGCCGTCCTGACGGCTGTGCTATGGCGGCCGCTGGTACGATTTCATACGCGTCTGCAAATCGCCTTGTTTGAAACGCTGGATGAAAAAGTGGAAGGCGAGGGCAAGTGAATTGTTGCGGAAAAGACTGTTAAAAAAGGTATAAAAATGCCTGAACAGATTTTAAGCCAGCGGCGATTGAGTCCTGTCACCTAAGCATCCGGTAAAATAGCGACCTGATTTAAATTCCCAACCATCCATTTTTCTGTATACGCCATGACCCAAGATGAAATGAAACAAGCAGTTGCCCGTGCCGCAATCGACTACGTTGTTCCGGGTGAAATTATTGGGGTCGGTACCGGCTCTACTGCCAATTTCTTCATTGATGAACTGGGCAAGATCAAGGATCGTATCAAGGGTGCGGTTGCCTCTTCAGAAGCAACCGCCCAGCGTCTGCAATCGCACGGGATTACCGTGTTCGATTTGAATGATGTCGATACGATGTCGGTATATATCGATGGCGCGGATGAGATCACGGCGACAGGCGCGATGATCAAGGGCGGTGGTGCTGCATTGACGCGAGAGAAGATTGTTGCATCGGTTGCCAGGCAGTTTGTCTGCATTGCCGACGGCTCAAAATTGGTCAAGCTGCTCGGCAATTTCCCGCTGCCTGTAGAAGTGATACCGATGGCGCAAGCCGTGGTCGCGCGCAAATTGGCGGCGCTCGGTGGCGAGCCGCGCTTGCGCGTCAAGGATGGCAAGCCTGTGATGACTGATAACGGTTGCTACATCATCGACGTGCTGGGCTTGAAAATTGAGAATCCTGCCGAACTGGAAGCGCAGATTAACGATATCGTCGGTGTCGTGACAGTCGGCCTGTTCGCCCGACGTGCTGCGGATATTGCCTTGCTGGGCACCGCTGATGGCGTGCAACGTCTGACGTTTTAACAACGATAGTCGAGTGAGAATTCGTTGATTCAGTTGGGCTTGAATCCAGGACGACTGATCAAAAGCCGTCAAATCAACAGTATTGCCGGATTCCCTCGTACAGCAATTTGATGAATGCGTGGTTGGAAACCGGCTTGCTCATCAAGTATCCCTGACCTTCGTTGCAGCCGTTTTTCAGCAGGAACTGAAAGTGCTCTTCGGTTTCTATCCCTTCAGCGAGCACTGTCAAATTCAGATTATGTCCGAGTGAAATGATCGCCTTGATGATGGCTGCACTGTCTGGATTGGTGGCGATATCGCGGACAAAAGACTGATCGATTTTCAAGGTGTCGACCGGGAAGCGCTTCAGATAACTCAGACTTGAATAGCCGGTACCGAAATCGTCGAGTGAAATTTTGACGCCTATTGCACGCAAACGCGTCAGCAATGCGAAAGATTTTTCGACATCAGTCGCCATTACACTTTCGGTAATTTCCAGCTCCAGATACTTCGCTTCCATTCCGGTTTCTGTCAGCACGCGCTCCACCAGTTCGACAATATCGCCACGCGCGAGCTGACGCGGTGACAGATTGACCGAGACTGGAATAGGCGGATGTCCTGCCAGTTGCCATGTGCGGTTTTGCCGGCATGCGGTACGCAATACCCATTCACCGATTTGTATGATCAGACCGGTTTCCTCGGCCAGCGGAATGAAGTTGGCTGGGGAGACAGTACCTTCTGCGCTATTCCAGCGTATCAATGCTTCCGATCCTATTATCTTGCCACTGCCGAGGTCGACCTTCGGTTGGTAATTCAAAACGAATTCATTATTGGGAATAGCCTGGCGCAGACGATTGAGCAGCGCCAGTCGGTCGGTCACGGTGTCATTCATTTCGGCAGCAAAATACTGGAAGTTATTGCGGCCCAGTTCCTTCGCCTTGTACATCGCCGAATCCGCATTCTTCAACAGGGTTTCAACATCGCGACCATCGTCCGGGCATAGGGTGACACCTATGCTGCAGGTAATGCGAAATTCCAGATCGTTCGCCGTCCACGGTTGCGCGACTTCATGCAGGACGCGCTGCATGGTTTGTGTAATGGATTCTTCGTCTGGCTGACTGGTGAGTAGTAGCACAAATTCATCGCCGCCCTGGCGCGCCACGGTATCGCTTTCGCGCAGACAGGAGGTCAGGCGTTGCGCGGTAATTTTCAGCAGCTCATCACCCACCTGATGGCCTAGGCTGTCATTGATGAATTTGAATTGATCGAGATCGAGGAAGGCAATCGCAGTGATATTGCTGTAACGCTCGGAATGCAGGACCGCTTGCTGCATGCGATCGTAGAGCAGCGTGCGATTCGGCAAGCCGGTCAGTGCGTCGTGCGTCGCCTGGAACTGGATTTCCGCTTCATGCAATTTGCGCTCGGTAATGGCTTCTACCGTGCCTTCATAAAAAAGCAGGGTGCCGGTGCTGCTGAAGACGGCACGCGCGTTTTCCGAGATCCAGATGATTTCGCCATTACGCCGGTAGATGCGTGATTCAAAGCTGGTGACCACGCCATTTTTCATCATCAACTGCATGAATTCGATGCGACGCTTGGGCTCCACATAAACCTGGTGCTCAATATCCTTCAAGGTTGAAATCAGATCTTGCGGTGAGTTGTAGCCATACATGCGTGCGAGGGCAGGATTGACGGCAAGATAGCCGCTATCCGGCGTGGATTGATAAATCCCTTCGACGGCATTTTCAAAAATACTGCGGTAACGACGTTCTGCTTCGCGCAATGCTTCGTCGGCTAGCCGACGTTCGGTAATGTCCTGGATAAAACCTTCGAGTACATCCCACGCCTTGTTGTCGTGGGAAATATTGGTGCCGCGCTCCCATACCCAGCGCACTTCGCCATCGGCACGCACGATGCGATATTCGATATCAAAGCGCCGATTGTGCTTTACCGCAGCAAGAACGGCATTGCGTACGAGATCCCTGTCTTCAGGATGCGTAATGTCATCGTAGGAAACACGGCTGTTGAATAAAATATCCTCTTCCGTATAACCGGTCAGCGCCAGACAGCCTTCGCTGACGAACTCCATCGTCCAGTGGGCATCCAGCCGGCAGCGATACACCATGCCTTCCAGATTGGATAGCAGTGTGCCGAGCAACCGCGCTTGCAGCGTCGG